>Ga0114969_10000010_pt1 | contig 158615 bp, 141 predicted proteins | sample M_130807_MF_Meta_FD_87316 | JGI IMG/M metagenome (GOLD analysis project Ga0114969, IMG submission 87316) | Freshwater microbial communities from Lake Montjoie, Canada to study carbon cycling - M_130807_MF_MetaG | ecosystem: Environmental > Aquatic > Freshwater > Lake | place: Lake Montjoie... | reverse complement strand
GGGTGCAGCAGGCCTCGATTTATGTCGACTCGAAGTCGAAGGACAACGTGTTCGTCGACCTCTCGATCGCGGTGCAGTACCAGGTGAAGCACGACGCGGTGCGTGATGCGGTGTACCAGCTGACGAACCCCGAGGCACAGCTCGAGGCGTACGTGCTGGATGCCGTGCGCGCGCGGGTGCCCTCGATGGACCTGATCCAGGTGTTCGAGGACAAGGAGTCAATCGCGGCGGCGGTCGACACCGAGCTGAGCCAGCGCATGGAGCAGTACGGCTTCACGATCGTGAGCGTGCTGGTGAACGACATCGTGCCGGACATCGCGGTGCGCAACGCGATGAACCAGGTGCAGGCCAGCACGCGTGAGCGCGAGGCAGCCTACCAGCGTGCGGAGGCGGCGCGGATCACGATCGTGAAGCAGGCCGAGGCGGAAGCGGAAGGCAAGCGCCTGCAGGGCGAGGGCCTGGCGAATCAGCGCAAGGCGATCGCGCAGGGCCTACGTGACTCGGTCGAGCTCGTACGCCTGAGCGGGGACGTGATCGATGACAAGGCGGTGATGGATCTGCTGCTGCTGGTGCAGTGGATGGACACGCAGAAGGAGATCGCGGGGAACAACCGCGCGACGGTGATCTTCCTGCCGAACAATCCGGGCGCGATGTTCGACATCGCCGACCAGATCCGCACCTCGATGATGACGGCCGAGGCGGCGAACCTCAGCGGTGCGGGCGAGCCGTTGCCTGCGCGCTAAGGGTTTGGGCTAGGCGTTGATGGCGTTCACGGCGAGGGAGATGCGGAACTGCTCGGCGGCTTCGGTGACGGCGCGGGTGGCGTCGTCGTAGATGCCGACGCGGGTGAAGAAGCCGTGCAGCATGCCGGGGTAGCGCGTGAGGACGGTGAAGACGCCGTCTTCCTCCAGCCGGTGCGCGTACTCCTCGCCTTCCTCGCGGAGGGGGTCGTACTCGGCGGTGATGACGTGGGCGCGGGGCAGGCCGGTCTTCACCTCGGCCTGCATCGGTGAGGCGAGCGGGTTGCCAGCCTCGAGCATTTCGGGGCCGCCGAGGTACTGCTCCCAGTACCACTGCATGCCGGCGAGCGAGAGGCCGTAGCCCTCGGCGAGCTCGATGTACGTGTCGGTCTCGAAGTTGCAGTTGGTGACGGGGTAGACGAGCAACTGGTGTGCGAGCGCCGGCTCTTCTCGATCCTTGGCCATGAGGGTGACGGCGGCGGCGATGTTGCCACCCGCAGAGGCGCCGCCGACGCCGACGACGTCGTCGCGCGAGCCGAGCTCCTCCGCGTGGTCGACTGCCCACTTGGTGGCGGCGTAGGCATCGTTCACGCCTGCGGGGAACGGATGCTCCGGCGCGAGGCGGTAGTCGACGGACATGACGATGGAGCCGGACTTGAAGGCGAGCAGCGAGCAGACGGCGTCGTTGCCGTCGAGGTCGCCGGTGACCCAGCCGCCGGCGTGGAACCAGACGAGCATGGGGCAGGCGCCCTCGGTGTCGGCGGGGTAGTACAGGCGAACGGGGATCTGGTTGCCGTCGGGGCCGGGGATGGTGCGGTCCTCGACGCGGGCGACGAGGCCATCGGGGACGATGGCCTGCTGGCCGGCCTTAGCGCGCTCGCGGGCCTGCTCGGGGGTCATGGTTTCGAGGGCGGGCACGTTCGCGGCGCGGTCGGCGTCGATGGTGGCCTGTGCTTGCGGATGGAGAGGCATAGCTAGCTCCTGTACGGACTCGGACGCAACGTGTCAGAGATTACCGCGCTCGCGACAGTGCCGCTTCCCGCCGGCCTCGCGATGCACGTTCCTGACTCGTCAGGGTTGTCTCGTCTCGATTGCCTGAGCAACGGCAGCGGATATGCGATGCTGCTCGTGATTGGCGTTGTGTGTGAGGGGGCTCGCGATGACGACTGGCAGCACGACCACCGGGCAGTGGGATCCGGAGCAGTACGCGCGGTTCCGCGCGCAGCGGAGCGAGCCGTTCTACGACCTGGCGGTGCTGGTGCAGCCGCGGCCGGGGATGCGCGTGCTCGACCTCGGTTGTGGGGACGGGTCGCTGACGGCGTGGCTGCACGACCAGCTGGAGGCGGGCGAGACGATCGGTATGGACTCGTCGGAGTCGATGCTGGCGCAGGCGAAGCAGCATGAGCAGCCAAACCTGACGTTCGTGCAGGGGAACATCGCGACGTTCGAGGACGTCGAGCCGTTCGACCTCGTATTCACGAATGCGGCATTGCAGTGGGTCGATGACCACGAGTCGCTGGTGCCTCGATTGCTGAAGCTGCTGGCGCCGGGCGGTCAGTTCGCGATGCAGATCCCGGTGAACGAACAGCTGATCTCGCACATCACGGCGGACGGGCTGGCGGGCGAGGAGCCGTACCTGTCGGCGCTGCACGGGCAGGTGCGCGCGTTCCATGAGGTGCTGAAGCCGGAGCGCTACTCGCAGATCCTCTGGGAGCAGGGGGCGGCGGAGCAGAAGGTGCGGCTGAACATCTACCCGCACGAGATGCCGGGCTATGAGGCGGTGATCGAGTGGGTGCGGGGCACGTACCTCACCTCGTACCAGACGCGACTGGGACCGGAGCTGTGGGAGACATACCTGGCCGAGTACACGCGGCGCATGGATGCGGCGATCGGGACGATTCGACCGTTCCTGTATACGTATCCTCGGATTTTGGCGTGGGGTCGGCTGGGGTAACGATCAACAACTACAGGAAGCTGATCCCGTTCCCTGCGCCCACCCCCACCGTCCATTTCTGTTTCGCCCTTAGATCTTCGATGATCTCAAGGGCAATTGTCGTCCAGTTCGGAAGACGGACATTCCGAACCGGGAACTGCTTAAGTATCGCTTCGTGGAGGATACCTGCGTCGCTTTGAATCGCTTCGGCGAACGCCGCAATGATCGCAAAATATTGGGCGTAGTCCTCGCTCGTGAAACCGAGCGGTCGACGGATATACACGAGGTATCGGTACAGCGCCTCTACTTTGAAACGAAGGGCGCGATTATCGATCGGAAAAGTGGCCATGAAATATTCGAGTGCCGGAGCAGTCGCCAAGAGACCGTTCTGGGCGGTTGGCCTCGCACCCGATGCCTCACGCTTGATGGATTCCATCTCGCGCGCGAGCGCGGCCAGAACCCGCAACATCGCCTGATTGTCCCGATCGAGGTCAGTCTGCGCGCGGAGGCTAGCGAAATCGGCGACGGGGCTATCGTCTTTCTCAGGTTCCCTATCAACATTCTTCAGCAGTCCACTAAGGGTCGATCGGAAAGCATTTAGATTCGCGGTTCCGGCGATCGAGTACTGATGCGCCCCGTAGGAAGCGAGATCGAACGGAAGTTTCTTCGGGTCGTCACGCGTGATCATGATCGTCCGCTTGGAAAGCGAATGTCTCACGCCCAACTCATAAATCACGTTGGGCTTCAAACCTGTCAGGTCGGCTACAACCAGGTAGGCGTTGTTCAGCCGCGCGATGATGTCCTTAAGAATGCTGCCGCGATCTGGTGACGACCTGAGGCATTGGTAGCCTTCGCCCTCAACGATCGGCACGAGCTCATCTTCGAAGAATCCGCGCCAGTCCGCCGCGCTCACGCCGCGAGTTGGTGAAAACGGCATGATCACGAAACACACGCGCGGAACCGTCTGCACACCCGTCATCATCCGACCATTCGTGTAAAACGAGACCAATCGCACCGAAGTTGGCACTACCGACAAGAATCAAGCCTTCGTATTAGGACAGCCGTGCGAATGTGAATGCAACTGAACATGGTGAGATCGAGAATCTGCTTCCGGCGCCATTGATGCCCTGCCCCGAAACGGCGCCAACCATGCGCCAGCGAGCGGACCACCGGGGTTCTCGTGGGCATTTATGGGCGCGCTGTGCAAGGAGAGAGCGGGATCAAGTCAGCTCAGTCGGTGCTGGCTCCCAGAGCTCGAGCTTGAGGCCGTTCGGATCGATCAGCCAGGCGAATTTGCCGAAGATGTCGTCGTCCTAGCGACCGATGGGCTCGACGCCTTCGGTCTCTGCACGGGCGAGGACGCCGTCGAGGTCGTCGACCATGAGGTTGAGTAGGTAGGGCGACGAGGACGGCTCGAAGTAGTCGGTGTCGGACTCGAACGGGGTCCAGACCTGGTAGGCACGACCCGTCGCGGGGAAGACGGCGCCGCCCCAGTCCTCAAGCGAGAAGCCGAGGACGCGCTCGTACCACTCGCGGGTGGCCTCGATGTTGTCGGTCTTGAAGAAGATGCCGCCGATGCCGAGTACCTGGGCCATACGTCCTCCACGGTGCGTGCGTTCGTCTAGGGTATGAGCCATGGCGATCGAGCTGGTCGTGTTCGACCTCGGTGGGGTGATCGTGCGCGCGGCGCGGACGTTCGCCGAGGCGTGGGTGATGGCGGGGCGCAGCGACCTCGAGATTCTCGAGGACACGGCGTTCCTCGAGCTGCTGCCGCCGATCGGCTACGCGTACATGAGTGGGCATATCTCGACGGATGAGTACAACACGCAGATTGCGGCGGCCGGCGGCGGTCGGTTCTCGCACGAGGAGTCTCGACGCATCCTCGATGCATGGGTGGCGGACGAGTATCCGGGCGTCGGTGACGTGCTCGATGCGATCGAGGCGTCAGGCGTGCGGACAGCGGTGCTGTCGAATACGAACGAGGCGCACTGGTCGCTGATCGAGGCGGAGCCGGCGCGCTATCCGAACATCTTGCGGCACTCCTCGATCTTCACGAGTCATGTGCTGCGCCTCGCAAAGCCTGACCTCGCGATCTTTCGTGCGGTGGAGGAGGCGACGGGCGTGGCGGGCTCGCGCGTGCTGTTCTTCGACGATGTGCTGGAGAACGTCGAGGCAGCTCGCGTCGCGGGGTGGCAGGCGGAGCAGATCGACCACACGGTGGAGTCGACGGCGCCGCAGCTGTTCTCGTTGCTGCGTGCGCACGGCGTGCTGACTTAGGCCGCAGCCGGACGGCGCGGCTTCGCCGCGGCTGGGCACGGTACGGGCTGAGCTCGCCGTGCCGGAACGTGTTTCACCCACCCTCCCACCCTGTAATGGGGCTTTGCCCCCAGTCCTCTACAAGGGCTTCGCCCTTGACCCACTCGGGCGATCAACCTCGACTCATCGGCTGGACGCGAACTCCCAGGTGCAATGCGTGGACTCGAACGTTGCGGGGGGTAGCACGAGGCCCGCGTCGTGGGACGCGGGCCTCGATGTTTGTGTGCGACTCGACGGTTGTTACTGGTCGAGGAGCTGGCGAATGACGTACTGCATGATGCCGCCGTTGAGGTAGTAGTCAGCCTCGACGGGGGTGTCGATGCGGCAGAGGGCGGTGAACTCGATGGGCTTGCCATCGGCGGTCATCGCGCTGACCTGGACGTCTTGGCCGGCCTTCACGCTGCCGGCGATGCCGGTAATGTCGAAGACCTCGTCGCCCTTGAGGCCGAGCGACTCCGCCGTAGCGCCGTCCTTGTACTGCAGGGGCAGGACGCCCATGCCGATCAGGTTGCTGCGGTGGATGCGCTCGAAGGACTGCGCGATGACGGCCTTCACGCCCTGGAGGTACGGGCCTTTGGCGGCCCAGTCACGGGACGAGCCAGTGCCGTACTCGCGGCCGGCGAGGATGATCGTCGGGACGCCCTCGTTCATGTACTTCTCGGCGGTCTCGAAGATGGAAGCCTCTTCGCCGTCCGGGTAGTGCTTGGACCAGTTGCCTTCGCGCTCCACGAGCGTGTTGCGCAGGCGCACGTTGGCGAAGGTGCCTCGCACCATCACCTCGTGGTTGCCACGGCGTGAGCCGTAGGAGTTGAAGTCGCGCGGGTCCTCGTTGCGGTCGAGCAGGTACCTGGCCGCGGGGCTGTTGCGGGCGACGTCACCGGCCGGCGAGATGTGGTCGGTGGTGACGTTGTTGCCGAACGATGCGAGCACGCGCGCACCCATGATGTTGGTCGTCGGCTTCGGCTGACGCGTGAAGTCCTCGAAGTACGGGGGCTTGCGCACGTAGGTCGAGTCGGGCTCCCAGTCGAACTGCTCGCCTGCGGAGACGGGCAGATCGCGCCAGCGGTCGTCGCCGGTGAAGACGTCGGCGTAGCGGGCGCGGTACATCTCGGACCGCACGGAGGACTGGATGGTGTCGGCGACTTCCTGCTCCGACGGCCAGATGTCGCGGAGGTAGATGTCGTTGCCGGCAGCGTCCTGACCGAGCGGGTCGTTGACGATGTCGAAGTCCATGTGGCCGGCGAGCGCATACGCGACGACCAACGGCGGCGAGGCGAGGTAGGCCGAGCGCACCTGCTGCGAGACGCGCGCCTCGAAGTTGCGGTTGCCGGAGAGCACCGCGGCGACGGCGAGCTTGCTGTCGTTGACGGCGTTGGAGATCGCGTCCGGCAGCGGGCCGGAGTTACCGATGCAGGTGGTGCAGCCGTAGCCGACGAGCTCGAAGCCGAGCTGGTCGAGGTAGGGCGACAGGCCTGCCTCGTCGAGGTACGAGGTGACGACCTGGCTGCCCGGGGCGAGCGAGGTCTTCACCCACGGCTTGCTGCGCAGGCCCTTCTCGATGGCCTTCTTCGCGAGCAGACCCGCGCCGATCATGACCTCGGGGTTCGAGGTGTTGGTGCAGCTCGTGATGGCTGCGATGACGACGGAACCGTTCGAGAGGTCGTACTCGACGTTGTTCACACCGATGTGCACCGGGTCCGGGGACGCGCCGGCTGCGACTTCCTCGGCGATGGTGGCGCGAGCGGACTGCTGCGCGTCCTTGAGGTTGATGCGCGCCTGCGGCAGCTTCGGGCCGGCGAGGCTGGGCTCGATGGTGCCGAGGTCGAGCTCGAGCACCTCGGCAAACTCGGGGTCGGGAGTGGCGTCGGTGCGGAAGAGCTGCTGCTCCTTGCAGTACTTCTCGACGCGGTCGATGAGGTCCTCGTCACGACCGGAGAAGCGCAGGTAGTTGAGCGTCTCGTCGTCGACGGGGAAGAAGCCGACGGTCGCGCCGTACTCGGGGCACATGTTCGCAACGGTCGCGCGCGTGGCGAGCGGCAGCGTCGAGAGGCCGGCGCCGAAGAACTCGACGAACTTGCCGACGACATTGCGGCTGCGGAGCAGCTCCGTGACGCGGAGGACGAGGTCGGTGCCCGTGGCACCCTCGGAGAGCTTGCCGACGAGGCGCACACCGATGACCTGCGGGAGCAGCATGGCGACCGGTTGGCCGAGCATGGCGGCCTCGGCCTCGATGCCGCCGACGCCCCAGCCGACCACGCCGAGGCCATTGATCATGGTCGTGTGCGAGTCAGTGCCGACGAGCGAGTCGGGGTAGGCCATGCCGTCGCCGGTGAAGACCACCTGCGCGAGGTACTCCAGGTTTACCTGGTGGCAGATGCCGGTGCCGGGGGGCACGACGCGGAAGTTCGTGAAGGCCTGCTGGCCCCAGCGCAGGAACTTGTAGCGCTCCTGGTTGCGCTCGAACTCACGGTCGGTGTTGAAGGTGAAGGCCATGTTCGTGCCGAACTGGTCGACCTGCACGGAGTGGTCGATGACGAGGTCGACCGGCTGCAGCGGGTTGATCTTCTTGGGGTCAGCGCCGAGGGCGACCATCGCGTCGCGCATGGCGGCCAGGTCGACGACACAGGGCACACCCGTGAAGTCCTGGAGCAGCACGCGCGCCGGGCGGAAGGCGATCTCGTCTTCCGGGATGGCCTGCGGGTCCCACTTGGCGAAGGCGCGGATGTGGTCGGCGGTGACGTTCGAGCCGTCCTCACCTCGGAGCAGATTCTCGAGGAGGACGCGCAGCGTGAACGGCAGGCGGGCCAGGTTCATGCCGAGCTTCTGGGCGGCTACATCGAGCCGGTAGATGCCGTAGGTCGAGCCGCCTGCGTTCAGGTCTGCTCGCGTGCCAAAGCTGTCGAGTGACTGGGTTGTTTCGGGCATGGTTCCCCCGCTTCCGTTCGCTCCCCGCCACAACACTGGTCGAGGGCGGGCCCAGCCCGCGGGCCCATCCTAGTCCGATCCCTCTCTTCTTGGCACGGCCGTTGGCCGCTCTCGCCCGGCGTGGCGATGCCTCGACTTGTCCCGGGGTCGCGGGCCGAGCGGCGTGGCTAGATATGCTGGTGGCATGACGACAAACGAGGCAGCGATCGAGGCACGGACGCAGGCGATTGGGCGCGAGTTGATCGAGGCGGCCTCGAACTACCGGCCAGGGGTGGCCGAGCGCATCGAGGACTGGCTGCTGACGCGCGTCGTGGCCGACGAGCGGTTTCGCACTCGATTGCTGCGGTACATGGACGTGCTCGCGGCGCTGGGGCACGACGAGCATGGCCAGGAGGCCAAGCGGCTCGCGCATGAGTACTTCGGCGACGAGTTCCCGGACCTGCCCCCTGCCCTGCGCTGGCTGCTGCGGATCGCGCGTGACGAGCGCGTGCCTGCGCCGGTCGTCGGCGCGACGAGCCGACGCTCGGCGGAGCTGTTTGCTCGACGCTTCATCACGCCACCGGGGACGGACACCGTGTCGCGCACGATCTCGGAGCTGCGTGAACTGGGGCGGCAGCCGTCGTTCGACCTGCTCGGCGAGGCCGTGCTGTCCGACGGCGAGGCACGCGACTACCTCGAACGCTACCTGCGGCTAATCGAACAGCTCTCGCACGACCCCGCGGCACACACGCGCACGGCGGGGGATGTGGCGTCGCTGCAGGTGTCGGTGAAGCTCTCGTCGCTCACCTCGCACTTCACGCCGGTCGATCCGGACGGGACGTTGCAGCGCGTGCGGCCCGCCCTCGAGGCGATCGCGGAGGCGGCGGAGCGCGCGGGCATCGGCGTGACCGTCGACATGGAGCAGTTCGCGTATCGCGACCTGACGTGGGCGATCTTCACCTCGACGTTTGCGAAGGGTGAGCGGTTCGGCGCATGGGCGGACGCGGGGATCGTGTTGCAGGCGTATCTGCACGAGGTCGACCGACACGCGACGCAGATGCTCGCGTTCGCGCAGGAGCGCGGGACGCCGTTCCAGGTGCGGCTGGTGAAGGGCGCGTACTGGGACTTCGAGGTGATCTCGGCGCAGGCGAACGGATGGACTGCGCCGGTGTGGACGGAGAAGGCCGCGACGGACGCGGCCTACGAGCGTGTGCTGCGCACACTCGTGCCAGCGTTCTCGACGGTGCACCTCGCAGTCGCAAGTCACAACGCGCGCACGCATGCGGTGGCTGAGGCGATCGCTGAAGCCTCAGCCGTGCCGGCACGGGCGATCGAGCATCAGACGTTGTTCCGCACGGCGGAGGGGACATCGCGCGCGCTCGCAACGATGGGGTGGCAGGCGCGCGACTACGTGCCGGTCGGTGAGCTGATTCCGGGCATGGCATACCTCGTGCGGCGGGTGCTCGAGAACTCCTCGCAGGCCGGGTTCCTGCTGCAATCGCGATCGGGCGCGAACGTCGAGGAGCTGCTGCGCGCGCCGGATCCGTCGCCGCCCGTCGCGCCAGCCTCGCAACGACCGTACGAGTTTCGACGGATGGCGGAAGCGCGCTGGTTCGACTCTTCGTTCCGCAAGACGTTCGACGATGCGATCGCCTCGGCGCGCTCGCAGTGGGGGCGGACGTACACGCCGACGATTGGCACCGAGGCGATCACCGGTGAGACACAGACGGTGCTGAGTCCCTCGCATCAGGACGGGCCGCCGATCGCGCAGGTCGTGCTCGCAGACCAGGCGGCTGCGGAGCGTGCGGCGGCGTATGTGCGCGCGGGTGCGCAGCGCTGGATACGCACGTCGCTCGCGAGCCGACTCAATGCGCTCCGGCGCGCGGCGGACTATCTCGAAGCTCGCGCGCATGAGTTCGCGGCGTACGTCGTGCACGAGGGCGGGCGCGACCGCGATGGCGCGTACGCGGAGGTGGTCGAGGCCGTCGACTATCTGCGCTTCTACGCGGAGCAATCGGCGCTGCTGTACTCGGAGTACGCAGGGCGCGTCGCACCTCGAGGTGTGGTGGCGGTGATCCCGCCGTGGAACTTCTCACTGGCGATCCCGTGCGGGATGACGGTGGCCGCGCTGGCGGCGGGGAATGGCGTGGTGTTGAAGCCGGCGGGACAGACGCCGACGGTCGCGTACCACCTCGTCGCGCTGCTGCATGAGGCGGGCATTCCGGCCGACGTGCTGGTGTGGCTGCCGGGACGTGGCAGCGAGGCTGGGCAGGCGCTGGTGGAGTGTGCGGACATCGACATGATCGCGTTCACGGGATCGCGCGCGGTCGGGACTCGCATGCACGCGGATGTCGTCAGTGGTGAGCGGCCGAAAGCGCTGGTCGCGGAGATGGGCGGCAAGAACCCGGTGCTCGTGTTCGGTGACGCGGACCTCGACGAGGCGGTCGATGGGATCCTGCGCTCAACGTTCGGGCATGCGAATCAGAAGTGCTCGGCGGCTTCGCGTGTGCTTGTGCAGGACTCGGTGTACGAGGCGCTGCGCGACCGACTCGTGGATGCGGCGCGCAGCCTCGTCGTGGGGCCGGCGGACGAGCCGGCGACGCAGGTCAACCCGATCATCGATCGCGCGGCGTGGGAACGACTCGGCGAGGCGGCCCAGGTCGCGCGCGACGAGTGCACGGTGCTGCTCGACCTGTTCGAGGGGCGAGAGGGCACGCTTGAACGCGGGCCGTTGATCGTGGAGTGCGACGCGGAGCGCGCGACCTCGACGCGCACGTTCATGGAGGAGCTGTTCGGGCCGATCTTGATCCTCGTGCCGTTCGCGGACGAGGCAGAGGCGGTGCGGCTGACGAACGCAACCGAGTACGGGCTGACGGCGGGGTTGTTCTCGCGCAGTCCTCGGACGATCGCGAACGTGTCGCGGGCGATCGAGACGGGCACCGTGTACGTGAACCGCGTAACGACCGGCGCACGCGTCGGCGTCGAGCCGTTCGGCGGGATGCGGATGTCGGGCACCGGGCCGAAGGCCGGCGGGCCTGACTACCTGTGGGCGTTTGTGCATCGGCTCGACGCACCGCAGGACCTCGAAGCGGACGTCGAACTGGCGCGCGCGATCGAGACGGCGACGCTGCCCCCTGCCCTGCTGCCGGCCGAGCTTGGTGAACGCTGGGACGAGCCGCTGGAGCGGCGGATTGCGGTGGTCGAGGACGCTGCGGCACGCCTCGGTGCTACCGGGCAGGAGGCGCTCGTAAGCGGGTTGCTCGCCGCGGCGCAGGCAGCAGAGCAGGAGATCGGCGACGTGACGCCGACTGTGCAGGCGGCAGGCCAGCACACCGAGTTGCGTTATGACGTGTCGCGCGGGCTCGGGCTGCTGAGGCTCAGTGGGCCGGACGCGGCGCAGTGGCTCGGCGCGGCGTTGCTCGCGGGGAATGCGGTCGGAGTGTTCGACTCGCCTGGCGTGACGCGAGCGCTTGCAGCGCTGCACGAGGCGGGCGTGCCTGCCTCGGCGCTGGCGGAGGTGGGCGGCGGCGTTACTGCACTACTCGAGGTTGCCGAGGCGTCGACGTCCGTGGCATTCGCAGGGACGGATGGCGGGCCGGCACTGGCACGCGCGCTCGCCCGGCGGCTGGGGCCAACAGCGGAGGGGCAGCGGTCGCTCAAGGGGCTGGTGTCGACGCTCGACGGGGCGCAGGCGGGTCAGCCGGGGTTCGTGAGACGCTTCGCATGGCCTCGAGCGATCGCGGTGCGGACGCTGCGGCACGGCGCGGACCTCGCGATCGAGGAGTCGTCGGGCGCAGACTCAGGATAGGGCAGCGTCTCCTCTAGCCGAGGGCTGTCGCCGGTTGTCTCGGGCGAGAGCAGCCGTTACCCTCGGTGCTCGCAGTGCCCCACTGGGGCCGTTAGCTCAGTTGGTACGAGCGCTCGCTTCACACGCGAGAGGTCAGTGGTTCGAGTCCACTACGGCCCACCATGGTGAGGCTTTGCGAGGAACTGATGGCAAGCCGAAGTGGCGAAATGGCAGACGCGCTACGTTCAGGTCGTAGTGAGGGTAACCTCGTGCGAGTTCGACTCTCGCCTTCGGCACCATGTCAGTTCCGATTCGTGCGCTCGTAGCTCAGGGGATAGAGCGCAGCCCTGCGGAGGCTGAGGTCGTAGGTTCAAATCCTACCGGGCGCACCACGAACTTCGTTCGATCTCGTCCAGCGTTGCTGGAGCGATTTCTGTAGGCAGCCAAGCTGCTGCCTTACCGCACCCCAGTCGGACGGGACTCGATAACCGTCCGCCGTCACGAGTGGGGTTCTTTCTGTTCTTGAGGGTTCTCGAACCTGCCGGCACGGGGTTTCCCGGAGTCGGAGGTGCCTCGACGGCTCGCACACTGGTTCCCTACCCAGCGCCCCAGGGGAACCCAGCCATGAACAAGTCACAGGCCGTTGCCGAACTGACCGCCGCTCTGTCGCGGACGATGCCCACGGATGACGCGCTCGCGTTGATCCGGGTGGCACTCCGCGCGTGTGGGCTGACCTACGCGAACACGCTGACCCAGCAGGACGTGCGCGCCCTGCTCGGAGCTCTCGCGGCTGAGGGTGGGCCGATTCAGGAGCTCGCGGAGTTCCTCGCGACGAACGGCATGGGGGAAGGCCCCCGCGCCGCCTAGCTCGTCTCGTTTGTAGACTCGCGCTCGCGAGATGAGCCGCACGTGGCGGGGCGGCTCATCTTGCGGGCGCGTTTTGTTTGTCCTCGAAGCTTCGTTTCTGATCGCGCTCGGGCTCGACGCCTACAATTGATGCATGGCCAATCCCGGCGTCATGGAACAGGTGCGGGCGCTCCCGGAGCGCTCGGGCGTCTACATCATGCGAGACGCTCGAGGCGACGTGATGTACGTCGGCAAGGCGACGAACCTGCGGTCGCGGGTGCGGTCCTACTTCGGGTCGTCTCGAGGGTTGGAGCCGAAGGTGCTGGCGCTCGCTGAGGGCGCGGTGCAGATCGACCACATCCTTACGTCGTCGCCGGCCGAGGCGCTGATGCTCGAGGCGACGCTGGTGAAGCGTCACCAGCCGCCGCACAACGTGCGACTGAAGGACGACAAGCACTACCCATACCTGAAGGTCGACGTGCAGAACGACTGGCCGCGCGTGACGATCACGCGGCGCGTCGAGACGGACGGCGCTCGATACTTCGGGCCATATGCGAGCGCCGGTTCGGTGCGACGCACACTCGACGTCGTGAAGAAGCTGTTCCCGTGGCGGTCTTGCACGAAGACGATTACCGGGACTGACCCGCGCCCATGTCTCGACTACTACATCAAGCGCTGTATCGCGCCGTGCACCGCGTACTGCACCAAGGACGAGTACTCCGAGGTGATCAACCAGACGTTGCTGTTCCTCGAAGGACGCAGCAGCGAGGTGCTCGACAAGGTCGAGGCAGACATGGGGACGGCGGCCGAGGGGCTGCAGTTCGAGCGCGCGGCGCTACTGCGCGATCAGGCCAAGGCGATCCGCGCGGTGACCGAGCGGCAGCGGATGGCGAGCACCACCCCACTCGATGCAGACGTGATCGCGATTGCCCGCGATGGCTCCGAGGCGTGCGTGCAGGTGTTCTTTGTGCGCGGCACGGTGGTGGCCGACACCGACTGGTTCCTGCTCGATGGTGCCGAGGACGCGTCCGATGCTGAGGCGCTGTCGGCCTTCCTCGCGCAGTTCTTCGAATCGGCGACGTACGTGCCGCGCAACGTGCTGCTCTCGCAGGCAGCGGCGGACATGGAGCAGCTCGAAGCGATGTTGCGCGAGCGACGTGGCGGCGCGGTCGAGGTGCGCGTGCCGGAACGCGGCGAGCTGCGCGCACTGGTGGCGAGCGCGGAAGAGAACGCGCGCTCCGCACTGAACGCGCACCGGGTGCGCTGGCTGACCGATCGCGACCGCACGTCCGCGGCACTGGCGGGACTCGAGGAGGAACTCGATCTGCCCGCTACGCCGTCGCGGATGGAGTGCTACGACATCTCGAACATCCAGGGGACGAACACGGTCGCCTCGATGGTGGTGTTCATCGACGGGCAGCCGGCGACGGGCGAGTACCGCCGCTTCCGCATCAAGACCGTCGACGGACAGAACGACTTCGATTCGATGCGAGAGGTGCTGAAGCGCCGGTTCGCGCGGATCGCGGAGCGTCGGCGGGCGGAACGCGTGACCGCCTCGGAAGCATCGGGGGAGGCGACGCCGGAGCCGCTGCTGCAGTTCCCGGAGCCGGGTGACGATACGCAGGTAGCGGACGACGACGAGCTCGGGCTCGACACGATCGACGAGGGGCTGGAGGAAATGGCGGATGCGATGGCCGCTGCGGGCGTCTCGATGTCCGCGGACGACCTCGAAGCTGCCGCGAGCGAAGTGGCGGACCGGGGACCGAGCGACGAACTGGTCACCTCGTGGGACGCAGTGCCCGGGCTGATCGTGATCGACGGTGGCAAGGGACAGCTCGGGGCAGCGCTCGACGTGATGCGCGATTACGGGCTGGGGGACATCCCGATCTGCGGCCTCGCCAAGCGCGAGGAGGAGATCTACGTCGCGGACGTGGACGACCCGATCGTGCTGCCTCGGAACTCCCAGGCGCTGTACCTGATGCAGCGGATCCGCGACGAGGCGCACCGCTTCGCCATCACCTACCACCGCAACCTGCGGGGGCGAAACGCCAAGAAGTCGCTGTTGGACGAGATTCCCGGGATTGGGCCGGTGCGGAAGCGTGCCTTGATCCGGAAATTCGGGTCGCTACGGGGCGTCCAGGACGCCAGCGTGGACGATATCGCGGCGACCGTGGGGTTCACTCGACGGCTCGCGGAGACCATCAAGCGCTCGATTTAGCGGATGCCACGGAGCGCTCCGGAGGCCTCGTAGACTCGTCCGATAGCACAGTATTCGCGTGTTTGTCAGGTGCTCCGAGTCTGGACACTGCCCCTCAGCCACGGCTATAAAGTCCTTCGACTTCTCGCGGCTATGTAAAGTGGCCGCTGGGCGCCGAGTCGCCGATTTGGCGCTGATCTGGACTGATTTCGAACCTGGGGGCAGCCGGTGCAAGAGCGAGTAGATGCCTTCCTGCACTACATGTCTGCTGAGCGTGGGGCTTCCAAGAACACCCTGGACGCTTACCGCAACGACCTGACTCGGTTCACCGAGTTCACCCTGGGCAACAGCGGGAGCGGGACGATCGCGGAGACCGTGAACCGCGACTTGATTACCAATTACATCCTGTGGCTGAAGAACAACGCCGAGTACAAGCCGGCGACGATCGCCCGCAAGGTCGCGGCGGTGAAGTCGTTCTGTGCGTTCCTGCTCGACCACGGCGACCTGACCTCGAATCCAACGGCCTCGATCGACTCACCGCGGGCGCCGAAGCCGGTGCCGCGACCGATGACGACGACCGATGTGGACTCGCTGCTGCGGGAGCCGCTGCGCGTCGGGACGCCTGAGTCGGTGCGCGATGCGGCGATGCTGGAGCTGATGTACGCGACCGGGATGCGCGTGACCGAGCTGGTCTCGCTCAACCTCGACTCACTGCATCTGCAGCCGGGGCCGGCGTATGTGCGCTGCCTGGGCAAGGGCGCCAAGGAGCGCACGATCCCGGTGTACGAGCAGGCCGTGACGGCGGTCGAGAAGTACCTCGACGACGCGCGACCGGTGCTGCTGAAGGACCGCCCGCAGACGGCGCTGTTCGTGAATCGCCGCGGCGAGCGCCTGACGCGCCAGGGGTTCTGGTTGATCCTGAAGAACTACGCCCGCACTGCGGGCATCGCGGCGCACGTGACGCCGCACACGCTGCGGCACTCGTTCGCGACGCACATGCTGCGCGGTGGCGCCTCGGTGCGCGATGTGCAGGAGCTGCTGGGGCACGCGAACGTGTCGACGACGCAGGTCTACACGCAGCTCGCCGACTCGCACCTGCGTGAGGTGTACGAGTCCGTTCACCCCAGAGCTCGTTGAGCCTTTTCGCCTTGACGACTCGATAACGCCGCGACTAACTCGCGGCGTTGTTGTTATCGCGAGAGGTATTCCCCTCCCCCGTGTTGGTCGCAGCCCTTAGCATGGCGGGCCTAGGGCAGAGACGAGGAGCCGTCGTGGACATCGAGGACATTCGAGCGCGCATGATTCTGGACTCCCGTGGGAACCCCACGGTCGAGGTGGACGTGATCCTCGAGGACGGGTCGATGGGACGCGCGGCGGTGCCGAGTGGAGCGAGCACGGGCTCGTATGAGGCGCACGAGCTGCGCGACGGCGACATGGAGGCATTCCTCGGTCGTGGCGTGGAGCAGGCGATCGACCACGTCAACGACGAGATCAGCGATGCGCTGATCGGCATGGACGCCTCAGCACAGGCCGAGCTCGATGCGACGCTGATCGAGATGGACGGGACGCCAACCAAGTCGCGGCTCGGGGCCAACGCGATCCTCGGTGTATCGCTCGCGGCAGCGAAGGCCTCGGCGCTGGCGACGAACCAGCCGCTGTATCGCTACCTCGGCGGATCGAACGCGCGCGTGCTGCCGGTGCCGATGTGCAACGTGCTGAACGGCGGCGCGCACGCGACTGACTCGACGGACTTCCAGGAGTTCATGCTCGTGCCGCTGGGTGCCACGACGTTCTCCGAGGGGCTGCGCTGGCTGTCGGAGACGTACCACGCGCTGCGCGGGCTGCTGCGCGAGCAGGGCTTCTCGACGACGGTCGGTGACGAGGGCGGCTTCGCGCCGACGCTGTCGACAAACAAGGCCGCGCTCGACCTGCTGATGCGGGCGATGGAGCTCGCGGGGCGGAAGCCTGGCGAAGAGATGGCAATCGCGCTCGACCCGGCGACGTCGGAGCTGTACTCGGACGGCTCGTACCGCCTCGAGCGCGAGGGGCGCACGGTGGATGGCGCAGGCCTGACCGCACTGTGGGAAGAGTGGGTGCGCGACTACCCAATCGTCTCGATCGAGGACGGCATGGCCGAGGACGACTGGGATGGCTGGAAGAACCTCAACGCGCGCATCGGCGACAAGGTGCAGCTCGTTGGTGACGACTTGCTGGTGACGAACATCGAGCGACTGTCACGCGCGATCGACCAGAAGGCCGCAAACTCGATCCTGATCAAGCTGAACCAGATCGGGACGCTGACCGAGACGATGGAAGCGATCCGCATGGCGCACAACGCCGGGTGGACGGCGATTATCTCGCACCGCTCGGGCGAGACCGAGGACACGACGATCGCACACCTCGCGGTTGCAACGGGCGCGGGACAGATCAAGACCGGCGCCGTGGCGCGCACGGACCGCACGGCGAAGTACAACGAGCTGCTGCGCATCGAGGAAGAGCTCGGCGACTCCGCGTTCTACGCGGGGCGCAGCGCGTTCAAGCAGCTGAGTCGGTAACTCATGACCGGGCCGCACGACCACGCTGGCGATGAGATGCCGATCCTCGACCCGCCGCAGCGGGTGTCGGGGATGCGCGTGCCGGATGCGGAGACGTGGCGGCTGCCGGGCAAGCCTGAGGGGCTCGAGAGCGCCTCGGAAGATGCGTGGCGGCAGACAGGGTTCGTGCTCGGCGCGGAGTTGCGGCTGATCGAGGCTGACCTCGCGCTGCAACTGCGCCTCGTGGGTGCTGGGTACCAGCCAGCGGCGCGCACGATGACGATGGCGGCGTTCGCGTCGCTGTGGAGCCGTGGATTCTCGTGCCTTGCGGACGCGACCTCGCTGGCTCGGCGTGGGGCGTACCAGTCGGCGGTGCCGCTGGTGCGCCAGGCTGTCGAGCACATCTCGGCGCAGGCGGCGCTGGGTGGCGAGTTCGATGTGTTCAAGGAGTGGGCGCACAAGGCGTACGGGCGGCACGCGCCGAGCCATGCAGAAGAGGTGGGCCTCGGGCACTACTTCGCCGGCGAGGCGATCGCGAACGACGAGCAGTTACGCATTATCTACCGCGGCGCGTCAGACCTCGGACGGCCCAACTTCGGGCCGACGGCACTGTTCGTGGCGAACGAGGCCTCACACGAGCGATACCCGCTGATCTTCGCGGACTCGGCGTTCCACTTCGGATGGGCGCAACTGGTGCTCGGCTGGGTGCTGCGATGCGGGCTGAAGCAGCTGCACATCGCGATGCACGCGCCGACGCTGTTCCCGGCGGCCCAGGAGGTGCGGGACGCCGTGGTCGAGCACACCTCGGCGGTCGAGGCGCTGCTGGGTGACGACGCCCGGTGCCACCTCGAGGAGTTCGTGGACGACGAGGGGCGGCGGCGGCACCTGCTGGTGCAGTTCCGCCGGCAGCCTGCGGACGCCAGCAAGCGCATCCTCCTCTAGCCCGCACTCAACCTCGGCTGGACATCCCCCTCTTTCCCCTGTGGGGACGCGGGATACAATCTCGACGCGCAGTCCGCGCCCACCCTTCCCCACGTCTGCCGGCCTTGCCGGTGGCCGCTCGGAGGGGCGCTGGACGCTCAAGTTGTGTCACTGCTTGCGGAGGAAGCGACATGGCGAAGCTGCGGGTTGGGATCAATGGACTCGGACGTACCGGGCGTCAGGCCGTGCGCGCGTGGTGGGAGACCCACCGCGACGACTTCCACCTGGTGGCGGTGAATGGTCGCAGCGACGCTGCGATGCATGCCCATCTCTTGAAGTACGACAGCGACTACGGTCGCTTCCCGGCGGAGATCGAGGCCGGCAAGGACAGCCTGAGCATCGGCGGCCGCGAGGTGCAGGTCTTCCGCGAGGACGACCCCGCGCAGGTCGACTGGAACAGCGCTGCGGTCGACGTGGTCATCGAGTCGACCGGTGAGTTCGACAACCGCGACGACGCAGCGAAGCACCTGCGTGGCTCCGTGAAGAAGGTGATCATCTCGGCGGCGGCGAGCGATGCCGACTGGATGGTGATCCTCGGTGTGAACCAGGACCAGTACGACCCGTCGCATCACAACGTGATCTCGAACGGCTCGTGCACCACGAACTGCGTGGTGCCGATGGTGAAGGTGCTGCACGACGCGTTCGGGGTGCGGCGTGGCCTGATGACCACGATTCACTCCTACACCCGCGACCAGAATCTGGTGGACTCGAAGCACAAGGACCTGCGCCGCGCGCGCGCCGCGGGGCTGAACATCATCCCGACCTCGACGGGTGCGGCCCGCAGCATCGGCAAGATCATCCCGGAGCTCGAGGGCAAGATGAACGGCATGGCGTACCGCGTGCCGACGCCGACGGTGTCTGTGGTCGACCTCGTGACCGACCTCGAGCAGACCGTGTCGAAGGGCGTGATCAACGAGGCGTTCCAGATAGCGGCCGACGGCCCGATGAAGGGCTACCTGTTCTTCGAGAAGGAAGAGCTGGTGTCGTCGGACTTCCGGTCGCACCCCGGCTCCGCGATCTTCGACGCGCCATCGACGATGATCATGGACGACGACATGGTGAAGACCGTGGGTTGGTACGACAACGAGTACGGCTACGCGTGCCGGCTCGTGGACCTCGTGCACTTCTTGGGGGAGCGCGGGCTCTCGTAAGCCTCGGTTCGCAGCAATGTATCGAGGGGCGCCGCAAGGCGCCCCTCGTGGTTCCGGGCTTGCGATCGCATTACAAGTTGGTCAGGTGAAGGAACCTCTCGCACACCTCGTGCGTTCCGAAGACATGCGACGAATCTTCATTCCACTGGTGGCGGGCATCCTCGTAGCAGCCGTGGCGTGCACCGAAGCGGGTGCGCAGCCGACGGTGACGCCGAGTCCGAGCACGACGTCCACCTCGACAGCTACGGCGGTAGTGAGTGCGAGTCCCACCGCGCCGGGCGTGGTCGTGACGGCTACGGCTACTGGCGTGGCAACGGCGCCACCGAAGGCGATCGATCCGACTCGGACGCCGGTGGCGACAGCGACGAGTGGGCCGCAGCCGATTCCCACGCCGACGCCGCGTGTCACGCAGCCGGTGAGCGCTGCGCCCGCACTCGATGCTTCGAGGCGTCGCGAGCAGGCGCCGATCCACGAGTTGGACGTGTGCATCGCCGAGTCGTCGCCGCCGCAGGTGTTCGTGGACGTGACGACCGGGCTGCCGAGCGGGTGCGCGCAGTTCGACTCGGCGGTGCTCGAGCGAAGCGGCTCGACGATCACGCTGACGATGTGGAACTCGCAGCCGAGCGGGAACGTGGCCTGCACGGCGATCTATGGCTACATGCGGCACACGGTGCCACTGGGGGCGATGTCGCCCGGGATGTACTCGTTGCGGGTGAACAGTGAGACGCGGACGTTCACGGTGCAGTAGTTCGAGCCTGCACCGTCTCCTCTGAGAGAGGCGAATGTCTCGCATACAGAACGGCCCCGCTCGAGCGGGGCCGTTCTGTGTTCACCTAGCGTGGGGGCACGTGTTAGGCGGGATAGCGCTCCGACAGCGCGAGCACTAGTGCGTCATCGATCTTGTGACCGGGATGATCGTCGATGTAGTGACGCATCATCGAGTCGCGCACCTCATCCATTGATGAGGCCGCCGCCTCGTATTTGCATTCTTGGCCTTCCAGATCGCGACAGGCGAGGTTGTACTCGGACGCATCGTTGCGCTGTCCGGGCGTCAGTGGCTTGTGGTTCTCAGCGGTGCGCTTCTGCGCCTCGCGGTCGTCGCCAGGCAGGCGTGAATTCGTGTTCGGCATAACTCGCTCCTTTCCGAAGCAATCCGAGGCTAGCAGCCGTACTCGGCGGCACCGTTACGGAGCCGTGTCGGATTCGGCTAGGGCTCGACCGACTGCATCACGATCAGCGCCTCGATGGCCTCCGGGTCGTAATCCTCGGGGCGGTGGATGTGATCCCAGTGGTCGCGGACCTTGAGGCGCATGTCGTCCGGGTCGTCGGTCGTGTGCTTGAAGTCGCAGTCGACGCGGCCCTGCTCGGTGCAGGCGTACTCGTAGCGCTTCTGCTCGTCTGTGGTCATCGGGCGCTCCTCTCGAACGCTGGCCCGTTGTGGGCTACCTCGAGTGTCGCGCGGGGTGGAAGTGGATGTGCTAGGACTACCGCATGGAACGCTGGGTCCCCGGCCAGAGCATCACCCTGCGCTATGTCGGAGCGGTGCATTTCGTCGTCGACGGTGAGCGAGTGCTCCCCGAATCCGGGTCGCGACCGGGATTGATCCACGGACTCGCGCACACCGTCGTGGAAGACCGCGACGACCTGCTCGCCCTGTGGATCCCGAAGGGCTCACTGCGGAACTATGTCGACCTCGGCGATCGCACGCATGTCCTCGAACCAGATGTATGGCGACGTGACACGCTGCGGCTGATGGTGCCGGGCAAGCCGTACTCGATCCTGACTGCGCCACATAGCCACGGGTTCTCAGGCTGGTACGTGAACCTCGAAGCGCCGTTCGTGCGCACCGAGATCGGCGTCGATATCACTGACAACTCGCTCGACCTGGTCGTTGCGTCTGATTTCTCGTGGAAGTGGAAAGACGAGCACTTCACGCAGCCACTCGAGGATATGGGCGTCTTCAGCCGCGCTGATACAGAGTCGTTTTACGCAGCCGGGCGGACAGTCATCGCCGACATCGAAGCTCGGCGATTCCCGTTCGACGGCTCCATGCTCGATTGGCGACCGCCCACCGATTGGGGGCCTCCGGTGATCCAACCGGGATGGGAGCACGTGGTCGGGTACGACATGAATCTCACGACGGGCCGCCACCTCGTCGGAGTTGACGCCAGGCAGTGAGGCCCGCGGGCCTCACGTGTGCCCTGATACAATTCGTGCATGCTCGACGCACTTTCGGAACGACTTCAGGGCACCTTCAAACGGCTCGGTCAGCACGGGAAGATCACCGAGGCTGACCTCGATGCTGCGTTGCGGGAGGTGCGTGTCGCGCTGCTCGAAGCGGACGTGAACTTCAAGGTGGTACGCGACTTCATCGCCGCGGTGCGCGAGCAGGCGCTCGGGCAGGACGTGATGCAGTCGATCACGCCGGCGCAGCAGGTAATCGGCATCGTGCACAACGAGCTGATCAAGATCCTGGGTGGCGATCAGGAGCCCCTGAAGCGCGCGTCGCAGGGGATGACGAAGATCCTCGTGTGCGGCGTGAAGGGCTCCGGCAAGACCACGCTCGCGGCGCGCCTCGCACTGCACTTGAAGAGCCAGGGCTTGCGCCCGCTGCTGGTCGCGACGGACTTCGAGCGCGTGGCCGCGACCGAGCAGCTGCAGGTGCTGGGCGAGCAGATCGGCGTGCCGGTCTACTCCGAGGAGCAGCCTGCGCCGTCCCCTGAGGTGGTAAAGCGCGCGATGCGCGAGGCGGTGCGGCAGAACGTGAACGCCGTGATCGTCGATACGCGCGGCGCGGTGTCGTTGGAAGACGAATTCGTCGACGAGCTCGCTGCGCTCGCGGACGAGCTCGATCCGACCGAGGTGCTGATCGCCGTCGACTCGATGACGGGCCAGGAGGCGGTGAACCTCGCACGCGAGTTCGACGAGGCCGTCGAGGGCACTGGCATCGTGGTGACGAAGGTGGACTCGGACGCGCGCGGCGGGGCCGTGCTGTCGGTGCGCTCGGTGACCGGGCTGCCGGTGAAGTTCATCACTACCGGTGAGCGCCTCGAAGCGCTGGAGCTGTTCTACCCCGACCGGTTCGCCTCGCGCGTACTCGGCATGGGTGACGTGGTCACCCTCGTCGAGAAGGCGAAGCAGGTGATGGGCGAGCGCGACGCCAAGGAAGTCGCGCGCCGCATGCAGCGCGGCGAGTTCGACCTGCAGGACTTCCTGACGCAGATGCATCAGGTGAAGAGCATGGGCTCGATCTCCGGTCTGCTGGAGATGATGCCGGGCATGGGCGGCCTCAAGCAGCAGCTCGGCGGGGCGCAGCTCGATGACGCGTACTTCAAGCAGTCCGAGGCGATCATCCAGTCGATGACGGTCGATGAGCGCCGGAAGCCGGACATCCTCAACGGGTCTCGACGGCGCCGTATCGCGGCGGGCTCGGGGGTGACCCCTGCTGACGTGAACCGGCTGATGAACCAGTTCGGCCAGGCGAAGAAGCTGATGCAGATGATGACGTCCGCCGGCAAGGGCGGTCGTGGCGGCGGCGGCATGGGCGGCCTCCGAGGGTTGTTAGGGTTCTAGGCGGCGCACCGCTTCTCCACGAAGGTTCCGTGCCTCGGGCTAGGTGAGCGGCTGCCTGCGGGAGGTGGCTGGGTAGCCGTCGGCGCCACGGAGGGCATCGCGAGCCACCTCGGCAGTCTTCAGGCGGCGGAGGGAATGGGCCTCACGGGCTGGCTTCCGCTTGTGGGGGTTATCCGGCTACAATTCGTGCCCCAGCCTGCCCCGTTGTGACGGCGGCCGAGGCTGGCGAGAACTGACCAGACATTGCCCCTGCTCGAAAGCGGGTGGCTCGCGCCAGGGCGAGGCGTCCCGGCGTGTGAGGATCGAGGATCTATGCTCCGCATGCGACTACGCCGCGTCGGCAAGATGAAGCAGCCTTCGTACCGTGTGGTGATTGCTGACCAGCACGCCAAGCGTGATGGGGCTTTCGTCGAAGTTGTCGGGCACTACAACCCGCGCGACAAGGCGCACGTGATCGACTTCAAGGAAGAGCGCGTGAAGCACTGGCTCTCCGTCGGCGTGCAGCCGTCGGAGACGGTGCATCGCCTGCTCTTCGCGAACGGTCTGATCGCGATCGAGCCGCCGAAGCGCGCGTCGAAGCCCTCGAACGCTGATGTCGCCGCCGCGAAGGCTGTTGCGGACGCCGAGGCTGCCGCCGCTGCGGAGAAGGCTGCCGCCGCTGCGGAGAAGGCTGCTGCCGAGAAGGCCGCCGCTGATGCAGCCGAAGCTGCAAAGGCCGCTGCTGCTGCCGAGGCCGAAGTCCAGAACGCCGGCGCTGAGGCCGAGTTCACCGAAGAGTAGTCACGAGAGGCGCGCCTGATGAAGGCTCTCATCGAATACCTGGCTCGCGCGCTCGCTCGTAACCCCGAGGAAGTCGTCGTCGAGGAAGAACACCTCGGCGATCGCGTGATCCTCCGTCTGCATGTCTCGGACGAGGACAAGGGTCGCGTGATCGGCCGTGAAGGCCGCATCGCAAACGCGCTCCGTGCACTGCTGCACGTGGCCGCGACCCGTGCCGGCGTGCGTGCCACGCTCGATATCGAGTAGTCCGCACTGACTCACGAAACGCCGGCCGACGAAGCTCAGCCCGAACAGCCCCGCCCACAGCGACCGCGTTCAAGCGGACCTCGAACGCCCCAGCCGGAAGCGGCTCCGGGCCGTGTCGCTGTGGGGTTTGTGAACTCGACGTGGGGACTGCGCGGCCACGTGAAGGTCACGGCATACAGCTCGAACAGCGAGCGCTTTGTGCTGGGCGCGGAACTTTATGTGCTGGGCGAGCGGCGCAAGGTCACCGGGCTGAACATGTCGCAGGGCTACCCGATCGTACAGTTCGCCGGTTACCAAAACGCGACGAGCGCCGAGACGCTGCGGGGCACGCTGATTGAGATCGACGAGGCCGAGCTGCCTCCCCTGCCCGAGGGCGAGTACTACCTGCACGACCTCATCGGCCTCGAGGTCGTGACGCGCGAGGGCGAGCCTGTGGGCACGCTCGTGCAGGCGCTGACGACGGGTGCGAATGATGTCTATGTCGTGCAGCGCGAGGGCAAGCCGGACGCGTTGATTCCGGCGATCCCAGACGTGATCCTCGGTGTGGACCTCGAGACACGGCGCATGACGATCGAGGCGATGCCCGGTCTGCTCGACTAGAGCGGCTCGACAGCGTTCGAGCCGCTTCGGGTTTGCCGCTGCGCGGGAGCGCTCCGTATACTTCGCGTCTGCCTCGGTGGGGGTGTAGCTCAGCTGGAAGAGCGCTGCGTTCGCATCGCAGAGGTCAGGGGTTCGAGTCCCCTCACCTCCACCAATTTCACTGTCCCGTACGCGAAACACATCTGTAGTCAGGAGATGTCAGTCTCCTACGACAAAAATTTCTTCGAACGTTATCCGGACTTCCCTACAGTTGCCTGTGCCGGATACCGATACTTACGGAATGGCGACGATCGCGGGGGCAATCGTGCCACGGCGGGAAGCCATCCGATTCGCGGATCCTGTAACGGCGGGTGAATGATTCACCAAGTACTGGCGCTCGGCTCGGTGGCCGCGCTGCTGATCAGCGTCTTCCAGGTGTGGTGGCTCGCTCGTGGCGCGCCGCGGCAGGAACGTCCCCTGCTGTGGGGCGCCGGCTTCGTGCTGCTGCTCGGCATGACGCAGCGCGCCGTCCTCGGTGCACAGGTGCTGCTGGCAGAGAATCCGGCGTTCTCACTCCGGATCGAATTCGCGCTTTTCGCAGGCACTGCGACGATCAACGTGCTGCTGTACGCGATGCGCCCGGTGTTGTTTGCCTACCGCCGTGCTGACCAGTTGCGACAGGCGAGCGAGGACGTGTTCTACCACGCGCTGGATGACTCCCGCGACCCGATCGCGCTGATCGACCGCACCGGCACGTATGTGTACGTGAACGATGCGGGATGCTCGTTCTTCCGCTACCCGCGCGAGGAGATCATCGGACATCACTTCCGCGAGACGCTCGTCGATCGTGCCCCGGTGCCGCGCGGCGCCGTCGAGCGCGCGACTAACTCGGGCGCCGCGATCGTGCAACGCGAGGTGCGCCGCGGCGACGGTACGAACGTGCCGGTGGAATGCGACCTGATCTCGCTCGGCGATGGCCGCATCCTGATCCTCGGCCGTGATCTGACGTTCCGCCACGATGCGGAGGCGATGCGGCTGCGCGCGGCACGCCTCGCCACGACACGCGAGCTGACCGCGACGATCGGCTATGACCTGAAGGACGCCCTCACCTTCGTGAAGTCGTCACTGGAGCTCACAGAAGAGCTGGGGGCGCAGCGTGTGCCGCTCGACGGACCTGTCGAGGCGAGCTCGGCGGCACTCGAGCTGATGGAGGAGTTCATCGCGCTCTCGGCGGCGCCGGCCGAGCAGAGCGGCGACCTGCCGTCGATCTCGACGCAGCTGGCGGAGGTCGTGCAGCACGAGGCGACCTCGATCGCGCGCCAGCTCGACCCGCGCGTGCGGCTGCAGCTCGGCGACCTCAGCAACGAGGTGCGCGTCGATGCGGATCCGGCGGAGACGAAACGGCTGGTAGCGCGGCTGTTCGAGCACGCACGTGGCGCCATTGAGGAGTCGCTCGCGGCGAGCGGGACGACACCGACTGCCACGCGTGAGATCGACACCACGCTCGGCTGGGCAGAGCAACTCGACGGCGAGGGGCGACGCCTCGCTGAGCTCGTCGTGCGCTACACGGGGAGTGTGCTCACACCCGAGATGCGCGGCATCAGCTTCCAACCATTCGACAACGCCAACGGCAGCGACGTGTCGCGCCGACTCGGACTTGCGATCGTGCATGCGCTCGTGCTGCGGCTCGGCGGGGACATGACAGTGCAGCGCGACATCAACGGCGGGACGACGCTGACGGTGCGGCTACCGAGTGCCGCATAGCCTCGACTGGGTAGCCTCGATCGCAGTGGAGCGGCCTCGACGCTTCGTATACTTGGTGCATGGCAGACACGCGTGACGGTGTAACCGCAGCGGAGCGACGCGATCAGCGTCGACGCCGCCGCATGCCTGTGCACGGGCGCGGCCTCGAGGCGATCCTGAACGCGATTCGCAAGCGCTCGAAGCCGGCGCCAGCGATGCCCGAACAGGACTCGAACGCCGGTACTCCCTCGACACGCTAACGAGGCGCTCGGCGATACTGTGGCTCGCGGTACTGGCGCGGGCGACCACGAAGGGCCACGACGTGACGAACGAGCAGACTAACGAGCCCAGTCCCGCGGACAACGACGCCTCGGCGCTGCTTTCGATCAACGTGCGTAGCGCGCTCGCGGGGCTGGCCGAGCCTGGTGGCGAGATGGATCAAGCGGTCGAGAACGCGTACCGGGGGCTGCTCTACGGTCTGCTTGCCGGGACACGGTACCCGCGGCAGGCAGCGCAGCTGATCGAGTTCTACGAGACGAATGCGAACGACGTGCCGGGGCTGTGGACCGCGCTCGAGAACCTGGTCGAAATGACGCTGGGGGACACGTCGGGCTAGGAAGGGCTGAGCGGTTCGCCTCAAGCGCCTCGGTGGGACGGGCCGTTGGGAGTCGATACACTGCTCTGCGAGGCCCCGTAGCTCAGAGGATAGAGCATCGGTTTCCTAAACCGTGCGCGCAGGTTCGAGTCCTGCCGGGGCTACCACTGCCTCGTCCAGCCCATTCATTTCGTGATGATCGCACATCATTAACGCACGCGTTAGGTTTGTGAAATCTCCTGCGCGCAGGCTCGTCCTAACGAGTTCTAGCGAGGAGACACGAGATGAACCGCACCATTGCACCGCTGTTCGAGGCCGCCCGCGGGCGAGTCGCCACCAGTCTGGCCGCCGCCACCCTGCTGCTGGGCGGCACCGCCGCTATTGTGCCGGCGCACGTATTCGCGGCCGACTCGACGACACCCGCTGTCACGGCCTCGTCGTTCACGTGGAACGTGACGCTGTCGAATGGGACGGCCGAGGGCGGCATCTCGTCCGACCTGCCATCGGCGATCACGCTCGCAGAGATCGGCGAGTCGTTGAGCCCGGCTGACCAGCAGATGCTCACCGCGACGCTGACCCAGGAAGCGACGGACGCCGGCGTGTCGCTGACCGCCACGACGCCTGAAACCAGCTCCACGCCTCCGGCAGCCACGCCGACCCCGATGCCGTCGACCGACGACTCCGGCAACTAACCACTCGCCGTTCCTCCAGGTCTATGAGGCCGACGCATTGCCCGCGCGTCGGCCTCGTGGGCTTCGTTCACTCGACAGGCGCGGCGGTGATGTGTGACGCTGCGGCGCATGGCAACGACTCGACGTCCGGCAACCAAGACCACCTCGCGACGCGCACAGACCGCAGCCGCGCCCACGCCATTCTCGCGACGACGCGATGCGCTCGGCGCGTCGCTTGTGCGCGCGGAAGGCGCAGCGCGCGGGCCAGTGGCGGCGATCTTCGCCTCGGGTCACGAGGCGCATCGCAACGGCGACGTCGACTACGAGTTCCGTCAGCCCTCGACGTTCTGGTACCTGACCGGCTTCGAGGAGCCCGATGCGGTCGCCGTGCTGCGGCCCGGGCATCCGCAGCCATTCGTGATGTTCGTACGACCGCACGACCCGCAGATGGCGGTGTGGGTGGGACCGCGCGCTGGCATCGAGGGTGCGCAGCAGCGCTACGGCGCGGACGCAGCATTCTCGATTGATGACATCGAGAAGGAACTGCCGAGCGTCCTCGATGGCATCCGCACGCTGTACTACTCATTCGGCGCGGACGAGGCGGTCGAGAAGCTCGTGACGCGGATCTCGGCGCAGCGGCGCGGGGCCGGGCAGCGCGGCGGCGTGGCGATCGAGCGCATCGCCGACCCCTTCCCGTTCGTGGCACAACAGCGGCTGATCAAGTCGAGCGACGAGATCGACGCGCTGCAGTCAGCGATCGATATCACTGGTGCCGGCATCGAAGCGGCAATGCGCGCGACAAAGCCCGGCATGCACGAGTACGAACTGCAGTCGATCCTCGAGGCGGAGTACCGCCGGCTGGGGTCGCCGCGCAACGGGTTCCCCTCGATCGTCGCGACGGGCGCGAACGCGTGCACGCTGCACTACACCTCGAATCGCGCGGTGGTGGGCCGCAACGACCTCGTACTGCTCGATACGGGCGCCGAGGTGGACTACTACGGTGCAGACGTGAGCCGAACGTACCCGGCGAACGGCCGCTTCTCCCCCGAGCAGCGAGCGGTCTACGACGTGGTGCACGAGGCGCAGCGACAGGCGATCGAGCTCGTGGCACCGGGGGTGCGGTTTACCGACGTGCACCAGAAGGCGCTACGCGTGCTGGTGGACGGACTGCGCCACCTCGGCGTGCTCGACGGGCGCGCGGACAAGCTGATCAAGGACGGCGCGTACCAGCCGTACTTCATGCACGCGACCTCGCATTGGCTCGGGCTGGATGTCCACGATGTGGGCGCGTATCGCGAGGACGGCCAGTCGACGGGGCTGCGGCCGGGCATGGTGCTGACCGTCGAGCCGGGGCTGTACATCTCGCCTGGCTCGGACGCTCCGAAGGCGCTCCAGGGCATCGGTGTGCGCATCGAGGACGACATCCTGGTGACGCGGACCGGGTACCGGAACCTGTCTGGCGGCATCCCCTCGGACCCTGACACGCTCGAGGACATCGTCCGGGGCTAGTCCGAGCCCTAACCGCCTCCTGAGCCGCGGACCGCAAGGTTGCAGCCAAGGCCTGTTATGTCCTTGTAACTCCCGTGCCCGTAGCCTGCAGTTGTAGCGGGAGTACTGACGTGACCGACCCACAGCAACTGCGCCGTTTGCTCGAGATGAGCTCCGAGGTTCGACCGCCGGTTTCGCCGCCTCGCGGGCTTGGATACGTCGCCCGCTAGCGCATCTCACTCGTACTCATGTAACGCCGCTCGAGGTTGCTCGAGCGGCGTTTTTATGTCCTCGAAAGGCCCCGTGAATCTACGTGAAGGTCTGATGCTACGAACAAAATGTTAAAGTGTGTCCTCAGGTGCCCTAAAGCCCTTGCAGTCCCCCTAGCGATCAACTAAAACGGTCGAGCCCCGCAGAGCAAGTGCTTACTCGGGTTCTCAATTAGGCCCTACATCTTGGGGCTGCCCACCGACCGGACGCAACCGATCGTGGCTACGCCAGATGCCCGGCCCGTAGCGAAACGGGACCTTCCATGCACATCGAACGCCGCTTCACCACCGCGGGACACGACCCCTATGAAGGCGTCGAGTTCGTCGCACGTGAGTCGAAGATCGTTAACCCAGACGGCTCCGCCGTGTTCCAGGCGGCTGACCTGATGATGCCCGCTGCATGGTCGCAGGTGGCGGTCGACATCATGGCGCAGAAGTACTTCCGCAAGCGCGGCGTACCGACCTCGTTGCGTCACGTCTGGGAAGCGGACGTCCCGCCCTGGCTGTGGACCTCGGCGCCCGAGGACGCGAGCACGAACGACGGCGGCGAGTCTGACGCGCGCCAAGTGTTCCATCGCCTCGCCGGCACGTGGACGTACTGGGGCTTCAAGCACAACTACTTCGACAACGAGCAGGACGCCGCGGCCTTCTACGACGAGCTGTGCCACATGATGGCGACGCAGCGTGCTGCGCCGAACTCGCCGCAGTGGTTCAACACCGGTCTGCACTGGGCATACGGCATCACGGGGCCTGCGCAGGGTCACTGGTACGTCGACCCGGCCTCGGACATCCTCGCTGCCTCGACGAGCGCGTACGAGCGACCGCAGCCGCACGCGTGCTTCATCCAGTCCGTGAGTGACGACCTCGTGAACGAGGGCGGGATCATGGACCTGTGGACGCGCGAGGCGCGCATCTTCAAGTACGGCTCCGGCACGGGCTCGAACTTCTCGAAGCTGCGTGGTGAGAACGAGCCGCTGTCGGGCGGCGGCAAGTCGTCGGGCCTGATGTCGTTCCTGAAGATCGGCGACCGCGCAGCGGGCGCGATCAAGTCGGGCGGCACGACGCGACGAGCGGCGAAGATGGTGATCGTCAACGCCGACCACCCAGACGTCGAGCAGTTCATCGAGTGGAAGGTGCTGGAGGAGCAGAAGGTCGCCTCGCTGGTGGCCGGCTCCAAGGTGACGCGCCGAGCGCTGCGCAACGTGCTCGACGCTGCGGCGGACGGCATCGACCCGGTAGCGAACCGTGGGCTGCGCCGCGCCGTGGCGAAGGCTCGTCGCGACGGTGTCGCCGAGGCGTACATCCAGCGCGTGCTGCAGCTCGCGACGGCGGGTAACTTCGACTTCGAGTTCCGCGAGTTCGACACCGACTGGCAGGGCGAGGCGTACCTCACCGTGTCGGGGCAGAACTCGAACAACTCGGTACGCGTGACCTCGACGTTCCTCGACGCGGTCGAGGCTGACGGCGACTGGGACCTGATCCAGCGCACCAATGGCAGCGTCGAGAAGACGGTGAAGGCGCGCGACCTGTGGGCGCGCATCGCCAACGCAGCGTGGCAGTCGGCCGACCCCGGCCTGCAGTACGACACGACGATCAACGAGTGGCACACCTCGCCGGCCGGTGGCCGCATCGAGGGTTCCAACCCGTGCTCCGAGTACATGTTCCTGGACGACACAGCGTGCAACCTCGCGTCGCTGAACGTGCTGCGGTTCTACGACCTGGAGACGACCAAGTTCGACGTCGAGGCCTACGAGCACGCGTCGCGACTGTGGACGATCGTGCTCGAGATCTCCGTGCTGATGGCGCAGTACCCGAGCCGCGACATTGCGCGGCTGTCGTGGGACTACCGCACGCTCGGCATCGGGTACGCCAACCTCGGCGCACTGCTGATGGTGCAGGGCATTCCGTATGACTCGCCCGAGGCGCTGGCGCAGACCGGTGCGTTGACCGCGATCCTCACGGGCGTTTCGTACGCGACCTCGGCGGAAATGGCCGCGTCGCTCGGCGCATTCCCGCGGTTCAACGAGAACCGTGCGGCGATGCTGCGAGTGATTCGCAACCACCGTCGCGCTGCGTACGACGCGCCGCACGACCAGTACGAGGGCCTGACGGTGCTACCTCGGTCGATCGACCAGACTCGCTGCCCCGAGGACCTGCTGACGGCCGCGCAACACGCGTGGGACCGGGCGCTGAGCCTGGGTGAGCAGCACGGCTACCGCAACGCGCAGGTCTCGCTGATCGCGCCGACCGGCACGATCGGCCTGCTGATGGACTGCGACACGACTGGTGTCGAGCCGGACTTCGCGCTGGTGAAGTTCAAGAAGCTCGCGGGCGGTGGCTACTTCCGCATCGCCAACGAGTCGATGCCGGGCGCGCTCGCACGACTCGGGTACACGGCAGAGCAGTCGCAGGCGATCATCACGTACTGCGCGGGCCTGGGCTCGTTCGAGGGTGCACCGCACCTCAATCGCGAGTCGCTGGCGGCAAAGGGCTTCACCCCGGAGCTGCTCGACACGATCGAGGCGTCACTACCGTCGGCGTTCGACATCACCTTCGCGTTCAACAAGTGGTCGCTCGGCGAGGAGTTCTGCACGTCGGTGCTGGGCTTCACCGCTGAGCAGCTGATGGACCCGACGTTCAGCGTCCTCGGTGGCCTCGGGTTCACGCGCGAGCAGGTCGAGGCGGCGAACGACGCGATCGTCGGTCGCATGACGATCGAGAACGCGCCGTTCCTGAAGCCTGAGCACTACGCGGTGTTCGACTGCGCGAACCGCTGCGGCAAGTACGGCACTCGGTACATCGCACCGATGGCACACGTGCGCATCCTGGCGGCGGCGCAGCCGTTCATCTCAGGCGCGATCAGCAAGACGATCAACATGCCGTTCGACGCCACCGTGGAGGATGTCGCCGACGTCTACATGGAGGCGGCGAAGCAGATGGTGAAGGCCGTGGCGCTGTACCGCGACGGCTCCAAGCTCTCGCAGCCGCTGTCGGCGGTCGCGTTCGACGACCTGGACGAGGAAGAGGACGAGGACTTCGAGGCGGTCGTGCCGTCCTCGGCGACGGCGCACCCGGCGGTGCGTGCGGCCGAGGAGCTGGTGCGCGGGCTGTCGCGCGGGCAGCGCGAGAAGCTGCCGGCTCGACGCCACGGCTACGCGCAGAAGGCCAAGGTCGGTGGGCACTCGATCTACCTGCACACCGGCGAGTTCGCCGCCGAAGACGGTACGCCTCGACTCGGCGAGATCTTCGTCTCGATGTCGAAGGAAGGCGCGGCGTTCGGCTCGCTGATGAACTGCTTCGCGATCGCGGTGTCGATCGGGCTGCAGCACGGCGTGCCGCTGGGCGCCTACGTCGACTCGTTCATCTTCCAGAAGTTCGAGCCTAACGGGATGGTGGTCGGACACGACCGCATCCGCATGGCGACGAGCATCATCGACTACCTGTTCCGCGAGCTGGCGGTGACGTACCTCGGTCGCGAGGAGCTCGCGCACTTCGGGCCGATGGACGACGACGACGCGGGCACGAGCTACGAGCCGATCGCTGACCAGCTTGAGGCGCCGACGGCGGTGACAATGGCTGACGTGATCGCGTTCGACACCGGCGACGGTGACGCGGTGGCTGTGGCCGAGCCGGTCGCAGTCGCGGCAGTGGTGACCGAGGCTCCGAAGGCAGCAACGGTCGGTACGGCGTCGGTGCTGGCTTCCGCTCCGGCTGTCGCGAAGCCGGCTGCGGCACCTCTCGTGGTGCAGGTGCAGTCGAAGACCAGCAAGGCCGCGGAGGCGCGGCTGAAGGGCTACGAGGGCGACCCGTGTGACGAGTGCGGCCAGATGATGATGGTGCGCAACGGCACGTGCCTGAAGTGCCTCAACTGCGGCGCTACGTCAGGTTGTAGCTGAAAGTCGCCCATCGAAATGGAGAAGGGGGGACGGCAGTAGCCGTCCCCCCTTCTTGTTGGTAGCCGCGTCGCGGAGCCTAGGATTCCATGCCGGATCGGTTGCGGCCGTCATCTAGGTATTCGTAAAGCGCAGGAAAGTTCTCGCGAAAGAGGGCCGCGACCCTTTCAAGTTCACGGTCATACCAACCGAATTCTGCGGCATTTACTTCTTCCTCAGCAAAAACAAGCCAATCATAGAACGCATCAACAGCACGCAAATACGGATCGACAACAGAACTCAGGCTCACGCTGTGCCCGCTTTCACTGAGAAAGCGCTTTGCGCCCGGATTCCATCCGTCCCACAGCAGGAGTTCATCCACTCCGATGGTGAAGTGCCGGTCTTCTTCGAGCTCGCCACCAGGCAGTGTGCGCGCGAGTTGCGTGGTCATGCCACTTAACGGCAATGCGTAATGCATCGAGTAATTGCGAAGCCCGACGACAATCCCGTGCAGTGGCGTAGTGACCAATTGTTTGCGGATTTCGTCGCGATAAGTCTCATTGAATGGGCGATCGGAGTAGAACTCGCGGATATGGATCATCGTGTGCTCGGCAAGAGCACTCGCCGAACTCAGGAAGTTCGCAAACAAGCGAGTTGCTTCGCTAATCGCCGCATTGAAATCGGGCTGGCTAGTCAAACGTAGCGGTTGCGAATCGCCATCTTCAGATAACAACCGATCAAACCTCAATGCTGCATTCGCGTTGGTTCGAAATACATAGAGGCTTACTCGAAGAGCCGTCCACGACCGATCGAGTTGACCATCCCTAGAGGCTCGCAGCTCGTCACGCAGCCGCAGTAGGTCAGGGAGCTCCATGTCGTCACTCACCACATCTGCGAAGGCCAAATACCTTGCTCAGCTAGCGGCGCTCTGGTGGGAGGTAGGCGGCGTACTGCGAGTACGGAGTCGGAGCCGCGTTGGGGTCGGGGTTCGCGGGGGCTGGGCCGAAGTTCGCGAGGCTCGCGGCGTAGGGAGCCGGTGGCGCGGGCGGCGCAGGGGTCGGCGGGGTGGCCGGGGTCAGGCTCGGCGCATACGGGGACTGGGCGGGCGCGGGCATGTCGCTCGCGATGTACTGGCCGTAGAGGCCACCCGGGGCCGCTCCGAAGGCTGGCGCGATAGGCACTGCTGGCGTCATGGGCGGGGTCGCCACGGGGATCGAGTTCGGATCGTAGTGGCCTGGGTCCGCCGGAGTCGGACCGGGTGCGGGCGGCTCGTAGTGACTGCCGTTTTCGTAGTGACTGTTCAAGTCGCCACCGTCACCGGGCACGTTCTCGTAATGGCTGTTGGGCACGTTGTCGTAGTGATTCCCACCACCACCACCGGGCACGTTCTCATAGTGGCTGTTCGGTACGTTGTCGTAGTGACTCGCACCAGCGTTCTCGTCGAAGACCATGCCACCACCTGATGGCACTGCAGGCCCTGCGGGAGCCTGCCCCTCAACGCTCGGTGCGACTGGCTTGACCTTCGATGTGAGCTCCGAGAGCATCGCGCCCTTGGCTCGAATGCCGGTCTCGTTGCCGCCGGACTGCTGGTACCCGGAGAAGTGGACGTCGGCAGTCGTGCCCTGCGGGCCGATGCCCTTGGTAACGGTCTTGTCGACGAGGTTCACGCGGCCACTCGTGGAGTTGGGATCGAGTGAGCCCTGCTCGGCGAGCCGCGAGAAGGCATCGAAGGTATGTGCCGCATCGGGCTTGTAGTGCCCACTGTCGTCGTCGAGGTAGTTCACCTTGCCACCGGCGGCGCCGATATGCCCGGCATGCGCGACATCACCGCCCGCCAGCATGGAGGAGTGGTGCAAGTTTCGCTGTTGAGGCTTGCCATCTGGGCCGATCGCCTTATCGCTGGACGTGCGGTCGAGGTTGGCGACGACATCGCCGGTAGGACTCATCGCGTACTCGGTCTTGCGGAAGTCTGCGGTCTTGCCTCGCGCGGTGAGTGCACCGCTCTCCTCCACGCCAAGCGTGTTCGACGCCTGCTTCTCAGGCGTGTGGTAGTCGGTAACCATTCCGGTGCCGGCGGCCCGCGCCTCGCGTGCATTCAGCTCTGCTTCCGGCATGGTGCCGGCCTTGACCTGGTCCTCAGCACCGTAGAACGCACGCCAGCCGACAGACGTGTCCTCACCCTTGAACTTCTCAGGCAGCTTGACCGGCGCGGGGTGCGCAGCCGGCTCGGACGCTGCTGCGGGCGCAGGCCCACCGCTGACCGCATTGCTCCGCGGACGGGTGGTCGGCTCAGGCGCCGCGACGGGTTTCTTGTACGTCTGTGGCGTCGGGACGGACGAGGAAACGACGCCTCCCGCGCTCTCCATGTTGATGAGCTCTTGCTCGCGCTCGGCTTTCTGCTTCAGCAGGGCAGCGTCGATCTGCTCGTCAGTCATCTCGCGCTGGACGGGCGCACGCGAACTCGGGGGGTTCGAGACGAGGCGCTGCACGGCACGGTTGCCGGCGGCACCCTGAAGGCGCGAGAGGTTCTGGTGCAGGGGTAACGAACTGGGCGCTGCCGAGGGCGACGCGGAAGCGCTCGAAGGCTTGTCGCCCGAGCGCGATTGCTTTGCGGCTCGTCCGCCGTCAGCCACTGAGGCGCCCTCTGGGGAGAGGCATCGCCATTCTAGCGCTGGCGGCCCGATGGCTGCGAGGGGCCGGAGGCCTGCCGACGACGCTCGTGCTAGGCTCGGGCCAATGACAACACCTCGGCCCGAGGACGACCCGCACCTGGACTGGCACAGCGACGCGCGCGGGATCATGGACGCGTTCGCGAACGACATGGCCTACCGGACGATCGCCGGGACGCAGGTACAGCTGCTGCGCTACGCGGCGGCAGCAGACCCCGCCCCGATCCCTGCCTCGGAGGCTGCGGCATGCTTCGAGGAGCACCGAACTCGCTGCACCGACGTGGATACGGAGCGGGCTGCGGGCAGCCTCGAGGTGTTCGTGAAGTTCCTGACGGCTCGCGCAATGCTGCGCAACGACACCAGCGGCGGCTACGCGATCACCTCGATCGGCCGCGACTTTCTGCGCTTCATCGAGGAGCGGGGTCTTTCAGACCCGTCCCTGTGATCTCGGCCTATGGCTCGCGGGTAGCGGGGGCCGGCGTCGCAGCCAGTGCTTCGGGGTGCAGGCCGTTCGCCTGCGCCGACTCGATGGCCCGCGCGACGATCTCGATGTCCGACTCGTCGTTGTAGGCCGCGAGCGAGAGGCGGACGCAGCCGGCTTCGCGCACCGAGCGACAGACGACGTTGGCCGAGAGCCAGAGGTGCGCGACGAGCGGCGCGGGGTCGAAGCCTTCGACCTGGAACGCGAAGAGGCCGGTGCGTGTGCCCTCGGTGTGCGGTGAGGTGACCGTGACGCCGGGGATGCCGCCGATGCGCTGCTCGGCGGCGACGTTCAAGGCGCGCACGCGGTCCCACACGGCCTGAGGGCCGGACTCGAGGTACTGCTCGACGCAGGCGAGGCCGCCCGCGAGCAGCACGCCAGAGACGGTGGTGAGCTCGAACTTCTGGATGTTCTCGCGCTCCGGGACGAAGCCGCCCGCGAAGTCGTACGAGGCGGCAGCGTGCCCGCCCACGGCGGCGGGCTCGAGCTCCGCGATGCGATCTCGACGCACATACAGCGCACCGAGGCCACCGGGGCCGCACAGCCACTTGTGCATCGGGATGGCGTACGCGTCAACGCCGCTCGCGTGCATGTCGAGCGGCTCGTGGCCGCCAGTCTGTGCGCCGTCGATCAGCACCAAGCCGCCGGCACTCTCGCGATGCGTGAGCTCGACGATGTCGTTCACGGGCAGCCACTGCCCAGTCGAGTACGAGACGCCGGAGATCAGCACGAGGCGCGTGCGCGCATCAATCGCGCGGCCAAACGACTCGAGCATCACGCCGGGTGAGTCGTCCGAGCTGAGCGGGACGATGTGCAGGTCGGCACCTCGACGCTCACGGAGGTAGTACGACGGCACGATGCCGGAGGCGTGCTCGATACCAGTGGTGACGACGCCATCACCGCGCTCGACAGAGAGCGACGACGTGACCATGTTGATGCCGTCGGTGGTGTTGTCGGTGATCGCAATCTCGTCGGGGTCAGCATCGAGCAGCTTCGCGACCGCCTCGCGATAGCGAGTGGCGAGCGCACGACGTGCCTCGAGCAACGGACGCGAGGTCGGACCTTCGCGCAGCTCGCGGTCGAGCCAGTCGTGCATGGCCTGCGCGACGGGCTCGCTCATCGGGCCCTGGAAGCCGCAGTTGAGGTAGGTCATCTGGCGCAGCGTCGGGACGTGCTCGCGCAGCCAGGTCCAGCGTGCCATATCGGTAGTGGTCATGCTCGTGCTCCTCGTGCCGCCTCGACCGAGTCGCGGGTAGTGTCGCACGCGCGAGAGCGCCTCGCGTGCGGGTGATGTGAAGGCTGCGTGACGGCTCGGACGCTCGCTACGCGGCGAGCATCGTGCCGGGCGGCGGGCCGTAGGCGTTGGGGGCGAGGTCACCACGCTTCGCCATGATGTAGATGCTGAAGGCGAAGCCGGCGAGACAGAGCACGGCGCCAATCAGCGCGCTGATGATCGCGGCACCACCAAGCGCTACCGCACCGGAGCGAGCGTCCTCGGACACACCAGTGAACGCGGCTGCGATCCCCAGTCCGGCTCCGACAGCGAGGAAGACGAAGCCGACGATCCATGGCACATAGAGGAACAGCAGGAACCAGCCAGAGCGGCCGGTGTCATGCAGTCGTCGTATCGACACAGCAAGCGTCGGCAGGAAGACCGCCAGATTGAAGAGCGTCTGCAGCAGATTCCTCGTGTGCAAGATGCCCTCGATGATGCCGAGGACAATGCCCGCGACGATCGTGAAGAGGATCCAGTACCAGAACTCTGGCCGCGATGCACGACCATTGAAGACGACGTATTTCTGAAAGCCAGTGCGAATCGCGTCCGGGAACGACATGTGGGAACCCCTCTCGAGGGTGCAGTTCGCCTCGGACAGTAGCACTCAAGCGTTGTGGCTAGTTGGCAACCCAGATGCGGCGCGCAGCCTCCATGCCGAGCACGAGCTCGCGGCCGTCGAGGCGGACGGTGACAGTGCCGCGGTAGGCGGCGGACTCGATCACCTCGATAACGAGGCCGGGGCGGATGCCCTCGCGGTCGAAGAAGCGCAGCAGCTCTTCCTCTTCCTCGTAGACGCGCTGCACACGAGCCTGCTGACCTTCACGCAGCTCCGAAACGCGACGCCCGGCGAGCGGGTGACCGTGCTGGCTGCCGGGGATCGGGTAACCGAAAGGCGACATCGTCGGGTCACCGAGGCGCTGCACGATGAGCGGCTCCGTGATGTCGTCGATCGCGTGCTCCATGAGGTGGGCTTCCTCGTAGGCGCGCCACCACTCGAGGCCCAGCACCTCCACGAGCAGCAGCTCCGCGAGGCGGTGGCGACGCACCATCTGCTCGGCGCGAGCGAAGCCGGTCTTGGTGAGGGCGATGTGCTTGTGCTCGTCCATGGTGACAAGGCGATCCCGGCGGAGGCGGGACATCATGCCGGCGACCGAGGCGGGCTTGATGCCGAGACGCTCCGCAATGCGCGCCGCGATCACGTCCTCATGCTCATCGTGAGAGAGGCGATAAATCGTCGTCAGGGCGTCATCAGACGCGACGTTGGTGACCTGCTTTGGCACGCTTCGCCCTCCTCGACGCGATGCTGACAGGCCGGGAGGCGACCCGCAAGCGAGGATGACGGCCTGCGCGTACCGAAGCCTCGTCTTATGATCGTCGCGGCCCACCCAGCGCACAGTGGCGAGGTGACTGGCGTCAGCACCGACGAGCGCATCGACCCCGAGGCTATGCAGAACGCCGTACTCGGCCCCCTCGTGCGGGTCGTGGAGGAAGCCGCGTCCGGAGAGCGCTGGGCGCTGGTCGGCGCCACAGCGTGCCGAATCCAGGGCGCCGAGGCCGCCTCCCCGAACCTAGAGTTCATCACCACTGGCTCCGGCCTGATGACCCTGGCCGAGATGCTCGATATGCCCTCGGAGTGGGGTCGCGGGGCGCACCTCGCGGCCCAGCGGCTGCACTTCATGCGCGGTCAGGTGCCGGTCTTCGTGTTTGGCGACCCGGTTTTCCATGGCCGCTATGACTCACTGACCCCGCTCGACATTCCCTCGCTGTGGGACGCGCGACACCGGGTCGAGATCGAGAACGGCGGGCACGTGCTGACGACGCCGCTGGAGTGGGAACTGCTGCTCGCAGTCGTCCTCGATACCGAGGCACGTGCCGAGGCGGTCGGTCTGCGGATGCGCGACGAGGGCTTCGACGGCCGCCTGTTGACGCGCCTACTGCGCGAAGGGCACGTGGCATCGGCGACCGAAGAGGCCGTCTGGAAGCACCTGGAAGCACCCGACGACTGAGTCAGGTTCTCGCATCCCCACACCGTCCACTGGTTCGCTGCGCTTATGAGTGCGATTTCGCGCGCTCGTTGGCGCTGTGTCGAGAACTCGGCACTTGCGGGCGGTTAGCACGGGCTCACCCGCGCTACATTGTTCTCACGTCAGGCGGGGGCGCTGGGAAGCGAAGCTGCAACAAGCTTCTCCGGCGGGCAGTTCCATCCTGAATAGAAGCGGCCAGTCTCTCGGGATCCCGAGGCTGGCCGTTTCGTTGTGTCTCGACACTTTTTCGCCCAGCGTTACCAACGTGAGCCCAGTGACGTCAGCGGCTTCGGCGCAGGGGACGTTCCGCCGCACGACCGAGGCCATCGAGGCGCTTCCGCAGCGCGTCCAGGTACGTCTCCGCCTTCGGTACCGTCTCCAACATCCGCACGAAGATGCGCACCAGCCCCTCAAGGTCGCCGAGATGCACCGTCTCCGCAGCGATGCGGCCTCGTGGGCCAGCGTTGTGGTAGTTCCCCAGCGCCATGCACGCCGCGCCGGTTTCGTAGCCGTAGAGGTCGTATGCGGTCGCCTCGGTGGTGCCGCCGTCCATGAGCTTGCGCTGGTAGTGGAACGTCGCGTCGGTGCTCGCGAGCTCCTGCGCGAGGCCGACCATCCAGCGCGTGATCATCGGCGAGAAGACGTGGATCGCGTCGCCGATGCGGATCACCGGGCCGGCGCCCTGCTCTGCTCGGCCGCCGGCCATCGAGGAGGTCTCGACGGCCACGACCAGGGCGTCATCCGGCAGCAGGCGGGCGCGACCGACGACGGAGGCGCCACGCAGCCCGACCTCCTCGGCGCGCGTGAAGAGGCCGATGAGCGTGCCCGGCTTCCGAGCGGCTAAGACGCGGTCGAGCGTCGCGAGCACCGAGACGGCGCCCGCGAGGTCGTCACAGGCGCGCGCGTGCACGATCTCACCGCGCAGACGGAACGGTGTGACGTCCCAGAGCGCGAGGTCGCCCACCTCGACATCGCCGTCTTCGAGGCGTGCATTCGCGGAGGCGATCATGCCGCGCTCGCCGGCCTCGATCTTCGTGAGCGTGGCCGTGCCGCGCGGTTCGAGGTCGTCGGAGCCGTAGATGCGTACGCGCTCGCCCTTGCCGTAGCTGGCTGCGACGCCACCGCGGAACTCGAGCGTGAGTCGCTTGCCGGCGACGGTCGTGACGACGAAGCCGGGGTGATCGATGTGTGCGCCGAGCACGAGCGGGCGCCTAGGGCGACCGCGCTGGTAGCGGATGTATGCGTTGCCGAACTCGTCCTCGCCGTACTCGAGGCGGCGCGCCTCGGCGAACTCGCGCAGGTACGCGCGCACGCCGTGCTCGAGGTATGACGCGGTGGGAATCGAGAGCACCTCACGCGCGAGGTCGACGAGCGGCTGCGGTGTGCGCGCGGTCGTGGGCATTGTGGGCTCCTCGCGTCTGGTTCGTACTCGGGCGATGGTACAGGCGCGACTGGTACGCTCGACGTATGGCTCGCACGAGTACGCCCACTGGCACCGAGACACCCGCGCTGACGTTCAAGCCAGTGACGAAGAGCACGTTCGAGGACTTCGTCGCGCTATTCGAAGGGCGCGGCGGGCCGAAGCATTGCTACTGCCTCGTGTGGCGGGAGCGAGGAGCGGCCTCGAAGCTCGACCTCGCTGGCCGGCGCACGGCGATGGCCGAGCGCGTCGAACAGGGCGAGCCGATCAGCATCCTCGCGTACCACGATGGCGAGCCGGTCGCGTGGTGCTCGATCGCACCGCGCGAGACGTACTTCCCGCTCGGCGGCGAGGAGTACGCGGACGGCATCACGGTGTGGTCGCTGGTCTGCTTCTACCTACGCTCGAGGTTGCGCGGTCAGGGCGTCGGGCGCGCGCTGCTAGACGAGGCGATTCGCGTCGCCGGGAAGCGTGGCGCGGATGTGGTCGAGGCGTATCCGGTCGACCCGGATTCGCCGTCGTACCGCTTCGGCGGGTTCACCTCGATGTTCCGTGCGGCGGGGTTCGAGGAGCGCGGGCGAGCGGGCACGAGACGTCACGTTATGCGGCTGAGAGTTTCGTCCCGTACCCTGTCTTGATGACTACTACCGAAGACACCTCGACTGACGAGCTGCTGCCGCCGGAGCGCAGTGGGCCGCGACGCGCCGGCAGCAAGCGCGGGCGCCGCAACCAGCACGTGCTCGACCAGCCGCGGATCCCGCTCGAACTCGAGCTGACCGGCTTCGCCGCCGGTGGCAAGGCGCTGGGGCACGCACCCGATGGCCGCATCGTGTTCGTCGAGCGCGGCCTCCCCGGCGAGCGTGTGATCGTGGAAATCACGAGTGAGTCGCCCTCGTACATCGAGGCGGCTGTCGTGTCCGTGCTCGAACCATCCGAGCAGCGGGTCGAGCCGCGTTGCGAGTACTTCGGTCGCTGCGGCGGCTGCCAGCTGCAGCACGTCGCGTACCCCGAGCAGCTGCGACTGAAGACCGAGATCGTGCGCGACCAGCTGCGTCGCATCGGGCATTTCGAGGACGCGCCGCTGCGCGACATGATCGGGATGACCGACCCCTGGGCCTATCGCAATCATCTGCGCTTCACGGTGCGGCGTGACGGCGATGTCGGCTTCATGGAGCACGGCACGCATCGCTTCCTGCGCATCGACCATTGCGAGATCGCGCACCCGAAGGTGAACCGCGTCTTGAAGGACGTGCAGGGCGCGACGATGCAGACCACCGCGCTCTCCGTGCGGCTTGGCGAGAACACCGGTGACCTGCTGATCCAGCCGAAGCTGCGCTGGCGCCCGAATCGTTCGAACCGGGGCCTCCACTCCGGTCAGCAGACCTACAACGAAGATCTCGGCGGCACACGCTTTCGGGTCTCCTCGCCGGCGTTCTTCCAGGTCAACACGCGACAGGCTGAACGCATGGCCGAGCTCGTGGTTGCGCGCGTCAACGAGGTGAAGCCGCGCGTCGTCGTCGACGCCTACGGGGGCGTCGGGACGTTCGCGGCACTGCTCGCGCAGACCGTGCCCGATGTCGTGACGATCGAGTGGTCGGCCGCGGCGGGCAGCGATGCCGAGGTCAACCTTGGGCGACTCGAGAATGTGACGCGTGTGGTCGGCAACGTCGAAGAACACCTACCGGGCATGCAGCCCAGCCCTGACGTCGTGGTGCTCGACCCGCCGCGGGCTGGCCTCCAGGCCACCGTGGTCGAGGCGATCCTCGCGTCGCGCGTACGACGACTCGTGTATGTCTCGTGCGATCCGGCGACCCTCGCGCGCGACCTGCGGATGCTCGTCGATGGTGGCTTCGCCCTTACCGAGGTGCAGCCGCTCGACATGTTCCCGCAGACGCAGCACATCGAGTGCGTGACGGTGCTCGACCGCGTGCGGACCGCGGGAGCGTGAGCGACTCGCCACGCATCGTGCTTGCCTCGGGATCCACGCGCCGGCCGGAGCTACTTGCTGGGCTCGGCGTGACGTTTGAGGTCGCACCGACGAATGTCGATGAGACATCAGATGAGACAGACACCGCTGTGCTCACGCGCATGCTCGCGGAACGCAAGGCACGAGCCGGTGCTGCCGCTGCGCCGGGTGCCGCGATCGTGGGCGCCGACACGCTGGTCGTGCTCGATGGCCGCATCCTGGGCAAGCCCGCCAACGCCGAGGAGGCACGCGCGACGCTGACGGCGCTGCGCGGGCGCACGCACGAGGTCGTCTCGGGCGTGTGTGTCGTGCTCGACGGACGCGAGCAGTCCGAGGTCGTCACGACACGCGTCACGATGCGCGAGTACACCGACGCTGAGATCGAGGCGTACGTCGCGAGCGGTGACCCGCTCGACAAATCAGGGTCGTATGCAGTGCAGCACCCGACGTTCGCGCCAGCCGCGAAGGTCGAAGGCTGCCTGTGCTCAGTGGTCGGACTGCCGTTGTGGGCGACTCGAGGCTTGCTCGCCTCGGTGGCCGAGATTGAGACCGGGGAGCCGTCATTCGGGCGGTGCCAGTTCTGCCCGAATCGACCTCGATAGCCCCGCCTCGATAGCGAAGTCCTAGACGTGCACTACGAGTAGCTCACCGACGAAGGTCGAGAGACGCATCTGCACGCGCTTCGTAGCGATCGAGTAGTTCTCGCTGCGCACGCGGAAGTCCCGCACCATGCCCTCCTCGCGACGCCCGAGGATGTCGACGGTACCGATGATGGCCTGCCCGGTGACATCGACGCCGACGTCACGCGGGACGCGCACCTGAATGGTGCCGAGCCAGCAGAGCAGCTGGAGCTCGGTGTCCCCATCGGGCAGCTCCGCACGGCGCAGGTCGAGCGAGATATCACCGATCACAGTCGAAACGATGGCGTCCTCGATCGACCAGCCACCACCGTCGGAGCGCACGTGGCCGATGGCTCGGCGCAGCTGCCTCGAGAACCGGCGCACGCGCCAGGCGGCGATGATCGCCAGGATGCCGAGGGCGAGAAACGCGAGCCCGAAGGCCACGCCCACGAGTCCCCTCGTGCCGATGGGCCGCCAACCCGTGCTGTCGGCCAGCATGAAGCCACCGAGCACACAGAGGTACGCACCGATGGTCAGCGGGACAACGTCCCGCGCACGCCAGCTCATCGACGCCGGTAACGGCGGCGGAAGCGCTCGAAGACGATGAGCAGGCCGGCGGTGATCAACACGATCGGCCAGAGCTCGTGAAACCCGAGCGTGGTGATTCCGAGCGAATCCAGCAGGAAAATCACGCCGATCACGACGAGAACGATGCCGAACAGCACTTTTGCGCCTCAGATCCGTGATCGTTGATGGCTCGGGTATCTTAGCCTCATCACTTGCGAGAATTCCCTAACGACTTCTCAACGAGTTTGTTACAAGCCATATACCGCCGCCATCACGGCCAAGGAGACACTATGCGGACTCCCCTTAACTCATTCTCGGGACTACTTCCTGCCGTGCTCGCCTTCACACTCGGACTCGCGGTTGACCTGACCCCCTGAAACAGATCCACCGCGATTCTCTCGCTCGCGGTGGATCTGTTTCAGGGGGTCAGGTCAAATGCTTCCCAACCAGCAGGCTCTCTAACGCTGTGGCGCAGATTCCGCTGGCACTCAAAAACGCACCAGTTAGATGCTGTGATCCGAGCGCGCGGGCGGCTCTCCGGCCTCCATATCCAACAGCCGATCCGAACCGGAAATTCCGATGGGTACTCCATCACGACGCTACGTTGGCGCCTCCTCGCCGCTCACGGACCCATCTGGGGCGGACCGTTGGTTCTGTCAGAACTCAGGGCTCATCGACGCCGGTGTCGCTATCCATGCCTCTCGTCCGTTACGCCGCGCTTACGTTTTAATGTAACGCCCCCCACCGAGAGATGAACACCTCCGGCCGCGCTGACGACGATGCTGGGGTCGGTTCCATCAGCACTCGGGGCTCGAGCACTGAGTTCTGACAGAACCCGTCAGAACTCAGTGCTCGCTGACCCAGCGATTCACTATCGGTGCCGTTGATGTGTCATCACTCCATCCTCTCAAGGATTGGAGCGATGACACGCCGGGGCGATTTAGTTATCAATCGTCGCCGAACTCGAACCGCAGCGTACCCGGGAGGATGGCACCCGCGAGGTTGGCATCCCTTATCTGTGCTTGCGTCGAGTCGCGATACGGGCGCTTGCAACTACAGTCGCTGCAAAACCGGCGAGCACCGCCACAAGGACCGGCAAAGAGCTGGAGACAGTGAGGCCTGCATTACCAGACTTCGGCGGAGCTGGCACAGCAGCGGGGACCAAAGAAGTCATCACTCCGCTTGGTAGCGTGCCAGTGGGTGGCGTGCCAGTGGGTGGCGTGCCAGTGGGTGGCGTGCCAGTGGGTAGCGTGCCAGTGGGTGGCGTGACGCTGTTGCATTTCGGATCGGAATAAACGACTGCATAGACCCCAAACGGAAGTTTAGCGCTTGCAATAGTAGATAGTGTCATCCCCATTCTCGATGTGTCAGTCGAGTTCGCTACTACAGTTTCATCCACCAACGTCCAATTGTTTTCCGTCCAGCGGCGCAGTCCGATAAACGATCTCGGCTGATCCAGCGATAGATCCGTAACGGTTATCGTCACGTTCTTAACAATCGTGGAAGAATTCAGTGTGGCTACCGGTGAGCTGGCACTGGCAACTTCGCCTGCTTGGAGCGCTTCAGCTGTGAGCATCTCAGCCGCAGTGAGCACCTGATACGAGAACGCAGTCAGCACTTTTAGCGGGCAACCAGTTCCATCGCAGATGTCCAAGGCACTGAGCGAATCTACTGACTGCAGTACGGCGTAATTTGGCTGGGGTTTAGGGAACTCAAAAAGCGTGGGCGCCGCTTGATTAGAGTCACCCTTGATCGAGACCGTAGATCCGTAGCCCTCTCCCCCGGAGTTCGTGGTAGACGCGGTGGCGGTGCTATTCGAGAACGAGCCGCCTCGCTCGATCAGCTTCTTGTTCGGCAGACGCCCGAAGATTGACGTGCCATCCACACAAGCCATCGGGAACGAATAATTCGATTGCGGAATTAGGTGTGAGCCTGTGACACCTGTTGATGAGCCTGTGACACCTGTTGAGATGACAGCGTACGTACATCCGGGGTTGATCGACTCACTCTGACCACCTGGGTTTTCGACTTCGATGGCCCAGTTGCCAGCGGCTCGCGCGGGCGCGATGACGACGTAATCGTCGTGCTACTTACGAACGTGACGTTCGGTGCGGTGACGACAGAGGGATTAGGGAAACCGATACCGAACGTCACCGTCGGGGTTGCTGCAAACCCAGTACCGGTGATCGTCACTACCGTCCCGCCGGCCGTCGAACAAGTTGTCGGACTGATAGACGTGATAGCAGGTGCAGCGCTCGCTGAACGTGGACTCACGAGCAGTCCTGCAACAGCAAATGCGCCGATCAGTACCGCGATGCGCAGAAATCGTAAATAGTTTCGAGTCAATCTTGCTCCATCGCGCAGTGATGCCTTGCGCAGTTACAAACCAGATATTCGTATCGATAATAGATTCTCGTCGTCTATGAGTGTGGGCTGAGCGGCTTGCGCGGTCCAGTCGATGGTGCTGACCGCGTGGGAGTCAGGTGTCGGATCGAACTGGGTGGGGGTGCCTCGAGAGCCCGAAGTGAAAGCGCTGCTCGGGATTCCGGAGTCGATGCGCGTCGCGGCTGTCGTGCCCTTTGGCTATCCGGCTGCGCAGGTCGGCATCGGTAAGAAGGATCGGAAGCCAACGAACGAGGTCGCCTCGCGCGGGCAATTCGGCACGCCGTTCGCCTCGTAGGCGCATGCACCTGCAACGCACAAAGCCCCGGGTCACCCCGGGGCTCTGTCGTGTGTCACAAGGCAAGTCGCTAGACGATGCCGGCGCCCTTGAGCTGCGCGAGCTTCGCGGCGTCGATGCCGATGCTGCCGAGCACCTCGGCGTTGTCCTCGCCGATCAGCGGAGCGCGACGGTAGACGCGCTGCGGCGAGGCACTGTAGACGGCGCCTGCCCCCGGATACTCGAAGGTCTCGCCGAGTTCGGGATGCTCGACCGGGACGAAGAAGCCACGCTCGCGGAAGTGGTCGTCCTCGAGCAGTTCGTCCGGCGAGCGGACGACGCCCCACGGCAGGCCTGCAATCTCCTGCGCTGCGACGAACGATTTGTCGGCTGGCACGGTCGCGACATACTCGCGTACGACCTCGCGAATGTGGTCTTGCTCCTGCGCCATGACGTCAGGATCGAGGTACTTGATGTCCTGCAGGTCGCCGGCCTGGCCGGTCTCTGCCATCACCTCGACGAACGCGCGGAACGAGGTGCTGAGGCCGCCGCCCATGTTGATGTACTTGCCGTCGCCGGTCGGCATCTGCGACGGCGCCGAGGGACGTGCGCCAGCGTGGCGGCCGGTCTGTCGCTTCACCACCTGCTGCGTGTAGATCCAGTTCGGGATGTGCATCTCGGTGGTCAGCGCCGCGGACTCATGCGCCGAGACATCGAGGTGCTGGCCTTCCCCGGTCATGCTCTTGTGGAACAGCGCCGCCATCGTCGCGATGTACGCGAAGTGCGCACCCATGTGGTAGCCGTTGCCGCCGCCCGGAGCGATCGGGCGTAGGTCCGGGTCGTCCTCGATCGTGTCGTAGCCGCAGGCCGCCATCTGGCCGCCGCCCGCGAGGTGCAGCATGTCGGTCATCTCGTAGCCGACCCACGGGCCGGTCTGACCGAAGTCCGTGAGCGAGGTAACGATCAGGCCGGGGTTCTCCGCGCGCAGGGTTTCGTAGCCGATGCCTAGTGCCTCGAGCGTGCCGGGCTTGGTGGTCTCGAGCAGCACGTCTGCGTTCTTCACGAGCTGGCGGAAGAGGTCGCGCCCTTCCGGCTTGGAGAGGTCGAGCGTGACCGACTTCTTGCTGGTGTTGTAGTGCCAGAAGTACAGCGAGCGGTTCGGATCCTCGATGTCCTTGTAGAAGGGCCCGACCTTGCGCTCGACCACCCCACTGGGCGGCTCGACCTTGATCACGTCGGCGCCGAAGTCGGCCATGAGCTTGCCGGTCCATTGGCCAAGGCGGCCGGCGAGCTCGATGACTCGCAGACCAGCCAAGGGGCCGGGCCGGGTTTCTTGCTGTTGCTGAGTGGTCATCGGCGCTGCCCTCCCCGGACTCACGTCTGGCTGTGAGCCCGGATATTACGCCTGAATGTCCACAGCGGATCACCCGTTCCGCCTCGATTCTTCGAGCAGGCTGGGACCGTGGTTCCCGCAGCACACAGCACCCGCCGAGCGGCGGGTGCTGTGTGAGGGCCGGACTTCGAGTTACTTCTCGACGTAGTAGAGGTTGCGGTACTCCTGCCCAGAGCCCGGGCCGCGGTAGCCCCACCACACACCGACGAGCTGATCGAAGCCGCCGATGTTGCCCTGCACCATCTGCTTGCCGGCGCCGGCGTACAGCACGTACATCGGCATCCATTCGTCGATGAAGCGCTGCTGCGCCTCATCCATCATCTTGGTGCGATTCGCCTGATTGAGCTCGACCTGCGCCTTGTCCATCAGCGCGTCGAGACCCTTGTCGGAGAAGTGGCCGTAGTTGCGGCTGCCGCCCGTGTAGTACTGCGAGACGAACTCGACCACTGCGTCTGGGGCCGCTGTGATCGTGTACGACAGCATCTGGAACTTGCCCTCGGCCTGCGGCACCGCGAAGGACGCGCTATCCGGGTACGGGTGCAGCTTCATCTTCATGTCCGTGAAGGTCGTGGTGAGCTGGTTGTGGGCGCGCGTCGCGTTGATGTTGTTGTTGTCGCTCGGCCCCTGGAAGATGATCTCGAAGTCGAGGCCCTTCCCGTTCGGGTAGCCGGCGGCAGCCAGCATCTGCGCTGCGTTCTTGCGGTCCTCGACCTTCGTTGCCGGGTTGTAGCCCGCGAGCGACTTCACCTTGTCTGGCGACCACGCCTCGGGATAGCCGGGGCAGAGCGCCGCCTGGTACGCCCAGCCGCCCTCGCTGCCGTAGTACGTGTCGGCCATCTCCTTGTAGTCCATCGCGAGGAACATCGCCTTGCGCACGCGGAAGTCCTTGAACGGGCCGTACTCGACGCTCGGTCGAATGTGCTGCCAGTTCGAGTCGACCCACGTGTACAGGTTTGCGTCGGGCTTCGCCTTGCGAGCGGTCGCGATCAGGTCCGACGTTGGTGTGCTCACCGACTGCGTCTGGCCGGAGTAGAACGCGGCCTGGATCGACCCGGTATCCGGGACGACCTGGTGACGGATCTGATCGAGGTGCGGCTGGCCTTGGCGGAACTCGGTATAGCGCGGGTTCTTCGTGTACGTCGCGCTGACGTCGTTCACCCACTCGGTGAGCATGTAGGGGCCGATGCCGGCCTGCTTCATCGGATCCTTGTAGCCGATGTCATCCATCTCGCGAGGCATGAACATCACTCGCGTGTCCCACAAGCCGTTGAAGAACGACGAGTTCGGCTTGGACAGCGTGACCTTCACGGTGAGCGGGTCGACAGCGACGGCCTTCGTGATGTTGCCCACCATCGAGGCGCGCTGGAAGGACGACAGCGGGATCTTCGTGCGCTCCGCGTAGAGGCCGCCGATGCGCTCGAGGTTCCACGCGGCGTCCTCGGCGGTGAACTGGCGGCCGTTCCACGGCGCTCGGTTCTGCACATAGAGGTGCGGGTCGACCTTGAACATGAGCGTCGTGCCGCTCGGGTCAGCTACTTCCCACGAGGTGAAGATCGACGAGCGGATCTTGCCGGTACGTGGGTCGGTATTCAGGCCCTTCTCGCTGACGATGCCCCACCCGCCATCGCCGAGTGAGGTGTGCGGGTCGAACTGCTTGTTCTGTGTGGCCGCGGCGTAGTTGAAGACGCCGCCTTCCTTGACCTTGCCCTGCACGACCGGTGCGTTGAGCGGGAGACCACCGCCGCTGCTCGCTCCCTGGATCTTGCCAGCCTCTGGTGCCCCTGCCCCAGGTTGGGCTGGGCCTCGACCACCGCATCCGAGGAGTGCCGCTCCCGCGAGACCGAGTGCTCCCACGCCAAGTCCCTGCATCACTGCTCGACGAGTCACCGCACGGCCGAGAGTCTCCATTTCTGTTCCCCTCTGATTGCGAACCACACCAGCGGGCGCCGCTGATTACGTTCGTTATACACCTGTAGGGAGCAGGAATTCGAGCGATCGATCGTGAGGAAAATCACCAGTTCCTCGGTGCTCTGCGCTCGGACAGTTCGAGGTTTACGCTGCGTTCACGGACCGCTCCCGCAACGTCCGCAGCACGTGCATCGAGGAGTCTGCGGACATGGCAGCTGCCCCACCGATCCATCTGCCGCGAGGCATCTTTTATGGTTGGGTGATCGTCGCGATCTCGTTCTGGGCGAACTGGATTACGGCACCGCTCAACCCGGTCGTGTTCTCGATCTTCATCGTCTCGATCCGCGAGGACCTGCACGTCAGCCTCGGTACGCTCGCGTGGTGCATCACCGCGCGCCAGATCAGCGCGGGCATCTCCGCGCCGTTCCTCGGGCATCTCGTCGATCGCTTCGGGGCGCGCTGGCTCGGCGTCGTGTGCGCCGCCTGGGCTGCGGCATGTCTCGCCGGTCTCGCGATGGCGACGAGCATTACGTGGATGTACGCGCTGTTCTTCATCTCGGGCTTTGCGGGCTTCGGCGTGTTCGGTGGCGGTCAGATCCTCACCGGCGTGCCGCCCGCGAACTGGTTCATCGTGAAGCGCGGTCGTGCGGTCTCGTACGCACTGACCGGCGGCGGGCTCGGCACGGCGTCGTGGGTGATCATCTCGTCGGTGCTCGTCACGACGATCGGCTGGCGTAACACGTGGATGATCAACGCGGTGCTGATCGCGGTGACGCTCATCCCGCTGTACGGCCTGCTGATGCGCCGCAAGCCCGAGGACGTTGGCCTCTACCCCGACGGCGCCGAGGCTCCTGTGGAGCTCGCCACATCTACGGGCACGGCAACCACGCCCGCGACCACCGAAACCAATTTCACGCTGCGCGAGGCGATGCGCACCGCGCCGCTCTGGCTGATCACGATCGCCTTCATGCTGCACACCTTCGCGACGAACGGCATCTTGTTCTCGCGCGTGCCGTTCTGGACCGAGCTCGGCATCGCGCCTGCGATCATCGGTGTGGCCGTCGCGTCCGACCCGTTCGTGGTCATGCTCTTCACACTGGTCTTCGGCTACATGGCGGAGCGCTTCCCGGTGCGCCTGATCACGGCTAGCGGTGGTGTGTGGCGCGCGATCTCGATGCTGCCGTTGCTGTTCTCGGGCTTCGGAGTGGCTGGCGTGTTCACGCACAACATCACGTGGGGTGTGGGCTCCGCCGGCATGGGCACCGGGCAGAACCTGGTCATCCCCTCCTACTTCGGTCGGCAGGCCCAGGGCGCCATCCGCGGGTTCACCTCGCCGATCATGATTGGGGCCGGCGCACTGAGCGCGCCGATCACCGGTGGCCTGCTCGATGCGGGCTTCTCGCACAACCTGTTGTTCGGGATCGCCGGCGTGATGATGTTCACCGCCGGCACGATCTTCTTGTTCGTCCACCCGCCTCGCATGCCTGAGCGGGCACCCGTGGCAGAGGCGCTCGAGGCGGAGCAGTCCCTGGCCTGAGGCTCGCGACTCAGCTGGCGACCGAATCCCGACTTATTTGGGGGTTGTTTCTGCTGCCCTGATAGGATGAAATCCTACTAACAAGGTAGGAGTTATCAGGAATGAAGCTCTCGACCCGCGGGGACTATGCCGTCCGTGCCCTGCTCGAGCTGGCGACCGATGAGCGCGCCGAGGCCGTCCCGCTGGGCGTCCTTGCCGAGCGCACCGGCATTCCGCCCAAGTACCTCGAGCAGATCCTGATGCGGCTGCGCATTGCCGGGGTGATCCGCGCCCGCCGCGGCGCCCACGGCGGGTACCTCCTCGCACGCTCGGCCGGCTCCGTGACCGTGGGCGAGGTCGTGCGTGCCATGGATGGCCCGCTGGCTCCGAGCCTCTGCGCGAGCCAGACCGCGCACACCGCCTGCCCGGCCTACCGCTGCCCCAGTGAGGAGTCATGCGTGATGCGCGACCTCTGGGTCGACGTGCGCAATGCCATCGCGGACATCCTCGACCGCACCACCTTCGGCGACCTCGCCGAGCGCGAGCGCGCCCAGCGCGCCCAGCGCGACGCGCGCGGTGTGACGTACCAGATTTAGGCCGCCATGCATCGAATGACGTCCTGTCACTGCTCCTGTACGTCGCCCTCGGTGATGAGGGCGGACGTGCGGCAACTAGCACCGTATGTCGGGGCGGATCGCGCCGGCTGATGGGAGTCTCTGCTGTGTTTGGTGTCTTGAAGAAATTTGGCCTCTATTCCATCCCCGCGGTCGTGCTCGCGTTGGCGGCCGCCTGCGGTTCGAACGGCGGCGGCACTGGTGCATCGAGCAGCGGTACCGCCGGCGCGTCCGGCACTGCCTCGAGCGCGCCCGTCACGCTGCGCCTCGGCTACTTCGGCAACATGACGCACGCCCAGCCGATCGTTGGCCTCGCGCGCGGCACGTTCGCGGAGCAGCTCGGCTCGAACGTGAAGGTCGAGACGAAGACGTTCAACGCCGGCCCGGCCACGATCGAGGCACTCTTCGCGGGCGCGATCGACATCGCCTACGTCGGCCCCAACCCCACCGTGACTGGCTATACGCAGTCGCAGGGCAAGGAAGTGCGCGTGATCGCCGGCGCCACCAGCGCTGGCGCGTCGCTCGTGGTGCGTGGTGACTCCGGCATCACGAAGGCGGCTGACCTTGCGAACAAGAAGATCGCAACGCCGCAGCTCGGCAACACGCAGGACGTCGCCCTGCGCGCATGGCTGCAACAGAACGGCCTGAAGGACAAGGACCACGGCGGCAACGTCCAGGTCGTCCCGACCGCAAACGCGGACGCGCTCTCGTTGATCCAGCGTGGCCAGCTCGACGGCGCATGGGTGCCCGAGCCATGGGCGACGCGCATCGTGCAGGAGGCCAACGGCAAGACGATCGTCGACGAGCGTGACCTCTGGCCGAACGGCGACTTCGTCACGACCAACGTGATTGTGCGTGCGAAGTTCCTCTCGGAGCACCCGGATGTGGTCGAGCGCTTCCTGAAGGCGCACGTCATCACGACGCAGTGGATCAACGATCACCCGGACGAGGCGAAGCAGGCGGTCAACGCCGGCATCAAGCAGATCACCGGCGCTGCGCTCAGCGACAACGTGATCAACGCCGCATGGCGCAACCAGAAGGTCACGTACGACCCGCTGAGCTCGACGCTGCGCAAGTCGGCCGAGGACGCCTTCAAGCTTGGCTACCTCCCGGGCGACAAGGTGCCGGACCTCGGCAACCTCTACGCGCTCGACCCACTGAACAAGGTGCTCAAGGAGCTAAACCTGAAGGCCGTCGCCCCGTAGCGACGAAGGAGCCTGGATGACCGCAACCATCGCCAACGCGCCGCAAGCGTCCGAGGAGCGAGAGCAGCCACTGCTCTCGCTTCGCGGCATCTCCAAGCGCTTCGAGACGCGCCGCCAGGAGACGCTCGCGCTCGACGATGTGTCCCTCGAGGTACGCCCGCGCGAGTTCGTCTGCATCGTCGGCCCGTCGGGCTGCGGCAAGTCGACGCTGCTCAACATCGCGGCCGGCATCGACCGAGACTTCGAAGGTGACGCTCGTTTCGAGGACGCCTCGATCACGGGCATGGCTCGAGAGCGTGCGGTCGTGTTCCAGGAACCGGCGCTGTTCCCGTGGCTCAACGTCCGCGCGAACGTCGAGTTCGGCTTGAAGCTCCGAGGCATCCCACCCGCGGAGCGCAAGACGATCGTGGACCAGCAGCTCGCGCTCGTGAACCTCGAGCGCTTCGACCGCGCGTACACGCATGAGCTGTCGGGTGGCATGCGCCAGCGCGTGCAGCTCGCGCGCGCGCTCGCCGTGCAGCCGCACATGGTGCTGATGGACGAGCCCTTCGCTGCCCTCGACGCACAGACTCGAGATGACCTGCAGCTCGAGCTGCAGACGGTGTTCGGGCGCACCGGTACGACCGTGCTCTTCGTGACGCACAACGTCCGAGAGGCGGTGATCCTCGGCGATCGCGTCGTGGTGATGTCGCCGAGTCCCGGCCGTGTGAAGACGGTGATCGAGGTGCCGCTCGAGCGCCCCCGCCTGCCCGATGACCACGCCGTGTCCGACCTCGCGGCGCAGGTCCGATCTGAGCTGCAGCGCACCGGTGACGAAGAGCCGCGCTATGCCATCTAAGGTGCTGCGTATCGCCGCGTTCTGGGTGGCCGTGCTTGTCGTATGGCAGCTGATCGCCATCGCTGAGATCTGGTCGCCGTACCTCTTTCCCACGCCGGTTGCGGTCGGGCGATCGCTGATCAAGAACGCGCAGTCCGGCATGCTGCTGGACGCGCTCTGGCATAGCCTCGCCCGGCTGGCGGTCGGCTACGCGATCTCGATGCTGCTCGGCCTCGGCCTCGGTGTGCTGTGCGCGACCTCGAGGTATGCGGACGAGACCATTGGCGTGATCGTGCTCGGCCTCCAGTCGCTGCCGAGCATTACCTGGTTGCCGATGGCCGTGCTCTGGTTCGGGCTGAGCGAGCAGGCGATCGTCTTCGTCGTGCTCATGGGCTCGACCTTCTCGATCGCCATCTCCGCGCGCAGTGGCATCCGAGGCCTGCCCCCGCTGCTCCAGCGCGCCGCGGGCACGCTCGGCGCGTCGCGCTGGCAGATGTATTGCTACGTCACCGTGCCGGCGATGGTCCCCGCGATGGTGCAGGGCATGAAGCAGGGCTGGTCGTTCGCCTGGCGCTCGCTGATGGCTGGCGAGCTGCTGTTCGTGGTCGCCGGACTCGGGCACCTGCTCGATGTCGGGCGCAACCTCAATGACATCAGCATGGTGTTCAGCATCATGCTCGTGATCATCCTCGTCGGCGTGGCGATCGACCGCGTGCTCTTCGGCCGTGCTGAGGCGTGGATCCGCGAACGCTGGGGTTACTCCGCCGCCTAGCCCTGGCCGCCTGCTTCGAGGTGTGATCAGGGCGCGATGCGCCCACGTGCGGTGCACCCTAGCATGGTTCCATGGTCATAAGCGTCCGCGCACGATTCGAGTCGATCCCCGCGTCCGCGCGGCAGTTCATCGCATACGCGGTGATCGGCGCTGGCACGACCTCGCTCGACGCGCTGCTGTTTGCCATCATCGTCTCCGTCGCCGGCTGGCGTGACGACGCGCGCTCCGTGCTTGCCTCGACGCTGTCGTATGGGACGGCGTCGGTGATCGCCTACTTCCTCAACTCACGCATCGCCTTTCGCGACCAGCACCGCGGCGACGACGCCTCGACGCTCGCGAGGTTCGCAGCGACGTTCGCGTCGAGTGCGCTGCTCTCGGCGCTCGTCTTCAGCCTCGTGCGCATCGCACTGGCGGCAGCTCTCCCCGCGCTGGGCCTCGAGGGTTCCACGTTGCCGCTCGCCGGGGCGAAGATCGCCTCGATCGTCACGGTGATCATCTGGAACTTCACGCTGCTGCGTCTCTGGGTCTTCCGCGCCCAGCCTGCGAGTCCTGCCGATGCCTGAGTTCACGCAGACCGAGCAACTCACTGGCTGGGGCCGCACTGCGCCCACGGTCGCGCACGTTGCTCGCCCTTTCACCGCTCGCCAGGTCTCCGAGGCGCTTGCCGAGCCACTGCCTCGAGGCGCGATCGCGCGCGGCCTCGGGCGTGCCTACGGCGATGCCGCGCAGAACGCGGGTGGGCTGGTGCTCGACTGCACTGGCCTCGATGCATTGGGCGAGATCAGTGTCGATGGCATCGTGACCGTCGGCGGTGGGCTCTCGCTCGACGTGCTCGCGCGCGCGGCGATCGCGACGGGCTGGTTCCTCCCCGTCACGCCCGGCACAAGGCATATCACGGTCGGCGGCGCCATCGCCTCCGACGTACACGGCAAGAATCACCACGTCGACGGTTCGTTCTCGCGCTACGTGCGCTCGCTGCGTCTCGCGCTCCCGGGTGGCGAGGTACGCGAGCTCGCCTCGAACGACAGCGCTGAGGAGGGCGCACTGTTCTGGGCGACCACTGGCGGCATGGGCCTCACTGGCACTGTCGTCGAGGCGACGCTGCAGCTCACGCCCGCCGAGACGCGCTTCATGCTCGTCGACACCGATCGCGCGCAGAATCTTGACGAGCTGATGACGATGATGTCGATCGGCGACGACCGCTATCGCTACACCGTCGCGTGGGTCGACATGGTGACGCGCGGCCGCTCGATGGGCCGAGGCGTGCTCACGCGTGGTGATCACGCACCGTTCGCCGCGATCCCCGAGCGCAAGCTCGGAGGCGCGCGCGAGTATGCCCCGCGCGCACTCATCCCTGCCGTACCGCCGATCCCCGCCCCGCTGATCTCGAGGCTGAACATGCGCGCCTTCAACGAGCTGTGGTTTCGCAAGGCGCCGGCGCACCGCGTCGACGAGATCCAGTCGATCGAGGCGTTCTTCTACCCGCTCGACGGCATCGATCGTTGGAACACGGCGTACGGCAGCCGCGGCTTCCTGCAGTGGCAATGCGTCATTCCCTTTGGCGCGGAGGAACGCCTGCGCGCCATCATCGAGGCGATCGTCGAGGGCCCTGTCCCCGCGACGTTGGTCGTGCTCAAGCGCTTCGGCGCCGCGAGCGAGGGGCCGCTGTCATTCCCGATCCCGGGCTGGACGCTCGCGGTGGACTTCCCCGCCGTGAAGTCCGAGCAGTTCGCGACCTTCCTCGATGCACTCGACCTCGAGGTGGCTGACGCCGGTGGACGGCTCTACCTCGCCAAGGATTCGCGCATGCGCGCGGAGCTGATGCCGGTGATGTATCCGCGCCTCGACGAGTGGCGCGCGGTGCAGGCCTCAATCGACCCGCATGACCAGCTCACCTCTGACCTCGACCGCCGCCTCGGAATCACGAGCCGGAGCGCTAGAGCGCTCGGGCTGCGACAGGAGTCCGTATGACTGACGCGCTCGGCCGCCCGAACTCAGTGCTCGTGCTCGGTGGCACCTCGGACATCGCGCTCGCAACCGCGAAGCGCCTCGCCGAGCGTGGCGCGCGCACTATCGCGCTGCTGGGCCGACACCCCGACGCGATGCTCGCCGCCGCCGGACCGTTGCGCGAGGCTGGCGCGACCGTGCATGCGCTGCCCTTCGACGCATCCGATCCTGTCGGCTGCGTCGCCGCCGTGGAGGAGGCGTTCCGCACCTACGGCGACTTCGATGTCGTGTTGCTCGCCTTCGGCATCCTCGGCGACCAACAGCGCTACGAGGCAGATCCCGAAGCTGCTGCGCGCGACTCGGTCGTGAACTTCGCTGCCACCGTCGGTAGCGGGCTCGCAGTCGCGCGCCGCCTGCGAGCGCAGGGCCAGGGGACGCTCGTCGTGCTCTCCTCGGTTGCTGGTCAGCGCCCGCGCCGCGAGCTGTACGTCTACGGCGCCGCGAAGTCGGGCGTCGACGCGTTCTCGATTGGCCTCAACGAAGCGCTGCGTGGCTCGGGCGCGCGCGTGATGGTGGTCCGGCCCGGCTACGTGCAGACGAAGATGACCGCACACCTGCCGCTTGGCCCGATGGCGCAGACCATCGACGACGTAGCCGACGGCATCATGCGTGGGCTCGACTCAGGCGCTGCGGTCGTGTGGTGTCCGCCGAAGTTGCGGCTGTTCTTCGCGGTGCTGCGGCTGCTGCCGCAGTTCGTATTCCGCCGACTGGGTTCGAGGTAGACGCGAGCGCTACTCGACCACGCGCACTGGCGAACCGGCAACCCACGTACGAATGTCCTCGACGGCGTCGCCGTAGAAGATGTCGTATGTCTCCTTGGTCACATAGCCCAGGTGCGGTGTGAGCACGATGTTGCGCGCGCTGCGTAGCGGGTGGTCGAGCGGCAGCGGCTCATGGTCGAACACATCGAGGCCTGCCCCCGCGATCTGTCCCGCCTCGAGTGCTGCGATCAGTGCAGCCTCATCGACGATCGGCCCACGCGAGGTGTTCACGAGGTATGCGTCACCGCGCATCAGCCCGAGCTCGCGCGCACCGCCGCGATGAGGAGGAGGATCGAGCCGAGCACCGCCGTCTGCTCTACGTTGCCGCGACGCGCGCCGCAGATCGCCTTGTGATCAGCGGCGGCGACCGTGGTGGCTGGATGCGCGCGCTGCGCGAGGCCTACGACGCGATGCCGCTCGGTGCCCGCAGTGCGATCGAGGTGCGCGAGCTGGCGGCCGTCGACCTCGAGGCCGTGACCCGTCGCCAGCCGCCCCGCGTGATCGCCGTCCCCGACGAAGCGGATGAGGTCGAGTTTGCCCCGCCGCTTGTTGATCGCCCGCCACTGATCCCGTTGCGTGCGAGCACGCCTGTGACCGCGCTCCGCCCGCGCGAGGAGGAGACGACGACCTTCGCGCACGGCGACGGCCTTGCCCAGCTGCGCGGCGTGCTCGCCCACCGCGCGATCGAGCTGACCTACACGCGTGGCGCGCGCCCGGACCTGCTCACGGAGCTCGCGAGCATCGACGAGGGCGCGCTCGATGCTGAGTCGCGTACGCGTGTGGCATCCGAGGTCGCCACAATGCTCGACGCCTTCGACGCGAGTGACCTTGCAACGACGCTGCGCGACTCCGAGACCGACGCCTGGTTCGAGTTCCCGTTCGCGTGGGACTGGGACGGCGTGCCGGTGCATGGCACGCTCGACCTGCTCTATCGCCGCGATGGCGCGTACCACATCGTCGACTTCAAGACCGACGACCTGCGCGGTCGCACCGCCGCCACCGTGGCGCAGGACTACCTCGCGCAGCTCGGCCTCTATGCCGGCGCAGTCGAGCGTGCGACCGGCGCGCTCCCACCGACCGCGCTGTACTTCCTGCGCACCGGCGAGCGGTATGCACCCGCTCGCGAGGACATCGAGGCTGCGCTCGCCCGTACGCGCGAGGAGATCGACGCCGGCCTGCTGCGAGCCATCGCCCCCGATCCGTTCGAGGACCCAGACTAGGAACGTAGTGGAGTAATCTGCGCGCGAGTCCACGGAGGTCACCATGCCGAGCCGCCCGCAGCCCCGTTTCCCCGAGCCGCACACCGAGCCCTACTGGGAGGGCGCGAAGCAGGGCGAGCTGCGCTACCAGCGCTGCAACACCTGTGACGCGGTCGTCTTTACCCCCCGCGCGCACTGCGACAAGTGCGGCTCGCTCGACCTCGCGTGGCAGCAGTCCTCCGGCATGGGCACCGTCTACACCTACTCGGTGGTGCGTCAGAACCGGAACCCGGCCTTCGTGGACCTCGGTGCCTACGTGGTCGCGTATGTCGATCTCGACGAGGGCTTCCGCATGATGACGAACATCGTCGGCATAGCCGATCCGCTGAAGGACGTGCAGATCGGCCAACGCGTGCGCGTCGAGTTCGAGCCGCAGGATTCGGGTGAGTACCCGGTACCGGTGTTCCGCCCCATCACGTAACGCTCGAGTGCGTTACGCCGCCAGCAGCCGGTCCGTCCAGTCGAGCGCCGCGACGTAGGCAGTCGTGCCTGCGCCGACATCAATGCCGGCCATCGAGGCCAGTTCCACGTAGGTTGCCCAGTCGGCCCGCTGGTACGCGGTGACTGCGGCGAGCACGCGTCCGAAGTCGCTCGTCGGATTGAGGATCGCCGTGCGGCTGGTCTCGTCCATGGGGATCGAGGCGAGTGCGTCCGCGATCGGCACGCCCATCATCGTGTCCGCGAGCGAGAACAGCCCAGCGAAGAACAGGTCGTTTGCGTATTGCTCGACGCCGATCGCCGGCGCGAGCAGCTCGCAGAACCGTCCGCGTGCGACCGCCGTCGTCACGAGCTCCGGCGACAGCCCGTCGAATGTCGTGATCAGTGCGAGCATCGCCGCCCAGCGCCGCATCTCGTCGCGCCCGAGCATCGCTATCGCGCGGTGCACCGAGTCGATCTCGGACACCCAGCGAAACTGGGCTGAGTTGATGTAGCGCAGCAGCGCCTGCGACAGCGCCGGATCCGACTTCACGAGCTCCTTCGCGGAGTCGAGGTCGAATTCTGCACGCCCCAGCTCATTCACCAGTCGGAAGTACGTCCGCGCCGAGGGCGGGAGCTGCCGCCCGCTCACGATTTCTGGACGACCCCAGAAGTAGCCTTGGAACAGCTCGAACCCCAGCGCATGCGCGCGCTCGAACTGCTGCGGCGTTTCGACCTTCTCCGCGAGCAGTTGCAGACCGCGGCGTTGGAGCGCGCGCAGTTGCTGCGGTAATGCCGGTGCGCTGAGGTCGATCAGCGTGAGGTCGACCTTCACCACGTCCGCCACCTCGAGCAGCGCGTCGCGCTCCGGCTCGAAGCAGTAGTCGTCGAGCGCCACGCGGTAGCCGCGCCGGCGCAGATCGGAGCAGGCCGCGATCACGTCCTCATCGGCACCGACGTCCTCCAGCACCTCGATCACGAACTGCGCTGGCAGGTGCTCGACGACCTCGTGGAACAGCGCCTCGCGCGGGAAGTTCACGAAGCTCGGCTTGCCGCCGGTGAGCGTGTCGAGGCCGATCGTGTGCAGCGAGTGCGCCAGCACGTCGGCAGTCGCGCGCAGCGGCACATCGATCACTGCCCCGTTGGATGTCGAGTGCTGGCGGAACAGCAGCTCATAGCCGGCGACCCGCTGGGTTGCCGACAGGATCGGCTGCCGCGCCACGAACACCTCGCCGAGTGTGCTTGTTGTCACAGATCGACTATCGGAGTCCCCACAGCCTGACCGTAGAGGCTCACGATCAATCGATCGAGATGTCAGGAATCCGTGGGAAAGCTACTTCCGTCCGAACGACCGGGCCAGCGCGTCCGTGGTCAGGTGCAGCATCGTCGGGCGTCCGTGCGGGCAGGTATGCGGTGTCTCGCAGGCCTCGAGGGCCCGCAGCAGCGCTCTCTGTTGCTCGACATCGAGCGGGTCGCCCGCCATTACCGCCGCGCGGCAGGCCAGCGTCGCCGCGACTCGGTCGGCCCCGGCCGTGCGGTCGTCCGCCGCGCCGAGGCGGTCGAGGTATTCCGTGAGCGCCCGGCCCGGATCGCGCCCCGCCAGGCTCGCCGGCAGCGAGCGCACGATCAGCGCCGCCCCATCCGTCTGGTCGAGCGCCCACCCGACTGCCTCGAGCGCTTCCGCGAACTCGGCGGCCATCGCCAACTGCGTCGGTGCGAGGTCTACGACCGCGGGCGAGAGCAGCGGTTGCGCCTCGATGCGTCCGGCGGCGCGCGCGGTGCGCACCTGCTCGTACAGCACACGCTCGTGCGCCGCATGTTGGTCGACGAGGCAGAGCCCGTCCGGTGCCTCCGCCACGATGTACGTCAGATCGACCTGGCCGAGCGCACGCAACGCTGGCAGCCGCTCCTGCAACGGCATCGCGGGCTGCGACGCCCCTGGCGCGGCTGAAATTGGCGGCACCGCGAGCGGCGCTGTTGTGGGCACAGGTGAATCGAGCTGCACCGAGCGCGCCGCAGCCTGCGCTCCGGCCACGACGGCGCGAGCCGGCGCCCATGGCGCGGCCTCGGACGGCGCGGCACTCAGTCGCGGCGCGAGCACCGTCATCGCGCCCGCCAGTGCGCCGCGCACCGCGCTGCCAACGGTGGCGTAGACCAGCCGTTCGTGGCGGAAGCGCACCTCGGCCTTGGTCGGGTGCACGTTCACATCGACCTCGTCTGGTGGCACGCGCAGGTGCAGCAATCCGACCGGGTAGCGACCGATTGGCAGCAGCCCGGCGAAGGCCTCCTCGACCGCATGCGCCAGCGGGCGCGACGAGATCAGCCGCCCATTCGCGAACAGCGTCAGCGCGCGGCGGTGCGAGCGGTTGAGCTGTGGCGGCCCGATCAGCCCGCGCACCGCCGCGCTGCCATCCTCGCCCTCCCGCTCGTAGCCGACGATCAGCAATTGCGAGGCCATCGCGTCACCGTGCACCGCGGCGAAGGCCGCGCGGTCGTCCCCGGATCCGTCCGTCGAGAGCACCCGCCGCTCGTCGACGACCAGCCGGAATGCCACCTCCGGATACGCGAGTGCATATGCCTCGACGGCCTGCGCCACCACGCGCGACTCCGCCGCTGCCTGGCGCAGGAAGCGCCGCCGTGCCGGCAGCGCCGCGAACAGGTCGCGCACCTCGACGCTCGTCCCCGGCGCGGCCCCTGCGCTCCCGAGGTGGTCAAGACGGCCGTCGCGTGTCCGTGCCACCGCGGCGGCGCCCTCGGCGGCCGGCCGCGTGGTGAAGTCCACGTCCCCGGCGGCGGCGATCGCCGCGAGCGCCTCGCCGCGGAAGCCGAGCGTGTGCACATCGAACAGGTCGTGCTCGTCGGTGAGCTTCGAGGTCGCATGGCGCTCGAACGCGTCCGCCAGCTCATTCGGCGGGATACCGCAGCCGTCATCCGTGACGCGAATGCGGTCGATGCCGCCACCGCTGATCGCGACCTCGATGCTGCGCGCGCCGCTGTCGAGCGCGTTCTCGACCAGCTCCTTCACCACCGAGGCAGGCCGCTCGATCACCTCGCCGGCTGCAATCCGCGCCGCCACCGTCGGCGGCAGCACCCGGATCGGGCGTCGAGGAACGACCGTGGCCTCGTCAGCGCCCATACGGCACCTCGCGAGATCGCTCACCACCCCGTGCGCACTGCGTGTAAACGCCACGCGGTTGCCGCCCCCAGAGGCCGTCCGTAGCATCTGACGCGCGGTTGGGCGACGAGTCCGGCATTCCGAGGAGACCGAGCTGCGCCACCGTCTCCCGCTGATCCTGCTCATCTCGATGACGTCGCTCGCCGTCATCGCCGCTGCACTCGCGCTCATCCCCGCGGCGCGCGACGCCGACGGTGTGCGCATCGCCGCATTGCGCGCGTGGAGCGCACCGACACCGCAGCTGATCGCCGCCGCCGGCGCTGTCGCCGCCGACACCGACCTGCTGCTCGCCACCCCCGCACGCGGCAGCCTCGAGGAGCTCACGAGCGCGCTCGGGCGCCTCGGCTACGACACGCTGCCCGCATCGGCGTTCGTCCACGCCGTGCGCGTGCGCGTCCCCGCCGGCACCGCACCCGCCACCGTCGCGCGTGAGCTCGCCAGCACCGGCCTGCTCGCGGACATCGAGGCCGACTCGCGCGTGCATGCCGACCGCCTGCCCAACGACGCGCTGCTCGGCACCCAGCGCCCGTACCTCGACGTGATCCACGCGCCCGAGGCGTGGGAGACGCGCGTCTCGGCGGCCACCGTGACCATCGCCATCGTCGATACTGGCGTCGACATCACCCACCCCGACCTCGCCGCACGCATCGCGCGCAATCCGGTCGAGCTGCTCGACGGTCGCGACGATGACCAGAACGGCTGCGCCGACGACCTCTTTGGCTGCACCTTCGTTTCGCCCGCTGCCGCTGACCCGTCGTGCGGCTACACGCTGCCTGCCCCCCGCGGGGGCGCCATCGACGACGAGGGCCATGGCACCTTTGTGGCCGGCATCGCGGCGGCCAGCGGCAACAACAGCGTGGGCGTCACCGGCATCGCCTGGGACGCGCGCATCCTGCCCGTGAAGGTGCTCGACTGCACTGCGACTGGCCGCATCTCCGATGCCGCCGCTGGCATCCTCTACGCCGCTCGTGCTGGCGCGCGCGTGATCGTGCTCGCCTTCGGCTCCGCCTCCGACTCGCGCGTGCTGCGCGACGCCGTTGCCGAGGCCACCGACCGCTACGGCGCCCTGATCGTCGCCTCCGTGGGCAACGAGGGCGCGCAGCGCGTGCAGTTCCCCGCCGCCTATCGAGGTGTGCTCGCGGTTGCTGGCAGCGGCCTGATCGCCGAGGACGGCACCGTGGACTACCGCCGCCCCGCCCCCTTTAGCAACACCGGCCCCGAGGTCACCGTGTTCGCCCCAGCCGTGCGCCTCACTGCGCCCGTCCCGCCGACCGTCTGCGGCCAGAGCTGGACCTGCATCGAGGGTGCCCCGTACGCCCGCGCCTCCGGCACCTCGTTCGCTGCGCCGCTCGCCGCCGGCACCGTCGCCTTGCTGATGGCCCAGGATCCGAGTCTCAGCCCGACGCTTGCTGCCGCGCTCGTCGCTGCCGGCGCGCAGCCGCTCGCCACGCCCGGCGGGCGGTTGCTCGATGTCGCTGGTGCACTGAATAAGGCCCCATACAGCGTCGACAGCCCCGGCATCGCCAACGGCCGGCCAGGCCCGACGGCCCAGGGCCCGGCCGCCGACTCGCTGCGCTAGCCAGAACCCCTCCACAACGCGTCGAGCGCTCACCCTTCCGCTCCGAGCACACGTCGTGCGTCCTGCCGCAGCTCGTAGAGCCGTTGCAGCGCCTCGAGCGGTGTCAGCGCGTCCGGCTCGATCGCCGCGAGCTCCTCGAGCACCGGGTTCGAGGTCGGCAGCAACATCGGTTGGAGCACCGGCACGGCTTTCGCCGGCTTTGAACCTAACGACAGCGTCGCGCTGCTCGCTTCGAGCTCGCGCAACAGCTCACGTGCCCGCGTCACAACGGCGCGCGGCAGCCCCGCGATCGCCGCGACGTGCACGCCGTACGAGCGGTCGGCTGCTCCCGGCACGATGCGGTGGAGGAACACCACATCGCTGCCCTCCTCGATTACCGCCACCGAGCGGTTCTCGACGCGCGGCAGCAACGAGGCCAGCGCGGCGAGCTCCTGGAAGTGCGTGGCAAACAGCGTCCGAGGTGTGCCGCCGGGGCGATGGTGCAGGTACTCGACCACCGCCCGCGCGATCGCGAGCCCGTCCTGTGTGGCCGTCCCGCGTCCCACCTCGTCGAGGATCACCAGCGAGCGCTCGGTGGCGTTATGCAGGATCGCCGCTGTCTCGACCATCTCGACCATGAACGTGGACTGGCCTGCGGCGATGTCGTCCTGTGCCCCAACTCTCGAGAAGATGCGGTCGACCATTGGTACCCGCGCCCGCGTGGCCGGCACGTAGGAGCCGCATTGGGCCAGCAGCGTGACCAGCGCGACCTGGCGCAGGTACGTCGATTTGCCGCCCATGTTCGGCCCCGAGAGCAGCACGATGTCCGCGCCGTCTCCCAGCGCACAGTCATTCGGCACGAACGCCCCGGCCGGCAGCCGCCCCTCCACCACCGGGTGACGCCCTGCTTCGATCACCAGCGCCCCGCCGTCGGCCAGCTCCGGCCGCACGTACCCGTCGTCCGAGGCGACCTCAGCCAGCGCCGCCGCTACATCGAGCGCCGCAACCGCTTCTGCCGCCGCCGCGATTGCGGGCCCAGCGGCGGCCACCTGCGCGCGTACGCGCTCGACGACGGCCTGCTCGGCCTCCAGCAGCTGCTCACGTGCCCCCAGGATCCGTGTCTCGAGCGCCGACAGTGCCGTGCTGCGGAACCGCTGCGCGTTCGCGAGTGTCTGGCGTGGCTCGAACTCCGCCGGCGCCTTCGCCGCCTGCGAGTTCGGCAGCTCCCAGTAATACCCGAACACACGGTGGTACCCAACCTTGAACGGCAGTCCCGTGCGCGCCCGCTCCTCGGCTTCGAGGCTCGCGAGTGCGCCTCGGGCGTCCGAGGTCAGTGCGCGTAGCTCGTCTACTTCCGGGTCAGCCCCTGAGCGCACCGTGCCGCCGTCGGACAGCTCGGCGGGCGGGTCGTCGCCGATCGCGGCATGTACCGCCTCGGCCGCCTCGATCACCCCCGCCAGCGATGGCGCGAGTCCGGCCGCGGCGCCCCCGGCGGTCACGGCCTGCTCGCGCAGCGTTGGCAGCTGCTCGAGGCCGAGGCGTAGCTGCACCAGCACCCGCGCTGACACAGTGCCTGCCCGGACGCGCCCCAGCAGCCGTTCGAGGTCGCCCACGGCGCGCAGCTCCCGCCGCAGCGCCGCGCGTGCCAGCGGTGCCCGCACGAACGCTTCGACGGCATCGAGCCGGGCCTGTGCCTCGGCGAGCGATCGCAGCGGCCGCCCGAGCCGGGCGCGCAGCAGTCGTCCGCCCATCGCCGTCTGGGTGCGATCCAGCGTCTCCACCAGCGAGGCCTCGCCATCGCGCCGCCCGCTGAACAGGTCGAGATTCCGCCGAGTCTGTGGGTCGAGGTAGACGAACTCGCTGGCCCGGGCTGCCCGCGGCGTCTTGAGGTGGCCCAGCGCCCCCGGCCACGCTTCCTCGAGGTAGCGCACCAGCGCCCCCGCCGCACCGACCGCCGCGTCCATCCCCTCCAGCCCGAAGCTCTCGAGGCTGCTCACGCCGAACTGCGCCGTCAGCGTCTCCGTGGCCCAGCGCGCCTCGAACGCCCGAGCTGGCCGCTCGGTCACCAGTACGTCGTCGCCGAGCCCCGGCGGTCGCGTGCTCCCCGAGCCGACGAGCACCTCACGCGGCCGCAGCCGCGCCCACTCGCCCGCCAGTGCGGCCGTCTCGACCAGCGCGCATTCGAGCTCGCCCGTGGTGACGTCGCATGCCGCGATCCCCCAGCGTTCGTCCGCGCCGCGCTCGGGCGCCGCAGCGATCAGCCAGTTATGTCCTCTGTCATCGAGCAACGCTCCTGAGTCGACCGTGCCCGGCGTGACCACTCGGACGACGCGACGCTCGACGAGACCCTTACCGGCTGGCGAGGTCTGCTCGACGATCGCGACGCGGTGTCCGGCCGCAACCAGCTTGTCGAGATAGCGATCGAGCGCGTGATACGGGATGCCCGCCAGCGGGATGCGCCGCTCCCTGCCGCCGCTCGGGCGCGAGGTCAGCGCGATGCCCAGCACATCGGAGGCCGTCTTCGCGTCCTCGTCGAAGGTCTCGTAGAAGTCGCCCATCCGGAACAGCAGCAGCGCGTCCGGGTGTTGCCGCCGCATCGCCAGGTACTGGGCGCGTGCAGGCGTGATCTTCGTGCCGCGTGCTGGCGCGGCCGTGTCGTCGGGCGAGGGGCCGGTGGCATCCGCCACGCGAGGCTCGTCTCTTGGGGAGACGCAGTCAGTCTACGAGCGCGCCCGCACCCGACTCAAACTCGAGTGTCTCGAGGCTTAGCCCCTGAGCGCGGCGTTGATCAGTGGCGGCGGACCGCCGTGCGCACCCTCGGGGCGTGCGAGCGCGTGCGCCTGCCACGAGAGCGGCACCACGCCGTGCGCCGGGCCGAGGCCGGGAGGCGTCGCCGGTGCGCGGTTCGGGAGCGCCGTGCCGACCGGCGCGGCTTCCTTGCGGATCGCGCGCGGCGCGAGGTCCATGCAGGCGCCGCAGCGGATGCACGCGGCGTCGTCGATCGAGCGGTTGCCGGCATTGCCGATTATCGCCGCAGTCGGGCAGATCGCCTGCGCGTCCGCGAGCCGCGGGTCCGACTGGTCAGTGATGCGGAAGCGCGTCAGGCCGGCGCAGACGAGCGCCTCACAGCGACCGGCGACGTGCTCGGCGTACTCGCCCTCGAAGTAGCGCAGCGTGTTGCGCATGATCGTCGGCGATGCCTGCCCGTGCACGCAGTTCGAGTACTGCAGCGACTCACCGACGCGCTCGAGGTTGTAGCGGTCCTCGACGCGGCCGTCGCCGTCGCCGATGCGGCGGAAGATCTCGTGCATGCGCTGGTTGCCGCCGTGGCAGGTCGTGCAGCGACCGCACGACTCCTCCTCGACGAACTCCGCGTACAGCACGTTGAGGTCGATCGAGCACGCGCCGTGCCCGACGAACACAATGCCGCCACCGCCCATCAGCGCGCCGAGCGGCTGGAACGCGGATCGCTCGAGCGTCAGCGTCTCGATCATGCGGCCCGGCAGGTAGCCCGCGAGCGGGCCGCCAGCCTGGATCGCCTTCAGCCCGCCGGGCACGTTCCCGCAGGCATCGAGCACGGCCTTCAGCGAGACGCCGAACGGCACCTCCATGTGGCCCGTGAACGGGATGTCACCGGAGAACGAGAAGATCTTGGTACCGAAGTCATTCGCGGTGCCCGCGTTGCGCCACCAGTCGCCGCCGTTGCGCATGATCAGCGGGACGTTGGCATAGGTCTCGACATTGTTGACGTTCGACGGCTTCATGAACACACCGGCAGCTGCCGGGAACGGCGGCTTCACGCGCGGCATGCCGCGACCGTCCTGCACCGATGAGATCAGACCGGTCTCCTCGCCACAGACGTATGCTCCCGCGCCGCGAATCACTTCGAGCGTGCACGAGAAGTCCGAGCCAAGAATGTGCTGGCCGAGCAGACCCGCGGCGGTCGCGTCGTCGATTGCCTTGCGCACGCGCTCGATCGCCAGCGGGTATTCGTTGCGGATGTAGAGGAAGCCGTGCTGCGCGCCGGTGGCGAACGCCGCGATGATCATCCCCTCGATCACGTCGTGCGGGTCACCCTCCAGCAGCACGCGGTTCACCCACGCGCCGGGGTCGCCCTCGTCGGCGTTGCAGATCAGGTAGCGCTCCGGCACAGGCGCGCCCGCGAGGAAGTTCCACTTCACACCAGCGGGGAACCACGCCCCACCGCGGCCGGCGAGGCCGCCATCGATCATCAGCTGTCGCACCTGCTCCGCCGTCTGGTGACGGTCGAGCATGCGCGCCACGGCGAAGTAACCGTCCGTCGCCACGTAGTGGTCGAGGCTGGTCGGGTCGGTGATGCCGATGCGCGACATCAGGCGACGGCCCTTGGTCTCGAGCGCCAGGAACGGGTGCTCGGCGATCGGGCGGATACCCGCGCGCGTGCCCGAGAGCATGCCGATCGCGAGACGGTCCGCAGCGCCCGTGCGCCCCGTCGCCTCGTCGAGGATCAGCTCGACGTCATTGACCGTGATCGGGCCATAGAGAATGCGCGTGCCGTCCGGCCACGTGATGTCGCCGAGCGGCTGCAGCCACTGCATGCCGTAGCCGACGACCTGACCGAGCTCGACCGCCGCGTTCCGAGCCTGCGAGAGCTCGCGCAGCCTGGTCCACACCTGGTGTGCGCCCGCCGCCATCGACGACGTGTCGTACGCGAGGCTGATGCGCGGCTGCAACGGTCGCTGCCACTCCTCGTACGCGGCGTCGGCCTGCGTGCGAATCGCCGCGTACAGTTCAGTGGGAGTTGGCCCAGATCGAGTTGTCACTACTGACCTACCGTTTCCGGGTCGGCGCCGTCGCGCAGTGCGCGTGCCAGCAGTACCGCCTTCGCCGCCGTGAGGTGTCCCACGACGCGCTCGTCTACCCAGATTTGCGGCGCCTGTTCGCAGGAGCCGTTGCACTGCCCGATCATCAACCCAACACGGCCATCAGCAGTCTGACCACCCATCCCGACATCGAGCGTTGCCATCATCGCGTCGCGAATGCCGATGCCGTTGCGCAGCCGGCATGCCGGACCGCTGCACCACGCGACCGTGCACGATGCCGGCGGAGTGGTGCGAAAATCTGAGTAGTAGGTGGTCACGCCGTAGACGTGCGCGGGCGTGACGCGCAGCTGATCGGCGATGACGTGCATCGCCTCAGCGCTGACGTAGCCGTAATGGTGTTGGACCCGGTGCAGGGCTTCCAGCATGTCTGCATCGTCGGCTTTGAGGCCCGAGATCAGGGCTCGCAGCTCCGCCGTCGCCTCAGTCTCGAGTGGCATGCAGCGTCCGTCCCTCTATGGGCGTTTGGGCCACGATATGAGCGCCCTGCCGGGGGGTCAACCCGAGGCCAGAGGCCGTCCGAACCGACCCGGACGGCCGCCGTTAGATGCGCTCAGTGCTTGCCGGAGCCTCGGCGACGCCCGCGCCCCGTCGCGCCTCCTCGGCGGCCGCGACCCGCTCCCGGTCCGCCTCTTCGGCGTCGCTAAAGCCAACCCGCAGGCGGATGAACTCAGGATGTGTCGCGACGACTAGCGCGATGATGGCGATGGCGATGGCGGACATGATGTGGATGGCGGTCTGGCCGCCGTATGCGCTCGCGAGCGCCCCGGCGAGCAATGCCCCCATTGGCACTGTGGCGCGGTTGAGCAGGTAGATGCTCATCACGCGGCCGCGGATGCGCCGTGGCGCAAGTACTTGCAGCAGTGTCTGGTTTTGCGTGGTGTACGTCACGCTGAACGCCCCCAGCACCACGCCGAGCGCGCACGAGACCCAGAGCACGCTCGACGAGGCGAACGCGAACACCGCTCCGCTGAACATCAGCGACCCGATCACGACCGGCAGGCCGTAGCCTGCGGTGCGTTTCATCGAGGCGACCACGAGCGCTCCACCGAGGGCGCCAACGCCGATGAACGACAGCAGAATGCCCTGCGTGCCAGCGTTGCCATGGAGCACCTGGATCGCGATCACCGGCATCAGGCTCGTGTACGCCATCGCGAACGTCAGCGGCCCGAGCGCCAGCATGATCAGCGTGCGGATGTTCGCTTCGCGCGCCACGAACTTGAAGCCCTCGCTGATTGCCGTGAAGAATGGCTCGCGCTGGCGCTGAATGCGATCCTGGTGCGGTTCGGGTACGCGCATCTGGATCGTCCACACGGTGGCGATGAGATACATGAAGCCCTGCAAGAAGTATGAGTTCGCGATGCCGAGCGCAACGATCAGCACACCCGAGAGGCTTGGTCCGATCACGCGCGACCCATTCAGTGCCGCCGAGTTCAACGCGAGCGCATTCAGCAGTCGCTCGTTGCCGACGATGTCACTGATCAGCGTCTGACGCGCCGGCTGCTGGAACGCCTGCACGGTCCCGGCGAGGAATGCCGTGACGTAGATATGCCACGGCTGCACCGCGCCCGTGACCACGAGCACCGCGAGCCCGATGTTCAGGATCGCATTCACGACCTGCGCGATGATCAGCTGTGCCTTGCGTCCCGATCGGTCCGCCAGCGCCCCCGCCGCGATCCCGAAGATCAGCAGCGGGAACCCACGCATCGCGGTTGCGAGGCCAAGCTGGAACGGTGAGCCGGTCAGCGAGTAGATCAGCCACCCACGGGTGACCTGATCCATCCATTGCCCCATGCTCGTGCTGACCTGGCCGAGCCAGAGCAGTCGGTAGTCACGCACAGCCAGTGACTCGAACGTCGTGAAGCGTCGTTTGGTCGGTTCGTTCGCCACGGCATCCCTCGCAGTGCTCGCCCCTGGGGGGCGGGACTGGTTTGAGGCAGCCTATTACGAATGCCCGTCTCTCGCTAGATGGAACGTCAGGGTTGCCCTCGCCTCGCTCGAGGTGTCGAGCATGTCCCAGCCGGGCTCCAAGTCTTGAGACCACCCACCAGCAACGCAGGGCGAAAGGGCGGCCTATGGCCGCCGCTGGGCCAGATCGTCCATCGCCAGTTGCGCGACCTGCTTCCCAAGCCGAATCGCGTAGTTCTGGCCGCGGTCCTCGGGATAGATCTGCGTCGTGTTCGCCAGGTACAGGCCCTGGGTCGGCGTCCGCAGCGCTGGGATCACCTCGTGGTAGCGGTAGTGGACGATCGGCTGGCCGGCGCGGTCCTTGAACAGCCACTTGCCGCGGATCCAGGAGCGGTCGAAGTCAGGGTTGATGCGCTGGATGAACGCCTCGTATCGGTCGAGCACCTGCTCCTCGTTCTCGTCCACGATCGGGTCACCCGGGTCCGTGTAGTTCGAGAAGTACACGACGTGGTTCCCGCCGTACTCGGAGGGCGACCGGAAGTTGGTCTGCTCCACCGCGACGACGAACGGGCAGTCCGGATCGGTCATGGTCAGCCAGTAGATTGGCGACAGCGGCCGGTCGAGCGCCAGCACGAACACCGTCGCCCACTGGTAGTCGACTTCCTTGAGCTTTGCCGCGTACGCCGCGTCGAGGTCGGGCACCATCCGCGCGAACTGCTCGGACGGCACGGTGCCGATCACGACGTCCGCCGGCACGTCCTCGGTACTGCCGTCCGGCAGCCGCAGGCGCACACCGGTGACCTTGCCGTTCTCGGTGAGCACCTGCTGCACTGGGCGTCGAGTCTCGATCGCCCCGCCGCGCTGGCGCACGGCAGCACCCATCGCGTCGACCAGACGACCGAACGATCCCTTGAGGTAGCCCAGCTGTTCCTTGGCGAAGATGCCACCCTGCCGCGAGGCGAAGCGCAGGTAGATCTTGCCCCAGAACCACACCATCGAGACGTCATCGGCGTGCGGCCCGAACTTGGCGCGCAGCAGCGGTCCCCAGACAGCGTCGTAGCCTTCGCGGCCGACAGTCTTGAGGATCCACTCCTTCGCTTTCTTGCCCTCGTACTGCTTCCAGTCGGGCTGGCGTCGCAGCCACAGCGCCGCGAGGCCGAGTCGAATGCGCGTGGCGAACGACACTGCCGAGAATCGCAGCAGGTCCATCGCGCCCACGAACGGATAGATCTTTCCCTTCGCAAGGAAGGCCACGCGCGACTCGATCCAATCGAGGTCGTGTCCGAGCCCCAGCTCGTGGATCAGGTCGACGACCACCGTGTCCGAGCGGAAGAGGTGGTGATAGAAGATCTCGATGCGGCCGCCGCCGATCTCGAACGTGCGGACCTGGCCACCGATCTCGTCGCTCGCCTCATAGACCGCGACCTCGTGACCCGCGCGGACGAGGTCGTACGCGGCGCCGAGTCCACCCACGCCGGCTCCGATGATGACGAACTTCACAGGCGTTCTACCTTCACTCGGTGCTGGCTGTCTGTGCCTGCACCATCGAACTGATCCCAAGATGTTGCCGCCACAGCAGCGCGAGTCCGGCGATGACCACCGGCACCAGCAGCAGCGCGTGCAGCACGAGCACAAACGCCGTGCCCGCGGAGACGTCGAGTGCGAACGTCGCGGTCGCGACCTGGCGCGCCACGTACTCCCAGATGCCGACGCCGCCCGCGCTGCTCGGCACGACGATCGCGAGGTTCGCAGCACCGCAGATCGCGAGGTATGCCGCCAGCGGCATGTCGAGGTGGAACGCGAGCCCGACGATTGCGTACATCGTCGCTTCCAGCAGCCACGATGCAGCTGTCGCTGCGACCACTGCGGCCCACGGCTTCGCGCCGCGCAGCGAGCTCAGCCCCTGCAGGAATGACTCGAGGAATGTGCGCGCCTTCGGTCGGATCGCTGCCGGCAACACACCCAGTAGCGCGAGGATGAATCGAGTAAATGCCGGCCACAGCGCCAGCAACACGATGAACACGCCCATCGCAGAGAACGCCGCACCCATCACGCCGGCGATCCAGCGCGTCAGCGAGTCGCTGGGCCCTGCGAGTGCGATTGTCACCGAGAGGAAGATCGCGAGCACGATGCCATCGAGGATCTTCTCGACCACCACCGTACCGAGTCCCGCGAGGCGGCTCGTGCCGTACTGCTCATGCAGCAGGTGCGCACGCACGACATCACCAGCGCGCGCCGGCAGCAGGTTGTTTGCGGCGTAGCCGATCAGCAGCAGTGAGACGGCAGCATTGGTCGGAATGCGAATCGTTGAATCGAGCACCAACCGCCAGCGCAGTCCGCGTACCCACAGCGCGCCGAACTCGACCACCACCGCGACGATCAGCAGCCACGGATTCGCCTCGAGCAGGTGCCGGCCCACCGCGGCCCAGTCCGTCGAGCGCAGCAGCAGCCCGAGAAATACGAGGCTGACAGCCGCGCCGATCAGGACACGAGGGTTCCGCAACGACGACACGGGCAAGGCGCTCCTGTGATGCGGTCGGCGAGTGAGGTAGGGTGAGCCTACTATCGCGGAGTGGAGGGTTGGGGGCCAGTCGCGCCCCCGGCCGCGCCCGGCGTCGCCGGGAAGAGCGCCTCGCCATTCAATGATCCGAGGCTGTCCGCGGAGTAGTGCCGCCACTCGAATTGGGCCCAGCGCACGAATAGCCGTCCCGTGACGATGTCCGAGGCCAGTTGTGCCGCGGTCATCCCCTTGTAGCCCTCTTCGGGGAACCACCAGCGGTGGTGATACGGCTCGCCGGCCCCCGCCTGCGCACGCAACGTCCCGGCAGCGTCGAGATCGCCCGGCATCGCGAGCACAATCGCGCCCGGTTTCCAGGTCTGCTGCAGCAACGTTGCCGGCGTATAGGTCACGCCCTGGATGTCGCGCAGATACCACGCCCACGGCCACGAGGCGCCCTCGGCGTCGTCGACGATCACGGTGAGTCGCTTGTCCGGCTGCTGCGCCGCGAGCTCGTGGATGCGCTTCGACAGCTTCGGCACGTCCGGCGCGGTCTGCGTGTAGATCAGTGGCTCGACCGGCGTGTCCGGATGCCCGAACGAAACGCCGAGTGCGTTGCGCACCGATAGCCCGAGCAACAGCACCCCGATCCCCGCCGCGAATGGTGCGATCGCCGTCGCGCGCATGCTGCCTCGGTGCGCGCGGATCCACGCGACGCCCTCGTTCACCGTGAGCGCCGCGAGCAGCGCCAGCGGGATCGCGAGATGCACGACGAGCCACGGCATCTTCTCGCCCCCATAGGTCAGCGCGATGAACGTCCCCGCGAACCATGTCACGAGCAGTGCCGCGAATCGGTTGCCGCGTTCGAGCAGCCACCAGCCGCCGATCAACGCCGGGATCAGCGTTACGAATTCGTAGATCGGCAGCATCATCAGGTAGTAGAACCACGGCTGCTCGCCGCGCCGCACACCCTGTTGCTCGATCCAGTAGTCGAGCGCGCCCCACAGGTCCGATGTGATCCCGCCACGGAAGTTCGTGAACTCGGTGGTGAATAGCGGGATCGTGATCCCGTAGAACACGAGCGACACGATCGCCCAGCGACGCGTGTCCCAGAACATGCCAGTCATCATCGCCGCCGCGAGCAGCAGCGAGATGCTGATCACACGCACGCGCACCTCGAGCGCGCCCGTGACCTCGATGCCCATGTGCATCAGCGGTAGCTCGACCGCCGCCGCGAGCTGCGGCAGCGTGAGGATGCCGATCACGATCAGCAGGTCGCCCTCGCGTGGGAGCGAGATGAACCGCAGCCGCTCACGCAGCGACGTGGTGCCGCCCCACAGCGCGACGATCAGCCACGCGACCGGCGCGAGCAGGATGCCCTCGCGCAGTCGATCCCACCCGCGCGTGCCGCGCTGATCGAGCAGCGCGAGCGTGAGCGTGATATCCGTGTACAGCAGCAGGATTGCCGCCGTGAGGTATGCCGACTCCTTCGTGGCGAACGACAGCGCCAGTCCCGCCGCCGTCAGCACCAGCCAGCGGTCGCGACCATCGTCGCGGTACCGCCACACGCCGATGAACAGCAGCACCGTCCACAGGCCGATATAGATGTCCTCGCGCGCGAACCGCGAGTAGTACAGCACTGCCGGCGACACGCACAGGAACACCGCAGCCGCGACTGTCCCGACACTCCCGAGCCAGCGCCGCAGCAGCAGCGGCGTCGCCACCAGCGCGGTGCCAGCGAGCGCGGCCGGAATGCGCGCCGTGTAGTCGCTGTCGCCGAACAGCTTGAAGACGAGCGCCATCGCGTGGAACTGGAACGGTCCATGCATCAGCGGGTCGTGCTTGTAGATTGGTGCCAGTCGCGCGAAGTACCACGAGTACGTTGCGTGCAGTGACTCGTCGTGATGGATCGCCTTCAGCCCGAGATCCCAGAAGCGCAGCGCCGCTGCCACCGCGACGATCGCGAGCACGATCCACACCACGCGGTCGAACCGCATGCCGCCGCTCGCCTCGTCCCCGCCATTCGAGGTGTCTGTGAACGGGTATCCCGCCTCGGGCGTCTCGATGCTGGTCTGCCGCTCCGCGGCGATCTCCGAGGTCATCGCGCAGCCTCGACAGGCACCCGCACCACGCGCGAGCCGTTGGCCGCGTACACCGTGTCCCATGCCGCGAACTTGGAGGCGATCGATGCGCCGTACTGCGCTATCTCCTCGCGCCCGATGTAGACGTAGGTCACGCCTAACTCCCTCGCGCGCGCGGCTGAGTCAGCCGTCGCGCCCTCGCCGTAGATGTATGCCGCGCCCAGGAACCGCGTGCCCAGTCCGGCTATGTTCCCACGCCATGTCAGTTCATGCCCTCGCCAGCCCATCAGCGTCGGCACGCCGCTCGTCGACGACACGACCGCAGCCTCGCTGTAGTCGCGCCCGACCGCCTCGAGCACGATGTCCTTCGAGTTGAGGTGCGAGCGGATCCACACCACCGCGCCGGCCGCCCCGGGGTCGACACGCCCGAGGTACGCGACGCTGTCGAGGCTTGCCTCCTGCCCCTCGCGCGAACGCGCCACCGTCGCCGCCGGCGCGTACAGCAGCGCCCCGCCATACACGACCGCGCACAGCAGCAGCGCTGGAAACACGATCCATCGAGGTCGCAACGACACCATGCGGTCGTACGCGAGCCCGACCGCCGCGCCGCCGGCGACCGCGAGCACCACCCATACCGCGTACCAGAACTTGAACACCGTGTTCATGCGGTCGCCGAGCGCGTCACGCAGGAAGAACAGCTCCGTCGCCAGCACGATCGCGCACGCCAGTGCCGCGAGCCCGAACACCGCCGCACAAGCCGTCTCGCGCGCCTTCATCGCCGAGGCGCATGCGGCAGCCGCGACCGCGAACCCCACCACCAGCATTGCGAGCGTGTACCAGCCATGTCCGCGTGCCGACAACGCGATCGACTGTCCCGCGATCACGTTCGATGCGCCCCACGTCAGCACGATCGCTGCGAGGCCTGCTGCACCCGTGAGCACCGCGTCTCGACGCACCGTCGGTCGAAGCAACGCGATGCCGACGAGCAGCGGCAGCAGCAACGGCAAGAACACGAGCAGGAACCGGGTGGGGTCGCTGCCCACCTCGTTGAAGAGATGCAGCCCCACCGGCACCGATTGCAGCGAGGCCAGGAACGGCCACGCGATCAGACCCGCTGCCAGTGCTGGCAACGCGAAGTACCGCCCGGCCACCATCACCCCACCGAACAGCGGCCACCCCGACGCGGAGATCACCGCGAGCACGGCCGCGCCCCACACCGCGCCGTAGATCACCGCGTCCCACGCGTTCGTCATTGCCAGTCCCGCGAACACCGCGCCCGAGATCACCAGCGCCGCGGGATTGCGTCGCCACACACTCCAGTTCAGCGGTGTCTTCCCCGAGAACGCGGGCAGCGCCGTCGCGATCGCCGTCACCCCCAATGGCAGCGCGAGCAGATGCGCGTGCGGGTCGCCGAGAATCACCGAGAACGCCGGGAACTCAGTGATCGTCCCCGGCAGAATGCGCGTCGCTCGCCACCACCACCAGAATTGCGTCGGCACACCCGTCTGCACGAACTGCGTGCCCGGCAGCCCGTCGACCCCGAAGCTCGCCCACAACCCTGGCGCGCCCACGCCGTGTGCGGAGAGCAGTTCGAAGAACCCCTCGAGTGTCGCGAGGAACAACAAACTCACCACCGCGACCGAGCCTGCGAGCCATGGTGACACGCGCTGCCGCATCGCCGACAGCGCCACGATGTCTCCCGCGAGCCCGAAGATCGCGACGCCAGCCATCGCCACGGTCCCGGCTACACCGAGGATCATCTCGATGCCCGGCCCGATTCCCGCGATGCGCCCGACGACGTCTACCATCACGTGACCCAGGTGGTAGTACGACAGCGTCACGCCGCCATACCACCCGTCGATCGGCGGCATCGTGCTCGCCCCACGAATCGAGGTGAGCAGCATCAGGTCCATCGGCTTCTCAGTGTCGGTCGCGTTCGGGGTCTGCATGCGTGCCACGATCGCGATCGCGAACAGCACGAGGAACAACACCTCGCCCGCCGCGATCTGTGCGACTCGTCGTCGCAACTCAGTCATGAGTGCGGGCCGCATCCACACCAGCGCGCCGGTCCACACCCACAGCAACACGACACCGACGAGCACCAACGGCAGCCCGTACGGCGCATGTGTCTCCGCCGAGGTCAGCCACGCGAACAGCGCGACGAGCAGCAGCCCGACTGGCTTGGCGTACCACACGCCACCGGATCGCAGCCCACCGAACGCCTGCAGTAGCGGCAGCACCGCGCCGGCGCCGACGATCGTCAGCGCCACGTACCACAGCAGCGCGGTGGACACGGACTAGGCCTCGGCGACCTGGGGAGTGGCGAGTAGCGCATCGACGAACGGCCCTGGCTCGAATGGCGCGAGGTCTTCCGGTCGCTCGCCAGTGCCGATGAAGCGCACGGGCAGCCCGAGCTCACTCGCGATCGCGAACACGATTCCGCCGCGTGCCGTCCCGTCGAGCTTGGTGAGGATCACGCCCGTGACCTCGACCGCCTCGATGAAGGCACGCGCCTGCGAGAGCCCGTTCTGCCCCGTCGTTGCGTCCAGCACGAGCGCGACCTCGTCGGGCCCGCGCCCGAGGTGCCGCTCGATCACGCGGCGGATCTTGGTGAGCTCGTCCATCAGGTTCTGCTTGTTCTGCAGCCGTCCCGCGGTGTCGATCAGCAGCAGGTCGGCGCCCCGTGCCTTCGCCGCTTCGACTGCGTCGAACACGATCGCCGCCGGATCCGATCCTTGCTGGTGCGCGATCACGTCGAACCCGAGGCGCTCTCCCCAGTGTCGAATCTGATCGATCGCCGCCGCGCGGAACGTGTCTCCGGCCGCCGCGATCACCTTTTGCCCTTCGCCCTGGTACGCGTGCGCGAGGCGTGCGAGCGCCGTCGTCTTCCCGGTACCGTTCACGCCTACGATCAGCACTACCGCTGGCGCCTCGGGCTGCGGCTGGTCGTCGCCCCACATCGTGCCCTTCGGCTGCGCACTGGCGCCGTCGAGGATTGCGACCAGCTCGTCGCGCAACATCGCGCGCACCGCCTCCGCGTCACGAGGTCGCTGCGCGCGCACGCGGTCGAGCACGGCCATCGTCGTGCTGACGCCGGCGTCGGCGCCGATTAGTACCTCTTCGAGTGATTCCCAGAGCTCCTCGGTGACATCACCGCTACCGAACAGTGAACCGATGCGGCCAAAAAATGACTTGCGGGTGCGCGTGAGCGCCTCGCTCGTCGCCTCATCCGACTTGGGGCTGCGTCCAAACAGGCGCATCAAGGACTCCTACGTCTCCGGCACGTTCGAGGTGGTCGAGATGCTGTGGGAGGTGCCCCGATCCTACATGCGTGTGGCGCGAGTTGCCCACGCGCCCGCAGGGCGCTCGAGAAGCGGCGCGCTAGGACGCCCGCGGCAGGTCGGCTACCGACAGCGACAGCACCTGCGAGGTCGACTCGTCGCCCATCGAGACGCCGTAGATGGTGTCGGCCGCCTCGACCGAGCGCCGGTTGTGCGTGATCACGATGAACTGTGACCGCTCGGTCAGCTCCTTCAGCGTGTCCACGAACCGGCCCACGTTCGCCTCGTCCAGCGCTGCGTCCACCTCGTCGAGGATGCACACGGGCGCGGGGTTCACCGCGAGCAGCGAGAACAGCAGTGCTACCGAGGTCATCGAGCGCTCGCCACCGGACAGCATGTTCATCGACGACACGCGCTTGCCGGGCGGCATCGCCTCGATCTCCACGCCGCGTTCGCCGCTCTCCAGCTCGACGATCTTGAGCTCGGCCGCGCCGCCGCCGAAGAAGCGCGAGAAGTAGGCCTGGAAGTTGGCGTTGACCAGCACGAACGCCTCATCGAAGCGTTCGCGGATCAGGACTTCGAGTTCCTTGATCGCGCCGCGCAGCTCCACCTCGGCAGACTCGAGGTCCGCGACCTGGCCGGTCAGGAACGTGTGTCGCTCCCGCTCCTCGCTCAGGTCATCGAGCGCATCGATGTTCACCGGGCCGAGCGCACGGATGTCTGCGCGCAGCTCGGTGATGCGCCCGCGCATCGCCTCCGGATCCACGTCCGCACCGCCCGAGGCCGCCACGAACTCGAGCTCGGCTTCCTCGCTCGCTGCCTCGGCATCAGCGCGAGCTTCACCCTCAGTCATGACCGTCGAGGTCGCGACCGGCTTGACCCGCCCGTCCGCCAGTATCGCGAGGCCTTCCTCGGCGATCTGCACCAGCAACGTCTGCACCGCCGTCGCGGTCTTGCTCAGCGCCGCGTCGGTCGCGAGCGTGTCGCGCTCCGCGCCGAACAGGCGTGCCTGCGCGTCACCCCGCGAGGCCTGCAGCTCGCGCTGCTCCGTGAGCACATCGGCTAGCGCGGCGTGTGCCGGTGCTACTGCCTGCTCCTTCTCCTGGAGCGCGGAGCGGTTGTTGGTCAGTCGCTCGCGCAGGTCGCGGAGGTTCAGGTCAACGTCCTCGCGCTCACGTCGCACCTGCGCGATCAGTGTCGCTCGCTGCTCGGAGCGTTCGAGTGCGGCTCGTCGCTCGGCGGCACGCGCCACGCGCTGCTGCCGCACCGAGTCGCGCTCGCCGGTCGCCGTCGCCAGCGTCGTCGCCGCCGTGGTGACGCGCTCAGAGGTCGCATCGCGCTCAGCGCTGACCGCCTCGGACCGCTCGCGCAGCGAGGTGATCGCCTCGATGATCGTCACCACCTGTGGCCGCGCAGCCTCGAGCCGCTCACGCAGCTCGCCGTCGGCCGCTGGCGCTACTTCCGCGCGCATCGCTCGATGCGCCACACGCATGTCACCCGAGATCGCCACGAGCTCGCGGCGCAGCAGCGTGCGCGCCTGCTCGTGCGTGCGGCGTCGCTCCTCGGCCTCGTCCACGCTCTTGCGAGCCTGTGCGACCACCTCGCGTGCCGCGAGTACCGCCGGCTCCGCGCCCTCAAACCGTTCACGCGCCTCGACCTCGAGGCGACGCAGCGCCTCGATCTGCTCCGGCAGCGTCTCGATCTCGCGGCGCATCGTCATGATCTCGGCGGTGCCGGAACCACGGCCGCCGTACACGGCGCCACCCTGGCGCAGCAGCACCCCGTCCTTGGTGACCACCGAGCCCAGCCCGCGGCCCGCCATCTCGCGCGCCACGTCGAGAGACTCCACCACGATCGTGCGGCCCAGCAGCGTGTCGATCAGTGGTCGGTACTGCTGGTCGACACGCACGAGTCGTGCCGCGACGCCGAGTACGCCTCGCTCGTTGAACAGGTTCAGCGGGTACTCGTGCGCCATCGAGTCGAGCGGCAGCACGGTCAGCGATCCAGCACCCTGCTCGCGCAGGTACTCGACCGCTGCGATCGCGTCCGACTCCTTCTCGACCACGACCGCCGTGATCTGCTCGGCGAGCGCGGCTTCAATCGCGCGCTCGAGTCCGTCTGGCACGTGCAGCAGTCGACTCACGACACCGACGATGCCGTGCAGCATCGGCGCACCGTCGTCGCCCACCGTCTGCGCTGCGTCGAGCAGTGCCTTGCCCGCCTCGCCCGCATCAGCCGCTGTGTTGAGCAGCGTCTCGAGCATCTGGAGGCGCTGCTCCTGCCCGTGCACGTCGGACTGCGCCTGGCGGTGGGCGTCGTTCGCCTCGACCGCGAGTCGCAGCTGCTCTTCGAGCTGGTGTTCTGCCGTCTCGCGCAGGCGACGCAGCTCGTTCGCCGAGGTCATGAACCCGAGGCCGCCGCGGTGCAACTCCAGCGCGCGCTTGCCGTAGTCACGCAGTTTGGCCTTGCCGGCCAGCGAGGCTTCACGCGCCTCGTCACGGGCGCGCTCGCGCTGCACTGCGGCAGCCTCGCGCTCGGTGATGCGGCGCTCAATCTCCGCGATTTCGCTCTCGAGGCGTGCACGGCGTGCCTCCGCGTCCGCAAGCTCGCGTAGCAGACCACGCGCTGCTTCGTCGGCGGAGCGCAACGCTTCGCGCTCGCGCTCCAGCGTCGTCTGCGCTTCCAGCACGCGCGTGTCGAGCGCGCTGTCGTCCGCGGCTTCTTCTTCCGCCGTTACGGACGGCGCCGCCGCGATCTCCGCTTCGATCTCCGTCGCACGCTGCGTCAGCAGCTCGAGTCGCTGCTCCGCGAGCGCGACTGCCTGCTGCAACCGCAGGCCCTCCTCAGCCAGTGTGCGCTCGTCGGCCTGCGCGCGGTCGAGCACGAGGCGTCGCTCGGTCGCCACCACGTCCACAGCCTCGAGTCGCGTCGCGACTTCCTCGAGCTGTGCGCGTGCCGCGGTCAGCTCCTGCGACTTCTGGTCGTGCTCCGCACGTGCCGCCGTCAGCGCGTCCTGCGCCGAGCGCAGTTCGTGCTCGTAGTAGACCTGCAGCACCTCGGACAACTCCGAGTGCAGCACTTTGTATCGCGCCGCGCGCACGGCCTGGCGGTCCAGCGACTTCAGTCGCGGCTCGACTTCCTTGATCAGCATCCGCACGTGACCGAGGTTGTCGCGCGTCTCGACCAGCCGGCGCTCAGACCGCACCAACTCGAGCCGGTGACGGTGCACGTCCGCTGCTTCTTCGATCAGGTCGCGGCGCTCGATCGGCCGCAGCGCCAGCACCTCGTCGACGAGGCCCTGCGTCATCATCGCGTAGGAGTTCTGGCCGACCTGCGCGCGTCGGAACAGGTCCTGCACATCGTGCAGGCGCACCTTCTGGCCGTTGATCAGGTACTCGCTCTCGCCGGATCGGAACGCGCGCCGCGTCACCGTCACCTCGCGGAAGTCGATCGGCATCCACCCCTCGGCGTTGTCGAGGGTCAACGTCACCTCGGCGAGGCCGAGCGGACGACGCTTCTCGGAACCCGAGAAGATCACGTCCTCGGTCTTGCGCGCGCGGATCGACCGCGCCGACTGCTCACCGAGCGCCCAGCGGATCGCGTCCGACACGTTCGACTTGCCGGAGCCGTTCGGCCCGACCACCGCCGTCATGCCCGGCCCGAAGTCGAACCGCTGCCGGTCGGCGAATGACTTGAACCCGTGGACCTCTACGCGTCGGAGGTACATCTAGGCTCCTGCCCTGTCGTGCTGAGTGCTGTCGTTCGAGGTCTGCGTGTCTGTGTCGGAGCGTGCGCGAATGGCGGCAATCGCCTCGCGCGCAGCTTCCTTCTCCGCGGTCTGCTTGCTTGTCCCGGTGCCGGTGCCGACGGTGTCGCCGTCGATGCGCACCTCGATCGTGAAGGTGCGCGCGTGCTCGGGGCCCTCTTCGTGCGTGGTGACGTAGTGCGGTCGTCCGAAGCGCCCCTGCACGAGCTGCTGGAGCGCACCCTTCGGATTGAGCGTTGCGGAGTCGTCGTCGAGCCCGGCCAGCTCCGTGGCGAGTGCGCCGAGCGAGAACGTCCGCGCCGCCTCCAGCCCCTGGTCGAGCATCACCGCCCCGACCACCGCCTCGAACGCCCGCTCGAGGTTGCCCTCGCGCTTGCGCCCCCCGGTGGTCTCCTCGCCCCGACCGAGCATCAGCTCGTCGCCAAGACGGAGCCCGTCCGCCACCTTGGAGAGCGTCGGCCCGCAGACCAGCTGCGCGCGCCACTCGGTCAGGCGGCCTTCTTCAACGTCGGGGTAGCGGGCGTAGAGGGTCTCAGCCACGATCAGTCCCAGCACCGCGTCCCCAAGGAACTCGAGACGTTCGTTCGTCTCGGGCGACTCCCCGGGGTGCTCGTTTGCATAGGACGGATGTGTCAGAGCCGTTCGCAGGAGTTGCGGGTCGAGGAACCGGATGCCGAGGCGAGTTTCAAGCTCGCTCCAAGCCCCCTCACTCGTAGGGGTACCGGTGTTCTCAAATTGTGCGCCCGAAGGTGCAGTGGACGATGTGGAGGCCATGCGTCCCCCCTCTCACCGCACGCAACGCCCCCGCCGTACGATGCCTGCTGACCGGCCCTTCCATCACCCGCGCCCTTGTCCGCGCTGGGATCGGACTGTCGAGGATGGTACCGGCCCCTCTGGAGCGAGGTCAAGAACGGATCACCCGCTTACGCGCCCGAGCGTGATTTCCCTACGCCGGGCCTTTCCGGCCGACGTTCGGCATCGCCTCGATCAGGCTATCGCTGCCGCCGAGCGTCTCGGCCTGGCGCTGTGGATCGTCGGCGGCTCCGTGCGCGACCTCGCGGCCGGCCTGCCCCTCCGCGACCTCGACTTGGCTACTAACGGGCCGACGAGCCGGCTCGTTGCGCGCCTCGCCGCCGCCCTCGACGCTCGCGCGCACGAGGAGCCACGTTTCGGCACTGCCAGCCTCATCGGCGCCGACCCCACTGGCGCTACGTGGACCCTCGATATCGCTCGCCTCCGCACTGAACGTTATGTCCGAACCGGCGCCCTGCCCACGGTCACCCTCGGCGCGACCATCGAGGCCGACCTTGCCCGCCGCGACTTCTCGGTGAACGCCATGGCGCTCCCGCTCACCCGTGCCGCCGCCAGCCAAGGAACAAGGCGCGGCCTCGTCGACCCCTACGGTGACCTCGAGGACCTCGCCGCTCGCCGGCTGCGCATCCTGAACCCCGCCTCGTTCCGCGACGACGCGACCCGCCTCTGGCGTGCCGCCCGCTTCGCCGCCCGCCTGAGGCTCCGCCCCGACCGCGCCACCGCCCGCGCAATCGCCAGTGCAGTCGACTCCGACGTCCACTATCTCGAGGCCATCTCCCCACGCCGCCTCTGGCGCGAGCTCGCATTGGTCGCCGCCGAACCCCGTGCGGCCGCTGCCACGAGCCTGCTCGACCGCTGGGGCATCCTCGCCGCAACGCACCCAGCCCTCGCCCTCAACGAGCGATCGCGCGTCGCCCTCCGGCGCCTTCGAGGCGCAACGACACCGGAGCTACTACTCGCTGTGCTCCTCGCGACCCGCGCACCTGATGAACGCGCCGCCGCCCTCGCACGCCTCGGCGCACCCCGACCCGCCTCCCGATCAGTCGAGGACGCCGCAAAGCTCCTCGCCCTCCCCGTGGCCACCGATCCCGACACGCTGCAGCAAGCCTCGGCGTCCGTCTCCGCCGCTCGCGAAGCTCTGCGGCTCCTCGATCCATCGAGGCGCGCGCAGCTCGTGGCCCTGACACGCTGGGAGCGCTCGAAGTCGCCACTCACCGCCGACGAGCTCAGAACGCTCGGCGTACAGGGCGGAACGCCCATGGGAGAGGCGCTCGCGGAGTTGCGTCGCGCCCGCTACCTCGGCACTCTGAATGGATGGCCCGCTGCACGTCGTCTCGTGCGCACGTGGGATGCGAACGTCGTCCGAGAGGATCCCTCCCCCCATGACCAATGACACCGTCAGTGACATCTGGACGTGTGTTGTCTGCGGTGAGCAGGACTCAGGCGTCGTGCTCTATGAGTTTTGCAACGGCTGCGGAGGCACCTATCACTTCAACCAGACCATGCATGCCGGCAAGGACTGCGGCGCCGCGTGGATGGAGGATGAAGAGGAAGGGATGATGTACTTCTGCAACACCTGCATGGACTCGGCCCGAGCTGAGGATCAGCAGCGCGTCGAGGACTTCACGAAGGCCGCCGCAAGCGGCCAGCTCACCCCCGACATGCTCGTCGAGATGATGCAGACCATGCAGAAGATGGGCACGCAGGCCGCCGCCGCGGGCATGGCCGCGATGGCGCCGCAGATGCCCACCCATGGCGCCCTCCCCGGTTTCGAGAACTTCCCCGGTTTCACTGGCCCCGGCGCGCCAACGACCGGCAACGTGAACCCATTCTCAGGCCCCGTCTCTGCCGCGGACCTCAGCCGCATGTTCGGCGCAGCGATGCCGACTCCCGCGAACGATGACGACGACTCCGAGTCGGCAGCCCCGAGTCCGCGCGCAGCGTCCGAGTCGACCTCGAGCGCGCCCCCGCTGATGCCTCGCCGCGCTCGCGTCGAGCGTCGCTTCCGCCGCGTCCAGTAACTATGGCTAGTACTCGTCGCCGCCAGCCGGCACCACCCGCAACGAACCCGCCGAGTCGGACGCCGACGTCCGCCGCTCGCCCCGTACGCCGTGCATATCGCTGGCCGGGCTACCGCTTCTGGGTCGCGTTCCTGATGGGCTGTTGGGCAGAGCGTCTCGGGCTGTACATCTTCGGCTTCCGCATCCCGAACATCGCTGACATCGCCCTGCTCGTTGTTACCTGCGTGCTGGCCGGCTTCGTGTACCTCGCGGCTGCTCGGCTGCGGAACGATCTGTCGAAGCGCTAGCTCGCTTTGGTTCGAGCTCCGGGTTCCGCTGGAACCACGTCACACCCTCGTTGCCGCTGCCCTCGTCCTCGAGTGCACCGATCGGCGCGTAGCCGCAGCGCAGCATGATGTAAAGCCCACGCCCGTTGCCTCGAGGCACGCGCGCGAACCCCTCGCCAATGCCGTCCTCTGCGAGTCGTCGCTCCGCGGCGAGCAGCGCACGTGTGCCGTATGCATGCCCGCGCTCCACAACGGCGATCGCGAGGTCGTCCACGACCATCGCCCCGGCGTGCGGCACATCGCGTCGAAACCCGAGCAGACCCACGAGCCTGCCGTCGACCTCGATCGCATAGCGTTCGAGTCCGTCCCGCACGTCAGGCAACGCACCCTCGTACCCGCGCTCGACCTGGTCGTGCAGCGCGAAGTCGATGCGCTCATCAGTGACGTCGCCCGAGGTCGCCTCGCGCAGCACGATCTCGCCGTCGCGCACCCACACCGTCACGCCAGCATCCTCATGATGGCCCGAGCCACGCGGCAACTGCGTTCCCCACGCTCGAGGCAGGCACGCGGCGCACTTCGCAGTCCGGCAACGCGTCGATGAACGCCTCGCCGTACGACCGCGCCGTCACACGTCGGTCGAGCAGCAGGAACACGCCGCGCTCGTCGCGGCCGCGAATCAGTCGGCCGAAGCCCTGACGGAAGCGCAGCACCGCCTGCGGCAGTGCGTACTCGTTGAATGGGTCGTCATAGAGCGCGGCTCGGCCCGCGTAGATCGGATCGCTCGGTACCGGGAACGGCAGCCGTGCGATCGCGATCTGCGACAGCGTGTCGCCGCGCACGTCGACACCTTCCCAGAACGCCGCCGTCCCGAGCAGCAACGTCCGAGGCTGCTCGATGAGCGTGCGCAACAGTCGCGCCGGCGCACCATCGATGCCGTGCGCCAGCACGCCGATGCCGCGCGCAGCCATCGGCACGGCCAGTGCCCCGGCTGCCCCACGCACCGCAGCGTGCGAGGTGAACAGCGCGAGCGTGCGCCCGCCCGCTGCCTCCGTCGCCGCCGCGAGCACGCGATGTACCGCCTCGGCGTAGCCCGGTGCTTCCGGCGTGGGGATGTCGTCCACCACCAGCGCAAGTACCGCGCGGCGATAGTCGAACGGCGACGGCACCGAGAGCACATCCGGCTCGATCAGCCCGAGCGTGTCGATGCTGAAGTCGAACGTCCCGCCCGCCGTCAGCGTCGCACTGGTCACGGTCACGGACTCGCGCCCCGCATACAGGTCCGAGGCGAGCCGGTCGGCCACCTCGAGCGGCGCCGCGTCCACACGCGCACCGCCGTCGCCGTTGGTCACCCACACGATCCGTGACGAGTCCGCGCGCAGCACAGCGTCGTGCAGCACGGTCCGCGCGTACTGCACCGTCTCGGCCAACTCGCCGACCGCCGCCTGCATCCGCCCGATCGCCGGCGCGCTGCCCTCGGGCATCGCCGCCATCGCGGCACGCACCGCCGACGCTCGCTCCGCGCACATCAGCAACGTCACATCGAGCTGTGCCGCGGCATCTTCGATCTCATCCCATAACGGATGCCCACGTCGCGCTGCCGTCACCGGCACGCTGCGTTCCCCCCCGCCAGCCCCACTGCCGCTGCGTTGGTCCTCCATGAACTCGTCGACGAACGCCTGCAGTGCGCTCTCGACCTCCGGTGCCCGCATGATCGCGTGCGCTGCGGATGCCGCGAGCGCGTCCGCAACGCCGCCCAGCCCCGCCGATGGCGACAGCGCCTGGTTGCCGAACAGCATCGCCTCGCGCATGCGCCCGAGGTGCGGCGCGAGTCCTTCGAGTTGGTTTTGCAGAGCCCGCAGCGACAACGTCAGTCCATACTGCTGCGTCGCGACCCCTTCGAGCCGATGTGCCTCGTCGATCACGAGGTGCCGATACGGCGGTAGCGAGGTCTCGCCGCTCACAGCGTTCGCGAGCAGCAGCGCGTGATTCACCACCACGACGTGTGCCGCCGCCGCACGTGCCCGAGCGCGCAACAGGAAGCACGAGTTGTCACGCACGTAGGCGCACCGCCGCGACAGACAGTCATTGCCCTGCGAGGACAGTGAGTCCCATGCCGAACGCTCGGCGGCAGGCACCGCGATCTCACCGAGCTCGCCCGTCTGCGTGTCTGGCAGCCACACCGCGATCCGCGCGTGCAGCCGCGCCTCCGTGCGGTTGCGAGCGTGCCCGTTGGCGCGCACCTCGGCCCAGCGCTCCAGGCACAGGTAGTTCGATCGCCCCTTCAGCACCGCCGAGCGCAGCGCGCCGGGCTCGGCGTTCGCGAACGCCTCGACCACGGCCATCGCCGATGGCAGATCGTGTACCGCGAGCTGCTCTTGCAGGTTCAACGTGTGCGTCGAGACCACCACGCGGTCGTCGTTGCGCAACGCGTGCAGCAGCGCTGGCAGCAGGTACGCAAGCGACTTGCCCGTCCCTGTCCCCGCTTCGACCGCGAGGTGCCCCGAGTTCGTGAGGTTGCGCGCGACCGCACGCGCCATCGCCGTTTGCGCCGCGCGCAGCTCGAAGCCTGGCAGCAGGTCGGGCCGCGAGGCTGCGTACGCGAACAGCGCGTCGATCTCGTCTTCGCTCACCGTCTGCGTCGTATTGCGTGGCACGAGCGGCGTCGGCAGCGCCTGCTCTGCACCCTGCACCCCGATCGCGAGTGCACCGAGTTGTTCGCGCGTCATCGGCGGCGCCGGCATGCCGTCGTCCGAGTGCGCCCATGCCGCCGACACCAGCGGCAATACCGGCCATGCACCGTCCTCGGCGATCGTCAGCAGATCCGCCAGCACAGCGCGCGGCAGCGTGTCGAGACGGTCGAGCAGCGACAGGAACACCTCGCGCGTCGCGTCTGCATCTGCCAGTGCGCGGTGCGCCACTGGCATGTCGATCTCGAGGTGATTCGCGATCGCGCCGAGCTGCATGCGGTTGGCCGTCGGCAGCAGCGCCGACGCGAGGTCGTACGTGTCGTATGAGGGTGCATCGATCGGTAGCCCCGCCGCCGCGAGGAACCCGAGGTCGAACTGCACGTTGTGCCCGATCACCGCGCAGCCATCAACGAAGCGCGCCAGCTCAGGCAGCACCTCGGCCACGCGCGGCGCGGTCGCCACATCGCTGTCATGGATCGAGGTCAGTGCCACCACTGCCGCCGGAATCGGGCGGTCAGGCCGCACGAACGTCGAGAACCGCTCGACCAGCCCGTATCGGTCGAAGCGCACCGCGCCGATCTCGATCACTTGGTCGACGGTGACGTCGAAGCCGGTGGTTTCGAGGTCGATCGCAACGTAGGTCTCGGGCATGCGTGCCTTAATCGCTCGAACGCGTCAAATCGAGGGGGACGCGCTCGATGGTATCGCTAGCGTGCGAGGTTCGGCAGCACCCACCCGAATGCCGCCGCTGCACAAACGCCAATGCTCCACACCGGCCAGCCCACGCGTCGCCACACGAACCACACCAGCCCGAGGCTGACGAGCAGCACCGCGACCACTGCCACCGTGAACGCGACGTTCGGCGAGAGCAGCCCGGGCTCAGGCCGCAGTACGCGCGCCCGAAGGTACAGCGCGCCGAGCACCAGCCCGAGCATCGTCCACAGGATCAGCATCCCGTTCACGAATACGATGCCAACCACTGCCGGGCGCACGCGCTCCCACCCGGTCAGCCACTGCACCCCACGTGCCCGCGCCTGGATCAGTGCTACGAGCATGACCCCGGTCGTGATGAACGACACGCCCGCGCCCGTCACCCAGCCGGCGATCAGCGCGCGGACCGTCACTTCGTTCACGAGCCCGCTGACTCCGAAGTGACAGGCTCCGAGGTGATTGCAAGCGCCGCTTGGCGCCCGAGCGTGCGCGCCTCGATCACCCGCGTCCCAGTCGATTCCAGGTCGCGTTTCAACGAGGCCGCGCGCACGTCTTCCTGCACCAGTGCGTAGACCGTCGGCCCCGCGCCACAGAGGTGCAGATGTGGCGCGCCCACCGAGCGCAACGTCGCGTAGTGCGCGACCAGTTCCGCGTCAGTGCGCTCCACCACCGCCTCGAACGAGTTCACGAGGTCTGCGGTGGGCGGCGGCGCCCCGCGCGCAATGCGCTGGGCCAGTCGCCACGATCGATGCCCGTCGCTGAGGTCACGAGGTAAGAGCGCGCCATAGCGCCGTGCTGTCTTGCCGGGCCCTTCCGACGTCGCCGGCACGAGCAGCAGCAGGCGCAGCGGCTTCAGGTCACGCAACGGCTCGACGTGCTCGCCTCGCCCGGTGCAGTGCGCCGCGCCACCATGGAGGAAGAACGGCACGTCCGAGCCGATCTTCGCCGCGATGTCATCGAGCCGCCGCTGCGACCATCCCAGATCCCAGAGCACGTTCAATCCGCGGATCACGGCAGCCGCGTCCGTCGAGCCGCCGCCGAGTCCCGCCGCGACCGGGATGTGCTTCGTCACCTCGATCAGCACGTCCGGATCGCGCTCGGCCGCCGACGCCATGGCCTTCGCCGCGCGGCCTGCGAGGTCGTCCGCTGCATCGATCCCGCGCGCATCGGCCCCATCGAGCCGTACCTCGAGCCCGTTGTGTGAGCGCACGCGCACCGTGTCCGACAGGTCGAGCGTCGTGATCACGGTGTCGATCTCGTGGTACCCGTCCTGGCGCTTGCGTACGACCTCCAGCGCAAGGTTGATCTTTGCGGGCGCGCGCAGCGTCAGCACGACATTGAGGTCTGCGTCGTCAGGCATCGAGCAGCCGTGGATGCTTCGCTTCGATCTCCTCAAACAGTCGGCGCCAGTCCATGAGTTCGAGGTGCTGCGCGCGCGCCGTCGGCTCGATCCCCGCGACCTCGAGCATCTCGAGCATCGTGCTGTCCGGGATCCCGAACGCGGTCGCCAGCACGTTGTGCATCTGCTTGCGCGGCTCGCTGTATCCCGCGCGTAGCAGATGGAAGAACCGAGGAATCAACGCACGGTCGAGTCCCGCCGCGGCCTCGCCCTCCGGCAAACGCTCGATGCGCACCGCGGCCGACTCCACCTTGGGAGGCGGCCAGAACGCCGTCGCCGGCACATCGAAGAGCGGCTCCGGTCGCCCGTAGCACTTGATCGACATCGAGAGCAGCGATTCGTGCCCCGGCCCGCCCACCATCCGTCGAGCCACCTCGCGCTGCACCAGCACGATGATGCGGTCCGGCGCCGGATCGGCTTCGAGCAGCCGGCGGATCACCGGCTGCGTGATGTAGTACGGCAGATTGCCCGTCGCGATGTACGGCGCGGTTGCGCCGGCCTCCTCGAGCAGTTCGAGCGGCGTGTAGTCGAGCACATCCACCGGCAGGATCTCGATGTTCGTGTACTCGGCGAGCCGTCGCCGAGCGAGCCCCGCCATCTCTTCGTCGATGTCGACCGCGACCACGCGCCCGGCGCGCTTCGCGAGCTCCTCCGTGAGCACGCCCGGCCCGGCCCCGATCTCCAGCACCGTGTCCTCAGGCCCGAGGCGGCACGCGTCCGCCAGGTCGGTGAGGATGAAGCCGTCGATCAGGAAGTGCTGCCCCAGCGCCTTGCGCGGCGTGATCCCCAGCCGTCGCAGCCCCTCGGGCGGCGCGACGAACGGCTGGGTCGTCTTCTTCGGCTTTGAGGGTCGCGAGGATCCGTGCGAGCGCACAGTCCGGTTTCCGCCGCCGCTCGCGCCACCCGCTCGGGGTGGAGTCACGAGGCGACCCGGACTAACCAAAAGTTATGTCGTGCCCCGCCGTCGAATCGATCCACGGGCTTGTCTCCGTCCGCCAGCTCAAACCCGGCAACCCTGCGGCACCCGATGGCACCGGTGAACCGCTGCTTCCTTCCGGACCTGACGGAGTTGGCCGGACATCGCCGCGCAGGACCAGGCTCTCAACACCACGTAACGGTGACAGTCCCCAGGTGCCGACCCTCGGGCGGGCATTCAGCCCCGCTGTAGCGGATTGCGGGTACAGGGCACCGCTGGCTCCCCGCCTAGCACGACACCGTCGATGCTACGGGAGCTATCCAGCCCGGTCAAAACTGCCGCGCGATGGAGCCAAGGTGCGAGTTCGGCTCCAACGTTCGAGGATGTACACATGAACGCTCGCGATCCCATGCCGGCGCCCGAGCAGCACACCGAGCGCTACTTCGCGCTTACCGGCCGCGAGCTCGACCCGCGCACCGTCGGCCTCGTCGCCGCCGCGCAGACGCACCTGCCCCAGCTGAAGCGCGCGACCCGTGCCCCAGCCATCGCCTACACCTACTCCGTGGCGCCCGAGCGCGCCCTGTGGGGTTGCTAACGCGACCGTGCGCTCGTCGCCATCGCGGGCGTCGAGTCGCGCGCTGCCTCGCTCTGGCTGCACGACATCGCGGTGCGCAGCGACCTGCGCCGCCTCGGCATCGGCCAACGTCTGCTCGAGTTCCTGCGCGAGACCTATGGCGACCTCGCCATCGAAGGCAACGCCGCGCTCGAGGCGGCCCCCTTCTTCGAGGCCTGCGGTTTCGAGCTCGCGGAGTTCGGCCGCTTCCGCTCCGGTGCCCCGAGGCAACACGTCACGCTCTCCGCCGGTCGTGCAGTCGCGCATGCCACGCGCGCGACAGTCGATTAGCTCTCGCGCCCGAGCAGTCGCGGGTCCGGCCACGAGACGCGCAGTCGATACGGTGCACCGTTGAGTCGCGTCGGATCGCCGCTCGGTGCGGGCGCCAGTCCGCGCTCCACGATCTCGCCGCCGATGCGCCGATAGAACGCCTGCGCGTCCACGTTCTGCTCCAGCACCCACAGGTACATCCCGCGCGTCGGCTCCTGCTCCGCAGCGATCGAGGCCGCACGCAGCATCAGCTGCGTCCCGACACCATGGCGCTTCAGCGCGCTGCGCACGTGCAGGTTCTCGAGCAGGCTGCCGAACGTCGCATCCTCGCCGAGGAACAGATGCGCGAACCCGATGACGCCCCCATCCGCCTCAGCCACCAGCGTGCGAGCGTTCGAGGCAGGTGCGGTCATCCGCTGCGTCCACGCGGTCTCGCGATCAGCGACGCCATCGCCATCGAGGAATGAGTCGGAGTACGCGCCGCGGTAGTGGCGCTGCCAGCTGTCGGCGTGCAGCTGCCCGATCCCGAGCGCGTCGCTTGGTTCGGCAATGCGGTAGCGAACGTCATCGACGTCAGTCATGTGCGGCTCCCATCGCTCTGGCTGTGGCACCGTGCCCCGCAGCAGTTGTTGCGTGGCCGGTTGTCGGATCGTCGTTGGGCTAGGTCCCTCGGATCCTCGCGATGTACCGACGTGCTTGCGTAGCGCTCGAGCACCTAATGAGGCCGCCGAGCCTACGCGAAGCGTCCCCGCCTGACTACATGGTCACGCCCGCCTTGCTGTCGTGAGCGTGATCACCAGCGGTCGCACCACGAAGCCGCCATACTCCGCCGTCACGAATGCTTCCAGCTCCGCGATCATCGCCTCGCGCTGCTCCGCTGCAATCCCAACGTTCGAGTACGACCGCACGAGCTCGCCATACGCGTGCGCCTCGTAGACCTGATCCCAGCGAAAGCGCTGCACCGTGACCTGCTCGAAGTCGTCACTTACCTCGAGCTCCGCGACGATCGGCGGCGTCGCCTCGTCGGGCTCGGGCGAGGGCACCCACGGCCTGTCTTCGTACTTCGAGTACACCACCTGCGCTCGCTCGAAGAAGTCGCGATCGACCGCCGACCGCACCTGGATCGTGTCGATGATCGCGATCACGCCGCCGTCCATGAGCAGCTCGGCCGGCCTCGCCATGCGCGCGCTGGCCTCGACCCAGTGATACGAGGTCGCCGCGACCACGGCGTCCCACGCACGCGGCTCGAGCGCCGCCTCCTCGAATGCCGCGTTCAGCACTGTGAGCCGGTCTTGCCGCCGATACGTGCGTCCGAGGAATGCCGCGAGCTGCGGCCCGACCTCGACCGCCGCCACCGCCGCGCCCCGCGCGAGCAGCGAGCCAGTCGCCTGCCCCGTCCCCGGCCCCACCTCGATCACCCGAGGTGCGCGGCCCTCAGGCAACAGCTCGAACAACGCGTCGAAGAGCGGCGCCGGGTACTGCGGTCGGATGCGGTGGTACACCGCCGCCGCGTTGTCGAAATGACTCGTTGGCGGCGGTGATTCCCGCATCGGATTCGGTTAGCCCCCGGCGGCCGCGACGGCAGCTTTGGCGTCCACGACTCGCTGCTGCAGGGCCGCCCACTTGTGCTCGGCTTCCATGTCGGGCTCGCCGCTCGAGTTCGTCAGACTCGACGCGTCGAAGTTCGCGAGCGCGCGCTCGGCAGCTTCCAGTTCAGCCTTGGGGTCAGCGTTCGTCACCATTTGCTCCTCTACCACCCTGGGCGGACACACTCCGTCCCAGATCCAGAATATCCCTGCGCCGCACGCGAATTCGGCCGCGCTGAATGCTTGCCATCGAGGCTAGCCGCCCACGTTATGAGTCCCCACACCAGCCGCCGGTCGTACACTCCCCATCTCCGAAGTGCAGTCCTACGAGCGTCAGAAGTGTGGGGCCCGAGTGCGTATCCTCTCCGTCGGCCGGGCCGTCGCCCACCAGAGCGTCGATAACTACTCGGTCTTCGCCGCGCCCGCCTTCTCCGACTACGACGCCCTCGTCATCGATCCGGGCGGCGTGTACGAGGCCGTCGAGGATGTCGTGGCCGGCCGCGCCGAGCATCGCACCTACAGCGACCTCGCCATCGTCAATGGCCAGACCACGGGCGATGCCATCGCCGTCGCCGACGTGCTCCGCCGCCGCCACGACGAGACCACGCGCCTGCTTGAGCGCGGTGGCGTGGTCGTCGTCTTCGCCTACCCGCAGGCCACGCATCCCGGTGTACACGGCTTTGCCGGCGCCGATCGCTACGCCTTTCTACCCGCGCCCGCCGGCGTCGCCTGGATGCCGCCCCTGCTGCAGTGGGCCGAGGGCCAGTCCGTCGCCGTCGCCGACCACGCGCACCCCTTCGCACGCTACATCGACGCCGTGCGGGACAGCGTCCGTTACCGCGCGGTCTTCGAGGACCGCACACCGGCCTTCGCGACGCTCGCCGGCAACGGCAGCGCCAACGTCTTCGCGCGCACGGGCGGAGGCTCCGCCGCCGGCGTCGAGTTCGCCACGCTGGGCGGTCGCGTCGTCTTCATCCCCGTGCCCGGCCCCTACGCGAGCGTCACGGACATCGGCTCGTCGATTGTCGGCGCGATCGGCGACCTGCTCGCCACCCCGCCTGCCGACGACACCGAGCCCTACTGGCTGAGCAACGACGCACTGCCCGGTCTCCCCGAGCTGGTGACCGCCGCCGAGACCGCTCGAGAGGTTGCTGACCGCGCCGAGGAGCGCGCCCGCTCCGCGACCCTCGACCGCGACAACCTCGCGTCGCTGCGCGCCGTGCTCTGGCGCGAGGGCCCGCACGGCCTGCTGCCCGGTGTCCTGCGCTGCTGCGAGCTGATCGGCTTCCGCGCTGCCGGCGACGAACGCGCGCCCATCCTCTACGCCGATGGCTTGCAGGTGCTGCTCGAAGCCGAAGGCTCCCGCGAGGCCGTGGGTATGGCCCCGCACTACCGCCTGCGTGCCCGCCTCGACGCGATGATCGCCGGCGGCGGGGCCGCACCTCGAGGCCTGATCGTGGCCAACGGCCAGCGCCAGGACGACCCGTCCCGCCGCGAGGTCGAGTACATCGACGCCCTCCGCGTCGCCTCCGAGGCCACCCGCTACGCCGTCGTCACCGCCAGCGACCTCTACGCCGCGGCCCGCCTCGCTCTCGCCACCCCAGACGCCCCCGCTCTCTCCGAGGTACGCCAGCGTCTGGCAACCACCGATGGCATCGTCTCCTTGGAAGGTCTGCTCCCGCCCACGGAGTCCTAGCTATCGACTCTGTGGTACAAAGTACTTAGTGCGTGGCCCAAGCCCGCCAGTGCTGACCATGGAGCCGACCATGCCCGCCGAAGCCACCACCCCTCCCGTGCCCGAGTCCGCCTCGCCCGCATCCGGTGCCATCGAGGCGTACACGCAGGCCCTCGGCAACCCGCCGCGAGTCATCGGCGCCGCCAACGCCCGCCTGTTGCTCGCCGTCACTGCGGCGATGGCGCTCGGCACCGACCTGCTGTTCAACGAGGTCGACTGGAGCCTCAACGTCCCCGTCTGGCTCGGCCTGCTCGTCCTTGCCGTCATCGTCACCGGCACACGTATCGGCCGCCCGCTCGCGCGTGACCGTGTCGCCGCGCTCGTCGTTGCCGTGGCGCTGTCGAGTGTTTTCGCATGGCACGATTCGGACGCGCTCTGCGTCTTCGGGTTCCTCGCCGCTGGTGCGCTGGTCGCGCTCGTGGTTGGCTTCCCCGGCCGTCAGCGTATGCACCTCGTGAGTCCGGTCACGCTGGTCCTTGCCGCTGTGAGCGACGCCGTCGCGGCTGTGAGCGCCGAGGTGCGCCTGCTCCTCTCGATCGAGTGGCGCGCGCTGCGTTCCACCGATGGCCGCCGTCACATCGAGCCCGTGCTGCGCGTGCTCGTGATCGCGGTGCCGCTGCTGCTCATCTTCGGCGCGCTCTTCGCAGCCGCCGACGCGGTGTTCGCGCAGGGCGTCGACAGCATCTTCCGCTTCGACCTCAGCAAAATCGTCCCGCACGTCTTCTGGCTGCTGCTGGGCGCGTGGCTCGTCAGCGGCGTGCTCTGGAACACCGTGGGAGTGGAGCTCCCGCACGACATCGTGATTGCGAGCCCGACCACGCACGCACTTGGACGCTCCGAGATCGCCATCGTGCTCGGTTCGCTCGCGTTGCTCTTCGCCGCCTTCGTCGCCATCCAGATTCGCTACCTCTTCGGGGGCAGCGAGGCCGTGCTGGCCTCGGTCAGCCTCACCTACGCCGCGTACGCCCGTCGCGGCTTCTTCGAGCTCGTCACCGTGGCTGTGCTGCTGCTCCCGGTGCTCGCCGCCCTCAACTGGGCACGCCGTCAGGATGAGCCATCGAGGCGGCTCTTCATCGGGCTCACCGTCGTCATGGCGGTGCTGCTCGTCGTCGTGCTTGCCTCGGCCTGGCTGCGCATGACGCTCTATCGCGAGACCTACGGCCTTACGGAGTTGCGCTTCTACACCTCGGCCACGCTCATCTGGGTCGCCGGCACCGTGCTCTGGTTCGTGGTGCTCGTCATCCGCGACCGCATCGAGCTCATGCTCGCCGGCGCGCTGACCTTTGCCGTCGTCATATTGCTCGGCTGCTACGTCATCAGTCCCGATGCGCTGATTGTCCGTACCAATCTCGACCTCGCGCAGCGCAACGTGCGCGCACTCGACGTCGAGTACGCCGCATCGCTCAGCGCCGACGCCCTGCCCCCATTGATCGAGGCGTACTCGAAACTCACGCCAGAAGACCGCTGCCGCGTCGCCATCGTCGCCGAGCGCTACCGCACCCCGAGCGACGTCCGCGAGTGGAACCTCGCGCGCGCGAATGCCGCAAGCCTGCTCGCCGCCCACCCCGAGGTGAGCACGAGCGGCTGCTCGATCCGCTGAGGATCGAGCGCATGACGAGCGGCCGATGCCTGTGTGAGGTGTCACACATTCCGAGCACGCGATCTCGAGGCAGAACATTCGAGCCCTCAACCGAGGGCTCGAAACGACGGGGGAAGGTCGAGCGGAACGCTCGCTAGTTGCCGCCGCCGGTCATGTCGATGATGTCCTTGTTCGTGCGGTGGATCTCCGTCGGCAGCGAGTAGTCCACGCCCGGCACGCCGAAGCCGAACAGCTGCTCGAACTCCTGCTTGTAGCCCGCGTAGTCACCGACCGTGTTCAGCGTCTCCGTCGTGATCTGCGCGAAGCGCTCCTTGACGATCTCCTGCACGTCCGGACGCATCTCCCAGTCGTCGAGGTGGATCAGTCCGTCCGCCGACGGCGTCGGCCACGGCTTCCCGTTCTGGAAGTGGTCGTGGACCATCCGCGCAATCTGCGCGATCACGGTCTCCTCAAGGTTCTTCTCCTTGAGCACCTTGCGCAGCACGCTCAGGTACAGCGGCACCGCCGGAATCGCCGCCGAGGCCTGCGTGATCGTGGCCTTGTTTGCGCTCACGTACGCGCCGCCGTCCACGGCTGCCTGCATCAGCGGGTTCAGCCGCGCGCCGGTCATCTCGAGGTGCTCCTTGGCACGCCCGATCGTTCCCGCGCGATAGATTGGATACGTCACCTCAGGCCCGATGTACGTGTACGCCACCGTGTAGCACTGGTTGTCGAGGAGGTCCTCCTCGATCAGCAGCTTGATCCAGCGCTCCCAGTCCTCGCCGCCCATCACCTTCACGGTGTCGCGGATTTCGCCCTCGTCTGCAGGATCGATCTCGGTGTCGATCACCTCGTCGTTGCGGAAATCGATCGTCTTGCCGCGATACGTCGAGCCGATCGGCTTGAGCACGCTGCTGTATGTGATCCCGGTCTCCGGGTCGCGCCGTCGAGGTGCCGCGATGCTGTACGCGACGAAGTTCAGCTTGCCAAAGTTTTTCTTCAGCTCCGCGACGGTCGCTGCCTTCACCTCGTCGGAGAAGCAGTCGCCGTTGATCGTGCGCAGCGTGCGGTACTCCTCCTGCGCGATGCGAGTCGCCTCGACCACGTTGTACCAGCCCGCCGATCCCGTCCGCTCCTCCGTCGAGGGGCGCTCGAGGCATACGCCGAGCGCCTTCCCGCCAGACGAGAAGTTGGTGCACAGCGTCGTCGCCAGCCCGTACCCGGTGCTCGACCCGATCACCAGCACGTTGTCGAGCTTGCCGCCGGTGCTCGTCGTGCGCGCGTGCGCCCACAGGCTCTGCACGTTCGCGGCGCAGCCGTCCGGATGCGCGTTCGTGGCGATGTACCCGCGGATGCGCGGCGTGACGACCTGCTTCGACAAGTGGTGCCCCCTTCGAGGTAGCCCGCGACCGCGCGAGCCGAGCCCGATGATGGCACAATCACCCTTCCAGCGCTCCCAGGCGCCCACCCGTACGAGAGCATCGAGGAGACCGCCGTGCAGGGACAGATGCGCTGGGTCATCGCTGCAGTCGCGGCGGTCATCGTCGTGGCGCTGGTCGCCGCCGTCTTCCTGGTCTTCCGCATCACCGGCGCCGGCAATCCTGTCGCCTCCATCGGTCCCTCCCTTGGTGTGGGGCGAGGCAGGCCCCTCGACGTCACGAACTGGGCGCACCAGATGTGCCAGTCCGAGGCGAATTACGCGGCGTCACTCGCCAAGGTCGTCGACAGCATCGACCCCAGCACCCTCGACCTCGCCGCTCGCAAGCAGCGCGCCAACAAGATCGGCCAGGTCGAGATCGACGCCGCGAACCAGGTCGCGAAGGACCTCCGCGCCATCACCGCGCCCGATGCGGCCGCCACCTTCCACAACGCCCTCGTCCGCGACGCCGACGAGGAAGTTGCCGCCACGAAGGAGCAGCTCGACGCCATCGCGAAGGCGAATACCGCGCAGCAGATCGTGCTCGCCAACGCCCAGGTGCGCTTCCGCCGCGACGCCAGTTCGCAGAACCTCAACGCCGCCGTCCAGGGCCTCGCCCCTGACGTGCAGGCCGCGCTGTCACAGGAACCGCTGTGTCAGGGCTCACCCGTCCCGCTCGCACCAGCCAGCCCCGGTGGCGTGCCCGTCGTGCCGAGCCAGCGCCCCGGCGGCAACCCACTGGCACCCGGCCGCGGCCCGGCGTAGCGAGTCGTTCGCGGTCGAAGCTAAACGCGAGCCGGCGGCGCCACGCCCTCGCCGACGTGCTGCACGATCTGGAACCCCTCCGGTGCCAGCTCCTCGACCGCTGCGTCGTCGGCGAGCCACGGCGCAAAGAACGTACGGATCGAGTCGACCTCGACGCCCGGTGGGAACCCGTCCGTCTGCCCCACCAGCGCGAGCACCACGAGGTATGACTCGGGCGCGTCCGCCTGCTGCAGCACCTGCGCGTGCACGGTCAGCCCGAACTGCTCGCGGTACAGCGAGGCAAGCCCCTCGATCGCCATGCGGCTCGTTCTGCGCTCCCCCTGCGTGACCTCGAACGTCCACGCGAACAGCGCATTCGCGTAGCGAGACTCCGTGCTGATGACATGAAACGCCGTCGTCCGCTCCGGCTCGTACAGCGCCTCGCTCGGGTACAGGTCGCAGAACTCACCCCACAGCCCACCGCCGAAGCACGCCGAAGCAGCCTCCGTCGACTCCCACGAGGTGAGCAGCACGTAGCGCGTCTCGTGGAAGTACATCGGCGAGTACTGCATCACCGGGTACCCGAGCGAGTTCAACAGCAGCTCGCCCTGAAACCCCGGCTGCGCCTGGAAGAACTCGAGGCGTGCATCGTCCTCGCGCTGGAACTCCACCGCGCGCGTCGTCGGCACCGTCATCTCCGTGCGGATCACGTACATCAGTCGCTCCCGGCGTTACGAGCGGGTTCCGCGCATCTATAGCAGGTTCAACGACCACGCCGCAGATCGAGAACGACCGTAGAGTTAGACTCATCTTTCACAAAGGGAAGGCATTGCCATGAAGGTCGGCGTCAATCTCCTGAACTTCGGCCCCGGCATCACGCCCGATTCGGTCGGCCGCTGGGGCCAGACCGTCGAGGCGCTTGGCTACCACGGCATCTTCATCTCCGACCACGTCGCCATCTCGCGTAGCGTCTCCACCCGCTACCCGGAGCCGTACTACGACGCACTGATCACACTCGCCTGGCTCGCGGGCCAGACCCATCGCCTCGACCTCGGCACCACCGTGATTGTGCTGCCCTACCGCCACCCGGTGCTGCTCGCGCGCCACGTCGCCAACCTCGACCACCTCAGCGGTGGCCGCGCCATCCTCGGTGTCGGCATCGGTAATGCGCAGGACGAGTTCGCCGCGCTGGGCGCCACCCACAGCCGCCGTGGCGCCGTCTCCGACGAGACCATCGAGGCGATCACCGCGCTCTGGACCGGCACCGGCCTCGTCAGCTACGCCGGCAAGCACGTCGCGTTCGAGGAGGTCTCCGCGATCGCCACGGCGCAGCAGCCCCACCCGCCGATTTGGGTCGGCGGCAACAGCGAGGCGGCCATCAAGCGCGCCGTCCGTCACGAGGCGTCGTGGCACCCCATCAACCAGTCAGTGGCTGCCATTCGCGATCAGTGGCTGCCCATGCTCCGTGCCGAGGCCGAACGCGAGGGCAAGGACGTCCCCGCGCTCCAACCACGCATCCGGCTCCGCCTCACCAACGAGCCGATCGAGGACGCCACGCGCGCTCCCGGCACCGGCACCATCGAGCAGGTGCGTGAAGACCTGCGCGGCCTCGAGTCACTTGGCTCCGAGTATGTCGTGCTCGACTGGTACAACGGCCCCGACGCGCTCGAGGACACGAGTAACCACGAGCACGCCTTCGCGATGCTCGCGCGTCTGGCCGATGAGGTCCTGGATCTCGAGAACGAAACGGTACGAGCGAGCTAGTCCCGCAGCTTCAGCACCGCCATGAAGGCTTCCTGCGGCACCTCGACGGAGCCGAGCATCTTCATGCGTTTCTTGCCGGCCTTCTGCGCCTCCAGCAGCTTGCGCTTGCGGGACACGTCGCCGCCGTAGCACTTCGCCAGCACGTTCTTGCGCATCGCCTTCACGGTCTCACGAGCGACGATGCGCCCGCCGACCGCGGCCTGGATTGCCACATCGAACAGCTGACGTGGAATTAGCTCCTTCAGCGCCGCCGCGAGCTTGCGCCCCTGCGGCGCCGACTGCTCACTCGGCACGATCGCCGAGAGCGCATCGACGATGTCGCCGTTCACCATCACGTCGAGGCGTGACACGCGCGCCGGGCGGAACTCGTCGAGCTGGTAATCCAGCGACGCGTACCCCTGCGTCTTCGACTTCAGCTGGTCGTAGAAGTCCACGAGGATCTCCGACAGCGGCGCGGCATACTCAGCCACCACGCGCTGGTCGCCGTCATCCCCACCGCCACGGTCGAGGTACTCGACCTTCTCGAAGCGCCCGCGTCGCGAGGTCACGAGTTCCATCACCGGCCCGAGGTAGCGCGCAGGACTCGTGATCGTGAGCTTCATCCACGGCTCGCGCACTTCGGTGATGTGGTCAGGTGTCGGCAGGTCGGCCGGCGACTCGACCACGTGCTCGCTGCCGTCGGTGTACGTCACCTGGTAGGCCACGGAGGGCGCGGTTGCGACCAGGTCGAGGTTGAACTCGCGCTCCAGCCGCTCCTGCACGATCTCCATGTGCAGCAGTCCGAGGAAGCCACAGCGGAACCCGAACCCCAGCGCCGCGGACGACTCCGGCTCCCACGACAACGACGCGTCGTTCAGCGTCAGTCGTTCAAGCGAGTCCCGCAGTTCGGGGTACTGGTTGGGGTCGGTTGGGTAGATGCCGGCGAACACCATCGCCTTCGCCGGTCGGTAGCCCGGCAGCGCGTCGCTAGTCCCGCCGCGTTCGGTCGTGAGGGTGTCGCCGACTCGGCTGTCCGTCACCGCCTTGAACCCGGTCGCGACGTACCCCACCTCACCGGCAGTCAGTGTCCCGGTCACATCGAGGCCAGGACGGAAGCAGCCGATCTCCACCGGCTCGAACTTCGTCCCCTGCTGGATCATGTGCAGCGTGCGGCTCATATCGATCGAGCCGTCTACGACCCGCACGTACGCGAGCACGCCCTTGTACTGGTCGTACTTCGAGTCGAACACCAGCGCTCGAGTTGGCGCGTCTGGATTGCCACTCGGCGGTGGCACGTGTGCCACGACTGCCTCGAGGATGTCTTGAATGCCGACGCCACTCTTCGCGGAGGCGAAGATGATCTCGTTCGGGTCGAACCCGATCATGTCCACCAGCTCTTGCGCGACACGCTCCGGCTCCGCGGCCACCATGTCGATCTTGTTCACGACCGGAATCAGCGTGAGGTTGAGCTCCATCGCCTGGTACACGTTGGCCAGCGTTTGGGCCTGGATGCCCTTCGTCGCGTCGACGACGAGCACGGCCCCCTCGCACGCTGCGAGCGCACGCGAGACCTCGTACCCGAAGTCGACGTGGCCTGGGGTGTCGATCAGATTGAGCTCGTATTCGATCCCATCCGTCGCGCGATACGCGATGCGCACCGCCTGCGCCTTGATGGTGATCCCCTTCTCGCGCTCGAGGTCCATCGAGTCGAGCAGCTGCTCCTGCATGTCGCGACTGGCAACCGAGCCTGTCGACTCTAGGATGCGATCAGCCAGCGTCGACTTGCCATGGTCGATGTGCGCGATGATCGAGAAGTTACGAATGAGGCTCTGGTCCACATGCCCATGGTACGGGCTGCCGTACCGAGCCGCCTCCGAGCGCGACAGCTACCCAGGACGACGACAGCTACGAGCCGGCGTACGTGAGTACGTCGATGGCTGCGTGAGGATGGGCGAGGAGCGGCTACCGCCGCCCCATCGACATCGGCGCCAGCGCGATGATCAGCAGCGCCCCGATTGAGACCACGATTGCCACGGCCCACAGCGGCGCGGGCTCCCCGCGCTCAGGCAGCGCAGCCTTCGAGGCCGGCGCGCTCTTGCCACCACTCCCCTGAGGTACTGTGCCCCAGGTCACGCTCACCACCGGCGACACCGCCACATGGTGCCCGCTCACAGTGACCACCGCCTGCATCGCGCTGCGCTGCCCCGGCTTCCCGTCGACGCGCACCTGCGTCGAGGTGCACGGGTTCCCACAGCCCACCGCGAACCCGCGGCTATTGGCCGCTCCGATCTGCAACTGGTACGCGCCCAGTGTGGTGAGGTTGCCTTCGATCGCCGCCGTGAACAGCACCGGCGTGTCGAGTGGTACCTCGATCGCCGCCTCACCGCTGGCGTCGGGCGAGAGCGTGAAGCGCTGGTCGCCTGCGGTCACCGACATCGTCACCGTCGCCGAGGGCGTGCGCTGCGCCTCGACCTGCCCGGGCCCAAAGCCCACGAGCACCGCAAGCACACCCACCGCAAGAGCGACGACTCGCAACCTCATGCACGCACCATCCCGCGCGCACATCGCAGCAGCAACAGCCCACGTACGAACAGAGACCCCGGTGTCACCACCGGGGTCTCTGCAAACATTCCGTCGAGTCGAGCTAGACGCGGTGGCCTAGACCCGGTGACACGCTACGAAGTGCTTCGGGCTCACCTCGCGCCACACCGGGATCTCCTCGCGGCACTCGTCGATCGCGATCGGGCAGCGCGTGTGGAACACGCAGCCCGAAGGCGGACGCAACGGCGAGGGCACGTCACCCGTGAGGATGATGCGCTCGCGCGTGCGCTCGAGTTCCGGGTCGGTGATCGGCACGGCCGACAGCAGCGCCTTGGTGTACGGGTGCAGCGGGTTCTCGTACAGCTCGTTCGAGTCCGCCAGCTCCACGAAGTGACCCAGGTACATCACCGCCACGCGGTCGGAGATGTGACGCACCACCGCGAGGTCGTGCGCGATGAACAGGTACGTCAGGTTGAAGTCCTGCTGCAGGTCTTCAAGCAGGTTGATGATCTGCGCCTGGATCGACACGTCGAGTGCCGACACCGGCTCGTCACACACGATGAAGTCCGGCTCCACCGCGAGCGCACGAGCAATGCCGATGCGCTGGCGCTGACCACCCGAGAACTCGTGTGGGTAGCGCTTGGCGAAGTACGGGTTCAGACCGACCGCGTTCAGGATGTAGTTCACACGGTCGTCGCGCTCGCCCTTGTGCAGGCCGTGAATCGCCATCGGCTCAGTGACGATGTTCTTCACGTTCATGCGCGGGTTCAGCGAGGAATACGGGTCCTGGAAGATCATCTGCATGCGGCGTCGGAAGTGGCGGAGCGAGCTGCCCTTGAGCGAGGTCAACTCGGTACCGTCGAAGTTCACCGTGCCAGCGGTCGGCCGGTAGAGCTGCAACACCGCGCGGCCCGTTGTCGACTTGCCGCAGCCGGACTCACCTACGAGCCCCAGCGTCTCGCCGCGGTGCACCGTGAACGACACGTCGTCCACAGCCTTCACGTCCGCGACCTTGCGCTGGATGATCGCGCCGCTCGTGACCGGGAAGTACATCTGGAGGTTCTTCACCTCCAGCAACGGGGCTCCGATCTGTCGACCGGTGGGAGCTTCTTGCATCGTGGTCATCGGGACCCCCTTACGCTTCTGCGGTCGCCGGAGCGACCGTCTGCGCGTCGACCATCGGGTTTCGCCAGCACGCAGCCCAGTGCTTGTCGCTCTTCAGCTCAAGCGGCGGAGCCTCGTTCTGGCACTTCTCGATTCGCCACGCGCAGCGCGGCTCGAACGAGCAACCGGGGATCGGGTTCACCAGCAGCGGTGGCTGGCCCTCGATTGCGAAGAGCCGCTTGTGCTCCGTCGCGTCCAGGCGTGGCACCGACTGCATCAGGCCCACGGTGTAGGGATGACGCGGCTCCTTGAAGATGTCGTGCGTCGAGCCCGACTCCACAATCTTGCCGGCGTACATCACGTTCACGCGGTCGGCATAGCGCGCCACCACACCCAGGTTGTGGGTGATGACGACGACTGCCGTACCGAGTTCCTTCGACAGGCGCGCCATGATCTCAAGGATCTGCGCCTGAATCGTTACGTCGAGTGCCGTTGTCGGCTCGTCCGCGAGGAGGAGCTTGGGGTTGCAGGACAGCGCCATCGCGATCATCACGCGCTGGCGCATACCGCCGGAGAACTGGTGGGGGTAGTCCTTGAGGCGAGCCCTCGCCTCCGGGATGCCGACCATCTCGAGCAGCTCGGTGGCGCGCTTGTCGGCCTCCGGCTGATCCATATGCAGGTGCAGTTTGATCGACTCAGTCAGCTGCTCGCCGATCGTGAGGACCGGGTTCAGCGAGGTCATCGGCTCCTGGAACACCATCGCGATGCGGTTGCCGCGAATGTGTCGCAGCTCCTCATCACTGAGATCGACGAGGTTCTGGCCCTCGAACATGATCTCGCCCTCGACGATCCGTCCCGGCGGACGAGGAATCAGTCGCAGGATTGACATAGCCGTGACCGACTTGCCGGAGCCCGACTCACCGACGAGACCGAGCGTCTCGCCTTCGTCGAGGTCCCACGACACGCCGTCGACGGCCCGTACGACACCCTCTTCTGTGTAGAAGTAAGTACGCAGGTTCTTGATCTCAAGCAGCTTCGCCATACAACGCCCCCCGGTGGTGGTTCCCGCCTGCTGTTTCAGGTCCTCGGCCCTAGAGCAGTCATCCGTAGATGCTGGTGGGGAAGAGGAGACTCGAACTCCTACGCCTTGCGGCACATGATCCTAAGTCATGCTCGTCTGCCAGTTCCGACACTTCCCCGACGAAGACGATCTCCTGGTTTGCTGGTCGGCAACTTCCTCGAGGCGGCCAAGGAAACGCTGTAGTAGTGGTGAGCCCCCAGGGACTCGAACCCTGAACCGGCTGATTAAGAGTCAGCTGCTCTACCATTGAGCTAGAGGCCCACGGCCTTCAGGTTACTACTGCGCTTCCTTCGTGTGTCGAGGTCGACTCCGTGGAGCGGGAAGTTACAGGGACGCATACGACCTGTCAACGAACGTGAACACTTCTCTTCTTCGCACTTCCGTTTACGTTGACCCGTACAGAGGCCTCGGCTAACCTCGCTACCCGTCGGCAATGCCGGTTTGGGCGGTTAGCTCAGTTGGTTAGAGCGCAGCGTTGACATCGCTGAGGTCACTGGTTCGAATCCAGTATCGCCCACCATTTCCTGCCATTCCCCGCACTGACAAGCAACGAGGACGCACGCGCGTCCTCGTTCTGCATGCGCGACCACTGCGCAACGTCTCGTGTGCGATTTCTGTGACGTATCTAATACGTCTCTATACGGTACTCCGGTATGCCTGCTCCCTGTACTCGATGCACGCTGCTCGACGCGCTAGGATTGCTTGCATCACGCCGCTCGTTCAGCGAGCACAAACATTCGAGCGACGACGGGGACACATCCGTCCGCACGACGGCACACAGAGACCGGGGCACGACCGCAAGGTCAGGCTGTAAGCCCCGGAGCCGCAGCGGTCGCGATACCACCCCTGAGTCCGTGGGCGAACCCACGGCGCATCGGCCCCGTTAGCGGCCGGCAACGAGCCTCGCGCGCGTCACGACGCGTCCGAGGAAATCGGGGTGGAACTACGTGAGCGCGCTCTCGTCCCCAGGGATGAGAGCGCGCTTTGTTTTGTGTGTGGTTCGAGGAGGTTCCGGCCAATGGTCAACATCGCGCACGACGTACCGTTCGATCAGCTCCCGCCCGAGGAGCGCCTGTTCCGCATGCGCCACTCCGCCGCACACGTCCTCGCCGAGGCCATCCTCGAGATGTTCCCGGAGGCCAAGTACGCGATCGGCCCGCCCGTCGACAACGGCTTCTACTACGACTTCGATCTCCCGAGGCCGCTCACGCCGGACGACCTCGGCTCGCTGCAGGCGCGCATGGAGCAGTCCGTCGATCGCAACCTCGAGATCCACGGTGAGGAGATCCCCAAGGATCAGGCCCGCGAGATCTTCAAGGACCAGCCCTACAAGCTCGAGCTGATCGATGGCATCACCGACGACACCGTCGGCTTCTTCCAGCACGGCGACTTCCACGACCTCTGCCGCGGTGGTCACACCGAGACCACCGGCCAGATCGGTGCGTTCGAGCTCGACCGTGTCGCTGGCGCGTACTGGCGCGGCGACGAGCACAACGCGATGCTCCAGCGCGTCTACGGCCTGCTCTTCCCGACGAAGGACGAGCTCGCTGCATACAAGGTCACGCGCGAGGAAGCCGAGCGTCGCGACCATCGTCGTCTCGGCCGCGAGCTCGACCTCTACCACCTCGATCCGATCTCACCCGGCTCGCCCTTCTTCCACCCCAAGGGCACCGTCATCTACAACGAGCTCACCGCGTACATGCGCGCGCTCTACGCGGAGTACGGCTACTCCGAGGTGATCACACCGCAGGTCTTCTCCGCTGATCTCTTCAAGACCTCCGGTCACTACCAGAACTTCAAAGACGACATGTACATGCTCGAGATCGACGAGCAGGAGTTCGGCCTCAAGCCGATGAACTGCCCCGGTCACTGCACGCTCTTCCATGCCGGTCACTACTCCTACCGCGATCTCCCGCTGCGCTTCGCGGAGTTCACGAGGCTGCACCGCAACGAGCGTTCCGGCGTGTTGCACGGCATGACGCGCGTGCGCTCGTTCGCACAGGACGACTCGCACATCTACTGCACGCCCGATCAGGTCGAGGACGAGATTCGCTCCGTCTTCGCGATGGCCAAGCGCATCTACGAGGAGCTCGGTCTCGGCCTCCCCGTGATCCGTCTGGCGACGCGCCCCGAGAAGTACGCAGGTGACATTCCTGACTGGGACGTCGCCGAGTCATACCTCGGCAACTCAGTGCAGGCCGTCGGTTACGAGTTCACGCTCGCCCCCGGCGAGGGCGCGTTCTACGGCCCGAAGGTCGAGTTCCATTTCCGCGACGCTATCGGCCGTTCGTGGCAGCTCGGCACGCTGCAGATCGACGTCGCCATGCCGGAGCGCTTCGACCTCACGTACATCGGTGACGACGGCGCGGAGCACCGCCCATCGATGCTGCATCGCGCCATCCTCGGATCGCTCGAGCGCTTCATCGGCGTCTACGTCGAGCACACGGAGGGCCGCTTCCCGCTCTGGCTCGCGCCGGTGCAGGCGATGGTCATCCCCATCGCCGACCGCCACATGGACTACGCCAACGGAGTGCGCGCCGCACTGCGCGCTCGAGGTCTGCGCGCCGAGGTCGACAATGGCCCCGATCGCATGGGCGCGAAGATCCGCCAGGCGCAGTTGCAGCGCATCCCGTACATGTTCGTCGTCGGTGACCGCGAGGCCGAGCAGCGCCAGGTCGCGGTGCGCACCCGCTCCGGCGGTGACCTCGGCGCCCGCGCCCTGGACGAAGTCGTCACGCGCCTCGCCGCCGAACGCGACGCGCGCTCCCTCGAACCGTCGACCTGGGACTAACCATCGAGTCGTGACCAACAAACGAAGGCCCGCCAATCGGCGGGCCTTCGTCATGCACATCGAGTCGATGTAACTACTGGATGGTCACGTCGACTTTCGTCTCAGCGACCTTCGACCCATCCTTTGGACTTTCGATCGCCGCGCCGAGGTGCAGTACTGCCCCGTGCTGCGCTCCACCGATGCTGAGGTTGATCGAGAACTTCCCCGGCATCCCAACATCGGGCGCCGTGTACGTCGCTGGGAACTTCGACTCGCCGGCCGTGGGCACGCGGATCCCGCCCGACTCCGTGTAGAACGTCACCACGATCCCGTTCTCGAACGCCCCACCCGCATACCCGCTGATCGTCACGTTCCCCGGCACCGCGGCTCCCGCTTTCGGTGCATCGAGGCACACGAAGGGCGCGTTGACCTGCTGGCCCCACGGCTTCGAGGTGGCACACGACTGGGCATACCCACTCGGCGCAGTCTTCGCGTCCTGCCCAAGGTCAGCCGGCGTCTGTGTCGCCGAGACCGGTGGTGGCGTGGGCGTCCCGACGCTCGTCCCGGTAATGCTCGGCATCACTGCCGTCGCCTTGTCCGGAATCGTCTCGTGGTTCTGGAGGTACTTCCCCACGACCAGCAGCACCACCACCAGCACCACGAGGAGGATCACCCCGCGAATCAGCTTCACACCCATCGCACCGCTCTTTCAGGTTCGAAATCAACGCTACCACGGCCCATCGAGGCGGCAGCAACCCCCAAATCACCGAGCCAGCGCCACGGCACGCTGGGCGAGGAACCGGCCGCGGTGGTTGAACGACGGAGTGGGGCGTGCGAGTCTGTCCAACGCCGCCACCGGACAGGAATGCTGCTCGGCAGGCGCCCCCACTCGGGAGATACCGCACCTCGGGAGCACACCGCGTGTTTAAGCGCATTTTGCTGGCGAACCGGGGCGAGATCGCCCTCCGCGTCCAACGCACCTGCCGCGAGCTCGGCATCGAAACCGTCGCGGTCTACTCCGACCCCGACGCCAATGCCCTGCACGTTCGCCTCGCGGACTACGCCGTCAACATCGGCCCCGGCCCCGCCACCGAGTCGTACCTCGTCATCGACAAGATCATCGAGGCTGCCAAGGCGACCGGCGCCGAAGCCGTGCACCCCGGCTACGGCTTCCTCTCCGAGAACGCACGCTTCGCCGACGCCTGCGAGGCCGCTGGCATCGCCTTCATCGGCCCGTCCGGCAGCGCCATGCGCGCGCTTGGTGACAAGGTCTCCGCGCGCAAGCTCATGGAAGCGGCTGGCGTACCCGTCGTCCCCGGCGCGAACGACATCGACCCCAACGACCTCGAGACCGCGCGCCGCGAGGCGCAGCGCATCGGCTTCCCCCTGCTCGTGAAAGCCGCCGCCGGTGGTGGTGGCCGTGGCATCCGTGTCGTCGAGAAGCTCGAGGACCTCGAGGGCGCCATGCGCGCCTCGGCCTCCGAGGCTGCGACATCGTTCGGTGACGCCACCGTCTTCCTCGAGCGCTACGTCACGATGGCTCGCCACGTCGAAGTGCAGATCATGGCCGACTCGTTCGGCGAGGTCCGCGCCTACGGTGAGCGCGAGTGCTCCGTGCAGCGCCGTCATCAGAAGCTCGTCGAGGAAGCGCCCTCCGTCGCCGTCACGCCCGAGATTCGCAAGGCGATGTGCGACGCTGCTATCGCTGCCGCGCAGTCCTGTGGCTACCGCAACGCCGGCACCGTCGAGTTCCTGCTCGAAGCGAGCGGCGACTTCTACTTCCTCGAGGTCAACGCACGCCTGCAGGTCGAGCACCCGGTCACCGAGCTCGTCTACGGCGTGGATCTCGTGAAGCAGCAGCTCCAGGTCGCCGCCGGCGAGCACCTGCCTGCTTACCCGTACCCCGGCCCCATCGAGCCGCGCGGTTGGGCAATGGAGTGCCGTATCAACGGTGAAGACCCGTACACCTTCATGCCGAGCCTCGGCCTCGTGCAGCACGTGCAGGCGCCGCTTGGCCCCGGCACGCGCTTTGACACGATGCTCTTCGAGGGCCTCGACGTCCCTGTCTTCTACGACTCACTGCTCGGCAAGCTCATCGTCTGGGCGGAGACGCGTGACCTCGCGATCCGCCGCATGAAGCGCGCCCTCAACGACCTCGTCATCAGCGGCATCGACACGAACATCCCGTTCCACCTCGCGCTCTACGACAACGACGACTTCCAGGCTGGCCGCATTCACACCGGCTGGCTCGAGTCCGAGTTCACCATGCCCAGCGCCGACGACGACCCGCGCGAGATCACCGCGCTGATCGCCGCCGCCATCGCCGCCGGCATGGGCGGCACGGCAACACCGAGCAACGGCGCAGCCCCGGCTCGCGCCGGTAGTGCCTGGGCCACCCGAGGTCGCCAGGACGCGATGTCGGCACGCGCAGTGGGAGGGGGCCTGGGTTGGCGACGCGGCACCGCTTCCTAGTTCGCGGCAACGAACACACCGTCGTCCTCGATGAGGTCGACGGGGCACTCACCGTCGTCATCGACGATGGTGAGCCGCAATCCCTCACTGCCTCGGCCATCGGCCTTCCCGGCACCTTCACGCTCAACTTCGACGGGCGTCAGCAGTCGGCCTACGTCCAGCGTCGCGCGGGCGGCTACGAGGTCGTCGTTGGCGGTCGCCGCTTCCAGGTCGGCCCCGCCGTCGGCGGTCGCGGTCGTGGCGCTGGAGGCTCCAAGGACCGCGAGGGCGAGGTCACGGCCCCGCTCGCCGGCGTCGTCATCGAGATCCGCGTCGCCGTCGGTGACACCGTCGAGGCCGGTCAGGCGCTCCTCGTCATCGAGGCCATGAAGATGCAGAACGAGATCCTGTGCCCCATGGCCGGCAAGATCACCGCCATCCGCTGCGAACAGGCCGGTCGAGTCGAGCAAGGCGCCATCGTCGTCGAGTACGACCCCATCAAGGAGTAGGCCCGCTCCCGAACCTGACACCGGAGCGGTGGGCGCCACCTTGGCGCGCTACTGCCCCCTAATGCTAGGATAGGGAACGTTTCGCGGCGCAAGGCGCCGCGATTTCCGTCCATCGACGTATTGGAGGCGAGAGCCTATCCCGAAGGAACTTCGCATCAACGGCCAGATCCTCGCACCCCGAGTGCGTCTCATCCGCGAGGAAGAGCAGCTCGGCATTGTCTCGAGGATGGACGCCCTCCAGATGGCCGAAGAGGCTGGTCTGGACCTCGTCGAGGTCGCTGCCGCGGCTGACCCACCGGTCGCCCGGATCATGGACTACGGCAAGTTCAAGTACGAACAGGCCAAGCGCGAGAAGGAATCCCGCAAGGGTGCCAAGCACTCCGAGTTGCGCGAGGTTCGGATGCGCGTCAAGATCGACGACCACGACATCGACTTCAAGGCGCGCACGGCCCGCAAACTGCTGGCCGACGGCGACAAGGTGAAGGTGTCGGTCATGTTCCGGGCCCGCGAAATCACGCACCCGGAAGTCGGCCGAGAACTTCTCGACCGGTTCTACGAGAGAATTCGGGACGTCTCGACCATGGAACGCAACCCGGCCCTCGAAGGCCGCATGCTCTCCATCGTCGTCACCCCCGGTGCATCCAAGCGCGAACGGCCACCCGTCGTCAGCGCTCGCACCGAGGATGCAACCGCCGCCCCGGAGCCAGAGACAGAGTCGCCGTCACAGTCCGGCGCCGCCGTTGGGAGTGCCTGAGCCCATGCCGAAGATGAAGACCCACAAGGGCACTGCCAAGCGCGTGAAGATCACGGGCACCGGCAAGCTCATGATGATGAGCCACCACCGCAACAATAAGCGCATGACGAAGCGTGCCGAGAAGCTCGTCGACCTGCGCGGCATGGAAGTCGTCAGCGGCGTCCACGACCGACGCATGAAGGTGCTCCTGCCCTACAAGAAGCACCGCTAGCCAACCCAACCCGTACCAACTCAGCGCGCTGGAACCCCAGCCACAGTTCGAGGATTGATCCATGGCCCGAGTACGCAGTCGCGTCGCCGCTCACGCCCGACACAAGAAGCTCCTCAACATGGCCGAAGGCCACCGAGGCAAGCGTCGGACGAACTACAAGCTCGCGCATGAGTCCGTCATGCACGCGCTCAAGTACGCGACCGAGCACCGTCGCGACAAGAAGGGCGACTTCCGCCGCCTCTGGATCGTCCGCATCAACGCGGCCGCCCGCCTGCACGGCCTCACCTACGGTCGCCTCATCAACGGCCTGCTCAAGGCCGGCATCGACCTCGACCGCAAGACCCTCGCCGACCTCGCCGTCCGCGACGACAACGCCTTCGGCAAGATCGCCGCGCAGGCCCAGGCAGCCCTCGCCGCCTAGCCCAACCCCTTCTCGGGATCACACGAGGCGGCCCGCAAGGGCCGCCTCGTTGTTTATGTCGAAAAGCTTCGGCGCTGATTCCGAGATCAGTGAGCGACGTCGAGAGGCTCGAGCCCCAGTTCGCGGATCGCCCATGGCAGCGCGACCGAGAGTTGCTCACGTTGCAGGCTGCGCACACCTGGTGCCGTGGGGATTGGCGGCAGTCCCGCCTGCGCTGCGAAGTACCCGCTGATCAGCGCCGAGAAGCCGCGAGAATCATGCACAAGTTCCCAAGGTGCTGGGCCACCCTCCCGATGCAGACTTGGCAGCCAGAGCATCCTGTCGACCTCAGCACCACCGCGTCCGAGATGGTTCCAGTCGATGATCTTTGTCACGACCCCCGAACGCAGAGGGACGAAGCACAGGTTGTCGCTTCGTACGTCTAAGTGGACCAATGAATCACCGCGCAGCATGGCGGTGGCTCCGACCTCGATGAGCACGTCGATGCTTCGGAGCAGCCACGCCTCCGTGCACAGGCCAAGGCTCAAGAAATACTCGGGATCTCGTTGGACACGTATCCAGCCGCTGAGGTGCGTTCGCTCCCGCGCTTCCAACTCGTCAGCCCAAGCTGGGGCCGCCGTACGTGCGACCGATTCGAGCATCACCTCAACTGCGCTGATCTGATCGGCTGACCACGGTGGAGGCCAGTGCGCTCCACTCAGATCCTCGAGGATCAACAGTGGCTGATCCTCTGTGTCGTCCCACCCGAGCACTTCTGGCATGAACGGCGCGTGAATGTCCGTGTAGGCGCGGTATTCCACGCGCAACCAGCTAGCGACGCGAGACGTTTCGGCGTCAATCCCGGTCTTAGCGATCGCGGTACGACCGTCGGAAAGCGTTACGACCCATCGCTGCGCCGGGGTGTAGCCACCGACAGGCGATCGAGCATCGACTACCCGTGCCCCTAGCAGCTGCGCGATCCGATCGCGCATGGATTCGCTCGGACCTGGCTCGGTGCTCACGGGCACATCGTAGTGTGCTTACGCCTGAATAGTCCCGAACGTCGGCTTGCCCGCCGGCGCATACGTCGCCTGGACCACCTCACTCGGAAACGTCGAGGTATACGCGAGCCGCAGCGCCGACGGCACCGTGCCCTCAGCGAACAGCCGCTTCCCCGTGCCGAGCACCAGCGGATAGATCCACAGATTCAGCTCATCCACGAGCTCGTGCTGCAGCAACGTCTGCACGAGATTCGCGCTGCCGATCGTGTGCACCTCGTCGTGCGCAGCCTTCACGCGCCGCACGGCTGCCGCCACGTCACCTTCGAGTAGCGACGTGCCCACCCAGTCGATCTGCGTGAGCGTGGTCGACGCGACGTACTTCGGCACACCGTTCAGCTTGTCCGCGATCACCCCGGACTGCTTCGGCCAGTAGTTCGAGAAGATGTCGTACGTCTTCCGCCCCAGCAGCAGCGCATCAAGCCGCATCAGGTGCTCGACGATCGCCTGCCCGACGTTCGGATCGTCGTATGGCGCCTGCCAGCCGCCGAACTCGAACCCACTCGACTGGTCCTCGTCCGGCCCGCCCGGTGCCTGCACTACACTATCCAGCGTCATGAACATCTCGACCGTCAGCTTCCCCATGACGCGCTCCTTCGAGGACGCCTCGGATCGTCCGAGGCATGCAATGCATTCTGAGATGCAGCGCTAGTCCTTGGAAAAGAAGTCGATCAGCAACGGAGCCAGCAGCGCGGCCGACACGTTGTGCGCCTGCCCCTCCAGCACCGCGAACTCCGCCGTCGTCACCTGCTCCGAGATCGTGCGAGCCGTCTGCGCCATCACCGCTGCACTCGCCCCGCCCGCGATCGCGAGCACCGAGGCGTTCACGAATGCCAGCTGCCGTCGCGGCAGCGCGCGCGACTCGCCCACCACCGCCGCGTCATATGCGACCGTGTGCGCCAGCGCCTCGAAGTCGGCCCACATCGGCGCCTGCCGCATCCCCGCGACCTGCGCCGCTGGAATGCCGATGTACTCCAGGAACAACGCCACGGCGTCCCCGTGCCGGCCCTCGCGCAGCGCCGCTCGCACCCCGTCGACGCACGCCGTCCACCCCGCCTGCACTGTCGGGTCGTCGTCCCACGGCGCCTCGTACACGCAGCCCCGCATGACCTCGGGTGACCCGAGCAGCGCCGCCGCCTCCAGCGCCAGGCACCCGCCCGACGAGTGCCCGTAGAGGAACGCGCTGCCGCCGTTGGCGTCGATCAGTTCCTCGATGTCGGCGATCTCCCGCTGCGTCGAGTACTCCCCAGCGTCCGAGGAGTCCCCGCGCCCGCGCCGGTCGTATCGCAACACCCGGAAGTGCGGCTCCAGCAGCGCCGACAGTTCGACCCCAGCACCGCGCGTCGAGAGCGCACCGTTGACGACGATCAGCAGCGGCCCGCTGCCCGACACCTCGAACGCGATCCGCGTCCCATCATCCGAGCGCACAAAGTCCACAGCCATCGTTACGAGTTCCCCACCATGATGTCGCGCGTGCACTCCAGTACCACCGTGCGCGCCGCCTCGTTGTCACCCACCCGCTGCATCGTCTCCTCGATGTACGGCAGACACCCGAACTGATCCCCGATCGAGTCGAAGTAGTTCGCCGCCAACCGGATCATCGAGCGCACACCATCGAGGTCGCCCCGTCGCACCGCGAGCTCGACGCCAAACTCAAAGATCGCACGCCACTCCGGCTCAGTGAGATGCACCCCGCGCACCCGCGCGTACACCTCCCCCGACCAGTTCGCCAGCGACCCCGGCTCCGAGCCCAGCAACGAATCGATATCCACCTGCGCGACCTAACGCCAGAATTCGATGAGTTGCTTCGCAAGCACGTTGCCCTGATCGTAACCGGCTTGGGCGGCAGGGCTACGCATCGACGGATCCATCACATTGCCGCCGACGGCGAAGATGTCGCGGGCGTTGCCATCTGGGAAGATCGTTTCGACTCTGCTGCCGTTGGCGCGGAGTTCGTCGACCTGGCTAGCGAGGTCCATGCGCCACTCCGGCGGTTGCAGTGATCTGCCACCGAATGGTGATAGCACCAGCACCCGTCCGTACCCAACAGCCAGATCGGCATTCTCAGCGTTGGATCGGTAGCCGCCGTCGATGTATCGGCTCTCGCCGATCCGGTATGAGGGGCCACTAGAGCAGCTGGCGGCGACAGCGTCCGCCAGGTCGACTCCACTGTGGCGATCGAACACGACCGGTTCGCCGGTCTGTGCGTTGACCGCCGTGATCAGCACGGTTCGTTCCGGCCAGTGCTGATTCGGCAGCCGTGCGGCAACGGTGGTCCGCCACTGTGCGTGCCAGGAGCCGTCCGATGCCGCATCCAACTCAAGCGCGGCCGCTCCCAGCCTGCGGCGCATGTCGACCACATTCGCAGCGGCACCGATGATCGCGCTCAGCCGCTCCACATGGCTGTCATTCGTTGCCGGCTGGATCGAGGCAGGTCCGCGGTTGGATCCAACCGCGCCCGTTCGAGATTGAGGCGCAGCGGCAAGGGTGGCCGCCAGCAGTTCGGTCGGGCTCATGCTCGTGATCTGGGCTGCGGTCGTCGATCCGGCCGACGTGCCGATGATGAGGTCTGCCTCGGTCACATCCAAGCCGCCATCGAGGAGGCCGGCGATCACGCCGATCAACCACGCATTGCCAGCCGATCCGCCACCACCAAGCACTAACGCTCGTTGGCCCATCGTCGTAGTCGAGTTCAAGTCTGAAGAAGGTGTCGTGTGTACGGGAGTCGCCTTTCGCGAATGCCTGTCAGGCGCTCCCGGTGGCGACGAGCTCAGTCGCCCGATCGTGAATGGCAGGGAGCGCCCGCGATGAATGCTGCGTTCATGGGACTCACCTCCGGCCTACTGATCGCGTTTGTCTGAACGCTAGCACGCCCGCAACGAGGTGTGCCAGCCGCAACCTGCGCTGCACTACCGCACTACGAGCGCAGCGACGCCCCGAACTCACGCTCCAGTCTCCCGAGGATGCGCGCCTGCTCCTTGTTCGCGTCCTCCGTCGTCAGCGTCCGGTCTGCCGCCTGGAACCGCACCGCGAACGCCACCGACTTCTTCCCCGCGCCCAGCTGCTCGCCGCGGTACACGTCGAACACCCGCGCCGACGCCACCAGTCGAGACGACTCGATCGCCCGCTCCAGTGCCCCCGCCGCCACCGACTCGTCCACCACCAGCGCCATAGCCTGCTCGACCGCCGGGAATCGAGGCGGCGACACCGCCAGCAACCGCGTCGCGACGTGCGGCAGCAGCAGCCCCAGGTCGAGCTCGAACAGCAGCACCGGCTGGTCGATGTCGAAGGCCTCCAGCGTCCGAGGATGCACCTCGCCCAGCACGCCCACGTGCGCGCCGCCCACGTGCAGCCCCGCCGTGCGGCCCGGCAGCAGCCCGTACTCCTCGTGCGTCACGTACTCCAGCGTCACCCCGATCGCGTCGAGCGCCGCATCGAGCGCGCCCTTCGCATCGAAGAAATCGAGCCGTTCCGGCAGCACCGTCCCCCAGCGATCAGTGCGCGCACCCGAGAGCGCCCCGGTCACCTGCTCGCGCTCGTCCGGCAGTGGCCCGCCGTCCTCCTCGAGGCGCGGAATGTACGCGCGCCCCGTCTCGAAGATTGCAATCCGCTCCGCGCCCGCGCGCACGTTGCGCGCCACCGTCTCGAGGATCGAGTGGCGGAGTGACTGCCGCAGTACCGCGCTATCCGACGACAGCGTGTTCTGCAGTGCGAGCGACGGCCGCTCCGCCAGCAGCTCCCGAGGCAGCACCGCCTCCTGCACCTCGTCCGTCGTCAGCGAGTACGTGATCACCTCGCGCAGCCCCGCCCCCGCGAATGAGTCCTTCAGCGCATCGCGCAGCTCGTGCAGCGGCCGCGACTCGTGCTGCGGCACCTGGCCGCGCAGCCCCGTCGCCGGCAGCCGGTCGAACCCGGCTGTGCGCAGCACCTCTTCCGCGATGTCGTCGGGAATGCTCACGTCGGTGCGCCACCACGGCGGCGTCACCGTGAACAGGTCATTGGCGGTCGAGACCGTGAACCCGAGTGATTCGAGTCCGACCCGCACCTCCTCGGTCGGCACGACGAACCCCAGCACCGTGTCGAGTCGTGCCCGCGAGATCGCCACCGCGCTCGGCGTCCACGGCTGCGGGTACACATCCACCGCCCCCGCGCGCGCCGTCCCCCCGCACAGTGTCACAAGTAGTTCCGTCGCACGCGCCGCAGCATGGATCGGCAGCTCCGACGACAGCCCGCGCTCGAACCGCGAGGACGCCTCGCTGCGCAGGTGCAGTCGCGTCGAGGTGCGTCGAATGCTCGCCGGATCGAACCGCGCGGCCTCCAGCAACACTCGAGTCGTGCCCGCCGTCACCTCAGTGCGCATCCCGCCCATCACGCCCGCCAGCGCGATCGGCCCGCTGTCGTCGGTGATCAGCAGCGTGTCCGGCGTGAGCGTGCGCTCTTCGCCGTCGAGCGTCTGGATCGTCTCGCCCGCGTGCGCAGTGCGCACGATCACTGCCCCCTGAATCGTATCGAGGTCGAACGCATGCAACGGCTGCCCCAGCTCGAGCATCACATAGTTCGTGATGTCGACGACGTTATTGATCGGCCGCTGACCCGCTGCGCGCAGTCGTTCCTGCATCCAGGCTGGCGACGGTCCGATGCGCACGCCGTCGACTACCGTCGCGACGTAGCGCGCGCACAGCGTCGTGGCTTCGATCTCCACCGCGACAGCGTCACTCGCCAGCACACCACTCGAGGCCAACGAGGCCTGCGGCATCCGCACTGGCGCGCCCAGGATCGATCCGATCTCGAGCGCGATCCCCACCATCGACATCGTGTCGGCGCGGTTCGGCCACGTGTGCACGTCCAGCACGACATCACCGAGGTAGTCCGCGAGCGCAGTCCCGATCGGGGCGTCCGAGGGCAGCTCGATGATCCCGTCGTGCGACTCGGACAGTCCGAGCTCGCGCTCCGACAGCACCATCCCCGCGGACTCGATGCCGCGGATCTTCCCGCGCTTCAGCACCGACGGCTCACCCGTGTGTCCGTCGTGCAGCCGCGCACCTTCGAGTGCGAACGCCACCCGCTGCCCCACCGCGAGGTTTGGCGCGCCGCACACCACCTGCAACGGCTCGTCGCCGCCATAGTTCACCGTCGCCAGTCGCAGCCGGTCCGCCTGCGGGTGCGGCTCGACGGCCAGCACCTCGCCGATCTTCACGAACGCGCGGTCCCAGTCCCCGACGCGATGAATGCCCTCGACCTCCGAGGACACCATCGTCAGCTTCGTCGCCAACTCCTCGACATCGAGGTCGCTCGGTACATCGACGTACTCACGCAGCCACTTCAGTGAAACGAGCATGGAGCTATTCCCCCGGACTCACAGTCTCGGATCGCGCGGCGATTCCGCCGCGCCAGAAACTCAGAACTGGTTCAGGAAGCGCAGATCGTTCGAGTAGAAGTGCCGAATGTCGCTGATGCCGTACTTCAGCATCGCGATCCGCTCGACACCCATCCCGGCCGCGAACCCCGTGTAGCGGTTCGGGTCATACCCGGCTGCTGCGAGGATCTCCGGGTGCACCATCCCGGCGCCCATCACCTCGAGCCAGCCCGATCCGCGGCACACGCTGCACGCAGGGTCGTCACCGGGACACGCGAAGCACGAGACCGCCAGTTCGACGCCCGGCTCCACGAACGGGAAGTACGAGTTGCGAATCAGCACGCGCGTCTGCGATCCGAAGATCTGCCGCGCGAACTCCTGCAGCGTCCCCTTCAGGTCGGCCATGCCGATGCCCTCATCGACCGCCAGCAGCTCGACCTGCGTCAGCATCCACTCATGCGTCGCATCGGTCGCCTCGTAGCGATAGCACCGCCCCGGCACCGCGATGCGGATCGGCGGCTCGTGCGTCTCCATGAACCGCACCTGCATCGGCGAGGTGTGCGTGCGCAGCAGCATGTTCGAGCGTGCCGGCTCCGGCGCCACCCCGACGGCACCACCGAGGCGCTCCGAGACGGCCTTGGGGCCAGTGAACCAGAACGTGTCCCACATGTCGCGAGCGGGATGGTCCGCAGGGATGCGCAGACGCTCGAAGTTGTACTCGTCGAGCTCGACCTCAGGCCCCTCGACCGTGTCGAAGCCCATCCGGTTGAATGCGCCGAGGATCTCCCGCAGCGTGATCGTCACCGGGTGCAGCCCGCCGCGAGGCTGAGGCCGTCCCGGCAGCGTCACGTCCACCGCGCCGGCGATCACCGCCTCGGCCAGCGAGGCTGCCCGCAGCTCCTCGCGACGCGCCTCGAACGCTGCTTCCAGCTCGTCCCGCAGCACGTTCGCGCCCGCGCCAACGGCGCGTCGCTCCTCCGCCGGGAGCGTCCCCAGCGAACGCAGGATCGAGGTCAACGTCCCGGAGCGCCCCAGCGTGGCCGTTCGCCACGCCTCCAGCGCCGCCTCGTCGCCGGCCGCAGCCAGCCCCGAGTGCGCCTCACGCCCCAAAAGATCAAGGTCAGTCGTCATGCGCGCCATTCTACCGGCGCCATCTCACCGGAGCGAGAGCGCCCCGGTGAGCCGCCAGGCGAAGAGCAGGAGAACAGAAAGGCCGCCTCGCGGCGGCCCTTCCGGGGCTGTGTCGTTCGAGTCATGCCTTAGCTGGTCGGATTGGTCGGTTCGAGTTGGTCCGTGATCACCTTCTCGAACTCGTCCACGTCGAACGGCTTCCGCAGCATCCCCGCCGGTCGTAGCGGCGCCACCTCGCGAGCCATATCCATGCGCGCCGACACCACGATCACCGGCGTGCGGCAGCCGCGCTCGTTCAGGCGCTGCATCAGCTCCACGCCACCCATTCGCGGCATCGCCAGGTCAGTCACGATCAGCCGAGGCCGCACCACCTCGACCTGCTCCAGTGCGTCGATGCCGTCACGGGCCACCGCCACGCGATAGTGCAGGTCTTCCAACACGGAAGTCATCAGCAAGGCAACCGCGGGCTCGTCCTCAACGACGAGTACGTCCACAGCAGCGTCTCCATCCGGGGTGGTGCCATCCATCTGACCTCGATGCTGGCACGTAGCCGGCTATGCACAATCACACAGGACGCCGTCCGCCATTGCAAAGCCGTAACGCGCACCCAGTCGCCTGAGTGCTCGCAGGTCGTTGTCTCAACTCACTTGTGTGGCGTTCCCGGCTCGAGGATCGCTGAGAACGCCTCTGGCTCCTCGACGGTCATCGTCATCACCAGGTCGCCCTGCGCGTTGCCGTCGGACCGGAATCGGAACCGATGGCCCTGTCCCACGTACGTCAGCACGCCCCGAAACACTGACGCGAGGTGTGCCACGCGTCGGCCCAATCGCTCGTTCACTTGCCCCTCCAATCAGGAAACGTTCGCCTGCGACCATTCGACCTCGATCGCTGCGATCAGCGCCATGTGATGCTGCGTCGCAGTCGTATCTCCGGCATAACAAACCACCGCGTCCGAGCGGACATGAGACGGCTTGGTACGATGGTTCGAGTTCATACCGTGACCGCCCGAGGAGACGTCCATGACCAGCCCAGCAAACTTCAACGAAGGCGTGATTAGCGAGTTCCGCGCCAATGCCGGCAAAGTCGGCGGCCCGTTCGAGGGTGCCGATCTCGTCCTGCTCACCACCAAGGGCGCCAAGTCCGGCGCACAGCGCACTACCCCGCTCATGCCGTTCGTCGAGGGCGACGCCGTCTACGTCTTCGCCTCGATGGCCGGCGCGCCCAACAACCCCGCCTGGTACCACAACATCTCCGCCAACCCAGACGTCACCGTCGAGCATGGCACCGACAAGTTCGAGGCACACGCCAGCGTCGTCGCCGACCGCGCGGAGCGTGACCGCATCTACGCCGCCCAGGTCGCGAACCGCCCCCAGTTCGGCGAGTACGAGACCAAGACCGAGCGCCTCATCCCCGTCGTAAAGCTCGAGCGGAAGTAAGGCCAGTGCCAGATGTCGAGCTCGTATGTAAGGACTGCGGCGAGCCGGTCGATCCGGCCAGTGCCGACGTCGTCTACGCCATCGAGCAGATCGACGAGAGCACCATGGAAGACCCGGGCGCCGTCCGTGACGGCGCATCGGCATGGTTCCACGAAGCGCACATCCCGAAGACAAGCCCTGGCTACCGCCGGACTGACAAGCCTGCATAGAGAACGGGGGCGCATATGCGCCCCCGTTCTCCGCTCGACGCAGCGTTCGAGTTAGGCCGCAGCCTTCATTTCCTTCTGCAGCTCCTTCTTGCGAGCCGCCATCTCCGCCCCGAGCTCACCCAGACGATCCTCGCCGAGCTGGTCGGCCTTCGGCAGCATCTCCGACTCTTCCTCGTCGATGTGGTGACGGACGTTCTCCATCAGCACCGTGAACTTCGCCTCGAACCGCTCGTCGTCCGTCCCGAGCAGCTCCTTGATCTCCGCGATCAGCATGTGCACTACGTGGTGCTCTTCCTCTGCCTCGAGGATCGTGTCGGTCGACTCCTCGTCGTCGAGTTCCGCGCGGTACGCCGGATAGAAGATTTCCTCCTCGATCCCTGCGTGCACGTCCAGCTCGAGCAGTGCCTCACGAGCGATGCGCATCTGACTGCGCCGCTGCGTGGCTGCCTCGAACTCGTCGAACAGCCCCTTCACCTTCACGTGGTCCTGCTTCAGCAGCTCTACCGGATCAACCGAGTCGGGCACGTGGCACTCCTTGCCTGCGGACCTCCGACCGCTGGTGAGCGGCGCCGGCGTCCAAACGAATGAACGAGGTGCGCGGCCCTACGCCAGAGCCGCGCATCTCGTGGCGCGCATCCTCCGCGAACCCGCATGCGCATCCCGCTTCGCCGCTTGCCGCCACAGTTACAGCCACCTCTCACCCCACGCATGATCCGAGGACGCCCCGCACCGAGCGCCAGCGAGCACCCAAACCATCGAGGTCACGCGGGGAGGTGCAGGAGGGGTGTGCCAACGTTCAGGCGCGAATGCGCCTGAACGTTGGCACAGCCGAGCCAACGTGGCGTCAGGCGATGAGCGCTTGCGCGAAGAGCCGTGATTCGGCTTCGCCGAATCACCTCAATACAGCACCGAGCACCGCACGGTAGAACTGCAGCGTGCGCGCCCAGTCGGACACATGAATCACAACGTGGTCGAGACGAAGCTGCTCCGGCATCGCGGCAGTCTATCGCCTTGCGCGCCAGCGTCGACACGTCACACCGCCGTTACGTCACGTCACGGACCGTGACTGGTACGTGACGTCGAACGGCTACGGTGGCTCTCCCAGCCCTGTAGACCTCGCGTCCCGTTGATCTTGTGGCACGCCCGGCCTACCCACGCCCGAGGCAGCCCATGCCACCCATCTCCAACGACGAAATCGCCCGCATCCAGCACGCCCTCGAGCGCATCGGCTTCGACGTCACGGTCGTCGTCGACGCCCACGGCAACACGACCCCCAAGCACGTCCGCACCGAGTACGCCACGGTCCGCGCCGACGAGCTCCCCGCGTGACCACTCCGCCACGCCACATCGGACGCTTCGCCCGTGCGGTCATCGAGTACGTCCACAACGGTGGCACCGTCTCCGCCTGCATCCACGAAGACCAGCGCAGCGTTGACCTCACCATCACCGACCCACAGCTCATCGTCGCGCTCGTCGAAGCCGGCGAGAACCTCAGCCAGCACACCGAGTCCAGTCACGACGGCGCGTACTAGCGCACCACTACCGCCACGAACGAGGACGCCCATGCCCGCCACACCACGCAACGACGAGTCCGACCACTTCACCCTGCTGCGCATCAAGCGCGCCCTCGCAGCCCTCGGCCTCGACGTCCGCGAGGCAAGTCCCGCCACCCTCCGCGACCTCTACGAGCGCCTGCACCCGATCATGGAAGAAGACCAGGTCGAAGCCTCGTGATCTGAAACAGGCGGTCAGCCACTCCCCAGTGGTCGCCTGCCCCAACGCGAACGCCCCCGCTGATGCGGGGGCGTTCTCATGCACGAGTAGTTCGAGGCCTCTACGACCGCCCGCACCCCGCCTCGGACGTCCGAGTAACGCGCACCGAAAATGAAGAGACCCCCGGCATTCCCCCGAGGGCCTCTTCGTCTCCGGGTCGCCCCCCGGAAGCAGCAACATACGCTCGATTCACTCCGTCATGTGCTGCTTATCGAGCGCAGCGCCCACGACCCCGCGCGGTTCGAGGCACCCTCCTCGTTCGCCACCACGTCAGCACCGAGCACAGCACGGTAGAACTGCAGCGCGCAGCGCCCACTCCGACACATGGATCACGACGTGGTCAAGACGAAGCTGTTCCGGCATCGCGCGAGTCTAGCGTTGATCTGGCGGTTGAAGAATCTATCTCGGCGCCTCAGGTGGGCCGATGAAGTTGCGGACTGTATCAAGAGCACGATTGACCGTGGTCTGTGGTGCCAGAGGTGGAACATCATCCACTATCGAGTCAGGGGCTGAGTTCTGTTGGCCTCGGAAGAACTTATCCGTGGCCTTCCTCGTCAGGTCTTGTCGCACGTCAGGATCGAGTTCGACGATGAACGGCCGGAATGTGCTCAGTTCGTTTTCGAGCCGTCGTGCGTCTGCCTCGCGACGGCGGTGCGCAGAAGACTGACGTCCGGCATACGTAGCCGCCGCGCCTGCGATAGCCAGGATTGCCGTCCGCGGTGAGTACGCTGCTATCAGTTGCCAGATGTCGCTCACGGCTTCCGGTCGATTGAATTCAAAGATACAGACGGCCAATGTCAACGCCACCGCAAGTGTGCCCGCAGTCACATAGCGCCAGAAGTCTGCGGCCTTTCGCTGAGTTTCCGCCTCGCGTTGGTATGACCCCACAACGGCCGCAGCAGCGGATGTCCCCAAGACCTCTCTCGCTTTTGCTTCAAGCGCTTCGACTTTCCCCGTTTCCTGACTCAGCACCTCCACGAAATCGACCCTGGCTGATTCGCTGCGTTTGTCGAACTCAACCACTTGGGCTTCGAACCGCGAACGGCGATCGGATTCCGCATCGCCAAAACGCTTTTGCCAATCGAGTTGGTTGTCGGTGAAACGCGTGTCGAGAGTGGTCAAGTTTTCATTGATCGATTCGACAGCGCCTTCGCCACGTTTCGTCAGATCGTCGGCGAGTTCGTCGATCTGTGTCTTTGCCTCTGCGATCGCAGACGTGTTCTCAGACTGCGCAGTCTCGAACTCGTTTCGCGCTTCCTCAGTTGTTGTTTAGAATTCGGTACGAGCGTCCGCGATCACGGTACGGAGTTCATTGAGAGCGGTTTGCGCCTCGCTGTCGCGATTCGTGATCGCGTCGGCGATCCGTGTGTCGATCTCGCTAATGGCAGCGTCGATTTGTTTTGTTAGCGCCTCGCTGCTCGCACGAAGCGTTCGCATAGTTGTGCTCAGCGAATTGACCGAGGATTTGAAAGTCGTTGTCTGGCTTTGGACACTTCGCCGGAAGTTCGTCGCTGCTCGTCGGGCGACTTCGTTGTCGGGCGCCCACGGTGTTGGAGGCAGCAGTGATGCGGCGGCCGCTAGCCCATCCAGGGGATCGGTTAAGCGATAGAGGATGTTCGCGTCGTAAGGGACGGGAACCCCTTTCGAACTAATGAACTCCGAGCAGACATCGCGAATCGGGGTGGCCGAAGCTTGAATCGCGTCCAAAGTCTGAGGGGTGACTAGCCGTGGATCGGCATGGGCCAGCAGGTTCAGCACGTGGATCGGCATGGGCCAGCAGGTTCAGCACGTGGGACGTCATGAATTGAGCGGCGTCGAGCACCTCTTGGGGCCGGGATGACGTCGCCCAAGTGAGTCGCAGCTTGATGATCGTCTCGAGGTGAACCGCCGCCTCGTCTAGGGTGGTGTGAGCCGCATGCGCGGCGATTCGGTCTTCCCACTCAGTCATTTGCAGTCTCGTTCGATATTGCTAACGCTAGGTATGAAATTCTCGGGGTTTCACAGGCGCATCGCAATTGTTGTGCGGGATTGGAGGCAACCGTCAGAAAAGAGACAGGACGTTGACTCCAGTCCGTGCACGCTCTGCTCGCTGCGCGCGATACCCACTCCCCCGAGGCATACTGAACCGACCACACACCAGCCCCAAGGCACCGAGGTGCACGATGACGACGGAAACCCACGGCCACTCCATCCTCCCGGCCGGCATGATCTCCGTAGAGGACGCGCGAGCCCGCATACTGGAGCACTTCGCCCCCCTCCCCCCGGAGACCGTCTCCCTCCTCGACGTCCACGGCCAAGTCCTCGCCGAAGACATCGTCGCCGGCTTCAACATCCCGCCCCTCGCCAACACCTCCATGGACGGCTACGCCGTCCGCTACGCCGACACCGCCGGCGCCACCTACGCCACCCCCCGCACCCTGCGAGTCACTGGCTGGCTCGCCGCCGGCTCCGTCTACAGCGGCACCGTCGCCCCCGGCGAAGCCGTCCGCATCATGACCGGCGCCCCCATCCCCGACGGCGCCGACGCCGTCGTCCCCTTCGAAGAGACCGACGAGCAGGATCGCCTCCCCGTCGAGGGTCGAGGCAACAAGACTCCCCTCAGCGGCGACCGACCGCCCCACGAGACCGTCCGCATCGACGTCGCAGCCAGAGATCGAGCCAACATCCGCGAGACTGGCGAAGACGTCCGCACCGGCGAGGTCGTCCTCACCGCCGGCACCGTCCTCGGCGTCCCGCACATCGGCGTCCTCGCCTCACTCGGCCTCGACAAGGTCAGCGTCCACCGCCGCCCTCGAGTCGCCATCCTCTCCACCGGCGACGAGCTCCTCCGCCCCGGCGAGCCCCTCACCCCCGGCAAGATCTACGACGCCAACGCCTACAGCCTCGCCGCCGCCGTCCGCGACTGCGGAGGCGTCCCGCGCATCCTCGAAGTCGCCCGAGACAGCGTCGAAGCCCTCACCGAGCGCATCCACGAGGCACTGACCGACGCCGACATGCTCATCACCTCCGCCGGCGTCTCCCGAGGCGACTTCGACGTCGTCAAAGAAGTCCTCGCCCGCGAAGGCCACATCGGCTTCTGGACCGTCAACATGCGCCCCGGCAAGCCCCTCGCCTACGGCCACTTCGAAGTCGACGGCAGGGTCGTCCCCCACCTTGGCCTCCCCGGCAACCCCGCCTCCGCCCTCATGACCTTCGAGCTCTTTGGCCGCGCCGCCATCTACTCCATGCTCGGCAACCCCGACGGCTGGCAGCGCCCCGTCATCCGAGCCGAAAGCCTCCAGCGCATCGCCGGCGGCGACGCCCGCCGCTTCTACGCCAGGGCCACCGCCGCCTACGAAGACGGCCGCTACGTCGTCCGCCTCGCCGGCTCCCAGAGCAGCGGCGTCCTCACCACCACCGCCACCGCCAACGCCCTCGCCGTAGTCCCCGAAGGCGCCACCATCGAGCCCGGCGAATCCATGGACGTCATCCTCCTCGACGAAACCCTAGCCGCCCTCAGCGCCGCCGAACGCCGCCCCGTCTAGCGAGCGGCTCGCCCCTGCCTCCCACCAAACTTCGCGCCGCATCGCTCGAGGACCACACGATCCTCGAGTGCCCACCCACCACCGGCTGCCGCGTCTACTTCACCCGAGTCCACCACCCCGCGAAGAGCAGCAGGCGAAGAGCAGCAACACCGCTCGATCCAGACGGCCGTAAGCCAACAAGCGCGCGATTCGAGTGTGACCGTTTCGCGCCCCTGCTTCCCATCGTTCGAGCCAGCGACTGAGCGCCTGTCGCAACGCACCGCCCAGGACAGCACAGTCCTTGAGCACGGACCCCATTGGAGCGTCGTCTGACCAGCCCCCGAGCCCGCCAATCGCGATGAGCCGCAGGCGAAGAGTCAGCAACACAGCTCGATCCAACGCCCCGCAGACCAACGAGCGTGCGATTCGAGCCTGCGCGGCGCCCGCCCCTCCTGCCGTCGTTCGAGTGTGTGACTGAACGCCCGTCGCAAGACCGCCCGAGGACCGCACAGCCCACGAGCGCACGTACACCCATCGGGCCGTCGTCTGCTCTCCCGAGTCCACCACTTGCGATGAGCCGCCAGGCGAAGAGCAAGAACACAGCTCGCCCGACCGACAAGTGCACGAATCAAACCGAGCCCAGCACGACCCCCGCCCCCGATCTGTCGTCCGAGGATGAAACGGGGCCGCATTCCGGAATGGCGCTGCCAGAAAGGAGCACGAGGGCGAAGCCCTCGTACGTTAGGGTGGGCGGGTGGGACAGCGCCCTTCCGAACAGCGCCGCGGGCCCAGACTGAAGAACGCAGCCCGCAGGCGTGTCCGAGTCCGACAGCCGCCCACTCGAAGCCGACCGTCCGAATCGAAAGGGGCCACCGAGGATGAAAGGCACCTTCGTCTGGCGCACCAAGCCCGAGGATGCGGACGAATTCGCCCGCCGCTGGGCCGAAGAAAGCGCCATCTTCCAGTCCTACGCCGACGCCCTCGGCACCCAGCTCTCGACGTCACTGACCGAACCAGGCCTCTTCCTTGGGTACGCCAGCTGGCTCTCTCTCGAGCACCGCACGGCAGCGCGCCACCAGCGTGACCTCGACGGCCGCCCCCACATCACCTCTAGCGAGATCAGTGACGTCATCTTCGACGGCTACTGGGACGAACCGGAGATCGTCATCCCTACCCAGCCCCCCTGTGGCGCCCCAATAAATAGGCTAAAACCTAACCTCAGCGTCCTGATCAACGAATAGGCAGCTAATTGCCCGACTCCACTCCGACCCCCGGCAACCCCGAGCCCCCCTCCGGCCTGAAGCTCCTCAGAGTCGTCGGTCCGCCGGGAGCCGGCAAAAGCTACCTCATCACCCTCCTCATCGAAGAGCTCCGACCCCTCGGCCATTTCGTCGCCACCTCAGCGCCGAGATCCGAGGGTGTAACCGTCATCACCACCAGCAGCGGCGCCAGAATCACCGTCGAGAAACTTATGTCCAGTGACGAACTCACGAGGCTCACCGGGTCCATCGACCCCCGCGCCACCCTCCTCCTCGCCGAATCCCTCGACGCCCCCGGCCACCCCGCCATCGAGGTAGTGCCGGCCGACGAGCATTCAATCAACACCGAGCCCAGTGACCTCCTCGCCACAGTGCGAACCTCCGAGCTCGCCCCCGGCGCCCTAACCCCCCTCGCCACCCTCATCACCCAACGCCTCCTCGGCGCGGTCCCTCCGGACACGCAGCCGCGAGGCCTCCTCTCCCGCCTCTTCCGAGGCAAGAAATGATCATCTGCTTAGAACAAGTGTTTCACGTGAAACAATCTGATCAGGCATGTGAGCATCGAGGACGAACGAGCGCCGGCTAGATGACGGCTTCGAACCCCTGAAACTCCCCCGTGGCCTCTTCCCACTGGAAGGTCACCCCACTGACGTGCGACGAGCCCGGCCCCTCGCGGAGCCGCTCGATGAAGCGACGGAGCGTCGGCTCATCAGCCTCGGCGACCACCTCGACGGTGCGTCCGTCACCCAGGTTGCGAGCGAAGCCCTCGACTTGCAGGCGGATCGCCTCGTCGGCGCAGAAGGCGCGGAAGCCCACGCCCTGCACCCGACCGGTCGCCTTCGCCACCATCCGTCGAGGCCGCCCGCGCATCGACACCATCGTCAGCTGCTCGAAGTGATTTGGCGCACGACCTCAGCCACGAGGTCACTCGGCACATCTGCCCGCACCGAGGCGCGCCCCAGTGCTTCGAGGAACACGAAGCGCATCTGCCCGCCCACGATCTTCTTGTCCATCTGCATCGCCTCGAGCACGGCTCGATGGTCGACGCCGGGCGCGGCCAGCGGCAGCCCGAACGCGCGCAGTAGGTCCGCCTGCCGCGCGAGCAGCTCGTCGTCGTGGATGCCCATGCGCACCGCGATGCGGGCCGCGGCCATCATGCCGACGCTCACCGCCTCGCCGTGGAGGTACGCGCCGTTGAACGCAGTCGCCGTCTCGATGCCGTGGCCGATGGTGTGCCCGTAGTTGAGGATTGCGCGCACGCCTCGCTCCAACGGATCCGTCGAGACGATCAGCGCCTTCAGCCGAGCGGACCGCGCGAAGATCGAGGCGAGCAGATCCTGGTCGGCGTTCTGCGTCGACAGCGACCCCGCGTTGCGCTCGAGGTCGTGGAACAGCGCCGGGTCGAGGATCAGCGCGTGCTTGATCACCTCGCCGAAGCCTTCGACGAATGCGCGGCGCGGCAGCGACTTCAGCACCTCGGTATCCGCGATCACGGCGCGCGGCTGGCAGAACGCACCAACGAGGTTCTTGCCGCTCGGCAGGTCGACCGCGACCTTGCCGCCGATCGCCGCATCGTTCATCGCGAGCACGGTGGTCGGCACCTGCACGATGGGTAGGCCGCGCAGGTACGTCGACGCGACGTAGCCAGCGAGGTCGCCAACGACGCCACCGCCGAGTGCGACCATGACATCGCCACGCTCCGCGCGGATGCCGGAGAGCCACGTGTAGAGCTCTTCGGCGACGCGCAACGACTTCGAGGCCTCACCGGACGGAATGATGTACGAGGAGCCGGCGATGCCAGCCGCATCGAGGATGCGCGCGACCTCGGCGCCATGCGCCTCCATCACTGACGTGTCGGAGACGAGCAGCACACGGCCCTTGAGACCGAGCATGCGGAGGCGTTCCGGCAGGCGCTGCAGCTGACCGGGGCCGATCCAGATTGGGTAGCGCTCCTCGCCGGTGTCGACGAGGGCGGCGGGTACGGCAGATGGGCGCGGTGCGCCGAGTCGATCCTTGCGCAGCGGCTGCGCGACCATCGAGGCGGACTCGGAGGCCCAGGCGCGAAGGATGCGATCGGCAGCAGCCTCGGGCGTCAGTCCCTGGACAGGCACCCAGAGGTCGGCGTGGCTGTACGCGAGGCGCCGCTCGTCGTCGAGCTGCTGGAGGCGTGTCTCGAACTCGGCGTCGTCACCGAGCAGTGGCCGCTCGCTCGTCGCAGGCGCGACGCGCAGACGGCGCGCGATCTCAGTCGGTGTCGCATCGAGGTAGCAGATGAAGCCGCGCTCCGCGAGCGCGATACGGTTCTCGGGAAGTCGAAAGGCGCCACCACCCGTCGCGATGATCGCAGGTGTGTGTTGCGCGGCCTCGCGCACCGCACGCATCTCGATCTCACGGAATGCGGGCTCCCCGCGCGAGGTGATGATCTCGGCGGCTGTCGACTTCTCTTGGTCCTTGATCAGCGTGTCGGTGTCGTAGAGCGTCCAGCCGAGACGCTCGGCGAGGACAGCGCCGACTGAGGACTTGCCGACACCGGACAGTCCAACGAGGACGATCTGCTGCGGAGTAGTGTTCGCCACTACTCAACGGGCTCGCGCGGACCGACGGTCGCGACGAACGCGGCGTGGTTGCGCTTGAACTCGTCGATGTGATCGCCGCCGAACTTCTCGAGCGCGGCGCGTGCGAGCACGATGGCAATCATCGCTTCACCGATCACACCGGCAGCCGGCACGACACATGCGTCGGAGCGCTCGTAGAACGCAGTGGCCTCGAGGCCGGTGAGCAGGTCGGTCGAGGGCAGACGACGCGGGATGGTCGAGATCGGCTTGAGCGCGGCGCGCACGACGATCTCCTCGCCGTTCGACATGCCCGCTTCCATGCCGCCGGCGCGGTTGGTCTCGTGCTCCCATGGGTGCCGTTCCCATGCACCGGCCGGGAGGATCACGTCCTGCACATCCGATCCGCGCTTGCGTGCGTTCGCGAAGCCGTCACCGATCTCGACGCCCTTCACGGCGTTGATCGAGAGGAAGGCCTGCGCGATCTGACCGTCGAGCCGGCGGTCCCACTGGATGTGACTGCCGAGGCCGACCGGCACACCAGACGCGCGCACCTCGAAGATGCCGCCGATGCTGTCGAGCGCTTCCTTGGCCGCGTCGATGGCAGCGATCATCTTCGGCTCTGCATCGCGGTCGGCGACGCGCACTGGCGATGCCTCGACGGCGTTCCAGTCGACGTACTGCAGCTGCTTCGCCTCGACGTCACCGATGACGAGCGAGTGCGAGTGGATGGTGATGCCGATCTCGCGCAGCAACGCGCGGGCGATGGCGCCGACGGCGACGCGCTGCGCGGTCTCGCGTGCGCTTGATCGCTCGAGGATGGGACGCACGTCGTCGAAGTTGTACTTCTGTGTGCCGGCCATGTCGGCGTGACCGGGACGGAGCAGCGTGACGCGCTCGACTTCCTGGTCGACCGGTCCGGTTGCCATGCGGACCTGCCAGTTGGCGTTCTGGTGATCCTTGTTCTCCATCCACATCGCGATGGGCGAGCCCATCGTCTTGCCGTGGCGAACGCCACCGGTGATCTCGGCCCAGTCCTTCTCGATCTGCTGGCGCATGCCGCGGCCGTAGCCGCCCTGCCGGCGTACGAGGTCAGCGCCAATGAGCTCTTCGGTCAGCTCGAGACCGGCGGGGATGCCCTCGACGATCGAGGTGATGCCCTTGCCGTGCGACTCGCCGGCGGTGAGGAAGCGGAACTCGGTCATACGTCTCTATCCCTACCACTCTCGCCGTCGCCGGCTTCGAACTCCTGCGGTGTAATGATGGCGTCGCGGTCGGGGTCCAGGGTCTGGCCCGGCTCGCGCTCATGGGTATGCCACTCAGCGAGTATGGCGGCTGTCTCCTGCTCGTCCCAGTCCGTCTCGGCAGCGGTCTCGCGGGTGACGTTGGTGGTCAGCAGGCACGCCGTCTGGGTGCCACCGTCGGCGCTACGGTACTCCGTGTATGCGTCGACCTGCACCGCCTGGAAACGGGCGAGCGGAATCTCATAGAGCAGGCGCTCCGCCATGCGGACGGCGACGCGGCGGGCGACGGTCTCGGCCGGCCCGAGCTCTCGGCGCTCCGAGCCGCCGAGCACGCGAATATCTGGCTCCACCATCACCGAGACGCGGCAGCGGTCACGGTCGGCGGCGACGATGGCGGCCGACTGAAGCGCACGCCAGTCTGCGGGCGGGATGCCACGGGGTGGGCGCATGCCACAGAAGGTCTCGATCGCCTCTTCGAGCGCGGCGATCAGGGTGGGGCGATCGCCCGCGGCGATGACCTTCTTCCAATGCCGCTGCGAGAACGCCGACGAGATGATCGCGAAGCCGATCGCGCCGCAGATCACGAGGAACCCGAGGATGCCGAGGATGAGCATTGCTACCCGCCTCGTGCGCGTTCGGCGAGGGCAGCGCGTGCTGCCTCGAACATCACGTCGACGGGTGGCTCCATGTCGGTCCACAGGCGGAATGCCTCGGCGCCCTGGTGCACGAGCATCGCGAGGCCCCCGACCGGCTGTGCACCCGCTGACGCGGCAGCGCGGAGGAACGGCGTGTCCTCGGGGACGTACACGAGATCGAATGCAGCTTGCCCGACGTGGAATGCATCGGCAGGCAACGGTGTCGCGTCCTCATCAGGGCCGTGCAGCATGCCGAGCGAGGTCGCGTTGATCACGAGGCTCGCGTCGCGCACCGCATCGCGCAGCGTCGCAGCAGATGCATCGAGTGGCACGATGCTGGTCGGCAGCTCTTCGCCACCGAGCACGCCGATCGCGAGTGCGCGCTCCGGTGTGCGGTTCGCGATCGCGAGGTGTGCAGCACCCGCTCGACGCATCGCGATCACGACGGCGCGTGCTGCACCGCCGGCACCGAGCAGTACAACGTTCTTGCCTCGGACGTTCACGCCGGCATCTTCGAGCGCGCGGTTGATGCCGGTGACGTCGGTGTTGGTTGCGTGCAGCAGACCGTCGCGGCGTACCAGCGTGTTCGCAGCGCCCATCCACTCGACGAGTGCGTCGGGGCGATCAGCAAGACGCGCGACCGCTTCCTTGTGCGGGATCGTGACGTTGCAGCCGAGCATGTCCCCGCTGCGCAAACGCTCGAGTGCGATCGAGAGGTCCTCGGGCTGCACGTCCCACGCCTCGTAACGCGCGTCGACGCCCATCGCATTGAGCGCCGCCTGCTGGAAGCGCGGCGAGATCGAGTGGGCGATGGGATGCCCGAGCAGCGCGATGGTCTGGGTCACGAGTTGTGCTCGGTCATTTCTGGGCAGCGTTCACTTTTGATATTTCGCCACATTGTCGTTGTGCTCCGCGAGGGTACGCGCAAAGGCGTGGGCGCCGTCACCCTTGGCGACGAAGTAGAGGTAGTCGCTGGGCGCGGGGTTGGCGACTGCGCGAATGGCATCGATACCCGGGTTTGCGATCGGGCCTGGCGGCAGGCCGGCGTGCTTATAGGTGTTGTACGCGGAATCGATTGCGAGGTCGGCGGTGGTCAACTGCGTCTTCCACCATGTCCCGCTCGCGCTCGGTGGCTGCGCGTTCGCGAGCGCGAATTGCACGGTGGGATCGGCCTGCAATGGGAGGCCTACCTTGAGGCGATTGATGAAGACCGACGCGATGATCGGCTGCTCCGCCTTCTGCACTGCCTCGCGCTCCACGATCGAGGCGAGGATCACGGTGTCATCGAGCGAGAGACTGTGTGACTTCGCGGCCGAGATGATCTCGGGCGTCACCTGCGCGGTGAACGCATCGAGCATTGAGGCGACGAGGTCCGGCGCGCTGGCCTGGCATTGCAGTGGATAGCTCGCGGGGAGCAGGTAGCCCAGCAGCGACCTCGATGGCGGCGGGGGGACGGGCAGCCGATTGCGCGGCGCGTTCTTCAGCGCGGCCGCCCAGTCCGCCTCGGTGGTGATGCCGGCGCGCTCGACGATGGTGCCGATCTCCTCGAGACGTCGGCCCTCGGGGATCGGAATGAGCTTGGCGGAGGTGATGCCGCCGCGCAGACGGCGCACGAGCTCGGACGCCGGTGTCGACTTCGAGAAGATGTAGCAGCCGGCGCGCAGTTCGCGGCCCGCGCCGTCGAGGCTGACGAGCAGGTTGTAGCGACGGATGTCGGTGAGGATGCCGGCGTCGACAAGCGACTTGCCGATGGCGTCGGGCGACATGCCCTGCGCGACCGTGAATGTCAAGGGCGGTGCGCTCTCGACGGCTTCGGTGGGTGGAGCAGGGAGACGCATGGCGTACGCGGTGAGGTGTGGCGAGAGGCGCAGCGCGACGGTGAGCAGCGCGGCGATGACGAGCAGGTAGACGAGACGCATCAGGCGGCCGCCGAGCATTACTCGGTGGTCTCAACTTCAGGGGGATCGTTCGAGGCGTTAAGCGCGGCGTGCGCGGCCTCGAAACGACGGCGGTCGATGAACTGTTGCAGCAGGAAGGCGGCGGCGAGGTCGTCGCTGGGCTTGGCGCGACCGGCGGTGCGCTCGACGGCCTTCGAGGACAGGCGCTCGTCCTCGTACTGCACGTCGATGTTGAGGACGCGCCGCACACGCTCGCCCAGCTTGCGTGCGAGCGCGGCCGAGGTGCGCTCGGTGCCGTCGAGCGAGATCGGCAAGCCGATCACGATGCCGACAACGCCCTCGCGCTTGGCGATGGTGCGAATCGCCGGGACAGCAACATTTGCGGGGACGATCTCGACGGGCACGGCGACGAGCTCGTTCTCATCGCAGACGGCGATGCCGACGCGCACGCCACCGGGATCCACGCCGAGCCAGCGCATTAGCCGCCTGTCAATCGCGCGCGGGCGGCGCTGTGTGCAGCCTCGAGCGCGGCGTCGAGCTTCGACGCATCGCGGCCACCGGCCATTGCGATCTGTGGGCGGCCGCCGCCGCCGCCACCGGCGACGGTCGCGGCCTCGCGGATGAGGGCGTCGGCGCGCACGTCGCGGGCGACGAGATCGTCCGTGACCATGGCGATGAACTGCGGGCGGTCCTCGATGACGGCGCCGAGGACGATCACCGAGGACGGCAGACGGCTACGGAGCTGGTCCATGAGGCCACGCAGGGCATCGGCGCTCGCGGCGTCGACGCGGCCGACGAGCAGATGCGCGCCGTTGATGTCCTCGGAAGTTGCGGCGAGGTCCTCGGCCTGTCCGGCGGAGGCCTGGCGTGCGAATGCGTCAGCGCGGCGACGCTCCTCGGTGACCTGGTGCTCGAGCGCGTCGATGCGGTTGGGGATCTCCTCGGTCGGCACCTTGAAGCGCTGCGCGAGGGAGCCAACCAGCTCCATGCGGTCCTCGATGTAGCGCTCGGCCTCGGGGCCGGTGAGCGCCTCGATGCGGCGCATGCCGGCGCCGATGCTCGCGTCGCTGATGATGACAAGCATGCCGACGCCGCCGGTGGAGTGCAGGTGGATGCCACCGCACAGCTCGCGGCTGAAGCACTCCTCGGTGTGATGTGCGGGGTTCTGCGCGTGCGACTCGCAGTACTCGACCATGCGCACGTTCGCGGTATAGCGGTCCTCGAAGAAGGCGATGGCACCGCGCTCGATGGCCTCTTCGTATGGGAGCTCGATGGTCTCGCGCGAGATGTCGTCGCGGACCTTCGCGTTCACGAGGCGCTGCACTTCGCGCAGGAGCTCGGGCGTGGGCGACTCGGAGTGCGTGTAGTCGAAGCGCAGGCGGTCGGGGCCGACGTACGAGCCGGCCTGACGGACGTGGTTGCCGAGCACTGCGCGCAGGGCGGCGTGCAGGAGATGCGTGCCGGTGTGGTTGCGCGCGCTGTTTACGCGGCGCATCGGGTCGGCGTGCGCGGTCGCGCTCGCGGCGGTCGCGATGTGGCCGGTCAGCACTGAGCCGGAGTGCACGATCGCAGAGCCGTGGCGCTGCGTGTCGGTGACCATGAAGCGGCCGTCGTTTGTGACGATCTGGCCGTGGTCGCCGACCTGACCGCCGCCCTCCGGGTACATCGAGGTGGTGTCGAGGACGAGCTCGCCCTCCTGCCCGGCGTCGAGACGATCGACGCGGGCGCCGTCGCGCAGGATTGCGAGTACGGAGCCGTTGCCCTCGAGCGCCTCGTAACCGACGAAGGCGCTCTGGAGGCCGAGTGCGGCGTACTGCTCGCCGCGGGCATCCTCGAAGTCGGTGAAGCTGGTCTCGCCACGCGAGCGCACGCGCTGTGCGGCCATCTCGGATTCGAAGCCGGCCTGGTCGACGGTGAAGCCGCGCTGTGCAGCGACCTCGGTGGTCAGCTCGGGTGGGAGGCCGTGCGTGTCGTAGAGCACGAACATGTCGCGGCCCGGGACGACGAGCGTGCTTGCCTCGCGTTCCAGCACCTGCTCCAGCAGCTCGAGGCCGCGTGCGAGCGCCTGCTGGAAGCGCGCTTCCTCGAGGCCGACGACGCGGAGGATGTAGTCGCGTTGCCCGGCGAGGCCAGGGTGCGCGCCAAGCGATGCGTTGATCGCGGCGTCGACGGTGCGCGAGAAGAACAAGTCGCGAATGCCAAGCGTGTAGCCGAAGTAGATCGCGCGGCGCAGCACACGACGCAGCACGTAGCCGCGACCCTCGTTCGAGGGCAGCACGCCGTCGAAGAGCAGGAACGCGGTCGCGCGTGAGTGCTCCGTGATCGCGCGCAGTGCGCGGGCGACCTCGGGACTTTCGTCGGGGTCGTAGACGCGGCCGGAGATGGCCTCGGCCTGACTGAGGATGCCGCGCAGCTGGTCGGTCTCGTAGACGGAGCGCACGTTCTGCAGCACCCACGAGACGCGCTCGATGCCCGCGCCGGTGTCGATGTTCTGGCCAGGCAGCGGCTGCAGGGTGCCGTCGGCCTGACGGTCGTACGCCATGAAGACGAGGTTCCAGATCTCGAGGAAGCGACCGCAGCCGATGTCGGGGTGACAAGTGTCAGCGGCGCAGTTCGGGCAGCCGGGGGTCACTCCGAAGTCGTAGTGCAGCTCCGAGCACGGGCCGCAGGGGCCAGTGTCACCGGACGACCAGAAGTTTCCCTGCTCCGCGGTGTAACGCAGGATGCGGTGCTCCGGGACGCCTTGATCGAGCCAGAGACCGAGCGCCTCGTCGTCGTCCTCGTAGACGGTCGCCCAGAGCTGGTCACGGTCGACCTTCGCGACGTTGGTGAGGAAGTCCCAGGCCCAGCCGATCGCCTCCTTCTTGAAGTAGTCGGCGATTGAGAAATTGCCGAGCATCTCGAAGAAGGTGAGGTGCGAGAGGTCGCCGACCTCCTCCACGTCTGTGGTGCGGAAGCACTTCTGGACGGAGGTCATACGGGACGCGGGTGGCTGCTCCAGGCCCATGAAATAGGGCTTGAACTGCACCATGCCGGCCGAGGTGAACAGCAGGGAGGGGTCGCCGTGCGGGACGAGGGGCGACGAGGGGATACGGCGGTGTCCACGTCCCTCGAAGTAGCTGAGGAACGCTTCGCGCAGTTCATCGACGGTCACGGAACGGCCCTCGGATCACGGCTGAGCGGCTGGTGACAGGAATTGCGGGAGTGTAACATGGCTCACTCAGGTGAGTGAATTCATCACTCGTCCTGCCATCCATTGTCATTGCCCCGGGAACGTCTCCGGTGGCCCCGCGAAGCGAACACGACCCTGAGCGCCGACCCTCCGCTTCCGAGTACCTCTCTATGACCGCCCACCAGAATGCTGCAGGCTGGGTCGCCGTCGTGCTGGCGGCTGGCCGTGGCACGCGCATGCGCTCGCGGCTGCCGAAGGTGCTGCACCCGGTTGCCGGTCGCTCGATGGTGCGACACGTCTGCGAGGCGGTCCGCGCGGCAGGCTGCGAGCAGATCGTGGTCGTGACCGCCGATGCGCACGACGAGGTCGCCGAGGCGGTGCGCGCCTCGATCCCCGGAGTGGTGATTGCCGCGCAGGGTGAGCCACTAGGTACGGGCCATGCCGCACTCGCGAGTCGCATCGCTGCCGGTGCAGCCTCGCGCGTGTTGATCCTCAACGGCGACCTGCCGCTGCTCACCGAACGCACCGTGCTCGAACTGATGCAGCGACACGACGCATCGACCTCGATGCTGACGTTCCTCACGGCGTTCCTCGGAGACCCGACGGGGTACGGCCGCGTGATGCGCCGCATGGGCAAGGTCGTCGGGATCGTCGAGGAGACTGAGACCGACGCGACGACGCGCGGCACGCCCGAGGTGAACGTCGGGCTGTACGCAGCGAACGCCGAGTGGCTGTGGCCGACGCTATCGGCAGTTGCGCCGAGCCCGCGTGGTGAGATCTATCTGACCGACATCATTGCGCGTGCGGTGGAACACCCCGAGGGCGCGCAGGCGTACACGATCGTCAAGTCCGCTGAAGCACAGCAGGTCAACACGCGCGTCGAGTTGTCTCGTGCGGAGCAACTGATGCGCGAGCGCATTCGCGAGCGACTGATGCTCGATGGCGTGACGTTGATCGATCCGAGCACGACGTACATTGACGCCGGAGTGACGGTTGGCGAAGACACGACGTTGCTCCCCGGTGTGCACATCCTCGGTGAGTCGCAGATCGGTGGCGGCTGCCGGATCGGGCCGGGCGCCGTGCTGCGCGACATGCGCATCGGCGAGCGCTGCGAGATCGGTGGCTCGACGCTTGAAGGATCGAGCCTGGGCGACGACGTCACTGTCGGGCCGTACTCGCACGTGCGTCCCGGATCGACGATCGAGGCTGAGGTGCACCTCGGGAACTATGCCGAGGTGAAGGCGTCGCGCATTGGTGCGCGCACGCAGGTGGGGCATTTCTCCTACATCGGTGATTCCGATGTCGGATGCGACGTGAACATCGGCGCGGGCACGATCACCGCAAACTACGACGGGGTCGATAAGCACCGCACCGTGATCGGTGATAGCGCGTTCATCGGTAGTGACTCGGTGCTGGTTGCGCCGGTGACGGTCGGTGCGAAGGCGCGAACAGCAGCAGGGGCGGTCGTGACGCACGACGTCGAGGCGGGCACGCTCGTCCTCGGTGTACCGGCGCGCGTCCGTCCACAGCGTGAGGGGGTCTAAGGTCCCGTCGGGGACCGACACTGCTTGGATACCACCCTACTGATTGCACTCATCGTCCTCGTCGCGTCCGCGGCGCTGCTGATCGTGATCTCAGCCGCCGAGGCTGCGATTGGCTCTATTAGCCGTGGACGCCTCCACGCCCCGACTGCGGGGCAACGTCTCAACGACCTCCTCGATAACTACATCCGACAGCGCCAGACGATCCTGCGTTCGCTGACCGTGGGCGGATCGATCGTGATGATTTCGTTGACCGTCTCGCTCGTGGTGATCTTCACCATTGCGATGCGACCGGGCATTTTCGCTGAGGTCGTCGCCGGTGCCACGGCGTTATTCCTCAGCACAGCGCTGCGCCAGACGGCGCGCACGTTCGCGCTGGTGAGCCCTGCTGCGACCGGCGTCCGATTGGCAATGCTGATCACCGTGTTGCAGTGGCTGTTTGGGCCTATCGGCTGGGGCGTCGCGGCGCCCGCTCGAGCGGTGGTGCGGATGCTCGGCCGTGACCCGGATGCAGCCGAGGCGAATCCGGCCGGCGAACTGCTGGCGGTGCTCGAACGCACCGAGAGCGATGACGAGGACCAGTCACTGACCGAGGAGCGGCGGATGATGCGTGGCATCCTCGCGATGGCGGAACAGACCGTGCGCGAGATCCTTTCGCCGCGGCCGGATGTGGCGGCCGTGCCGGTGGACGCCGCGCTGGCCGATGTGACCAAGCTGATCGCGGAAACGGGGTTCTCCCGCATCCCGGTATACGAGGAATCGCTCGACCACGTGGTCGGGGTGATCTACGCGAAGGACCTGCTGCGGTACCTGCACGGCGACGGCCAGCACGAGCCGGCGCTGATGGCGATTGCGCGGCCTCCCTACTTCGTGCCGGAGTCGAAGCGCGCGGACGACCTGCTTGCGGATATGCGGCGCAACAAGGTGCACATGGCGATCGCGGTCGATGAGTACGGCGGGACGGCCGGGGTAGTGACTGTCGAAGACCTGCTGGAAGAGATCGTCGGCGAGATCGCCGATGAGTACGACGTCGAGGACCTCGAGGTGCAACGGGTGTCGACGGATGAGGCGATCGTCGATGCCGGACTGCCGATCGACGACCTGAACGAGCTGTTCGGGACGGAGATCGACTCGGAGGACTTCGACACGGTGGGCGGGCTCGTGCTGGCGCTGCTGGGACGGATCGCCGGGCCGGGTGACGAGGTTGAGAGCGCAGACCATCGCATCACGCTGCGGGTACTGTCGGTGCTCGGACGCCGGATCAAGCGCGTGCGGGTGCGACGAGTGCGTGCGGAGGAGCCTACGAGCGGCAAGTGACCGTCGCGGGCCGAGAGGCCTCGCGGATTGTCGCGGCTTGCTAGGCTAGAGCGATGACCGCTTCATCGAGTTCTGGCCAGGACGGCGTCCCCGCCGATCTGGCCTTCCGTGTCGCACTGCACCGTATCTATCGTCTGGGCGCGATGCGCTTTGGGCTGCTCGAACGCTACTTCGGGTCGCTGGAGGAGGCGTGGCGCGCGGATAGTGCCTCGCTGTCGGCCGCGGGCCTCGACGCACGGACCGTCACCGAGGTGGTGCGGGCGCGAGACGACATCGACCCCGACGCGGAGCTCGAACGGCTGTACCTCGCAGGGGTGACGGCGCTGGCTGCGACTGACTCGCGCTACCCGAGTCGCCTCGGCGAGATCGCAGATGCGCCGCCTGTGCTCTACGTACGTGGGGCCTGGCTGCCCGAGGACGAGTGGGGCGTGGCCGTGGTGGGCACGCGGCGGGCCACGGCGTACGGGCGGCAGGCCGCGGGCGAGCTGTCGCGAGCTGTCACGTGGGCTGGGGGTGAACAGCGTCACGGTGGTCTCCGGGCTGGCGCGCGGCATCGATACGATCGCGCACAACGCCGCCCTCGAGGCTGGTGGACGGACGGTCGCGGTGCTCGCGAACGGACTCGACACGGTCTACCCGCCCGAGAACGCGCGGCTGAGCGACCAGATCGCCGAGCACGGCGCACTGATGACGGACTATCCGCTCGGGACGAAGCCACGGGCGGACTTCTTTCCTCGACGCAATAGGATTATGTCAGGAGTCGCACTCGGGACGCTCGTGGTCGAAGGCGACCATGACTCCGGGGCGATGATCACTGCGAAGTTCGCGATCGAGCAGGGCCGCGAGGTGTTTGTCGTGCCGGGCTCGATCTTCTCGCCGCAGTCGCGAGGGCCCCATGCCCTGCTGCGGGACGGTGCCACGCCGGTGGCGTCGGCGGGCGAGGTGCTGGAGGCGCTCAACCTGACAATGGTTGGGACGCAGATGGACTTCGGACGGGCGATGCCGCCGACGGATCCGGACGAGGTTGCGCTGATGGCAGCGCTGAGCCGGGAGCCTCGACACATCGATGAGGTGGCCCGGGCGTCCGGTTTGGCCCCAGCCACGGTGTCAGGTACGCTCGCAATGCTCGAATTGAAAGGTCTGGTGCGCGATCTGGGCGGCATGCAGTACGTCCGACTCCGCGAAGACGGCGCCGAATACGACGCTCACCTCAACACGTCCGTAGCAGGACCGGCCGAGTGACCACGGCCAAAACGCCTCGATCGCGCGCCCGGACGCCGTCCGGCAAGCGCCTCGTGATCGTCGAGTCGCCAGCCAAGGCGCGGACGATCGGGCGCTTCCTCGGCCCTGAGTACGTGGTGGAGTCCTCGATCGGGCACATCCGGGACCTGCCCTCGAAGGCAGCCGAGATTCCCGAGAACGTCAAGAAAGAGCCATGGGCACGCCTCGGGGTCGACGTCGATCACGACTTCGCGCCGCTCTACATCGTCCCCGCGACGAAAAAGCAGCAGGTCACGAAGCTGAAGGCGCTGCTCCGCGACGCTGACGAGCTGTACCTCGCAACAGACGAGGACCGAGAGGGCGAGGCGATCGCCTGGCACCTCCAGGAGGTGCTCGCACCAAAGGTGCCGGTGCATCGGATGGTGTTCCACGAGATCACGCGGCAGGCGATTGAAGAGGCTCTGGCGCATCCGCGCGACCTCGACCAGAACCTGGTGGAAGCGCAGGAAGCACGGCGCATCCTCGACCGCTTGTACGGGTACGAGGTCTCGCCGGTGCTGTGGCGCAAGGTGCGCCCGCGCTTGTCGGCCGGCCGTGTGCAGTCCTCGGCGGTGCGCCTGGTGGTGCAGCGCGAACGGCTGCGCATGGCGTTCGTCTCGGCGTCATTCTGGGATGTCGACGCGACGATGCAGGCTTCCGACGCCTCGTTCCCTGCGCATCTCGTTGAGGTCGACGGGAAGCGTGTGGCGAGCGGGCGTGACTTCGAGCCGACCACGGGCAAGCTCGAAGGTGAGGCGACGCTGCTCGACGAGGGCACGGCGCGGCGGATCGCAGAAGCTATCGGCAGCGTGCCGGCGACGGTAACTGAGGTCGTCGAGCGCCCGTACACGCAGCGCCCGGCCGCCCCGTTCATCACCTCGACGCTGCAGCAGGAGGCGGCGCGCAAGCTGCGCTTCACGGCGCAGCGCACGATGGGCGTGGCGCAGCAGCTGTACGAGAACGGCTACATCACCTACATGCGTACTGACTCGACGAACCTGTCGACTCAGGCGCTCGACGCGGCGCGCGCGCAGGTACGGCAGCTCTACGGCAACGAGTACTTGCCCGACTCGCCGCGGCAGTACACGCAGCGGGTGCGCGGCGCGCAGGAAGCCCACGAGGCGATCCGCCCCGCCGGCGACGCGTTCCGCACGCCTGAGAGCGTGCGTGGCGAGCTGGATGGTGACGCGCTGCGCGTGTACGAGCTGGTGTGGATGCGCACGGTCGCCTCACAGATGCGGGACGCGACCGGGTTCCGCACCAACGTGCGGATGCAGGCGTCGGCCGGTGTGGACGGCACTGCGGTGCTGGCTGCCTCGGGACGCGTGATTCAGTTCCCCGGCTTCCTGCGGGCGTATGTCGAAGGCTCGGACGACCCGGACGCGGAGCTCGACGAGCAGGAGCGCATCCTGCCGCCGCTCACGCAGGGGCAGTCGGTTGCGACGACGCACACCGAGGCGAAGGGCCACGAGACCCAGCCGCCGGCGCGCTACACCGAGGCGAGCCTGATCCGCGAGCTGGAAGAGCGCGGCATTGGCCGCCCGTCCACATACGCCTCGATCATCGGGACGATTCAGGACCGTGGGTACGTGCAGAAGCGTGGTACCGCGCTGATGCCGACGTTCCTGGCGTTCGCGGTGGTGAACCTGCTGGAGCAGCACTTCCCTGAGCTCGTGGACCTCGATTTCACCGCGAAGATGGAAGAGGACCTCGACGCGGTCGCGGATGGTGCGCTCGACGCGACGCCGTGGCTGCGCCGCTTCTACTTCGGCGACCCCGATGCGCCCGAGGGTGCATCGGGCGCACTCGCGAATGAAGGACTGCGTCACCGTATCGGCTCCGGCTGGGAGGCGATCGACGCCCGCGAGGTGTCCTCGATCCCGCTGGGCAAGGATGCGGATGGTCGCATCGTCGCGGTGCGTGTCGGGCGATACGGGCTATACATCCAGGCCGGCGACGAAGACGTGCGCGCGAACATCCCTGACGACATGCCGCCGGATGAGATCGATCTCGAGCAGGCGCTGGCACTGCTCGCACGCGCCGCGAAGGGCGACCAGCCGCTGGGCACCGACCCGGCGACGGAGCTGCCGATCTACCTGAAGACGGGCCGATACGGGCCATACGTACAGGTCGGCGAAGACGACATGAACGACGGCAAGCCCAAGCGCTCCTCGGTGTGGCCGACGATGGATCTGAACACGCTGACGATCGACGAAGCGCTGATGCTGCTCTCGTTCCCGAAGACACTGGGCACGAACCCGACGAACGGTGAGCCGGTCACCGTGCAAGACGGACCGTTGGGGCCGTACGTGAAGTCGGGCACCGAGAACCGCAGCCTGCGCGACCACGACCACCTCGCGGCGGTCGAGTTGGACGAGGCGCTGGCGCTGCTGGCGGAACCACGGCAGACGCGTGGTCGTCGCGGCTCAGCGAGCACGCTCGCGGAACTGGGGCCGCACCCCGATTCCGGGAAGCCGGTGCAGGTGCGCAGCGGCAAGTTTGGGCCGTACGTCACTGATGGCGTAGTCAACGCCACGGTGCCGGCTGGGCGCACGCCACAATCGCTCACGCTCGACGAGGCGCTCGACCTGCTGGCCCTCCGCGCGCAGCGCATGCGCGATCAGGGGTTGGACCCGACGGCGACGAAAGTCACGAAGACAACTCGTGCGCGGAAGCCCTCGACAGGCACACGCGCGACCAAGACCACGCGACGACCGGCCACACGCCGTAGCGCGTAGCGCGCTGACGACTGCACGCACGAGGAGCACGCGATGGCACCACGCGCACCTCGAACCGCCAAACCCTCGATCGACCCCACGTTAAAGGCGGCACTGCGCGAGCGCGCGCAGGAGATGCTCGATCGCTACCTGACGTATCTGCGCGGGATCCGGCGACGGTCGGAGTACACGCTGCGCAACTACCAGAACGACATCGGTACGTTCCTCGAGTTCCTCGCAGAGCGAGGGCGCGAGTTCGATCGCGCGGGACGCAGCGACGGACGCGCATACCTCGCGCAAGCACGCGAGGCGGGACTCGCGCCGGCCTCGATCAAACGCCAGGCTACGACGATGAAGGCGTTCTACAACTGGCTCGACCGTGAGGGGTTTTTGCCGCCGGGACAGCCTGGGGACTCGATCCTGTTGCTGCGGTATCCGAAAGCGCCACGACTACTCCCGCACTTCCTGAGTGCCGAGGAGACCGATGCACTGATCTCGGCGCCGGACGTGTCGACGGCGCGTGGCCTGCGTGACCGCGCGCTGCTCGAGCTGCTGTACGGGGCCGGTCTGCGCGTGAGCGAATTGGTCGGCGTTGACGTCGTCGACCTCGACCTCGCGAACCGACAGGTGCACGTGCTGGGCAAGGGCAACCGCGAGCGGATCTGCCTGTACGGGGATCCGGCGGCCGAGGCGCTGATCGCATACATCGAGCGAGGCCGGCCGGAGCTCGTGACTGGCGGGCAACGGGCGCTGTTCATTGGCCGTGAAGGCGCGCGGCTGTCGGTGCGCGCAGTGCAGGAGATCGTGCGGCGCTCGGGCGTCGCGGCGGCGATCCGATCGCGCGTGCACCCCCACCTGCTGCGACACACGTTCGCCACCCATATGCTGGAAGGCAATGCTGACCTGCGTGTGGTGCAGGCACTGCTCGGACACGCCTCGGCGGACACGACGCAGATCTACACGGCGGTCACCAATAAACGACAGCAAGGACTCGTCACCTCTGCGCTCGGACGGGCGCGCGAGGTCGAGGGACAAAACACTCGGCGCTGACGCGTGCACGAATCGAGACGACCATGCGCATCCTCGTGATCAACGGGCCGAACCTGAACCTGCTGGGGCAGCGTGAGCCCGAGCTGTACGGATCGGTGACGCTCCCGGACATCGAGACGCTGCTGACCGCACGCGCCGAAGAGCTCGGCGTCGAACTGTGGTGCGCGCAGTCGAACGACGAGGGCGAGATTGTCACGCTGATCCAGGAACACGGTGACTTCGACGCGCTGATCATCAACGCGGGCGGCTACACGCACACCTCGGTGGCGATTGCAGACGCGATTGCAGCGACCCAGCTGCTCACCGTCGAGGTGCACCTCTCGAACATCTATAAGCGCGAAGAGTTTCGCCATCACTCCTACGTTGCCGCGGTGGCGTGGGGGCAGATCGCCGGGCTTGGGTACCACGGCTACCTGTCTGCGCTCGACTCGCTGCACCGTCGGCTGAGCGAGGAAGCTGCGCCGGAGTGACGACGGAGACAACCTCGACAGCCACGAGGCGTATCGAGCGCACCCGTGCACGCCTCGACGAACTCGGGGTGGATGCGCTCCTGGTCACGACGCCGTCGAATCGCCGCTGGGTGTCGGGGTTCACTGGGACGGCGGGGGTCGTGCTCGTGACGCGCGATCGCGCGGTGGTTGCGACGGACTCGCGCTACTTCGAGCAGGTCGGCGTGCAGGCGACGGCATGCACGCTGCTGCGCGCGAACGGTGCGATGAGCGAGTGGGTGCCCGAGCTGCTTGCGGGCCTCGGTGGCAAGCGCGTGGGGTTCGAGCTGGCCGACATGACGGTTGCGGCGTACGAGGACTGGACGCATGAGCTTGGTGCACTGCCCGCTGGCGATCGACTGACGCTGGTCCCCGCACCGAAGGCGATCGAGACGCTGCGTGCGATCAAGGACGCGGAGGAGCTCGACGCACTGACCCGGGCGGTGCTGCTCGGGGATGCGGCGTGCGAGCACGCGCGATCGATGGCGCAGCCGGGGATGACCGAGCAGGCGCTCGCGTGGGAGGTGCAGCAGTACGCCCTGCCCCACGGCGCCGATGACCTCTCGTTCCCGACGATCATCGCGGGCGGACCGTGGGGGGCGCTGCCGCACGCGATTCCTCGTGCGGTCGCACTTGAGGCGGGTCAGGGCGTAGTGATGGACCTCGGGGTGCGGGTGGACGGGTACTGCTCGGACCTGACGCGTACGATCTTCCTCGGGAGCCCGGATGCGCAGTTCCGGCGTATCTACGACATCGTGCTCACTGCCCAGGAGGCGGCCGAGGAGCGCATCGAGGCTGGGATGACAGGCCTGCAGGCGCACGAGATCGCCGCCACGATCATCCGCGAGGCTGGGTACGGCGAGTACTTTGGGCATGGGCTCGGCCATGGGGTCGGTCTCGATATCCACGAGGCGCCGCGGCTGGGGCCGCGCTCGGAAGACGTGCTGCAAGACGGTCAGGTTGTTACCGTGGAGCCGGGCATCTATATCCCCGGCTGGGGCGGGGTGCGCATCGAAGACCAATGCGTGATGGAGGGCGGCCGGCTGCGGCGGCTCTCGACCGCATCGAAGTTGAACTGATTCCTCGGAGAGGGAGACTCGAATGCTGAGTACTGGCGAGCTCAAGAAGGGCGCTGCCGTCGAGATTGACGGCAGCCTCTACCAAATCGTCGAGGTGCAGCACGTCAAGACGAAGAAGTCTGCCGTCTACCGCGTGAAGCTGAAGGACCTCCGAGCCGGTCACATCACCGAGCGCACGTTCAACACTGGTGAGAAGCTGGTCGCGGCGCGCGTCGAGCGCCGCGACATGCAGTACCTCTATGGGGACACCGATTCACTGACGTTTATGAACACGCAGACGTTTGACCAGATCGCGGTACCGCGAGGCATTGCAGGCAATGCGCTCGACTATCTGCGCGAGGGTGACGTGGTGCAGGTGATGGCATACGGCGAGGAGGCGCTCGGCGTCGAGCTGCCGGCGTCCGTGACACTGACGATCACGCGCTCGGATCCCGGTGTGAAGGGCGACACGGCGACTGGCGCCACGAAGCCCGCCACGATGGAGACCGGCCTGGTCGTGGACGTGCCGCTGTTCATCAACGAGGGCGACAAGATCAAGATCTCCACCTCCGAGGGTCGCTACATCGAGCGCGTGCAGTCCTAGCGTGCCGCCGGAGGTCTATCCGGTCTCGCAAGTCACGCGCTATCTGCGCGAGCTGCTGGAGAACAACCGGCACCTAACCGAGGTGTGGGTCGCGGGTGAGATCTCGAATCTCACCCGCGCGTCTTCTGGGCATATCTATTTCACACTCAAAGACGAGCGCGGCGCGTTGCGCTGCGCCTTCTTCCGCAACCGCAACATCGGGCAGCGGATGCCACTCGCAGAAGGACTGTCAGTCGTTGTGTACGGATCGCTGTCGCTGTACGAGCAGCGCGGCGACCTGTCATTTGTCGTGGACTTCGTGCAGCCGGAAGGCACGGGCTCGCTGGCTGCGGAGTTCGAGCGGCTGCGCGATCGGTTCGAGGCCGAGGGCCTGTTCGCACTTGAGCGAAAGCGCGCACTGCCGGCGTTCCCGCAGCGCGTAGGTGTCGTGACCTCCTCGACGGGTGCGGTGTGGCACGACATCTGTGATGTGCTCGGACGACGGTGGCCGCTCGCGACGCTGGTGCTGCAGCCGACGCCCGTGCAGGGCGAGGGTGCGTCGCCCTCGATCGCCGAGGCGATCCGCAGCGTGGTGCAGCACAACGTCGACCTCGTGATCGTCGCGCGTGGCGGCGGCTCTGCGGAGGACCTCTGGGCGTTCAATGAGGAGCCGGTGATCCGCGCGATCTTCGGCTGCCCGGTGCCGGTGGTCTCGGCTGTCGGGCATGAGACGGACAACACGCTTGCAGACCTCGTTGCTGACGTGCGTGCGCCGACGCCTTCAGCAGCGGCCGAGCTCGTGGCGCCAGACCGTGCGGCGGTCGGACGGCATGTCTCGGTGTTGCAGACGCAGATCACGGTGACCACCACACGGAACATGGCGCGCGCGAGCGAAGGCGTCGAAGCGCAACAGCGCCACCTCGTGCGTGCGCTGCCGGCGGTGGACGCGTTGCAGCAGCGGGTGCGTGAGCGCGGGCTGGCGATGACGCGTGCGGTGCGAGCGCACCGTGATCACGCGGTGATTGGTGTGGCCTCGCAGCAGGCGCGCGTGGCGGCGTTGTCGCCGCTCGCGACGCTGGAGCGCGGGTATGCGCTGGTCGTGCGCGAGGATGGCAGCGTGGCGACCTCGGCGACGGCATTGGCCGGCGGCGAGCGCGTGTCGCTGCGGCTGCGGGATGGCTCGCGCGATGCGCGTATCGAGGGGTTGTTGTGACGACTGCGAACGATGACAGCTTCGAGGCGCTGTATGAGCGCCTGCAAGCGGTGACGGCTCGGCTCGAGGAAGGCAACTTGCCGCTCGAGGAGTCAGTGACGTTGTACGAAGAAGGCATGGTGCTGGCGCAGCGGTGCCAGGCACTGCTCGCAACCGTCGAGCAGCGCATCGAGACACTGCGCGAGCAATACGAGGATGGCTTCAGCCGGTGACGCTCCGCCTGGGATGGTTCACGACCGGCCGTGGCCAGGGGTCGCGTGCGATGTACCAGGCCGTGTCCGACGCGATCGCCTCGGGCAGCCTCGATGCACGGTTTGCATTCGTGTTCTGCAATCGCGATACGGGTGAGGACGACGCGACCGACTCGTTCTTTGCGCGTGTGCACGCTGATGGAGTGCCGCTCGTCACCGTGTCGTCGGCGCAGTTTCGTCGCAGCCACGGCGGTGAGCGATCGCGGCACGGCGAGCCGCTGCCGGCGTGGCGCATCGCGTACGACGAGGCGATCGAGGAGGCGTTGGCGCTCTACCCGTTCGACCTTGGTGTGCTCGCGGGCTACATGCTGATCTTCGGCTCCGAATTCGTCTCGAAGCACGCACTGCTGAACCTGCACCCCGCACTGCCCGATGGCCCGACTGGGACCTGGCGCGAGGTGATCTGCGAGCTGATCCGCGATGGTGCCGCGGAGAGCGGTGTGATGCTGCACCTCGCGATCCCCGAGGTGGATATGGGGCCTGTGGTCGCGTTCTGCCGGTACTCGCTGCACGAGGGTGATCTCGATGCTGCGTGGAGCGGGGCGGCGACGGACGCGAGTGATGAAGCGCTCGAGGCGTCTCCGTTGTTCGCGGCGATCCGGCAGGTTGGGATGGTGCGCGAGTCGCCGCTGCTCCTCGCGACGCTCGAGGCGTTTGCGGGCGGGCGGCGGCAGACGGACGGGGCGCGCGTGCTCGACGCCAGCGGGCAGGCAGCCCAGCCAGCCGATCTGACCGCCGAGGTCGACACACTCATCGGACGAGCTCCGTAATCGGGCCGTGGCCGGGCCTTGCTGCGCGCTGTAGGCTGTGCCGCCGGCCCGAGATGCGAGATGCCTCGAGAGCCGCTGTTCCTGGAGCCGCCTCATGAACCTACCGGTGCCATCAGACCTCTTCGGGGGTTCCCGTGCCGTCTCGTCTCGGCAGACGCTCGCGCTGGCTGTGGCGACTCGCCTCGTGCCGGTCGTGCGGGCCTCACTGGTCGCTGCTGTAGCCGGACTGGGCGTCGAGATGGCGCTGCGTGCCACTGTGATGCGGGTACTGACGGCGCTGGGACGCGGCGCCGTGGAGGCCTCGGCGCATTCGGTGGCTGATACGACGCGCACGATCGTGACGGAATACGTGGTACGCGAGCGCGTGCGACGCGTTCGTTAGGTTCCAATGCCACTCGAACGACTTCAGAAGCTCCTTGCCGGCGCCGGATATGGCAGCCGCCGCTCCTCTGAACTGATCATCACCGATGGCCGCGTGACCGTTGATGGTCGGGTCGCCTCACTGGGCGAGCGCGCCGACCCCCTCACCCAGCGCATCGAGGTCGATGGCGAAGCGATCGCGGCGGCTGAGGCTGCCGTCTGGATGCTGCACAAGCCGGCCGGATACCTCGTGTCCAAGTACGACCCCCACGGCGAGCATTTCATCTATGAACTGCTCCAGGCTGCGCCTCAAGGTCTTCGTTATGTCGGCAGGCTCGACCTCGAATCCGAGGGGCTGCTGCTGCTGACGACCGATGGCGAACTCGCCCACCGACTCACGCACCCTCGGTACGAGGTGTGGAAGACCTACGTCGCAGAGCTGCGGCGCGAGCCCAGCGCTGATGCGCTCGACCGGCTGCGCACAGGTGTGGAGCTCGAGGACGGCATGACCGCCCCTGTCCGCATCGAGCTCGAAGCACCCGCGCCGAATGCCCGGGCGCGTATCTCGTTGCGCGAGGGCAAGAAGCGCGAGGTACGGCGGATGTTCGCTGCGGTGGGTTGTCCGGTCACTCGCCTCAGGCGCGTGGATGTGGGCGGCGTCAGCCTCGGCGAACTCGAGGAGGGCGCCTCACGGCCGCTGACGGCGGACGAGGAGCGGCGACTCCGCGTCCTGGTCGGTCTGGTGGACGGTACTGACGGCGGCTCCCTATGATCCCCAACCGTTACCTCGCTCGTGCCCCGCACCCGGCTGGAGGCCACCCCATCTCTGACTCGCTGGCCCGCAGCATCGCCATCGACGGTCCGACGGCCTCTGGTAAGAGCGTCGTGGGCCGCGCTGTGGCGGATCGGCTCCAGGTCGGATTCGTGGACACCGGACTGATGTATCGAGCGTGCACGCTGGCCGTGCTGGCAGCCGGGATCGACCCGCAGCAGCCGGATGCGGTGATCGAGTTGGTGCGCGAGCTCGCAATGGAACTCGAATGGCCGCGGGAGCTCTCCCAGCCACACGTGGTGCTGGCGGGCGAGGACGTGACGTCGCAGCTGCGTACACTGGAGATCGAGCACGCGGTGTCGTTTGTCTCGGGTGTGCCGGCGGTGCGCGATGAGCTGGTGCGGCGCCAGCGTGCCATCGCGGACCACTCGTCGATCGTCATGGCCGGACGTGACATCGGGACGCGTGTACTGACTGAGGCGCGCACGAAGATCTTCCTCGAGGCATCGGCCATGGTGCGCGCGCAGCGACGACTCGGCGAGGAGCTCGACTCCGGCCGGCAGACGACGTTCGAGCGCGTACTCGACGAGACGCGCCGACGTGACGAGATGGACAACACGGGTCAGCGCGCGATTCACCGCGAGCAGGCTGCGGACGACGCGATCATCATCGATACCGACATGCTCGGCATCGACGACGTCGTGGAGCGCTGCGTCGACGCGTACCGCGCCGCGAACGGGGGCTAGCCTCGTATGAGGCATGCGGTCTACGGACTGGTGTCTCGGTTCATTTACGGGCTCAGCACCGCACTGACCAAGCTCATCGTTGGCTCGCTCGCGCGCTGGGAGATCGTGGGTGCTGAGCGCATCCCGGCCGATGGGCCGATCGTGCTCGTCGCCAACCATCTCAACCTGCTCGATCCGCCGCTGGTGGCCGCGTCGACGCCACGGCGCGTGCATCCGATGGCGAAGCGTGAGCTGTTCAAGACACCGCTGATCGGGTGGGCGCTGTGGCCGTACGGCGCGTTCCCGGTGCGGCGATTCTCGGCGGACATGGGGGCGCTGCGCGCGGCTCGGAACCTGCTGCGACACGACGCGGTCGTGCTGATGTTCCCCGAGGGGACACGCTCGAAAGATGCACAGCTGCACCCGGCGCTGCCGGGGGCGGCGATGGTCGCGCTGCTGGCGGACGCGCCGGTGGTGCCGGTGGCAATCACGGGCACCGAGGACATCCGCCTCCCCGGCTCGCTGTTCGCATGGATGTCCGGGAAGCGGCCCCGCGTGCGAGTGGAGTTCGGCGAGCCGATCCGCCTCGGCGGCGCGAGTGACAGCTCCGGCGCCGAGCAGGCGACGGACGCGATGATGCGGCGCATCGCCTCGATGCTGCCGGCCTCGTACCAGGGGGCCTATGGGCCGGAGAGCGCCGGGCAGGTGGTGGTGGTGCGGCAGGAGCGCGAGCGCCGTTAGGCCGCTGGCATCAGTCACTGGCGACGAGTTACCCTTTCTACGTGCGTGGCGGGGTACGTTCGCAGTGAGGTGAGCGGCCCATGTGTGGGATCATCGGATACACCGGTCAACGGCCTGCAGGGCCGATCCTGATCGAGGGCTTGCGCCGCCTCGAGTACCGCGGGTACGACTCCGCGGGCATCGCACTCTTTGACGACCGCGATGGACTGTTTGTGCAGCGGACCGCCGGCAAGGTCGACCAGCTTGTGTCACGCCTCGAAGGCACGTTGCCCCCGGCGAGCGCCGGCATCGGGCACACGCGCTGGGCGACACACGGCGGCGCCACCGATGCCAACGCGCATCCGCACCTTGACCCGTCAGGGCGTGTGGCCGTCGTGCACAACGGCATCATCGAGAACTTCGAGTCGCTGCAGCGCCCCTACCGCGAGCGTGCCATCCGCTTCATGTCCGAGACCGACACGGAAGTACTCGCGTACCTCGTCGCGGATGAGCTCGCGCGCGGGCTCGACCTCGCGGACGCGGTGCGCGCGGTGATCGGGATGACCGAGGGTGCGTACTCGCTCGTGGTGATCACGAAGGATGAGCCGGGACGGATCGTCGCGGCGCGCGTGGGTAACGCCGGGGGCATCGTGATCGGTCACGGCGACGACGAGCGATTCCTCGCCTCGGACCTGGCGGCGCTGTTGCCCCACACGCGCAACGTCACCTTCCTCGAGCCTGGCGAGGTCGCCGACATCACGGCGGAGGCCGTGCGCTACAGCGACCTCGAAGGCATGCCGCTGATGAAGGCGATCGAGGTCCAGCCCTACGATCCGATGGCGGCCGTGAAGGGCCGTTTCAAGCACTTCATGCTCAAGGAGATCCACGAGCAGCCGGTCGGCACACTGGACATGATCCGTGGCCGGTACCGGCTCGACCCGCCGAGCGTGGATCTCGACGACATGCCGTTCACTGCCGAGCAGGTGCGCGCATTCACGCGTGTGGTGCTCATCGGCATGGGCACCTCGATGCATGCGGCGATGGTGGGCCGGCACTACATCGAGCGCTTCGCGCGCATCCCTGCCGAAGTCGACAACGCGGGGGAGTTCACCTACCGACGTCCCGTGCTGGACGAGCACACGCTCGTGATCTCCGTGTCGCAGTCCGGGGAGACCGTTGACCTCCTCGCAGCAATGGAGGAGGCACGTGCCGCCGGTTGCCCGCAGTTGACGGTGTGTAACGTGCATGGCGCGCAGACGACTCGTGTTGCGGACGCGACGATCTACATGCACATGGGCCCCGAGATCGCTGTGGCGAGCACCAAGACGATGATGGCCTCGATGATCGCGATTCACGCGGTCGCGCTCTGGCTCGGACGCATGCGCGGGACGCTTGATGGCGCCGTGGAGCGCGAGCAGGTCGAGGCCGCGCAGCATCTCCCGGCTGCGATCGGCGAAGCGCTGCTGCTCGAACCACAGATCGCGGAGGTCGCGCGCAAGTACGCGCAGGCCGAGCACTTCCTGTTCCTCGGACGCGGCTGGTGCTATCCGATCGCGATGGAAGGTGCGCTCAAGCTCAAGGAAGTGTCGTACATCCACGCCGAGGGCTACCCGGCGGGTGAGATGAAGCATGGCCCAATCGCGTTGATCGACGAGCACATACCAACCGTGGCGCTTGCGCTGCGCGATGAGCTGCACGACAAGATGCGTTCCAATATCGAGCAATTGAAGGCGCGACGCGGGCCAGTGGTTGCACTCGTGTCACAAGGTGACGAGACGCTGAACGGCGTTGCGGACGATGTGATCGAGTTGCCGGAGATCGAGGCGGCGCTGAGTCCGCTTGTGGCGGTGGTGGTGATGCAGCTGCTCGCGTACTACATCGCGCTGGAGCGTGGCGCGGACATCGATCAGCCTCGCAACCTCGCCAAGACGGTCACGGTCGAGTAGTCCTCGAACTTTGGTGCGTACGACGAAGCCCGGTCATTGGCCGGGCTTCGTGCTGTGGTGCGAGGTGTGCGCCTAGCCGGCGAGGGACATCGCGGAGACCTGCTCGGCGGCGGCGGCCATACCAGCGCTGAGGCGGGCGATCGGCACGCGGTACGGCGAGCACGATACGTAGGTGAAGCCGGCGTTGTGGCAGAACTCGACGGAGGCCGGGTTGCCGCCGTGCTCGCCGCAGATGCCCACCTTGAGGTCGGGGTGCACCGATCGGCCGCGCTCAACGCCGATCTTGATGAGCTCGCCGACGCCGTCGCGGTCGAGCTCCACGAATGGGTCACGAGGTAGCAGGCCCTGCTCGATGTAGGCGGGCAGGAAGCGGCTCGCGTCATCACGCGAGAGCCCGAAGGTCGTCTGCGTGAGGTCGTTCGTGCCGAACGAGAAGAAGTCGGCGTGGTTGGCGATCTTGTCGGCGACCATGCACGCGCGTGGCAGCTCGATCATCGTGCCGATGGTGTAGTCGACGCGGGTGCCGCGTTGCGTGATCACGCGCTCAGCGACCTCGGTGACCTGTGCGCGAAGCTGCTTCAACTCCGCCTCGAGGCCAACGATCGGGATCATGATCTCGGGCATCACATCGACGCCGGCGGCCTTGAGGTCGCAGGCAGCCTCGATGATCGCCTGCGCCTGCGTCTCGTAGATCTCCGGGTAGGTGATTGCGAGGCGGACACCGCGATGACCGAGCATCGGGTTGAACTCGTGGAGGGCCGTCACGCGGCGCTCGACCTCGGCGCGGTCAACGCCGAGGGCTGCCGCGACGTCCGCGATCTCCTCGGACTGCTGCGGGAGGAACTCGTGCAGCGGTGGGTCAAGTAGGCGGATGGTGACGGGGAGGCCGGCCATCGCCTTGAGGATGCCGTTGAAGTCTTCGCGCTGCATCGGCAGGATCTTCGCGAGCGCCTCGCGACGCCCCGCCTCGTCAGAGGCGAGGATCATCTGGCGCACGGCGAGAATGCGGTCCTTGCCGAAGAACATGTGCTCTGTGCGGCAGAGGCCGATGCCCTCAGCGCCGAAGGCGCGAGCGCGTGCGGCGTCCTCGGGCGTGTCGGCGTTCGCGCGCACCTTCAGGCGGCGTGCACCGTCGGCCCACGACATCATTCGCTCGTACTCGGCGGGCAGCACCGGATCGACCAGTGCGACGGCGCCACGCATCACCTCGCCGGTGGTGCCGTCGAGGGAGATCACGTCGCCCTGGCGAATCGTGATCGGGCCGCGGCCCGACACGTTCACGGTGAAGCGCTCCGCGTGGTAATCGATCTGCAGCGCACCGCAGCCGGTAATGCAGGTCTTGCCCATGCCGCGGGCGACGACAGCGGCGTGCGAGGTCGCACCGCCGCGCGCCGTGAGGATGCCCTGCGACACGCTCATGCCGATGACGTCCTCGGGGCTGGTCTCGATGCGGACGAGAATGACGTCCTCGCCACGACCGGCCCAGGCAGCGGCGTCCTCAGCAGAGAAGACGACCTTGCCCACGGCGGCACCCGGCGATGCGCCCACACCTCGAGCGATCGTGTCGGAGGTCGCGCCACGGTCGAAGGTCTGGTGTAGCAGCTCGTCGAGCTTCTCCGGCTCCTGGCGCAGCAACGCCTCGGCCTCGGTGATCTGCTGCTCGTCGACGAGGTCGGCGGCGATCTTCACCATCGCGCGTCCCGTGCGCTTACCGGAGCGCGTCTGGAGGATCCAGAGCCGGCCCTGCTGCACGGTGAACTCGATGTCCTGCATGTCGTGGAAGTGGTCCTCGAGACGGTTGCAGGCCTCGACGAGCTCGCCGTGCACCTGCGGGTTCGTGAGCTCGAGCGACGGGAGGTTCGCGGCAGCGCCGTCCTCCTTGGTGATTGGCTGCGGGGTGCGCACGCCGGCGACCACGTCCTCGCCCTGCGCGTTGACGAGGTACTCGCCGTAGAGGCGGCGCTCGCCGGTCGCGGGGTGGCGCGTGAAGACGACGCCAGTGGCGCAGTCGTCACCAAGGTTGCCGAAGACCATCGCCTGAACGGTGACGGCGGTGCCCCAGTCGCTCGGGTAGCCGTACATCGAGCGGTACGCGATGGCGCGCGGGTTCTGCCACGACTGGAAGACGGCGCCGACGGCGCCCCAGAGCTGCTGCCACGGGTCGTCTGGGAACTCGACGCCGAGGCGCTCCTTGATGACGGCCTTGAACTCGCCGACGAGCTCCTTGAGGTCGGCAGCGGTGAGCTCGGTGTCGAACTCGACGCCGCGCTTGTGCTTCATCGCCTCGAGGCGCTCCTCGAAGGGGTCGGCGTCCTTGGCGGAATCGGGCTTCATGCCGAGCACGACGTCACCGTACATGGCGACGAAGCGGCGGTAGGAGTCAAAGGCGAAGCGCTCGTCACCCGAGCGCTTCGCGAGGCCAGCAACAGTCGTGTCGTTGAGGCCGAGGTTGAGCACGGTGTCCATCATGCCGGGCATCGACACGCGGGCACCGGAGCGTACGGATACGAGCAGCGGGTTCTCGGGATCGCCAAAGCCCATGCCGACGGTGCGCTCGATGTGGCCGATGCCGGCGCGCGCGGCCTCCTCGAGGCCATCGGGGTTCTTGCAGCCGAGCGAGTAGAAGGTGTTGCAGACCTCGGTGGTGATCGTGAAGCCGGGGGGCACCGGGATGCCGACCCGGCTCATCTCGGCGAGGCCAGCGCCCTTGCCACCGAGGAGGTTCTTCATGCCGCCATCGCCGTCGGCCTGCCCGTTGCCGAACAGATAGACCATCTTGCCTATAGCGGCGGGGTCCTGGGATAGCGCAGACGTCATGGCAAACACCCTCTCGTGCCCGGGACCGCGGAGACGCGCTCAAACGCGGTGACGGGCCGTACACAGCGCTCGGGAGTGCCGCAGCTCCCTGGGGCGGAGCATGTTCCCAAGACCATCCGAATTATACCGGCTCCCCTGCCAGCCGCATCCGGGCGCGGTTGCGAGAACATCTTCTTCCGGTTGTTCGAGGTCGACCCGGTCGGCACACTCGAAGGCAATGGAGGAGCGCATGGTCGACGGGATCCGGGCGATGCTCGAAGCTCGCGAGGCGGCGCTCGCTCTGGGGGCAGCACGCGAGGCGACCTCGGCTGGCCGCGCCGTCCCGGAGCCGCCGGAGCCGCTGCGACTCTGCTATCAGATCGACCGCGACCGAGTGCTCCACACGCGGGCGTTCCGGCGGCTGAAGCACAAGACGCAGGTCTTCGTCGTCCCCGACTCGGACCACACGGTTACGAGGATGACGCACACGATCGAGGTCCAGCAGGTGGCGCGCTCGATCGCGCGGGCGCTGAACCTCAACGAAGACCTGGCTGAGGCGATTGCGTGGGCGCACGACCTTGGCCACACGCCCTTCGGGCATGCCGGCGAGGAGGCGCTCGCCGATCTGCTGGCGGATGGGTTCCGCCACAACGAGCAGTCATTGCGGATCGTCGACCTGCTCGCGCGCGAGGGGCAGGGGCTAAACCTCACTGCGGAGACGCGCGAGGGCATCCTCAAGCACTCGAAGACACGAGAATCTATCGCTGCCGAGGCATGGGGCAACGCAAGCACGCTCGAAGGTCAGATCGTGAAGCTGGCC
>Ga0114969_10000007_pt1 | contig 164190 bp, 181 predicted proteins | sample M_130807_MF_Meta_FD_87316 | JGI IMG/M metagenome (GOLD analysis project Ga0114969, IMG submission 87316) | Freshwater microbial communities from Lake Montjoie, Canada to study carbon cycling - M_130807_MF_MetaG | ecosystem: Environmental > Aquatic > Freshwater > Lake | place: Lake Montjoie... | reverse complement strand
GCCACCGCCGCCGTAGTTGCCACCACCGCCGTAGTTGCCACCACCGCCGTAGTTGCCACCACCGCCACCGTAGCCACCACCTCCGCCGCCGCCATAGCCACCACCACCGCCCCGCGGTCGCTCTTCGCGCTCACGGGCCTGGTTGATGTTCAACTGGCGGCCGCCAAAGTCGCGGCCGTTCAGCGCGTCGATGGCCTTCTGGGCGGAGTCGCCCTCCATCTCCACGAAACCGAAGCCGCGCGGGCGGCCAGTCTCGCGGTCAGTGGGGAGCGCAACCGAGATCACTTCGCCGTACTGGGCAAAGAGCTCGCGGATGTCGTCCTCGCGCGCGCTAAAGGGAAGGTTCCCCACGTAAATCCGTTGATTCGCCAAGCGTTCACTCCACGTCGGGCCGAGCCGACAACACCGCCCCGCTACTGCAGAACGGTCAGACCAGGGACTCTCAGGCTCGGACGAGGACGCTCGGGTGACACGGCCAGTTCAGACTGAGAAGGAGTTGGGATGCCCCAACAACCGCAACCAGTATACAGAACGGCTTCTGTCACGTGGGGTGCCCCAGAGGGGTATCTCGCGCGCGAATCGTGCCGACCGATGTTTCGTGCTGGCGCACAAGCGAATAGCACGGGTAACCTCGTTGACCTGCGGGCGGGGTTGCTGACTGACAACGTGGAGGCTCTCCCCGCATGCCCTCGCGCACTCCCCAGCCGACCCGCGACGACCGCGAGCACGGCAATGCACGCTCCCATCCCAGCGAACTTCACGATCGCGACGACGAGCTCGATGAGCTCGAGTACGACGACGATGTCGAGGATGAGGACTGGGAAGACGAGGACGCTGTCGCAGCGCCTCGAAAGTCTCGTGGCCCCCGCGTACTGCTGACGCTCGGCGCTCTGCTGGCCGTGTTCATCGCCGGCGCGCAGTTCCTACACCTGCCGATCCCCGGCCTCGAGTACCTCCCGGGCGGGCGTCACACGGCCTCGGCATCCTCGAAGCCCCCCGACCCCAATGCGCCGGTCGTACACGACCTGAACGCGTTCCGGAAGCTGTATGGCGACCCGAAGCAGGCCAACTACGGTCGCATTCAGATCCCATCGATTGGCGTCGACGCGCCGCTCGGACGCAGCGTCGTTGGCAAGAACGGCACCCTCGCCGACCCCATGGGGCCGAGCGATGTGGTCTGGTACGACTTCGCCAATCGCAAAGACCTCGGCGGCGTGCCGGGGGCCGGCGGCAACGCCGTGTTCGCGGGGCACGTCGACCGCGCGGGCTTCGTCGACTACGCCGGTGCAAACTACAGCGGTCCGGGCGTGTTCTTCTCGCTCGACCGCCTGACGCCGGGCGATGTGATCGAGATCACCACCAACGGGAAGACACTTCGCTACGGCATCGTCTGGGTGAAGCAGGTGCCGTCCGACGCCGACTGGAACCAACTGTTCTCCAGCAAGGTGCTGGGCGACTCGATCACGATCGTGACCTGCGGTGGCGACTTCGACTACGACAAGCACGAGTACCTGCACCGACTCGTCGTACGCGCCGTTCGAGGCTAGCGAGGCTAGCGAGGCTAGCGAGGCTAGCGAGGCTAGCGAGGCTAGCGAGGCTAGCGAGGCTAGCGAGGCTAGCGAGGCTTCCAGAAGGCCCGCACGGTACACTGGTAGGGCTGTCAAGCACTCGACATCACGCCGTTCCCGCCGCACACGTCGCGCGCCCCTCTCGGGCGTGCACTCGTCGAGGAGATCCCCGTGCGCGGATGGCGTCTCGCTTCGCTCGTAACCCGGCCCCTCATGTCTCGATACGGCGCCGCGCGACTGCTCGTGAGCTTCGCGCTGCTCTCGATGGCCACATCTTGCTCGATGCTCTCGAAGTCAGACGACTGGTCCGAGGCGGGTGTCGCGCAGGGTGACCAGGGCGTGCAGGCGATGGTGATCAACTCGCAAGTGGTCACCGGTCAGACCCGCCTCGCGTTCGGCCTGTTCGCCTCGAACGGCACGCTCGTGCAGGACGCGACCGGCAAGGTGCGTCTCTACAAGCTCGATGCGAACAACAAGCCGACCGCCGCCGGTGAGCAAGAACTGCGCGCGGTTGCGATTCACAACCCCAGCGGCAGCGACAAGACGCCGCTCGCAACGATGTACATCGCCAACGCCGACATCGCCGGCAAGGATTGGTGGGGCGCCGAGCTGCTGGTGAAGGCGGGCGGCAAGCAATACCAGCACCTGCGCACGCGCTTCTTCGTGTCAGAGAAATCGAATGTGCCTGCGGTTGGCTCCGCCGTCCCGCACACCACGCAGCCGACCACCCGCGACGTGAAGGACGTGTCCGAGATCGACTCCTCGATGCCACCGCGCCCCGAGCTGCACTCGATGACGGTCGCCGCAGCGATCGACAGCAAGCAGCCCACGGTCGTGGCGTGGGCCACCCCGGCGTTCTGCCAGACGCGCTTCTGCGGGCCGGTCATCGACGAGGTCGTCGCCCCGCTCGCGAAGGAGTACGCGGGCAAGGCCAACTTCATCCATATCGAGCCGTACCGTCTCGCGGATGCGCGGCAGGGCCGGCTGATCCCGATCCCCGAGATGGCGCAGTGGGGGCTGGCGAGCGAGCCGTACATCTTCGTCGTCGACGCCAAGGGCAACGTGGCTGCGCAGTTCGAGGGCATCACCGCGAAGGACGAGGTCGCAACCGTGCTCGATCGACTGTTGAAGAACTAGCGATGGCCGACTCCATCGACACGACGACGGGGAAGCCCGACTACACGACGCTGACGTTCCCGGCGCCGCCAGCACATCGTCCGTACGTGATCCTGAACATGGTCGAGTCGCTCGACGGTCGCGCGACCATCGAGGGCAACGAGCGCGGCCTCGGCTCAACCGTTGACCAGGGCTTGATGCGCGAGCTACGCGTGCACGCGGATGTCGTCGTCAACGGTGCATCGACGCTGCGCGCGAGCGGTACCTCGCCGCGCCTCGGCAACTCGGCACTTGAGGCCATTCGCATCGAACGCGACAAGTCGCGCTCACCGTACGGGGCGGTGTTGAGCCAGTCCGGAGATCTGCCACTCGACCGCCTCTTCTTCACCTCAACCGAGTTCCAGGCGTACATCTATCTCTCGTCCGCAGCGTCCGAGGAGCGTCGGGCCGCGATCGAAGCGACCGGACGTGGCGTCATCGTCGTCCCCGAGGGCGACGAGGTGCGCTCGATGCTCGCGCACATGCGTACCGAGCTCGGCGCCTCACTCGCGCTGGTCGAGGGCGGCCCGACGCTCAATGGCGCACTACTCGAAGCCGGCTTCGTCGACGAGATCTTCGTGACGCTGGGCCCGGTGTTGGTCGGCGGGCGTGACCCGCTCACGATCATCCACCAGCAGCGAGAGCGCTCGAACGACGGCACCCGCCACCTGCGGCTGCTGCACGCGCACGCCAACCCCGACACAAACGAGGTCTACCTGCGCTACCGCCTCGTCCCCGCCTCGGTGCCCGGTAGCGGCCCCGACTAGAGCCGCCGCAGCTCCGTAGCGACCGTTTTCGGTACGATGACTCGGCCGCCTCTCGGTTGCGAACTGGATCCTGCTCCTGTGCATCTGCTTGCCCTCGTCACACCTCGAAAGCCGCGCCTGTTCACGTTGCTTGCGGCGTGCGTCGCTGTGGCGCTGGTGTGCCTCGGCTCGGCCTCGCAGCCGGCACAGGCGGGTCAAGACTTCGGTGCGGAGTACGAGGGATACAGTACCGACGGCTCGACCGTGCACGTGCTGATCGGCGCCGCGGTCGTGCAGATCCAGATCAACCTCGGACATGGCATCGAGCCTGTCGCGAGTATGTGTCCCGTGGGTGTGGCGATAGCGGATGTGCCGCTCGACAACGGCGCGTTTCGCGTCGACCGCAAGACCTACGTCGACGAACACCAGACCGTCTCGATTGTCGGCTTCTTCGACATGCCATTCTTCGACGCAGTCGGCGGCACACTGCGCATCGAGCCCGAGGCCGGGCAACCGTGTAAGGCACGCACCGCGGTGTGGCGCGCGAGCCGCTCCGCAGGCGGAATGGCAGCGCCGCGCAACGGTCTCGGCACCGTCATCGTGACGACTGGCACGGTGTATCGAGGCGCCACCGATACGCCAGCGGGCACCGTGCGCATCCGCACCAACGATATCGGCAGTGGCATTGAGCAACTCTCCATCTCGGCACGCGATGGGAACTGCACATACGAGCGCACGCTGAACACGCCGTTCGTTCGCTACGACGTTGGTGTCTCCATGGACTACACCGACACGAGCCAGACACGAGCCAGACACGACCGTGGCGCGTGGTCGTAGTCGGCTCCACATTGACGGTGCGAGGCGGCGCGATCCTCGGTGGCGTTGGGAGCTGCCAGACGCTACCTGTGTAATTCGTCGCGGACCAGGCAACCCCGCCCGTCGCCACACCAACGCCGATCCAGGTCACAACGACGAGCCCCCCGCCAACGGTGATCACGACACCTCGATTCACCACCGGCACATTCCCACGCACCGGAACAGGCATCGCTGTCTTCGGTGGCGGCACCAACGTCGAGCTCGTCACGGCCTCAAGTTGCCCGGGCACGACAGCGGTGTTCTTCGCGACCAACCCCGCGGGCCAGTTCGTGACATTCGTGCCCGTAGCGACGGTTGCCTCGGTGAATGCGAGTTGGAACGCCCTCTTCCCGAACGGGATCCCCGCGAACACGCCCATCGTCGGTCGCTGCTCGTAGCGCCGCTGGTACCCATACCCCCCGGTAGGGGGTATACTCGCCTCGAACACACGAGGAGTACGCCATGCCACAGATGACGCTGTACGCGCCCGCCATCCACTGCGAGCACTGCATTGAGACCATCCACCGCACCGTCGACGCCGTCCCCGGCGCCCGCTTCCTGAACGGGTCGTGGGAGGCCCGCAGCTTCAACGTCGACGTCGATAACGGAGGCGTACTCGATGCGGTCGCGACGGCCCTGGCCGCCGCGGAGTACCCATTGGGTGATGCGGCCGAGGCCGCTGCTGCGGTGGCGGCGGCGGCCGACGCACCCACGCACCCCGACTACCGCGTGACGCGCACCGAGGTCGGCACCGACGTGAACTACGCTTGTCCGTGCAGTTGCGACGCCGGATTCGCGCTCGACCGCTCCAAGGCGGAGCAGGCCCCGGAGTCCTGCTGCTGCGGGCGGCTCATCCTCGTTGGGCCCGAGGCATCCTCGAAGCTGCGCGCCGATCTCGAGGACGCGTCGCGATACCACGAGGTCGATGTGCAGACCGTGACGATGCCGTGGGGCCAGCCGATGGAGGTGGCACTCGCCACGCCGCGCGGTGGCGCGGAGCACGGCTCGGGCGACACGCCGTCGCTGATCAGCTTCCTCCCCGGCGGCGGGCACTGACATGCACGACGAAACACAGCACGACGCGCTGAAGCGGCTCGCGTATATCGAGGGCCACCTCGCGGGCGTGCGCAAGATGATCGAGCAGGACCAATACTGCGTGGACGTGCTGAAGCAGACGTTCGCGATCCGTCGCGCCATCGAGAAGCTCGAGGCCAAGCTGCTCGAGGGGCACCTACACGGGTGCGTGGTCGAGGGCATCCAGGACGGTGAGACCGAACGCGTCGTCGGTGAGCTGCTCGAGCTGTACTCGCTCGCGAATAAGTAGCCAGACGTGACGACATCTGCGCTAACCTCGAACGCCACGAGCACCGTGCTCCGACTCGGCGTGCAGGGCATGACCTGCGCTTCGTGCGTGCGTCGCGTCGAGCGAGCACTGGGTGGTGTGGCGGGCGTCGAGCGGGCGTCTGTGAACCTCGCCACCGAGGAAGCGCTAGTCACCCTCGATCCCAGCGTGTCCGCAGACACACTCGCAACCGCCGTCGATCGCGCCGGCTACCGCTTGATCGTGCCCGGAGCCGACCAGAGCGAGGACGACGCCCGCGATCACCTCGAACATGAGCGACGGCGCGATGAGCGCGACCTCCGCGCACGCATGTTGTTCGCGCTGGGTGCGGCTGCGTTCCTGATGGTCGCGATGTGGTGGCAGCAGGTGCCGGCACTGGCGGCGATCCCTGAGTCCGTGATGCACCCGTTGTTCTTCCTCGTGGCCACACCCGTGCAGTTCTGGGCCGGCTGGCGATTCATCTCGCCCGCCTGGCGGGCCGCTCGGCACGGCACGTCTGACATGAACACCCTGGTCGTGCTCGGAACGCTGGCGGCCTATGGGATTTCCACGGTCGACACGTTCATGCCGACGTTGTTCGCCTCGATCGGCGGGCACGCGATGTACTTCGACGCTGCGGCGACGATCATCGCGCTCGTACTACTCGGCCGCTGGCTCGAGGCCCGCGCGAAAGGACAAACCGCTCAGTCGGTTCGAGCGCTGATCGCGCTGCGGCCACAGCGCGCGCGCGTGCTTGAGGATGGCGAGGAGTTCGAGATCCCAATCGCAGCCGTGCAGCCGGGCGACCTCGTGATCGTGCGGCCGGGCGAGCAACTGCCCGTCGACGGGACCGTCGAGGACGGCGCATCGACCGTCGACGAATCGATGCTGACCGGCGAATCGCTCCCGGTGGAGAAGCACGGCGGCGACCACCTCTTCGGCGGCACGCTGAACACTACGGGTCTGCTGCGCATGCGCGCGACCGCCGTCGGTGCGGACTCTGCACTCGCACACATCATCCGAATGGTCGAGGATGCGCAGGCCTCGAAGGCCCCGATTCAGCGCCTCGCCGAATCAATCGCAGCGGTGTTCGTGCCGATCGTGCTCGTAATCGCGGCGTTGGTGTTTGCCGGCTGGTGGGCCTTCGGTCCGCAGCCATCACTGCTGATCGCAGTGCTCAATGCGATCACAGTGCTGGTGATCGCGTGCCCATGCGCGCTCGGCCTCGCTACGCCGACGGCAATCATGGTCGGAACCGGGCTCGGCGCCCAGCACGGCGTGCTCATCCGTGACGCCGAGGCACTCGAGCGCGCGCGGCGCATCGACACCGTCGTGCTCGATAAGACCGGCACCATCACCGAAGGCCGCCCCGAAGTCACAAGCATCACGCTGCTCCCGAGCACCACGCTCGAGTCGCACGAGCTCCTGCGACTCGTCGCCTCCGCCGAGCGTGGCTCCGAGCATCCACTCGCCGCGGCAATCGTGCGTGAAGCCGAGCGCCGCGCGATCGAGCTCGCATGGCCGTCGCTGTTCACAGCCGTCGTCGGCCAGGGCATCGATGCCACCGTCGCCGGTCACCGCGTGCTGGTCGGCACGGCCGGACTGCTTGCGACCGCAGCCATCGACGCGAGCAGCCTCGACGCCATCGCGAGAGCAGCCAGCGAGGATGGAGCCAGCGCGCTCATGGTCGCTGTGGACGATCAGCCCGCGGGCGTCATCGCAGTCGCTGACCGGATGCGGGCCACCTCACCAGAGGCGATCGCACGGCTCGAAGCGATGGGCGTGCAAGTGGTGATGCTGACGGGCGACCAGCAGAGCGCCGCCGAGGCCATCGCCGCGCTCGCCGGCATCCGGCGCGTGATCGCGAACGTGCGACCGGAGGGCAAGACCGATGTGGTGCGCTCGCTCCAGCGTGAGGGACACGTCGTGGCGATGGTGGGTGATGGTGTGAACGACGCGCCGGCGCTCGCCGCCGCGGATGTCGGCATCGCGATGGGTGGCGGCACTGATGTCGCGATCGAGACCGCACCAGTAACGCTGATGCGCGCCGACCTGCGGAGCGTAGCCACTGCGATCGCGCTCAGCCGCGCGACGATGCGCGTGATGCACCAGAACCTGTTCTGGGCGTTCGGCTACAACGTGCTGCTGATCCCGATTGCCGCGGGAGCCGGCTTTCTCTTGTTCTCGATCATCCTCGACACCGTGCAACCGGCGCATCAGATGGCCGGCATGATGATGCCGCCGCCGACCGTGCCACTCTGGCTGCGGCCAGTGTTTGGCGAGATCGGGTTCCTGAACCCGATCATCGCCGCGGCTGCGATGGCCCTCTCGTCAGTCTCCGTGATAGCGAACTCACTGAGACTGCGCAACGCACGCGTCGAGTAACCCCGACTACCTCGCAGCGCGGTCACGCAGCCAGACGACGAACCGGAGCGCTGACCACGTGTCGTCCACGGCACAGACCTTGTTATCACCAGCCCCGCGTCGAGGCCGTACGCGCGGACGGCAGCCTCAGTCAGATCCGTAGCGACGCCCGAACTGCGCTTCGGCCATGCCACCCACAGACCACCCGCCGGCGTGAGCGCGGCAGTGCAACGCCCAAAGCCACGTTCGAGATCCGCGCTGCGTGCACAGACAACAGCGCGACATCGACCGGCGCACGAAGTGCTCGCAGCACCCGTGCATCCTCGGGCAGCGGTTCGAGTGTGATCGGGAAGTCCGCGGGTGCGCCCACCAGAGCAACACGCGTCCCAGGCTTGATGCCGAGCTTCGTTGCGAGCGGCGTCCCTGAGTAGTCGGCCATCTGCGCTCCTTCGCGCACGCTAGCACGTCATTCGCCCGTTTGTGATCGTCGCCGCGCATGGTGATCTCTCGAGTGCGGGAGGTGTCTCGATGCTGACGGATGATGCGAGCGAGTTTGTACGGGCCGTAGTGCGCCCAACCGTGACGTGGTGCCTGGTGGCCGCTCAAGTTGGCCTCGCGGGGTTGTGGGCAGTCGGCTACCCGGATGCGAAGGACGCCGCGGCAATGCTCGGGCCATTCACGATGATGGCCGCCACGTTCTACTTCAAAAGCCGCGACGAGGCTCGAGCAATTGTGCAGGCTGCACCGCATGCCACACTCAGCGTGAGCACCGCCAAGTGAGCACGCGCTTTCCTGCCACGCGCACCGACGGAGCAAGCGTCACCGGCCTTCCGGTTGCGGGCGTCATAACCTCGATGTTCGGCGCACGAGACATCGAAGCACACGCCTCGGGACACTCCGGTGTCGACATCGCCGCCGAACTCAGCACACCCGTGCGAGCGCCAGCCGACGGCATTGTGCAAGACGTGTTCTCGCTCGCGATCGCGGGTGCGCCGTGGGCACAGGCCTGGAAGCGGGTGTTTGGAAACAGCCTCATTGTCGGGCATGGCGACTACGTCACCCTATACGCACATCTCGTCGAGCCGCCAAACGTGTACGAGGGGCAGTGCGTCGTGGCTGGCGACCTGCTGGGCTGCGTGGGCGCGACAGGCGAGGCCACCGGGCCGCACCTGCACTGGGGCATGGCGCCAGCCTCGAACGGCTACCTGCAGCGAGATGGCCTCGGCGGCCTCGTGAACCCACTCGACTTCGTCGAGGCGACAACGGGCCAGCGCCCCATCGAGCTCGACGCTGTACGCGCGAAACTCGAGGAGGCACTGGCCCTGCTGCAGTAGTCGCGGGCTACCTCGTACCGCTCGTTACGAGCACTTCCCAATAATCGGCGTGTTCGCGGGGATGCCAGTCGCGAACATCGCATTCCATTGCGCGTTCACGACGGCGACCGCCGCACCGGGCACGTACGAGACAAAGTCGCCCGAGGCATTCGTCACGAAATACACCGCAGTCGCCGTCGGGCACCCCGACGCAGTCACGAGTCCAGCGTTCGATCCACCGCTGAACACACCAAGCCCAAAGCCGCTCGCCGGCAACTTGCCGCCAAGCAACGTCGGCGTGGATGACTGCGCAACGGGGGTTGCTGCTGGTGTCGCACTCGGCGCTTGAGTCGCAGTGGCCGTCGGCACTGGCGTCACCTGGCTCGGTGGCTTGTTGGCGGTGAAGTACACAGCGATCGCCGGGCACGTGCCTTGCGGGCCGAGCACCATGCCCATGCCCATGCTGATGCCGGACGAGTCAGCCGCACCATCCCCCGACCACGGATTCGCACCCGAATCAGAGGCTTCAAACGTCGCCCCGACGTCGTACATCAGCTGCTTCGCGTTCAAGGTCGCCTTGTACTGACACGCACCGACTGTTGCATTCACGCTCAGCGCCGTGAGGCCATTGCCGACATCGTTCGTCGTGAGCTGCGCTGTCCCGATCGCCGAGCTACCACCACCGAGTCTGAAGACATCACCCGCGATTCCTGTGGTGAACGCACCTGCCGGCGCACCCTTGAGCTGGAGGCCTGTCACACCTGCCCGCCAGGTCCCCTGCCGTTCGAGGCATGGCTTGCCAGCAGCCGGCGTCACCGAGAACGTCCCTGACGCCGCGGTAAAGAAGGGGCTATCGAAGAAGCCCACGAACGAGATCACCTCAGGTCCAGCAACGACATTTTCCATTTTCATGAACTTCTCTTGGATCGGCACCGCGAGAAATTCAGCATGGAGCGGGCATTCCGCTCGGGTCGCTGCCAATCGGTCTGGCGGGTAATCGAAGGTGATATCCGCGGTCAGCCGATCAGCGCTGATCAGGATCCGTACCTGCCCACCGACGCTCGAGGAGCCCTCGTACTGCGCGCCGCCGTCGAGTGCCGCGGAAGCCTCTCGCGGCCCCCAACTCACTGACACGACCGCTGCCACAAGCAGTACGACGAGCGTGCGCAGCGCACCTCGTGGCGTGCATGCGCTCGCCCGGAGGTTCGAGGTCACTCTTGAGAACCCTGCCTGCATGACGCCCACTTCCTGCTGAAGCTCAGACAATTTCGCGAAAAATACGCAGGGAGCTCGCGAACGGATCCGTCGAGCAGCGCTTACAACGCCCACATATCAGCCCTCATAACTTCAACGGTCGAGCCGTCACAATCGATCGAGACTGACAGCAGCCCGTCAGGCAGCGTCAGATTCGAACCAAGAAAGAGCCAGCTCAATGGCACAGATGTGGGAGCGAGGTGCTCCGAGCACGCAACACGCCGAGCGGCACGCGGCCGTGGATGCACGCCTGCGCCAACTGCACGTCGACGAGAGCGGAGCGTTCGGTAGCGAGTTCAGAATCCTGCTCGTCGATGACAGCGACAGCGGAGAAGCCGAGGTCATGGACCCGCTCACGGCTGCCGGCTTCGAGGTCATCCGCACCCGTCGAGGTCGCACCGCGGTGGACATGGTGGAACGCGAGGGGTGCGACCTCGTGCTATTGGATCGGCAGCCTGCGGGAATGTCTGGCTTCCAGGTCTGCCAGGCGCTGCGGAAGCTCGGTGCCGTACCGGTGATCTTTCTGTCCTCGGAGGCGGCGCTGGCAGAGCGCCTACTCGCGTTCGACCTCGGCGCAGACGACTTCATCCAGCGGCCCGCGGCGCCCGAAGAAGTCGAGCGGCGCGTACGAGCAGTACTGCGGCGCTCGATGTCGTCTGACCGCGCGGTAGAGGCGCTCAACGGCCCCAATGGCGTGCACATCTCGCTGGTGGAGCACATCGTCCGCGTCCACGAGACGCCGGTCATCGTCACAGTGAAGGAGTTCGAGGTGCTCCGGGTGCTCCTCGAACGACGCGGCGAGGTGCTCCAGACCGACGCGATCTCGCTCGCCGTGTGGGGCTACGAAACGATGGGCTCACGCAACTTCGTGGAGGCGCATGTCTCGAGGATTCGCTCGAAGCTCGGGCTAGCGGGAGCGCACGGGGTGATCGAGACGGTGAGGAGCGTCGGCTACGTGGTCAGGTAGCGGCGGTCAGTCCGAGACCGCCGGCGGCTGGAAGACCTGCGTCTCCTCTGCCACCACGACCGGCTCGACGCGAGTCACACCTCGTTCGCGCAGGTCCTGGATGATGGGCTCGAGTAGCTCGTCCGGCACGGACGCGCCAGCGGTGAGGCCAACCGTGCCGACGCCCTCGTACCAGGCCGGGTCGATCTCCTCGATGCCATCGATGCGGTACGCGGGTGTGCCCGTGCTGGCCGCAACCTCGCGGAGGCGCACCGAGTTACTCGAGTTACTCGAGCCCACGACGAGCACGAGGTCAGAGCGTTCAGCGAGCTCGTGCACCGCGAGCTGACGGTTGGTGGTGGCGTAGCAGATGTCGTTGCGCACCTGCGCGTCGGGGTACTCGCTGCGGATGGCGTCGATCACCTGCGCGGTGTCCTCGAGCGAGAGCGTGGTCTGGGTCACGACGAACACCGGACGTTCGCGACGTGAAAGTGCGGTGACGTCCTCGGGGCGGTCGACGATGCTCGTGCGATCCGGTGCCTCGCCGAGCGTGCCGACGACTTCGTCGTGGCCGCGGTGGCCGACGAGCAGGATGTCATAGCCGTCCTTCGCTGCCTTCTTCGTCTCGAGGTGCACCTTGGTCACGAGTGGGCACGTCGCGTCGATCACGCGCAGGTGCCGGCGGTGGGCCTCGGCGACGACCTCGGGCGAGATGCCGTGCGCGCTGAAGACGATGCGCGCGCCCTCGGGCACCTCGTCGAGGCTGTCGACGAAGACGGCGCCACGCGCGCGGAAGCCCTCGACGACGTGACGGTTGTGGACGATCTCGTGAAACGCGTAGATCGGGGGCGGCTCGTGGTCGAGCACGTTGTTCAGGACATCGATGGCGCGGACCACGCCGGCGCAGAATCCGCGCGGCTCAGCGAGGAGCAACGTGTGCGGCATAAGTCCCTCCGCGATCGAGTGTACGGCGCAGACGCGGCAGCGGCCGCTAGTGCGAGTGTTCGAGCTTGAGCGTGGCGCTGATCCAGTCGGAGAGCGAATGCGCGCTCTCGTGGCTGATCTCGTGTGCCATCGGGAATTGCTGTAGTTCTGGCTTGAGGCCAAGCCCCTGCAGGCGGATCGACGACGAGAACGCCTCGGTAACCGGCACCGTCGAGTCGCTCGCGCCGTGCTGGATCAGCACCGGGAGCTTGTCGGCGCCCGGCGAGGCGTGCAGCTCGCCAATCCACTCGTCCTCGAGCGTCGTGCTGATGAGAGCGAGGCCGGCGAAGCGCTGCGGGGCGATCAGCGCCGCGTGGGCGGCCACGCCACCACCCTGGCTGAAGCCGAGCAGGATCACGCGCTTCGGGTCGACCGGGTACTGGGCGAACGCCTCATCCACGAAGGCCACGATGTCGGCGCCAGCCTTCGTGATCGCCGCGGCGTTGGCGCGGTTGCTGTCGCGCGGCGCGTCCGACCACGAGAAGGAAAACGCTCCCTCCTCCACGAGATACGGCGCCTGCGGACAGATCACGAGCAGCTTCCCGTCGGCCAGCATCGGAGTCAGCCCGACGAGGTCCATCGCGTGCGATCCATAGCCATGGAGCGCAATCAGCGTCGGGAGCGGCCCAGCCGTTCCGGGATGTGAGACGGTATGAATGAGTGACACCGAGGCAGTATAGACGCGGTCGCCGTCACGGGCTGCTGGCTGGTCGGAGGGGCGATGACGAGCCACGTGCTGATGTGCGAGCCGACCCACTACCGCATCGCCTACGAGATCAACCCGTGGATGCGCCGCGTCAACCAGGTCGTCACCGCGGCCGCCAACCAGCAGTGGCGGGATCTCCGCGATGTGCTGACGGGCCGCGGCGTGACCGTCGAACTGGTCGAGCAAGGCGAGAGCGTCCCCGACATGACCTTCGCGGCGAATGCCGGCGTGGTCGCCGGGCGGCGCTTCATCCCAGCCAACTTTCGCTTCCCGGAGCGCCAGCCCGAGGCGGCCCTCTTCTCCGCGTGGTTCGACGATCGGGGCTACGAGGTGGTCACGATCCACGACGCCCACTCATGGGAGGGCGAGGGCGACGTGCTGCCCGCTGGCGACACGGTCTTCGCCGGCTACCGCTTCCGCACCGAGGACCGCGCCATCGACCACCTCGACGAGCTGCTGGGCACCGAAGTCGTGCGGCTCGAGCTGGCCGACCCACGCTTCTATCACCTCGATACCTGTTTTTGTCCGCTCGGCGACGGTGCGGCGCTCTACTTCCCGCCCGCATTCACCGAGGCCAGCCGCCTGGAGATCGAGCGCCACTTTCCGCGCGCGATGGCGGTGCCCGAGGCCGATGCGCTGCGCTTCGCGTGCAACACGGTCGTCGTCGATGACACCGTGGTGATGAACACCGGCTGCCCGGCCGCCGAGGCCGCCGTGGCGAGCGTCGGCAAGCGCGTCGTGGCGACACCAACCGACGAGTTCATCAAGGCCGGCGGCAGCGTGAAGTGTCTGGTGTTGATGCTCGATGCGTTCGAGCGGTGGGCGTAGCGACTACTCGATCCCACACTCGCGACGCACGAGCGCGTCGTATGCCTCGCGCAGTCGCAGGGTTACCGGCCCCGGTGCAGACGCTGCCGTCCACCATGGTGTGATCGAGGCGACACCGCGCACGCCGGCAATGCTATTCGTCAGCAGCACTTCATCGGCGCTCGCGACCACCGCCTGCCACACCTCGGTCTCCTGCACGGGTAGCCCGAGGTCACGCGCGCACTCCAGCACCGTCTCGCGCGTCACACCAGGCAGCGCGCCCGAGTGGAGCGGCGGCGTCAGCACTGCGCCGTGCGCCACGATAAAGACGTTCGAAGTCGCGGCCTCCGCGACATTCCCGAGCGGATCGAGCAGCAACGCCTCGTCGCCGCCCGCAGCACGTGCCTCGGCGAGCGCGACGAGTGATACGAGGTAGCTCGTGGTCTTTGCCTGCGCGAGCGGGCGCGCCGGATCGACGCGCTGGCTCGACACCACGACGCGTGCGGGCTCGAGGTCTGCGGGGGCAGGCTCGGCAACGACGATCACGGTGGGACTCGACGCGGTGCGCAGGTCAGGGCGGCCGATACCGCGTCCTGGCGTCACGGTGAGCCGGATGCGTGCCTCGCGCAGCTCATTGGCCTGCAGCGTCTGCTCGATCGCCTCGGCCAGCAAAGCGCGCGGCGGCGCAGCCAGTCCGAGCGCCGCAAAGCCACCTTCGAGGCGTGCGAGGTGGCGGTCGAGGCGATGCACGACCCCGCCATACGCACGCATCGTCTCAAAGCAGGCGGCGCCGTAGAGCAGGCCAAGGTCGTCAATCGAGACCGTCGCGTGCTCGCGGTCGACCAGCGCGCCGTCGACCCACACGATGCTCACTCGGTAGCCTCGTCCGCAGGCAGCACCGCGCCGAGTGCGCTCGCCATACCGCGCGCCTTGTCGAGCGTCTCGCGGTACTCAGCGTCGGGATCGGAGTCCGCCACAATCGCACCACCGACCTGCGCATGCGCGACACCACCGAGCAGTGTGATGGTGCGAATCGCGACATTCAGGTCGATACGTCCGTGCGCCGAGATATAGCCGATCGCGCCGGTGTACACGCCACGCACCGTCGGCTCGAGCTCATCGATGATCTGCAGTGCGCGGATCTTCGGTGCGCCCGTTACCGAGCCTCCGGGAAAGATCGCGCGCAACACCGCCTCGAGGTTTGCGTCGGCGCGGCGGCGCGCCGTCACCGTCGAGGTGAGGTGGTGCACCTGCGCATACGTCTCGAGCGCCGCGAGCTCAGGCACCTCGACGCTCCCGGTCTCGGCGATCCGCCCGAGGTCGTTACGTTCGAGGTCAACGATCATCACGTGCTCGGCGTGGTCTTTCACGCTCGCCTGTAGTTCGCTCGCGAGGCATGCATCGGCCTCGGGCGTGACGCCGCGCGGACGCGTGCCCTTGATCGGTCGCGTCTCGAGACGCTCGCCGTCCGCAAGCAACAGCCGCTCCGGCGATGACGAAAGCACCTCGACACCCCCGAGTGCGAGGTATGCCGCGAACGGCGCGGGGCTGATCTCGCGCAGCCGTCGATAGAGGTCGAGGCCGCTCGCGTGCACGCGTACGGAGAAGCGCTGCGAGAGGTTGACCTGGTAGATGTCGCCGGCCGCGATGTACGCCAGCGCGCGCCGTACGGCCTCGCAGTACTCGACGCGCGTCAGGTTCGAGCGCAGCGGCGTGTGCGCGACGAGCTCGCGGCGCGGCGGCAGCGAGCCGGCGCCATCGAGGCGTGCGCGGAGTTCGGCGACGGCCTCGGACGTGCCGACCAGGTAGCCGCGGTCGGCCTCGCCGTCCCACAACAGGGCCGCGTCGTACCACCCGACCGCGAGGTCGGCCGCGCCGACGTCGTCGACGGTCGTAGCCGGCAGCCGCTCGATGTGACGGCCAAGCTCGAACCCGAGGTAGCCGATGGCGCCGCCGACGAAGGGGAGGTCGGCGGGAGCCTCCGGGGCAGTCATGACCAACTCGGCGTCGATCGCACTCGCCAGCGCCGAGACCGGATCGCCGTCCCAGGTGCCAGCACTGCCCGCCTCGACCCGAGTGAGCTGACGACCACGCGCTGTGAGCGTCCATCGAGGCGCGCACGCCACGATCGACCATCGGCCGCGCCGCCCGCCCCGCAGCGACGAATCGAGCCACACGAGACCCGGCACGGCGCGCAGATGCCATGCGGCAGCCTCGGGCGGTACCCCCGCCCAGGGCTCGACTACCACGGACGTCTGCCTGCCAGCATCGCGTTGAACGTCTGCACCCGCCGATGCTACCGCGGCGCGGGATTCCGTCCACCGGACCGTCGATTACGCTTGCGTCCGCGAGTCCGCACCGTATGATTGTGCGTACTTTCTCAAAGTCGCCTTGCTCCCCACCACGCAGGACTAACGCGTAGTGCCTCTTGAGATTCCTGAAGTCGTCATCGACCGGCTCCCGGTCTACTTCCGCCTCCTGAGCGGACTACAGAGCCGTGGGGTCAGCGTGGTCTCCAGCCAGGAGCTCGGCGACGCACTGGGCGTCACGCCCGCTCAGATCCGCAAGGACCTCTCCTACTTCGGCCGCTTCGGCAAGCAGGGCCGCGGCTACTCGGTCGAGCGACTCGCCGAGGAGCTCCGCCTCATCCTCGGCCTCGACCGGCGCTGGAAGGTCGTGCTCGTGGGCGTGGGCCGCCTCGGGCGCGCCATCGCCTCCTACCACGGCTTCGACCCGCAGGGCTTCGATATCGTCGCCACGTACGACGTGAACCCCGAGGCGCAGAGCACCGGCATCGATGACCTCGAGGTGCGTGACATCTCGCGGCTCGAGGAGGACCTCGCCGCACAGCAGATCGACATCGGCATCGTCGCCGTCCCGGCCGGTGAGGCCCAGGCGGTGATCGACCGCCTCATCGCCGGTGGCGTGAACTCGATCCTCAATTACGCCCCGATCGCCGCCCAGGTGCCGCCGCACGTCCAGGTGCGCCAGATCGACCCGGTGCTCGCGCTCCAGGGCATGACCTACCACCTCCGCCGCCTCGGCTAGGCCGAACATTCGAGCAGCAACGACAAACGCCGAGGCGATGACCTCGGCGTTTGTCGTTGCTGCTCGAACTCGCTACATGCGGTCGGCGATCAGCGACTCTTCCTCCGTCGGCATGCTGCGCTCGATCACGTCGACGTAGTCGAGCGCGGCGCCTGCGCCGCGCGCGACGCAGCGCTGCGGGTCGTCCGCGACGATCACCGGCACGCCGGTCTCGTGCATGATCACCTCGTCGAGGTGGCGCAGCAGCGCCCCGCCGCCGGTCATCACGATGCCTCGATCGCTCACGTCTGCGACCAGCTCCGGCGGCGTCTGCGCGAGCGTGTCGCGCACCGTCTGCACGATCGCGAGTACCTGTTCCTGGATCGCGCCGACAATCTCGGACGACCGCACCACGATCGTCCGAGGCAGCCCTGTGATCTGGTCACGCCCGCGCACGCCGGTCGACTCGTCGGTATCGAGCGGCACCGCTGATCCGATCGCGATCTTCAGCTCCTCGGCCGTACGTTCGCCAATGATCAGGTTGTGGCGGCGCTTTACGTAGTCGACGACCGCCTCGTTGAGCCGGTCACCGGCCACGCGCACGGATTGGTGGGCGACGATGCCGAACATCGAGATCACCGCCGCCTCGCAGCGACCGCCGCCGATGTCGAGCACCATGTGGCCTCGCGGTGAGCCCACCGGAATCTCCGCACCGATCGCGGCAGCGAGCGGCTCCGGGATCAGGTGCGCTGGTCGGCGGCCACCAGCGGCCTCGGCGGCATCGCGCACAGCACGGCCTTCAACACCGGTGACACCGACCGGCACTGAGATCATCACCTCGGGCCGAATGACCTTCACACGCCCCATCACGCGGCCGATCAGGTAGCGTAGCAGTGCCTCAGTGATGAGGTAGTCCGCGATCACGCCGCCGCGCATCGGGCGGATGACCTGGATGTTGGCGGGGTGCCGGCCGAGCATCGCGTGCGCCTCGGAGCCGACCGCGACGACGGTGTTGTCGCGCACGTTGATCGCGACGACCGAGGGCTCCTCGAGCACAATGCCGCGGCCGTGCTCGTACACGAGCACGTTCGCGGTCCCGAGGTCGATGCCCAGTCGCTTGGTAAGCAGCGTCGCCCCCACGCCTCGTCCAGCGCGCTGTGGATAACTCGCCAGAGCGGGTAAGTGGCGGCAGCGTAACGCCTCGCACCGAGGAAGGCGAACCGAGCGTCAGAAACGAGGGAGGCGGCAGGAGCGCGTGTACGACAGCTCGTACGCGCCATCCGAGGATGTGAGCGTCGCCCGCTGCTCGCAGCCAGCACGAGGGGCTGCGAGGGCACCGAGCCGCGCGTGGCACGCCTCGTGGCAAGGTCGTAGAGGAACTGGCCGTTGCCCAGCCGTTCGCGCTCCTCGGGTGGGGCGTCGAAGGGGCCTGAGTCGCCGTAGTTGAACGCCGCCGTGGTCGTCGCCCAACGCGGGAAGCCATAGGCGTCGGTCGTCGTGCAGTGGCAGCGGCCAATGCCCGGCGCCGCGACGATCTCCTCGCCGCTGCGGGTATCGAGGACGACCACGGTGCGCACGCGGCCATCACTGCTGTTGCGCTCGTACGCGAGGTACCGGCCATCGAACGAGAAGCTCGGGAACTGCGCCCCAGCGAGCCGCACCGTGCGCCCGGCCGCCTCGACCGTCCATGCGTCGCCGATCAGCGCCGCGCGCGCACTGCCACCCGGCGACTCGCGGATCTCGCGCGCCCCCTCGATACGTTCGAGGCTGCCACCGCCCAATCGCTCGAGCACAAGACCGTCCGAGGTGCGCGTCCACACGGCACTGCCGTCACGCGCGAGCCATGCGCGACCGTCGTTGTCGCGCACCACCTCGACGACACGTTCGGCTCCCGTGCGTGTGTCGCGGATCAGGTCGCGCTGCTCGAGCGCCGGCGTTGTGCGCACCGGGACCGAGGTCACGACGGGCGTGGCCTGCGCGTACGGCGGCAGCGTGCCGATCGCACGCAGCGGATGCTGCGCTGGCTCGCCCTCGCCACGCATGGCGACAGCAGTACACGCAGCACCCAGCAGCGCGAACACGAGCAACGAGATCAGCCGCACGAGGTACACGGCTCGACGCGAGGTCAGCGCCTCGACACGTCCGCGCCGAGCGCGCGCAGCCGCACGTCGAGGTCCGCATAGCCACGGTCGATGTGGCCGATGTCACGGATCACGGTCTCGCCATCGGCGCAAAGGCCGGCGATCACTACGGCCGCCCCCGCACGCACGTCGTGCGCGCGCACCGGCGTGCCGACGAGCGGGGCTGGCCCCTCGATCATCACGGACTGGCCACCGGTCGTGAGGCGCGCGCCCATCAGCCGCAGCTCGGCGACATAGTTCATGCGGTTGTCGTAGACGCGCTCATGGATGATCGAGACGCCGTGCGCCTGGGTTAGTGCAGCGGCGAACGGCGCATGGAGGTCAGTCGCGAAGCCCGGGTACGGCACGGCCTGCATCTGCACCGCCTGCATCGGGCCATCCGGCCGCACGCGCAGGCCGCCCTCGCATGGGTCGACGCGCACCGACATCTCTCGGAACTTCGCGACGAGGCCGTCGAGGTGCTCGGGTACCGCGCCGACGACCTCGACGTCACCGCCCGTCGCCACGCCGGCGAGCAGATACGTGCCGGCCTCGATGCGGTCGGGGATGATCGTGAAGTCCGCGCCGTGCAGCTCGTCGACGCCCTCGATGGTCACCGTGTTGTTGCCGCCGTTGCGCACACGCGCACCCATCGCATTGAGCAGGTCGCACGCCATCTCGACCTCAGGCTCGGCGGCGGCGTTGATGATCGTCGTCACGCCCTCCGCGAGCGTGGCCGCGAAGATCACGTTCACGGTGCCGAGGACGCTCGGGTAGTCGAAGAAGATACGTGCGCCCTTGAGCTTCGGCGACCGCGCGACGTAGGCCGGCCCCTCGCGCGTCACCTTGGCACCGAGCCCGCGGAACCCCGCAAAGTGCACATCGAGTGGGCGCGAGCCGATCACGTCGCCACCGGGCGGCGGGCACGCCGCCTCACCCAGTCGCCCGAGCAGCGGCCCCATCACAAGGAACGACGCACGCAGGGCGGCGACACGCTCGGCATCGGCGAAGGTCTTGGTGAGCTCGCATGCCTCGATCGAGACGGTCGTACCGTCGATCTCGACGCGTGCGCCAAGGTCACGCAGCACCTCGGCCATCTCGCCGATGTCGGCTATCTCCGGCACGTTGCGCAGCACAACCGGCTCAGCGGTCAGCAGCGCCGCCGCGAGCGCGTACAGCGCCGCATTCTTCGAGCCAGAGACAGTGACCCGCCCCTTGAGGGGCGTTCCACCTCGAATGACGAGCCGTTCAGCAGCGCCTGTCATGCCGCGAGGATACCCGGTTGGTGAAATGCAGGCACGCTGAGCTCGCTAGAAGGTCTTCACCATCTGGATGCGAGGTTCCGTGCGGCCGTCTCGAACTCGTTGGTACTCCCGCACCACTTGATATCCGAGCGATTCATAAAGCCGTCGCGCGATTAGGTTCTCAGCGTCAGCGGCGAGTTGAACACCTGCCAAACTACCGGCTCGGTAGTACGCCTCCGACACATTCATGAACTCGCGCCCGAGGCCAACACGTCGGTGTTCCGCATCGACGAGGAGGTTTTCAATGCCCGCATACGTGCCATCCGTTCGGACGTACTCGTGTGTGCCGAGCAGGCATCCGATGACACTGCCATTGCGTTCGGCAATCCAGAGATCGCATCGGGCCTCATCGAAGACGTGCTGAGGATGCGTGGAATCCTCGTTATTGCGGACGAACAGGGCGAGCACGACGGCTGCGTACTCCGACGGAACGACCTGCCGAATCCGGAACGACTCATCCTGCACCGAGCTCACGCATTCCCCCCATAACGCGATGCGCCCCGTGAATTCACGGGGCGCATCGTATTCGGTGCGAGAGGTTCAAGTAGAGAGCTAGCGCATCGCGGGCGCGCCGGTCGCACGGCGGCGACGGACACGCAGGCGGAGCGTGGCACGCGAGAGCGCGAGGCGAGCGCGGAGCACGTTGACGACCTCGCCCGGGTCGACCGGCTGGCCGGCGACACGCCGTTCAGCACGCTGACGGGCGGCCTCTGCGCGCTCCTCGTTGATGTTCTCGGCGCGCTCGGCCGCGTCGGCCAGGATCGTGACCTGGTCGTGCGTAACTTGGATGAAACCGCCGAACACGGCGAGCGTCACGGTTTCGTTGCCGCACACCGCCGTGAGCTCGCCGTAGTCGAGCGACGACATCAGCGCCACGTGCATCGGCAGCACGGTGATCTGGCCCTCAGTCGTGGGCACGATCAGGCGTTGCACGTCGTCGCGCTGGAGGATCGTACGCTCGGCTGTGACGACGCTCAGCGACAGCGGCATCAGTTAGCTCCCCGCCGCCGCCATGGTGGCAGCCTTCTCGACGGCCTCGTCGATGGTCCCAACCATGTAGAACGCGCTCTCGGGCAGTGCGTCGTGACGGCCCTCGAGGATCTCCTTGAAGCCCTTCACCGTCTCGGCGACCGAGACGTAGCGGCCCGGGATGCCCGTGAACTGCTCACCGACGTGGAACGGTTGCGTCAGGAAGCGCTGCACGCGGCGGGCGCGACCGACGATCGCCTTGTCCTCGTCGGACAGCTCCTCGATGCCGAGGATGGCGATGATGTCCTGCAGGTCCTTGTAGCGCTGGAGCGTGCGCACCACGCCAGCAGCGGTGTCGTAGTGCTCCTGGCCCACCACCAGCGGGTCGAGGATGCGGCTGTTCGACATCAGCGGGTTCACCGCCGGGTACAGGCCCTGCTCCACCAGCGTGCGGTCCAGGGAGACCGTGGCGTCGAGGTGGCCGAACGTCGTGGCGACACCAGGGTCGGTGTAGTCGTCGGCGGGCACATAGATGGCCTGGAAGGACGTAATCGAGCCCTTGGTCGTCGAGGTGATGCGCTCCTCAAGCTCACCAATCTCTGTGCTCAGGGTCGGCTGGTAACCCACCGCGGACGGCAGGCGGCCGAGCAGTGCGGACACCTCCATGCCGGCGAGCGTGTAGCGGTAGATGTTGTCGACGAAGAGGAGGACGTCACGACCTTCCTCGTCGCGGAAGTACTCGGCCATCGTCAGGCCGGTCAGCGCGATGCGCAGGCGCACGCCGGGGGGCTCGTTCATCTGGCCGAACACGAGCGCGGTCTTGTCGAGCACGCCCGACTCTTCCATCTCGTGCCAGAGGTCGTTGCCCTCGCGTGAGCGCTCACCCACCCCGGCGAACACGGACAGACCACCGTGCTCGGCAGCAAGGTTACGAATCAGCTCGGTGTTCATGACGGTCTTGCCGGTGCCGGCGCCGCCGAACAGACCGACCTTTCCGCCACGTGCGAGCGGGGCGATCAGGTCCACGACCTTCACGCCAGTCTCGAGCATCGCAGCAGTCGTGACCTGATCCGCGTACGCAGGCGGCGGGCGGTGGATCGGCCAGCGCTGCACGCCCTCAACCGACTCGCCCGCGTCGAGCGGGGTGCCGATGACGTTGAAGATGCGGCCGAGCGTCTTCGGGCCAACCGGCACGGAGATCGAGGCGCCAGTGTCGGTCGCGACCGCACCGCGGCGCAGACCGTCCGTCGAGTCGAGCGCGAGACAGCGCACCCAGTTGTTGCCCAGGTGCTGCTGCACCTCGGTCACCAGGGTCTTACCGCCGTCCATCTCAATGTTGACAGCGTTGTAGATCTCCGGCAGCTCGCCGCTGGAGAACTCCACGTCGACGACGGTGCTAATGACCTGACGCACGACTCCGTTTGCCATCTCGACCCTCCTGTCGCGGCCCTCGAGGTTGTCACCTCGCGGCCGTGAACCGGTTTATCCCTCGAGTGCCGCCGAACCGCCGACGATGTCGAGCAGCTCGCCTGTAATCAGTTCCTGACGTGCCTTGTTGTAGATGAGCGTCAGTCCGCCAACCATGTCGTTCGCGGCGTCGGTGGCCGCCTGCATGGCGACCATGCGCGCGGACTGCTCCGACGCCAACGCGTCGAGGACTGCCTCGTACACCTGCATCTCCACGTAGCGCGGCAGCAGGGTCTCGAGCAATCGCTCAGGCGACGGCTCGAAGAGGAAGTCCACGTTCCCGGCCTCCGCACCCTCGGGCGCGGTCACGGGCAGAATCTGGCGCACGGTCGGGCGCTGCACCGCAGTGCTCACGAAGCGCTGGTAGCCGATGAACACCTGGTCGATGTTCCCGGCCATGTAGTCGTCCATGACGAGGCGCGCGATCGGCAGCACCTGCGACATGCCCGGGTAGTCACCGAGGTTCGAGAACTCCCCGATGCTCGGGAAGCCGGCTCGGCGGAAGAAGTCGCGGCCCTTGCGGCCAACCGTAACGACCGAGACGTGCTCGACGTGCGGCTGGTGCTCGAGTGCGAGCGCTGCGCCCGCGCGGTTCATGTTGGCGTTCAGGCCACCAGCCAGACCGCGGTCGGCGGTGATGTGAATGAACGCGAAGTTCTTCACGGGACGCTGCTGCAGCAACGGGTGCAACGTGTCCGCGTCAGCGTTCGCGGCATAGCCGGACAGCTGCGCCAACACAGCGCGCATCTCAGTCGCGTACGGCCGTGACGCGACCGCACGATCCTGCGCGCGCCGCATCTTGGATGCGGCAACCAGCTGCATGGCCTTGGTGACCTTGGCCGTGCTCTGAACGGACCGGATGCGGTCTCGGATTGCGCGTACTGCGCCGGCTCCGGGCATCGATGTCCTCGCTCGCCTCTACGTTGTGTACTCGACGCTCGCGCTTAGTACGCGACCGTCGCCTTGAATTCGGTGATGGCCGTGCTCAGTGCCTGCTCGGTCTCAGGCTCCATGCGCGCGCCCACCGACAGCGTCTCCATGACGCCCGCAGCGTTCGCCCGCATGTACTCGTGGAACGCCGTCTCGAAGTCAGCGACCTTCTCCACGGGCACATCGTCGAGGAAGCCTCGCGTGCCTGCGAAGAGGATCGAGACCTGCTGCGCCAGCGTCAGCGGCCGGTACTGCGGCTGCTTCAGCAGCTCGGTCAGGCGCTGGCCTCGGAGCAGCTGATTACGCGTCGCCGGGTCGAGGTCGTCCGTGCCGAACTGCGCGAACGCCTGCAGCTCACGGAACTGCGAGAGGTCCAGGCGGAGCGTACCGGCGACACCACGCATCGCGCGGGTCTGCGCGGAACCACCCACGCGCGACACCGAGATACCCGGGTTCACAGCAGGGCGCTGACCAGCGTTGAAGAGGTCAGTCTCCAGGAAGATCTGACCGTCGGTGATCGAGATGACGTTCGTCGGGATGTAGGCCGACACGTCGCCGGCCTGCGTCTCGATGACGGGGAGTGCCGTGATCGACGCACCACCGAGCTCTGGCACCACACGAGCGGAGCGCTCGAGCAGGCGCGAGTGCAGGTAGAAGACGTCGCCGGGGTACGCCTCGCGGCCGGGAGGGCGGCGGAGCAGCAGCGAGATCTGGCGGTACGCCCACGCGTGCTTTGTCAGGTCGTCGTAGGCAATCAGGACGTCCTTGCCCTGCTCCATGAAGTACTCGGCCATGGCGCAGCCGGCGTACGGAGCGAGGTACTGAAGAGCGGCCGACTCAGATGCGCCGGCGCTGACGACGATGGTGTGCTCCATCGCGCCGTACTGCTCCAGGGCGCCAACGATCTGCGCGACCTTGGCTTCCTTCTGACCGATGGCGACGTAGATGCAAATCAGGTCGCCACCCTTCTGGTTGATGATCGTGTCGAGGATGATCGCGGTCTTGCCGGTGGAGCGGTCGCCAATGATCAGCTCACGCTGACCGCGGCCGACCGGGACCATCGCGTCAATGGCCTTGATGCCGGTCTGCACCGGCTGGTTCACGCCGACGCGGGACACCACGTCCGGGGCGATCTTCTCCACGGGGCGGCGCTCGGTCGTGGTGACCGGGCCGCGCTCGTCGATCGGGTCACCCAGCGCGTTCACCACGCGACCGATCAGTGCCGAACCCACCGGGACGGATGCGACGAGGCCGGTCGTGCGAACCTCGGCGCCTTCCTTGATGCGCGTGTAGTCGCCTAGGATGATCGCGCCGACGGTCTCTTCTTCGAGGTTCAGCGCGAGGCCGAGGATGCCATCGCCGAAGTCCACCAGCTCCGAGGCCATGCACTGGCCCATGCCGTGGATACGGGCAATGCCGTCGCCCGCCTCAATGACCGTGCCCACACTCGTGGACGCGGTCGAGGTGTCGAACTGCTCGATCTGCTGTCGCAGGATCGATGCAATCTCTTCTACGCGTGCCGGCATCTGGACCTCCCCACACCTTCCGGTGCGTGCCTGTCAGTCACTGCGCTCGCTAGAGCGCGATTGGTAGCTCTTAGATCGCACCCTGCGCGAGCTGCTGACGCAGCGCGCGCAATCGAGTGCGCGTCGAACCATCGATCAAGCGGTCGCCCACGCGAATCACCGCGCCACCGAGCAGCGAGGAGTCAACCTCGCCCTCGAGTTCGACCTGCTTGCCACTCGCAGCGGAAAGCTGAGCAGCGATCGCATTGCGCTGCGCGTCGTCGAGCGGCACAGCCGTTCGCACGACAGCACGCTCAATGCCACGCACAACGTCCCACAACTCGAGGAAGAACGAGTTGATGGACGGGCCCAGCGCGAGCCGGCCCTTGCGGCGCAGGAGGCGGAACAAGTTCAGCTCGGACGGGCGAATCGTCGGCACCACCTGCCGAACGATCGCCGCAAACTTCTCGTCGGTCATCCCGTCCGCCTGCAGCATGTTCACGAAGGAACCCTGCTGCGTCAGCGACTCGAGACCATCGAGCGCGGTCGCCCACGACTCAAACGAGTTGTCGGTCCGTGCCAGATCGACGACCGCCAGGGCGTATCGCCGACCCGCAACATCACGCGCGCTTCCCGCCATGTTCAGCTAGCTCCGCTGCCCGAGCTGGCTGTCAGCCAGCACCTGGTCGATGAGCCGCTGGTGCGCGGAGCGGTCGAGCGACTGCTCGATGACACGCTCTGCAGCGGTAATAGCGAGGTCCGCAAACTCGCGACGAATCTGCTCGATCGCCTGCTCGCGCTCTTGCGCGATCTCCTCGCGAGCGCGGGCGACGATACCGTCGGCCTCCGCACGCGCGCGGGTCTCGAGCTCCTCGCGCAGTCGGACCGCAGCCTCCGTCGCGCGAGCGACGGCTGCCTGACCTTCAGCACGAGCCGCTTCCATCGCCCGGCGGGACTCGACCTCGCTGTTCGCGGCGGCCGAAGCTGCCTCCGAGGCGCGGTCGATGCCCTCCTGGATGCGACGCTTGCGCTCGTCCAGGACCTTCAGGATGGGGCCGTAGAGAAACAGCCGTAGGAGGACCAGCAGAATGGTGAAGTTCACCAGCTGCGTGATCAGGCCCGGAAGGCTGAACCCCAACGACGCGATACCACCAGCCTCCTCGGCTGCGGAGGCTGCCACTGGCAGCACCGCGAGCAAGAGGCCGAGCAGCGCCGCGGCGCCAGCCGGTCGCAATGATCTCATCATGGCGTGCGCTCCCCGCGCGGCGTCGTCAGGCGACGCCGCGCGTTGCGTCTGTGCGGACTTAGAAGACGAAGCCGATGAGGATCGCGACGACCAGGGCGTAAATGCCGATGGCCTCAGCGAACGCGATCGCCAGAATCATGTTGGTCTGGATGGCGCCGGCAGCCTCCGGGTTGCGACCCAGGGCCTCCATGGCCTTGCCACCGAGCAGACCGATGCCGAGACTCGGGCCAAGCGACCCAAGGCCCATGACGATCGCTGCGGCGATGAACTTCATCGCGGACACGGTCGACTCATTGTCGGCCGCACCAACCACCTGCGCCGCCGCGACACCGGTGGTCGCGAGGAACAGCGAGCCAACCAGCATTGCCGCCGTCAGACCTCGGCGAACCAGCTTCATAGTCTTCATCCGTTCGTCCTCCCTGTGCCCGCCGCACACTCGACCGCGGGCCGCCCCATCCAATTGAAACCTTGGTTGATTAGTGATGCGCCTCGCCGTGCTCGTCCCCGTGCTCCTCACCTCCATGGTGAGTAACAGCGGTCTGAGCGAACACCAGCGTGAGCATCGCGAACACAAATGCCTGGATGAGCCCCACGAAGAGCTCCAATCCATAGAACACGTCCACAAGGACGAACGGCACCAGGAACGCCATCATCGCCAGCAGCACTTCGCCGGCAAAGACGTTCCCGAACAGACGGAAGGTGAACGACACCATGCGGGACAGCTCGGAGATCAACTCCAGCAGTCCAACGAAGATATCGATGATCCCCAGGGCGCCCTTCTTGTAGAAGTCGACCGGGAAGAACTTCTTGAGGTACGCAGGGCCGAGAGCCGACAGGCCCCAGAACTCCACGAAGATGAACGAGAAGATGGCAATCGCCAGCGGCGTGTTCACATCGGTGTTCACGGAGCGGAAGTACGGCGAGATCAGGCCGGACACCTTGCCACCCTCGGCGGCGTGTGCGTCAGCCTTCGGTGCGGCGGGCTCGCCCGCGGCGGCTTCCTCGTGGTGCGTCGGGCAGGCAGTGCCCTCGCACTCCTCGGGACCGTTCGGGATGTAGGCGATCGGGAAGCCGGCGATGCTGGTCTGCTTGAAGATGACCTGCTTGTCGCCGTGGCCAGGCTCGACCTTGCCGATGACGCCGTTGATCGGCAGCAAACCGAAGTAATTCGAGGTGAGGACGTAGAGGAAGATGGTGGCGATAACCCAGAAGAACTTCCGGCCGTTCTCCTCGCCCGCCACCGTAGTGACGATGCCGTAGAAGCCGGAGATCAACGCCTCGACGGCACCGGAGAAGCCCGACGGTACGACCGAGGCGTTGCGACCGACGAAGAAGCCGACCACCACCAGCAGCAACACGACCACCCATGAGGTGAACATCGTGTTCGTCACGCCGAGCGGGCCCAGGTCGAAGATGTGCTCAGGCTTGACGATGATCACCGGAGACGGTGGCTTCACGAACATGACGCCGGCGGCAATCACCACCACGACGCCGAGCACGATGAGAAGAATCTTCAATTCAGCCCCGAATATCGCGCCGGCGCCGGGCCTGTGCGTCTATGACCAATTTGAGCTGTCGGTAGGCTCCAACGAAGCCAACCAGCAATCCCAGTGCCAGAAACACCAGCGTCAGCACCGGACTGAGTTCGAACTTCCCATCGAGCCAATGCCCGATGAGCGTCAGTCCAACTATCGACGTGGCCAGATACGAACCGATCCCCACAAGCCCAACGGCAGGCGAGGTCCAGATCGCAGGACTCACACCCTTTTTCGGGGGCTGAGGCCGCGGGGAATCTAGCATGCGACCTCCGAGCGATCAACTTGCTTGTGAGCGCACGCACGAAAGGATCGGCGCGCGGCAACGCGAACCTGTGCAAGTCGCTAGTCGAAGTCGTCCAGGTCGAGTTCAGAGATGAAGTCACTGAAGGCGGAGAGCCGTTCGCGCTCCTCCGCGGTGATGCCACCAGTGCGCCCCTCGGGCGTCTCCATCGCCTCACCATCCGCGTTCAAGAGCACGCCCGCACGATCTAATACGCTCTCGTCAGCGTAAATCGGCACCTTGGCGCGCACGGCGATCGCAATCGCATCCGACGGCCTCGAGTCGACCTCGAAGACCTGCCCATCACGTTCGACGTGGATGCGCGCAAAGAATGTGTCGTTCGCGAGGTCGTTCACGACCACCGACTGCACCACCCCACCCAGCTGCTCGATGATCGAGGCGAGTAGGTCGTGCGTGAGCGGCCGGGCAACGTTGACTTCCTGCAGGCGCACCGCGATCGCGTCAGCCTCGGACGGTCCGATCCAGATCGGCAGATACCGTTCGGCATCCTTTTCGCGCAGGATCACCACCCGCTGATAGTTGCGCAGGCTGACCCGAATGCTCTCGATGGTCAGTTCAATCGTCATTGGGCGAAGTGTAGGAGCGCCGTCGAAAGGCAGTCAACGAACGCGACTGTTATCAGCGAGCGCCTACTCGTCATGCTCCTCCGAGGAGCCATCGTCGCTCGGGGTCGTACCGAACAGGGCCGCCTCGATTGCCGGATCGACCGGTGCACCCCGCTCGATCACGGAGAGAATGCGCCGCTGCAGCGTCGGGCGGTCGATCAGCACCTTGTGGCGGCACTTCTTGCACTCGAGGCCAATGTCCGCGCCCAGGCGCACGACATCCCAATCGATGCTCCCGCAGGGGTGCCTGCGGCGCAGCCGTAGAACGTCGCCAATGCGCAGATCCATGACCATCCAGGACTCCGGCCCTAGCCGCGTGCCGCGTTGATGCCGTCGCGGAGCCGCATTGCCTCGGCGCGCGAGGCTTCTTCGTTCCCAGCGTACAAGACGCTTCGGGAGGCACTCACCAGTATGGCCCCACCATGTGCATCCACGCTCGCCTGCACCGCCGCTTCGAGGTCGCCCGCCTGGGCGCCTACTCCCGGCATCAGGAACAGCAGGTCCGGGGCTACCTCGCGGATTCGCGCGGCTTCCTCGGGATAGGTGGCTCCAACGACGAGACCGACGTTCTCACGCCCCTCCCGCACGTTCCAGCCCGCCGCCAGCATCGCTACGTGCTCGTAGAGCGGTCGGCCCTCGCCCACGGTCAGGTCCTGGAGCTCCCGCGCCCCCTCGTTCGAGGTCCGGCAGAGCACGAACGTGTGCTTGTCCGAGTAGGACAGGAACGGCTCGAGCCCGTCCGAGCCCAGGTACGGGTTCGCGGTGACGGCGTCCGCACCGAGCGTGTCGAATACCGCCCGCGCGTAGAACTTCGAGGTGTTCCCGACGTCCCCGCGCTTCGCATCCAGCAGCACCGGAATATGCGATGGGATGCGCTCGATCACTGCCTTGAGGTCGCGCCAGCCGGCGTCGCCGTTCGGCTCGAAGAAGGCAGCGTTCGGCTTGTAGCAGCAGACCAGGTCGCTGGTCGCCTCGATGATGCGTCCGAGGTAGTCGACGACGCTCGTCCCGGCCGGGATCTGCGCCTCGTCCGGGTCGAGCCCGACACAGAGCAGCGAGCGGTTCCGCTCGACAGCTGCCTCGTACTTGGCTCGAAACCCGTTCATGCGGTCGCCTCCTGCACGTGCTGCGCGAACTCGATCGGTGGGAGAGCAGCCGCGGCGGCGCGCAGCCGCTCGACGGTGCGCGCGAATGCAGCGATGTCACCCGTGGCGTCGGCGTGCACCGGCACCTCGGCGCCTGCGGGGATCTCGAGGCCGTACTCGCGGAGCTGATGCTCGACGCGGCGTGCGACCGGCTCGGCCGCATCAATCACCTCGATGCGCCCCGCCACGAGCGCCTCGAGTGCCGGTCGCAGGAAGCCATAGTGCGTGCAGCCCAGCGCGATCTCGTCCACGTCTGCGCCGGCTGTCGCGAGTGCGCCTCGCAGCATCGACTCGACGCGCTCGCCATCGACTTCGCCATCCTCGACGAGGTCTGCGAGCCCCGGCATCGCGAGCATCACGACCTCGACGTCACCACCGTGCGCATCGCGCAGTCGTGCAAGCCGTTCGCCGCTGACCGTGCCGGGCGTCGCGAGCACCGCGACACGCTTCGTCTTCGAGCGCTCGACCGCGGGCTTCAGTGGCGGCTCCATGCCGACGATCGGCACCGCAAACTCCGAGCGCAGGCGCTCCAGTGCCGCCGACGAGGCGGTGTTGCATGCGACCACGACGAGGTTGCAGCCCTCGTCGACGAGTCGCTGTGTGAGCACGCGCGAGCGTGCCTCGACCTCTTCGGCAGAGCGCTCGCCATACGGGAAGTACGCGGTGTCGGCGACGTAGTAGACCGGGAGCGCGGGGAGCAGTCGATGCAACGCAGCGGCAACGGTCAGACCGCCCACGCCAGAGTCGAAGATGCCAACCGTTGTGCGCATCGAGACCCCTTTTGACCAGCGTAGGCCCGCTCACCAGCCGCGAGCAAGGACGCGCCCGGCCTCAGATCAGGGCGGCGAGGTCAGTCATCGCGCGGCTCCTCCGGAGCAGCCGGCGCGGCGCGCTCGACGTGGGTGCGCTCCCACTCACGAAGGTCGCGTTCCAGCGCGTCGAGTTCCGCGCGTTCCGGAAAGTGACGTCCGTAGCGCGCTTGGTCGAACGCGCGGCCGATCGGCTCGAACGACGGTGCGTCGAGGCGCACCCCGGCGTCCTCCGCGAACTCGAGCGGCGTCGAGCCAACCGTCCGCTCGACCCCTCGGTCGCGCGAGGAGCGCACCACGCGCGCGAACAGCTCGTACACCGCGTGCCGGCGCAGCCAGTCCCCGTCGAGCGCGTCATCGCCGCTCCTCCTACGGAACAAGCCACCGAAGAGGCCGCTCGGCACATCCTCGGACGCCTGCGAGCGCAGCCGCTTGTCGTCATCGAGCTCGCTCATGCGGCGCCGTGCCGCGAACACCACAAGGCCGATGCGATACAGCGCATACCCCACCGCGATGATCCCAATCGCGCGCACCCCGAACGACAGCCAGCTCGGGATCAGCGAGTCGGCGCTCTTGTTCGCGCTGTCTGGCGGCTTCGGCATCTCGAACGCATCCATCGAGAACTGATCGAGATGCAGCGTGCGCCCACCCAGCACGAAGCTCACGATCGCCTGCATCACCACCGCGAACGGATACAGCACCGCCCACGCGATCTTGCCGATCACCCACACCACGCGGGCGATCACCGGCTGCATGATCCGACCGCCATCGAGGAAGGTCAGGAACGTGAATACGAGCGCGATCAGCGCGATCCCGCCGAGCGTCACGCCGAGCGACGACACCCATGGCTCGAGGCGGCCCGTCGCATCCTCGGTCGGTCGAGCGCGCGCCGCCTGTGCCACCGCCAGCGCCGCCACGCCCACCACGAAGTAGGCAGGCACCCACCCGAACACGTCGATGCTCTGGCCGATCGCTGTCCAGGCGGTGACCGCGAGCAGGATCACGAAGCCCGCCCCGAACGAGCGCAGCACGCGCTCGTAGCTCACGGCGCTACGTCCCGCCACCAGGAACCGCAGCCAGACCAGCGCGAGCACGCCCGCGCTCATCGTCAGCGCACCGCGCACCGGCAGCGCGCCGTTCGGACTCGTCACGAATGCGGCGAGGTCTGCCTGGTCCGCCTGCCCGCCGTTCACCGATGCACGCAGCACCGGCACGGCCTCCCAGATGCGGAAGTCCCCGGCCAGCGAGAGACGCATGAGCAGCTGGAACGCGACCAGCGACGCCGCGATCCCGATGCCCGCCGCGATCGGCAACGGCAGCTTCTGGTCCACGATCCAGCGCACGAGCACAAACGCCCCCGCGGCGGCTGCAAGCAGGATCAGGAACGACGGGCCACCCATGCCATGCGCCGCGACGTCGCGTGTGATCTCGATCGCACGCTGGACGCGCACGGGGTCACCAATCGTCGTGCCGGCGCGCTCGATGCGCTCGGCCATCGAGGCGTAGCCATCGCGCGTCACGCCGCTGGCGACCGCACGCAGGCCAATCCACCACGCGAGCGACTCCATGACGATGAACAGCGCCGTCGAGGCGGATTGCGTGCGCAGCAGCAGCCTCATCGTTCCAGCACCTCACGCATGCCGCCTCGGGCCGCCGTGAGCATCGCCTGCGTCTGCGCCTCGAGCGCGCGCATCGCCGGCTCGACCTCGACGATCGAGAGCCCTGCGGCTTCCTCACCCCACTCCCACGCGGAGGTCTTCACGATCTGCACGCCGTAGCCCTGCGACCGCAGCAGTCGCAGCGTCGCCGCCAGCTCGGGCGGCATCAGCGCTGCCACCACGACGACCGTCGCGCCCGCCGGCAACGCCGATCCGGGACGCTCCAGCTCCTCCGACAGCAACGAGGTGGTAAACGGCGCGACCATCGCCAGCGCCTCCAGCACGCGCACGAGCTGGTCAGGACGTCGCCCCGCGCCGATGCGGATCGGTCGGTCGGCGTCAGGGAACGATCCGTTGGCGACCAGCCCGATCGACGCATGGTCCTCGAACGCCGCACGAGCAAGCGAGGCGGCCACCACCACGCCGCGTTCGAGCACGATTGGGTCGAAGCCCTGCCACGTGTGCTCCATCGTCGTGATGTTCAGCGCGATCACGATCGCCTGCGATCGCGAGGGCTCGTACAGCCGCGACTGCAACCGTCCCACGCGCGCCGTCGCGTTCCAGTCGACACGCTTCAGCGGGTCGCCCGCGATGTAGTCGCGCACGCCCACCACGCGCACCGGATCCTCGAACAGGCGCTGCCCGCCGGGCCGCTCACCGAACGGGCGCGCGCTGGGCATCCCGATCTCGCCGAGGTCGTACGTGCGCGGGTAGACCACGAGATGTGCATCATCGCGCACCGTGACATCGCGCTCGAACAGCCCGAACAGGTCGCTCGAGCGCAGCCGCGCCGGCCCCACGCGGAAGAAGCCACGCGTCAGCGCGGTCATCGTCACCGGCCACTCGATCGCCTCGCGTCCGCGCATCGAGGCGGCACGCGTGAACAGCACCACACCCGGCATGCCCGAGGGGTGCGTCTCCACGTCGGTGGGCGGCATCGCCTCTGGCAGCGCGTCACGCAGCTCGACCCACGGGAGCGGCAGCCACTTGGCGTTCACCAGGCGCAGCCGCATCGACAGCGTCTCGCCCACGAACGCGCGCGTCTCCGGCGCGATGCGCGTGTAGCGCACCTGGTCGAGTGCGAGTCGCGCGCCGAGCCGTGCCACGCCACCCGCCGCGAGCACGAGCACACCCAGGCCAATCAGCGGCACCGACCCCGCCGCGAGTCCGAGCGCGATCAACAGAAAGCAGGCGGGACCCCAGAGGTCACCGAGCAGCGACTTCATCGCGTCGCTCCCTCGCCAGCCGTCGTCACGGCGTGCCTACGCGTCCACTACGGGCACCACAAGCTCGTGCAGGATCTCGTCGAGCACGTCCGACGCTGTCCGGCCACGCAACCGTGACTGCGAGGAGAGCAGGAGTCGGTGCGCGAGCACGGGCTGCGCCAGTCGCTTCACGTCGTCCGGGCGCACGTAGTCGCGGCCGTCCATCGCCGCCAGCGCCCGTGCCGCGCGGAACAGCGCGAGCGACGCGCGCGGACTCGCACCGAGGTCGAACGCGGCGTGGTCTCGCGTCGCGCGGCAGAGCCGCACGATGTACTGCACGACGGCGTCCTCGACGTGCACCTGCGGCAGCGATGCCGACAGCGCGACGAGCTCGTCACCGTCGACGACCGGACCAAGCGTGTCGAACGGCGAGCGCTCCTCGAAGCGCCGCAGCACCTCGACCTCGCCGGCCTCGTCGGGGTACCCGACCGCGAGCCGCAGCAGGAAACGGTCGAGCTGCGCCTCCGGCAGCGGGAACGTGCCTTCGAGCTCGATCGGGTTCTGCGTCGCCAGCACCAGGAACGGCGCGTCGAGCTCATGCGTCTCCCCGTCGATCGTGACGGTGCGCTCCTCCATCGCCTCCAGCAGCGCCGACTGGGTGCGCGGGGTCGCGCGGTTCACCTCGTCCGCCAGCACGACGTTCGCCATGATCGGCCCCGGGCGGAACTCGAACTCCCCCGACCGCTGCGAGTAGAAGTGGATCCCGAGGATGTCCGAGGGCATCAGGTCCGGCGTGAACTGAATGCGGTGGAACGAAGCCCCGATCGAGCGGGCGAACGCGCGCGCGAGCGTGGTCTTCCCAGTCCCTGGGACGTCCTCCAGCAGCACATGGCCGCCCGCCAGAAGCGCCGCGAGCATCAGGTCGATCGGCTCGTCCGCCCCGACCATCACCGACGTCACGTTGGCGCGGATACGCGCCGCCGCGGCCTGGATCGCCGCTACTGTCTCGGCCCGAGGCCGTGCCTGTACTGCGTCAGCCATCGTCCACCGTCCCCCTCGGCGCTCGTGGGCGGCGAGAATAACAGAATCGATAGCGCCCGCCCGGTACGCCTCGAAGGCTCAGGCTCCGCTCTGCCAGCGCCGGATCGCCTCAATTGGGTGTACGAGCATCAGCACGTTAAGGATCAGTCCATCCCGGATCAGCACCGCGAGCACAGCCTCTGAGGCGACCACGTACAGCGCGGCCAGGCCCGGACACCTTCCACGCAAACAGGAACCCGATCACGCAGAACGCCACGTCTCCGGCCGAGTTGAGGACGGTGTCCCCGAAGTAGTCCAGCGAGATCGTGGCCTCGCGGTAGCGGTTGATCACCGTCTCGCTGTTCTCCGCCAGCTCCCAGGCCACCTCGACCACCGTCGCGACGACGAGCCGCGCCCCCACGGACGCTCGAGGCCATAGCCAGCGCAGCAGCCAGTAGAACAGCACGCCGTGGGTGACATGCGTGAACGAGTACGGGTCGGCCAGCTGCTGTGAGTTCTCGTTGCTCCAGATGTCGCCGGACCACGCTCGCACGACGCCGCAACGACAGAGCCACAGCCGCCCCTGCTCGCGCAGCCCGAACGCGAGCGCGAGCAACAAGCCCACCTCGAACGCCACAGTCGCCGGCCACGACAATCGCCATCCACGCATGCCGCGAGCATACGAGGGGCCACGTCGCAGGGACGAGGCCCCTCGATGCACAGTCATTGCGCGATGACCTCGTCCTTGGGTCGCGTCCGTACCAGTGGCAACGCCGGCAAGATGATGCCTGCGCCCGCGAGTAGTGCGAATACCGCGCCGCCCGCACCGGCCATCACCGCGAACACCGGGCCACCACTCAGTTGCCCGAGCGCGTTGCCCTGGCTCACCGAGGACAGCACCGTCGCGCGCGTGCTCGGGTCAAGGTCGCGGTTCACCCATGCCGTGAAGAACGGCGGCTCGGTGCGCCGCATGCACTCGACAATCAGCAGCGCTGGCAGCGCCACCCAGAACGAGCCTGACACCACGAACGCCACCGTCGCCACCGCTATGCCTGCGTAGAACACGGTCAGCACTCGCGACATCGAGGCGCGCGACACGTCGGTCGTCGCCTTCCGCACGCCACGCACGACGAAGAACCCGATCGCCTGCGTGAGCAGCCCGACCGCGCCGAAGAACAGCACCTCGTTCATCCCGGACGGCAAGCCGATGTGCTCGAGCAGGTGGTAGCTCCACAGCCGATCCCACGACTCGCTCGAGCACCCCACGACGAACGCAACGAGGAACGCCGCACGGATCATCGAGGTGCTGCGAATAGCATCGAAGCCGCCACGCGCCGTGGCTCCAAGCTGCGCCCACGGCGAGCGCGACTCGCTGCCCTCGCTCGCTCGGAAGCCCGTCTCAGGCATCGTCAGCGCGAGAAACACCGCGAACATCGAGTACGCCCCGCCGCCCACCAGAAACGGCAAGCTATGGTCGATCAGCCCCAACCCGGCCCCGGCGAGGATGCCGATCACGGCCCCCGCCTGACGCCACTGCGCCGCGCGCGGGTAGGTGCGCGCCGCGGCCTCCTCCCCGATCTCATCGGCAAGCCACGCCTCCTGCGCGCCGCTGAAGAACGTGAACCCCACCCCGAACGCGATCTGCCCGAGCACGATTCCGCCGAACGACGGGAACAACCCGAACGCGATCGGCCCGAGGCCAAACAATGCGGTGCCGATCACGATCGACAGCCGCCGACTCAGCACGTCGGCCACCACGCCCGTCGGCACCTCGAACAGGAACGTGGCGCCTTCCAGCACCGCGCCCACGATCACGAGCTCGAACGGCGTGAGCGCGGCATCGCGCACGACATACAGGGCATAGAGCGCGATCGACATCGTCGCGAAGACGCCGCTCCACGTAGCTCGAGCGATGTACACCACATCGGCCGGCAATGCGCGGCCAGGCAGCAACGTTGGCTGCCGACGAATCCAGGAATCAGGCACAGAGACCCCTCGCTATTGCAGTCGAAACCTCGACCAGCACGCGCGAGAGGACGAAAGACGTCCTACGCGAGCAGGGACGAGGCGATGGCAGAGGTGGTGCGTGCCGTCATGGCAATCCCTCCAACGCAGTCGCTCGGTTGCGCGCACTATGCCCGCCGCGCTCGTGACCCGTCAACGCAGCGCACGCTACGGATCAACAACAATGGTGCCCTGCATGCCTGCCTCACGATGCCCCTGCACTGTGCAGAAGAACGAGTACGTCCCCGCCTTCGTCGGCGTGAACGCGATCGTCGAGGTCGTGCCGTGCTCGGCCATCGTGTGCATAGCCGGTGAGGTGCCCATCGACGCCATGTCGTGCTTGCCCGTGTCATGCGCGCGTATCGCCGACGCCGGCATGCCCTCGACGGTCCAGTCGTGCGTCAGCTGGCCTTCGTTCTTCATGCGCAACTCGACCGGCTGGTTCGCCTTCGCGTGCAGCTCGACCGGCCCGAAGCTGAACTCCCGCACGGTCACCTCGAGGCTTGCGGGCTTCGCTCCCCCACACGCCGCGATCGCGAGCATCGCCACGACGAGCACCAGTCTCACGATTGTTCGTCTACGCATCGATACCCCCTGAGCAGCAGTACACCGGAGAACCTCACGGCGGCTTCCGCGCTCGCGATGAGAGAGCGACCCCAGCAGCGCCAATCCATCGAGTGGACACGACGCAACCATGAAGATGGGCGGAGAGCGCCCGTGGCGCTAGCCTAGGGACGTGCCCAACGAACCGCTGCCCTTCCGCGTCGAGGAGAACCTCGTCTACGCCCTGCCGTTGCAGTCAGGCGGGCTGCTGCTCGTCGACGCCGGCCCGGACGTGATGGGCGGCTGGGACCAGCTCTTAGGGCGCATCAACGCCAAAGGCTTCGCCGCGACCGACGTCCGAGCCGTGCTCATCACCCACGCGCACATCGACCACGCCGGCCTCGCCTACCGCTGGGCCGCCGCGGGGGCGCTCATCCTCGCAGGCGCTGCCGACATCCCTGCGCTGCTCTCCGGCCACGCGTGGAACGAGGGGCGCGACGCAGCCCGCCTCGCCACGCTGCGCGAGCACGGCGCGACGCAAGAGTTGCTCGACGTGCTCGCCGCCAGTGACCTGCGTCGAGGCTTTGCGTGGGAGCCCATCCCCCCCGGCGGCGTGCACCCGATCGAGGACGGCACGCGCATCCCCCTCGCCAACGACGAGCAGCTGCGCGTGATCGCTACTCCCGGCCACACCCCTGGCAACCTCGTCGCCCTCGCCGAAGGCTCAGGCGATCTCTACGCCGGCGACACACTGCTGCCGCACCAGGTACCGACCGCGGGCATGCACTTCGCGATCACCGAGGACGGTGGCGTCGGCGATCGCTGGCCATCGCTGCCGCTGTTCGTGCGCTCCGTGCAGCGCGTGGGCGAGCTCGGCGCGAAGCGCACGCTGCAGGGCCACGGCACCCCCGGCTCGAATCCCGCGAGGCTGGCCGGGCGCTTCATCCAGCACCATCAGCGGCGCGCCAATCGCTACCGCGCGCTCCTCACCGAGCAGCCTGATACCGCCTTCGGCCTCGCCGAGCGTGCCTTCCCGCACATCGGTCCACTCCAACTCGCCCAGGCGATGACCGAGATCATCGGCCACTTCGACCTGCTCGACCTCGACCACCAGATCGAACGCGATGTAAGCGACGGCGTCGTAACCGTGCGCTTGGTCTCGTAGACCTCGAGGCTACCGAGGCAGCAGCGCGATCCCCGCACCGCCAAGCGCCGTCAGCACCACGACCAGCCACGGCGGCACGCGCCACACCTGCAGCAGCCCGAACGCCACGATCGCTAGCGCGAGGTCGATCGCATCCGTCACCGCGCTCGTGAAGATCGGCGTGTAGAGCGCCGCAGCGAGGATGCCCACGACCGCTGAGTTCACGCCGCGTAGCACGCCCTGGAACGCGACGTGCCGACGAAACACATCCCAGAACGGCAGCGCGCCCGTCACCATCAGGAACGACGGCGCGAACATCGCGAGCAAGGCGACGAACCCACCGACCACACCATTCGGCGTCGGCCCCTCGACTGCACCGAGGTACGCCGAGAACGTAAACAGCGGCCCGGGCACGGCCTGCGCCGCGCCATAGCCAGCGAGGAACTGCTCGCGCGTCACCCAGCCCGGCGGCACGACCTCTGCTTGCAGCAACGGCAGTACCACATGCCCGCCGCCGAACACGAGCGACCCGACACGGAAGAACGAGTCCACCAGCTCGAGCGTGTGCGACGCCACAAGCTGCCTCGCAACCGGCAGTGCCACAAGCAGCCCCGCAAACACCACCCACGCGCCGATCGCCACGCGCCGCGAGATCCCCACACGCAGCTGCGTCGCGTCCGAGCTCGCCACATCGCTCGCCAGCAACCGCCAGCCCACGAGGCCTGCCACGGCGATCACGCCGATCTGCACCAGCGCATTCGGCACCGCCAGCACCCCAACAGCAGCGAGGATCGCAATGGTCGCCCTCGGCCGATCGGGCGTGAGCGTGCGCGCCATCCCCCACACCGCCTGCGCCACCACGGCCACAGCCACGATCTTCAATCCGTGCAGCCAGCCCGCATCGGACACATCCACCGCTCGCAGCCCGAGCGCGAACACGATCAGCACGAGCGCCGATGGCAGCGTGAACCCGATCCACGCCATCAGTCCGCCGAGGAAGCCCGCACGCAGCATCCCGATGCCGATGCCAACCTGGCTGCTCGCCGGCCCCGGCAGGAACTGACACAGCGCCACGAGGTCGGCGTACGACTGCTCGTCGATCCACCGTCGCCGCTCGACGTACTCGGCACGGAAGTAACCGAGGTGTGCGATTGGCCCGCCGAACGAGGTCAGTCCGAGTCGCAGCGCAACCCGCAAGACCTCAAACGGCGACCCTTGTGGGGTCGCCGTTTGCATCTCGTCATCTGCGAGCGAAGCGCTCACCGCGTTACTCGGCGGAAAGCACGCGATAGAGCGACGTCAGCCGCCGCGGCAGCTGCTCGATGTCGTCGACCACCTCGTACCCCACGTCGGAGCACATGTCCTTCAGATAGTCGTGCCCTTCCTTGTCGACCGTGATCAGGAACGGCGTGATCCCGACGCGCTTCGCTTCGAGGAGTGCCTGGTGCGTGTCATGCACCGCGTACTCCTTCTCCGTGCGGTCGCGCCCGTAGCCGTGGTCCTGCGGCCGTCCGTCGGAGACGAGGATCAGGATCTTCGCTTTCGCGTCGTACTGCTCCATCTTCGCGATGGTGTGCCGGATCGCCGGTCCCATGCGCGTCGAACGAACTGGCTGCACCTTGTCGATGCGCTTGCGCACCTGGTCGCCGAACTTCTCGCCGAGGTCCTTGATCACGTGGTACTCCACGTTGTCGCGACCGTAGCCCGAGAAGCCGTAGATGCCGTACGAGTCACCGATCGCCTCCAGCGCCTCGGCGATCAGCACCAGCGACTCTTTCTCGAGGTCGATGATGCGCTTCGGCGCTTCCGCAATCTGCTTCGCACGCCGCTCCGCCAGCCACTGAAAGTAGTTACGAGGATCGCCCTGGAAGCTGCCATCGACACGGTCGGTCGAGCGCGGCTTCTCCACCTCTTCATCCGTCGAGGCAGACATGTCCATCAGGAACGCGACAGCGACGTCGCGATCGACCTTGTTGCGCCGCCAGTACACCTGCGCGAGCGGGCCGACACCGGCACGCTTGTCGACGATGAACTCGATCGCGCGGTCGAGGTCGATCTCCTCGCCGTCTTCCAGCCGCTTGATGCGACGGAATGTCTCCGGGCGCATCAACTCGAACTGCCGGCGCGTCTCGACCACGAGGCCGTGGTGCTTCTGCAGCGTCTCCTGGTAGTAGTCGAGCGTGCCCTCGTCGCCGATGCGCTCACCGACGCGGCACCAGCGCGGGCGGTAGTCCGACGCGCGGAAGTCCCACTCGTCGTAGTACGTCCACGTGATCTCGGGACCCTTGTCGCTCGAGCCACCTTCGTCGCCACCACCCTCGCCGTCAGACTCCTCGCCGTCCTTGTCGCGCTGCTGCTTCGCCTTCGAGGCAGCAGCCGCTTCCTTCTCGAGGTTGCTCAGGAACTGGCCCATCGAGGCAGCCATGTCGCCCTCAGACGCGTCGGGGAACCCAACCTCTGAGGACTTCGAGAGCGCGTCCATCACCTGGTCGCTGGAGAGCGTCTCGCCGTCGCCCGCCTCGCCGCTCGCCTGGTCGCGCAATCGCGACAGCAGCTGCACCAGCTCGGGCTTGAAGTCGCCGCGGAACTCCGGCTGCGCCGGCACCTCGAACTCCTGCTCCTCGCTGTCCTCGGGGAGATCCTGCTGCGTCTGGCCCATGCCACCCGGCATCTGGGCCTGCTCACCAAAGTCCGAGGGCGGCTCTTCCCAGTCCTCGTCGTTGAACGGGTTCCGGATGTTCGGCATCGAGACCGCGATGTCGTACAGCGCGCCCGCAACCTCCGCCGAGTCCTGCACCGTCGCGTTCGGCTCCTCGACAACCGCGAGTGCATCGAGGGCGGTGCCGAGCGACTCCATCAGGTCCTTCGGCCATCGGATCGCGTCACGCCGACCGAGCGAGGAGCGCAGCATGCTCTCCACGAACGCCGAACGCAGGCTCATCGACCGCACGTCGGGACGGCGCTCTGCCTCGATCGACTGCAGGCGGCGCAGCCACGGCGTGATGCCGCGGTACTCGCGCGCCACCGCCGCGTCGACACGCGTGTCCTCGACCACCGTGAACAGCGAGGCGATCAGGTCGCGCACCTCGAACAGGTCGAAGAAGCGCTCCATGTCCGTGATCGCGTCGCGCTCGCGCTTCGGCGCGTCAGGCAATCGCTCCTCGATGCTCGTCGGCGCATACGCACCATCGACGCCCCAGCGGTAGTAGAACGAGCCGAACTCGATGCGTCCGGTCTGGTGCGTCGTGAACACCTTGTAGGACTGGAAGTTCGAGGGCTGCTCCGGGAATGAGCCGACGAACGGCGGCAGGAAGATCGAGGTGCCTTCTGTCGTCGCCATCGACTGGGTCACCCAGCCGATGCCACGGTCGACCAGCTCCTCCGTCGAGCGGATCGCGATCGTCGATCCGGTCAGCGCCTTCGCGTACATGCGCAGCAGCCCGTGGATGCTTGCGAGCTCCACGCGCGCCGACAGCGACGCCAGCGTCCCCTCGGCGCGAGTCGACTGCATCTTGAAGTACGCCTCGGCGCCTTCGATGTTGCCCTCGTCGAACAGCAGTCGCGCACCGGGCTCGACCCACTGCTCCAGCTGCTCCGAGGTGATGCGGGTGAGCACGAACGGCACCGAGCGCAGGAACGCCATCGCCGCCACCGGGCTGCGCCGCGCCAGGTACTGCGCCAGCCGCATCATCGTCTCGTGCTCGTTGACCGGGACCTCGCCCATCGCTGCGGCAGTCTCGAGGAAGTGCGGGAAGCCCTGGCGCCCCGCGCTCTGCACCACGCGCGCCGCGAGCTGCAGGAATGCGCCGCGCTGCTCCATCTCGATCCGCGAGACCAGCTCCGGGCCGCGCTCGAAGTACAACCGCGTGTCCGCCCACGAGGAGCGGCTCAGCGCCGCCGCGAACTGCAGGAACGGCTCGCGGTCGTGGAAGTCGAGCTCCTCGAACAGCGCACCGGAAGCCTCGAGGCAGGTCGTCGCGAGCTGGTATGACCGCTCCGCGAGCACGACCAGCACGTCGACCAGCTGGTCGACCTGCGGCATCGAGAGCCCACTGAAGATCTTCGGGCTCTCATCAAAGAACAGCACCGTCAGGGCGATCGACTTCCAGTTGCCCTGGTGCAGTCGTTCGCCCGCCATCGCCCATGAGTCGAGGTCGGTGCGAATGATGGTCTGCTGCGTGATGTTCTCGCCCTGGATACCGATGTCGAAGTCAGGGTCGGCCGGCAGCGCCTGCACCACCGCGGGCGTCGCACGCAGGTACGCGGCCGCCACCAGCGGCGACTGCTCCGAGAGCCGTTCCGCCGACTCGCTCCAGCGCACCAGCAGGTCGAACGGGATCAGTCGCGACACCTCGGGGCTCGCACGGAAGAACTCGACCGCCGCCTCCCAGGAGCGCAGCGACTGCGAGGCCAGCACCGCGCCCCGCTCGGCCCACACCTCGAAGTCCTCCGGTGTGAGCATGTCCTCAAGTTCGCGCGCGGCTTCGAGGAACTCGTCGCGCAGGCCGACACCGTGCGACTGCAGCTCCGCGTCGTATCGATCCGCCAGGGTGTCTGCAACGCTCATCGCGGCGACTCCATCCGTAGATAGCCATCATGCCATGCACAGCCTGAGGCCGTGCCGAAACGACAACGGGCCCGCCGATGGCGGACCCGTTGGTTATTCCCGATTGGTCGCCCTACTCAGGGAAGATCGAGGTGACGACTTCCTCGATCGACTGCTGTACCTCGACGTCGTCCGTGAGACCCCAGACGACCGCCACCTGGCACGCACGCCGCGGCGTGATGCCGTTGGCAATCAGCTTGCCCGCGTACACGAGCAGACGAGTCGAGACACCCTCCGCAAGCCCGTGCTCGCGCAGGTTGCGCACCTTCTCGGCGAGCTTCGCCAGCTCATCAGCCATGTCCGTCGAGCAGCCCGACTCGACATGGATGATCTGCGCTTCCTGCTCGCGAGGCGGGTACTTGAACTCGATCGCGATGAAGCGCTGGCGCGTCGAGTGCTTCAGGTCTTTCAGCGCGGACTGGTAGCCCGGGTTGTAGGACAGCACGAGCAGGAAGCCGGGAGCGGCTTCGAGCAGCTCCCCGCGCTTGTCGATCGGCAGCAGGCGCCGGTAGTCCGTCAGCGGGTGGATCAGGACGGTCGTGTCCTTGCGTGCCTCGACGATCTCGTCGAGGTAGCAGATCGCCCCGGTCTTCACCGCGCGCGTGATCGGCCCGTCGATCCACCGCGTCTCGTCACCTTCGAGGAGATACCGGCCGACGAGGTCGGACGCCGTGAGGTCCTCGTGACACGCCACGGTGATCAGCGGCACGCCTTCGGCCGCCTTGTCACCGAGGTGGTTGTGCAGACGCCACGACATGTACTCGACGAAGCGAGTCTTGCCGCAGCCGGTCGGGCCCTTGAGTAGCACCGGCACGTTCTGCGCGTACGCGGTCTCGAAGAGCTCGATCTCGTCGTCGATCGGCAGGTAGAAGGGCTCCTTGGTCAGGCGGAAGTCTTCCACCGCCATCTGCTGGAACCGAGGTTCAGGAGTCGTCAACGTCCACCCGCCCGTCGAGCGGCGGTCTTGGTCGACTTCGCCGCGGTCTTCGCTGTCTTGCTCGCAACCTTGGAGGCGGGACGAGCCGCCTTCGAAGTCTTCGTTACGGTACCGCGCGAGGCGACCGCCTTCTTCGCGGCCGGCTTGGCAGCAGGTCGCGTCGCTGCAGCCTTCTTCGCAACGGGCTTCGCCGCCGGACGAGTCGCAGCCGCCTTCTTGGCGACTGGCTTGGCCGCGGGTCGAGTCGGAGCAGCCTTCTTCGCCACGGCCTTCGAGGCCGCCTTGGCCGCCGGTCGCGTCGCCGCAACCCTCTTGGCAGCCGGCTTTGCGGCCGGGCGCGTCACAGTCGCCTTCTTTGCTACTGGCTTGGCCGCAGGCTTCGCGGCCGGTCGCGTCGCCGCAACCCTCTTGGCAGCCGGCTTTGCGGCCGGGCGCGTCACAGTCGCCTTCTTTGCTACTGGCTTGGCCGCAGGCTTCGCGGCCGGTCGCGTCGCCGCAGCCTGCTTCGCCACTGGCTTGGCTGCAGGCTTGCTCGCGACCTTCGCTGCCGGCTTCGCAGCAACCTTCGAGGCAGGACGCGCAGCAGCAGCCTTGGCCGCAGGCTTCGCATCCGCCTTCGAGGCCGCACGCGTCGGAGCAGCCGGCTTCGCTGCAGGCTTCGGCTTCGCCATCGACTCAGTGCCGGTGCGCTTGAGCAGCTTCAGCCACTCCGCGTCGACCTTCTTCTGGAAGTCGTCAAGCGATCCCGAGTTGTCGATCTTCACGTACGCGTGGATGGTCCGCTCTTTGTTCGAGAGCTGCGAGTCGATACGCGCCTGCGCCTGGTCGGCATTGAGGCCGTTGCGCGCCACGATGCGGTCGCGCGCCGCGTCAGGCTCGACCGTCACGACCCAGACCTCGTCCACGAGGTCGAACCAGTTGGCCTCAACCAGCACCGCCGCCTCGAGCACGATGTGCACGTTGCGCTCACGGCGCTTGATCTCATTGACCTCTTCGGCCGCCAGGCGTCGAATCTCGGGCCAGACAATGTTGGTCAGGCGCTCCATCTGGTCAGGGCGGCCAAAGACCTTCCCACCGAGGAGTTGCCGGTTGATCGTCCCATCAGCGGCGACGATGTCGTGCCCGAACTCGTTGACGACCGCCTCGAAGCCCGGTGTGCCCGGCTCGTAGACACGGTGACCGACGCGGTCGGCGTCGATGACGACGGCGCCAGCCTCACGCAGCCAGTTGGCCGCGGTCGATTTCCCGGATGCAATACCGCCAGTAAGCCCAATAACAGTCATGTAGACGTCTCCGCAATCCTGGCTTGGGGAAGGTCGGAAGCCTTGCGATTGTATTTGCGCGCCTGCGGCGACGCAATGTAAACGGTCGCACAAGCCTTACTCGAGCGAGCACGCTCGACTGCAGCCGCCCTACGGCGCGACTACGAGGACGCTAGAAGCTGGGCGAAAAGCGGCTGTGCCGCCTAGCGAGCTTGCTTGAGGGCTTCGATCAGGGCCGGCAGCACCAGCTTGTAGTCGCCGACGATGCCGAACTTCGCGGCCTTGAAGATGTTCGCCTCGCGGTCCTTGTTGATCGCCACGATCGCCTTCGCGCCGCTGCAGCCAGCCATGTGCTGACTGGCGCCCGAGATCCCCACGGCGACATACAGCTCCGGCGACACCACCTTGCCGGTGAGACCAACCTGCTGGCTCGGCGGGTACCACCCGAGGTCACACGCGGCGCGCGAGGAGCCCACAGCGGCCCGCTCGCGGCCAAACGCGTCGGCCAGCGCCTCCACCAGGCGGAAGCCCTCCGCGTCGCCCAGACCGCGGCCACCGGAGACCACGATCGGCGCGTCCTGGATCTGCAGGCCCTCGCTGGCGGACGCCTCACGGCTCACCACCTCGGCGCGGGACTCGCCCGCACCCGGCAGCTCCGAGGTCGCCCCTGAAGTTCCAGCGGTCGGCTCGAGCGCTTCCTGCGTCTTGGCGCGCACCGTGACAACCGCTGGCGAGGCGGCGAACTCGTACGTAGCGAGCGCATTGCCGCCGTAGGCCGGGCGCGTCACCTGCAGCTTGCCGCCGACCATCTCGAGGCCAGAGCAGTCCATCGCCGCGGACGAGCCGTTGCGGAAGGCCAGCCGCGGCCCGAGGTCGCGGCCAACCATCGACTGCGCAACCAGCACGACCGTTGCCGAGGCTTGCCCGATGGCCGCCTCTGCCGCCGCGATCCACTGATCCGAGCGAAACACGTCGTAGGTCGCGTCGCCCGAGACGAGCGCTTGCGAGGCTCCAAACGTGAACGCCTCCGCCGCCGCAGCCTGCGAGCCAGTGCCCAGCAGCGCAATGGCGACGGTGCCGCCCTCGGCGATCCGAGACGCCGCACCGAGTAGTTCCTTCGCCGTCGGAGCCAGTGCGCCGCCGACCAACTCGCCAATCACTAGGACGTTCTGTGCCATGAGTCGCTCCCATCGTGCCGCGCGCCATCGAGGCGCGCAGGCAACGTTATGTCGCTATCAGCCTAGATGACGCGCGCGTCGCGCAGCGCCTGCACGAGGCCCTGCGCCTGCTCCTCGGGGGTCTCGCCCGCGATGATCTGCACCGCGCCGCCCGCCGCCGGCTGCGCCAGCGCGACGAGCTTGAGCTTCGAGCCGGCCGCGCCGACCGCCGACGCGTCCAGCCCGAGGTCGCCCACGCCCCACGTCGTCACGGTCTTCTTCGCTGCCTGCATGATCTGCTGGAGCTTCGGATAGCGCGGGTCGCCGAGCTCGTTCGAGACGGTCACGACCGCCGGCAGCGGCTCCTTGACGGTCTCGAAGCCATCGGTCAGCACGCGCTGCACCACCAGTGCGCCGCCATCGAGCTGCACGTCCTTCGCCACGATCGCGCACGGCCAGCCGAGGTCTTCGGCAATCCCGAGGCCGACCTGGCCCATGTCCCAGTCCGCCGCCTGCCGCCCGCAGAACACCGCGTCCACATCACCGAGCTTGCGAATCGCAGCAGCGAGCACCTTCGCGGTGGTGTACGAGTCGCCACCCTCGAACGCGTCGTCGTTGAGCAGCACGCCCTCGTCGGCGCCCATCGCAAGCACCTGCTTGATGGCCGCCTGCGCGCTCTCCTTGCCCATCGAGATCACGGTGATCTTGGTGTCACCCGCGCTCTCCTTGAGCCGCAGCGCCGCCTCGGCCGCCTGCGCGTCGAACGGGCTCAGCACCGGCGAGATACCCGCGGCCGGCACGACCGCATTCGCCTCAATCTTGAACGCCGATGGCGGCGTCTCCGGGTCGGGGATCTGCTTGGCACAGATAACGAGATGCATCGGGACGTCCCTCCTCGGGACCTCGAGCGCGCGAACACGGGCTCGTGCTACGGGTCTCTGATCAGTTAGCCGTCGCGCGGCGCGGGCTCACCGAAGACTGCCTTGTCCAGCAGCTCGGCGATGTCGAACGCGCGCATCCGACCTTCTTCCTGCGGCTGCACCGCAGGGATCCCATCTTCGAACATCTGGATGCAGAAGGGACAGTTAGAAATAACGCTTGTCGCGCCGGTTTCCACAGCTTCCTCGGTACGGACGTGATTCACGCGCCGCGCACCAACCTCTTCCTGCCACATGTTGCCGCCGCCCGCGCCACAGCACAGGCCCCGGCTCATGTTCCGCTTCATCTCCGTGACGTTCACCCCAGGGACGAAGTCGAGGATCTGACGCGGCGCGTCGTACACCCCATTGAGGCGCCCAAGGTAGCACGAGTCGTGGTACGTGACGTCGCTCGATACCGGGTGCGTCGCCTTGAGCGTCCCGGTCTGCAGCGCCTGCGCGAGGAACTCGGTGTGGTGCAGCACCTCGAAGTTGCCGTCGAACTGCGGGTACTCGTTCTTGAAGGTGTTGAAGCAGTGCGGGCAGTTCGTGATCACGCGCTGCACATTCTTCGCCTTGAACGTCTCGACGAGCTGCTGCGCGAGGATCTGGTATAGGTACTCGTTCCCGAGGCGGCGCGCCGGGTCGCCGTTGCACGTCTCTTCCTGGCCGAGCACACCAAACGACGTGCCGGCCTCACGTAGCAGCTTGAACACCGATTGCGTCACCGGCAGGTTGCGCTCCACCAGCGATCCGGAGCAGCCCACCCAGTACAGGTACTCCTGCGAGCCGTCGAAGATCGGCACGTCGCCGAGACCTTCCATCCACGTCGTGCGCGTGAACGTGGTGCCGCGCCACGGGTGCCCGCGCTGCTCGAGGTTCTCGAGTGCCGCCTGCGCTGTCGCCGGCACGCGCGCTTCGTCCATCACCAGGTAACGGCGCATGTCGATGATCGTCGGGACGTGCTCGATCATCACCGGGCATTCCTGCACGCAGGCCCCGCACGTGCGGCACGCCCACAGCGTCTCGTCCTTGATCACGTCGCCGACCATCGCCAGCGGCGAAACGGCGCGCACGTCGTGGCCCTCGTGTCCGGCCTTCTGCACCGCCGGCCCCACGTCCGCGAGGTGCATCTTCAGGTCTTGGATCAGGTGCATCGGCGACAGCGGCTGGCCGGCGATGTTGGCCGGGCACACCGCCGTGCAGCGCCCGCAGCGCACGCACGCGTCGAGTTCGAACAGCTGCTTCCAGGTGAAGTCCTGGATCTGGCCGACACCGAAGACCTCACGCTCTTCGATGTTCTCGATCTTCGTGAGGCGACCCGGTGAGTCGGTGCGCAACAGGTACGCGTTGATCGGCGCGAAGAAGATGTGGTCGAGCTTCGTGAACACGATCAGCCCAAGCCAACCCATCGCGATCACGAGGTGGCCCCACCACACCCAGGTGTGCGCGGCGAGCAGCTGGTGCTCCTCGAACTTGAACATATCGAGGCCCAGCGCCAGCGCGTAGGAGGCGAACGACCACGGCGCCCAGTCCGGGTGCTGATGCAGCTCGTCCGCCGTGATGCGTAGCGTCTCGGTCGCGAACCCGCTCAGCAGGATGGCCGCGAGCCCCCAGATGATCAGGTGGTCTTCGAGTCGCTCATCCCAGCGGATGCGGTGGAAGTCATCGAAGTAGCGGCGGTACAGCGCCATGCTGACGCCGACGAGGCCAATCACCCCGAACAGGTCACCGTAGAACGAGAAGAAGAGGTAGTACGGCCCCTGCAGAAAGTGCAGCCCGAGGTCGTCGTCGATCGCGACCTGCGCCGTCACGAACGTCAGCACCACGATCGAGGAGAAGATGCACCAGTGCATGATCCCCGCGTAGCGATCGCGGCGAATCTTCTCCTGCGCCAGCCCGAGTCGTACGAGGTGTGTGAGGCGCTTGGCGACCTGCTCACGCAGCCCCGGCGTCGGCTGACCGATCGCCCACAGCGTGGCGTGTCGGCCAATGCCGTAGACCATCAATCCAACGAGCACCGAGAGCATCACGTACACAGCCCACGGCTGCTGCACGTTGAAGAAGATCTCGCGAGTCGCTCCGGTGCGGTCGAGCTCGATCGCAGTGATGAGCCCGAAGACCGAGACCCCCGTGGTGGGGAGCCACCAGGAACCAACCACTCGCGCGCGGGATGACGCCGGCCGTTCCGGCTCTGTTGTGGTCATCCCGCGCGCCAGTACTAAGCCTGAGCCGTCGTCGGCTGACCGTAGTCCCGACGCAGGTCGGTCTTCAGGATCTTGCCGAGGTGGTTGCGGGGGAACTCGTCGACCCACTGGTACAGCGCCGGCGCCTTGTAGGACGCGATGCGCGACTTCACGTAGGTCGTCAGCTCGTCCTCAGTCGGCTTGTTAGCCGGGTCGGCGGCCACGAGGATCGCCTTCACGACCTCGCCCCACTCGATGTCCGGCACGCCGATGATCGCCGCCTCGGCAACGCCGGGGTGGTCCTCCAGCACGTTCTCGATCTCACCGGCAGAGATGTTCTCGCCGCCGCGGATGATCAGGTCCTTGATGCGGCCAGTGATGAACAGGTAGCCGTCCTCGTCGAGCTTGCCGACGTCCCCGGTGTGCAGCCAACCGTCCGAGATGGCGGAAGCCGTCTCGGCCTCGCGCTTCTGGTAGCCCTTCATGATCCGGTCACCGGCGATGCAGATCTCGCCCTCTTCGCCCTGCGGCATCATCGAGCCGTTGGCGTTCATGATGCCGACTTGGATGTCGGGCATCACGCGACCGACCGAGCGCAGCCGCGCGAGCTTCTTCTCGTTCTCCTCGGGCGTGCCGTTCAAGCGGTGGTCGTCCGGGCCGAGGTACGAAATCGTCGAGGTCGACTCGGTCTGGCCGAACGCGTTCATCAGACCGCAGGTGAAGACGTCGATCGCGTGGCGCACCACCTCGAACGGCATCGGTGCCGCACCGTAGGTGATCAGCTGCAGCGAGGAGATGTCGTACTTGTCGAAGTCCTCGACCTCCATGATGCGCTTCAGCATCGTGGGCACGACCATCGCGTGCGTGACCTTCTCCTTCTCGACCATCTGCAGCCAGCCAGCCGGGTCGAACGCCGGGAGAATCGTGAGCTTCCGGCCCGACCAGATCGAGCCGAGCATCGTGGTCGCACCGGCGATGTGGAACAGCGGCACCGAGACCAGCGTCGCGTCCTGCACCGCTGACGGGTCAGCCGGAGACTGCGTGTTAACGACGTAGGCCGTGAGCGCCTTGTGCGAGAGCTCCACACCCTTCGGCAGCGAGGTCGTGCCGGAGGTGTAGATGACGATCGCGGCGTCGTCGTCGTCGGTGTCGCTGAAGACTGGGATGTCCTCGCCGGTGCTGCGAAGCTGGTCGAAGGTCTGGTAGCCGTCCGCGGTGAAGTCCAGCGTGAAGACGTGGTGGATCTTCGGCAGGCTTGCCTTGATCTCCTGGAACAGCGGGAAGTAGCGCTCGGACACGAACAGCACGTTCACGTCCGACGCGTCACACATGTACTGCAGCTCTTCCGGCTTCGCGCGGAAGTTCAGCGGTACGAACGTCGCGCCGACCGCAGCCGTCGCGTAGTAGAGCTCGACGAACTTCGCCGAGTTCACCGCCATGATGCCGACGTTCTGGCCCTTGGAGACGCCGATGCCCTGCAGCGCGTTCGCCATCATGTTGGCCCGCGTCTGCAGCTCGGCGTACGTGACGCGCTCGTCGGGATCGACCAGCGCAGTGCGGTCCGCGACGGACGCACCGGAGATCATCAAGATTTCAGCCGTGTTCACTCGCTGGTTTCCCCCCTGACGGCTCTCGCCGCCTGCTCTGCCTAACCTCGAGGGAACGCCAGCAGGCGTCCCTTGTCCTCTTCCTGCACGCGCACCGGCTGGAGGTTCAGGCCATCGCCTGTCAGCCCGTGTCCGTCTAGGTCATACATCGATCCGGTGCAGCGGTCGAAGAAGCGTCCCTGCGACGCCCCACCCGACCCCCCTCCGAGGTCGGCACGGAACGTCACCAGGCACACTGGTCGACCGGGCGGATTATGCGGATCGACGTCCGAAAAAGCTACGACCCCACCGTCCGAGCGCCGCACCACCAGCACACCGTCCGTACTGCGGTAGGTCACCGAGCCCGGCGCATAGAGCGACACGTTCCCGAGATCGACCGAGCCAGCGCTCCGCCGCATCAGCAGCGTCGCGGCGGCCACGACGATGAGCACCCCCAGCGCGAAGGCGGCAAACCCAATCAGGCAGCCCGGGCGCGTGCTCGGAAGACCCGATCCAGAGTCGCGAGAGTCGGCAGCAACGAGCTCGTCAGAAGCGATGTGCGCGCCTACTCCCCGTGGAAGCGGCCACATCATAATGAACGTCTGCGGCGCTTGCTAGCCGATCACCACCATCACTTCGCGTGAGCGGTACCGGCACTATTTCGCCATCTATTTCGCCATCTACTTCGCAGGTATCCGTGGCGCCGGATGCCGCTCGCCGATCACCTCGACCTGGACATGCTTGGAGCCATCCGCCGCGGTCGAGCCCATCACGCTGAACGTCCGCAGCGGCGTATCCGTGCCCACGAGCCCATCCCCATCGGCCGCCCAGACCGCCCCCGAGCACGGGTCGACGTAGACCCCGGGCACCTGGCGCGGGTTCCGCGCAGCGCCCCGAGGGTCGTCCGGGCGGTACTCGACGGTGCACCCGTTGGACTTCACCACGCCGTCGATCGCCCGCAGCTGGCCGTTCTCCATCCCGATCACGAACACGTTCGGCTCTGGAAAAGCCACCACCTTGCCGATCGCGAAGTTCGACTCCACCCCTGCGTCGAACAGCTTCGAGGGGATCACCTCCGGGAACAGCGTCCCCCAGACCACCCCGCCGATCCCGAAGACGAACGTCGCCGCGACGCCCAGCAGCACCAGCCGCCCGTTCGTTGGTCGGTACCACGGCACCCGGGTCGCACGTTGCGTCATCGTCGCCATCCCCACCACCCCTCGAGGTGCTACGCCGATCGTTCCGCTGCCGCCCTGGCCACGAGCCGGCGCTCCAGCGCGAGCCCGTCCGCCAGCGGCAGCCCCGCGCCGTCCACGACCGCGCGCTTCGTGGCGCGCACCGCCGCCGGGTCCATCGAGGCGATCGCCTCGGCCCAGCCGCGTGCCGTGTCGATCAGATGGGAACGCGGCACGACCGCATGCACAAGCCCGAGCCGTAATGCCTCGGCCGCATCGATCGGCTCCCCGCTCGTCGCCAGCCGCATCGCGTCGCCTCGAGGCAGGTACGCGGCGGCCAGCTGCGTCCCGCCCGCGGAGGGGATATAGCCGAGCTTCACTTCTGGCAGTGCGAACGTCGCGTCCTCGCTCGCCACGCGCAGGTCGCAGTACAGCGACATCTCCATGCCCGCCCCGAAGGCGAAGCCCTGGATGGCGGCGATGATCGGCACGTCCAGTGCCGCCATCACCCCCCACACGTCACGCTCGAGGCGTGCCCGCCGCGAGTCGATATACGACGGCGCCGTGCCGAACTCGGTGATGTCCGCCCCTGCCGAGAACGCCCGCTCGCCCGATCCGTGGATCACACACGCGCGGATCGAGGGGTCATCGCGCAGCAGGCACAGCTGCCCCCACAGCTCATCGCGCATCGCCATGCTCACAGCGTTCAGCCGCGTCGGGCGATTGAGCGTCAGCCAGAGCACATCCCCCACGCGCTCAGCAAGGATGAACGGGGGGCGGTCTTCGTTCACAAACCAGATCCGATCAGCGGGCTAGACCCAGTCCGGCTTCACGATCTCGCGCGCCTCGCGGTTCTCGTGCGACTGCGCGATGTCCGCATTGGCCTTCTCCGTCAGCAGCTGCATGTCCGCCGAGGTGGCACGCATGCCGTCCTGCCGCCAGCGCCGCAGCGCAGCCTTATCCGTGCGCGACAGCCCCTTGAGCTCCGACAGCGGCCCAACGACCGCGTCGAGCATCGCCTGTACTTCTTCGAGCGAGAATTCGACCTTCATTACCGGCCTTCCGTCTCGCTCACGTAGAGCCCACCGCGCAAACGCAGCCGACGCTGCGTGCGCTCGTCGATGTAGTTCCCCAGCGCCTCGTTCAGCTCGATCGTGAAGTCGTCGAGCTCCTTCGTGCCGGGCGCGCGGTGCGTCCGCCACTCCTTGATCGCAGCCTGCGCCTCCGCCGACAGCTCGACGCCGTCGAGGACGCTCCCCGTCATGCGCACGAGCAATGCGTGCGCTTCCTCCAGATTCAACAGGACGTTCATGCGGCTCCCCCTCGACCGAACATTACCGACCAGTGAATCGCGGCTCACGCCGCTCTGCGAACGCCTGCACGCCCTCGGCCCGGTCGGCCGTGGACTGCAGGATCACCGTCATATCGAGCTCCGCCCGCAGCCCCTGCTGCAGCGGGAGGTCGGCACCGCGCTGCACTGCCTCCTTGGCGTAGCGCGTCGCGATCGGCCCCTTCGACGCGATCGCCTGTGCGATCGCCAGCGCCGCGGCCTCGGGCTCACCCACAGATACGACGCGCGAGACCAGTCCGATCCGCAGCGCCTCCTGCGCGTCGACCTCGTCGCCCGTCAGCAGCAGCCGCATCGCGTGCGCGCGCCCCACGGCGCGCGGCAGTCGCTGCGTCCCGCCGCCCATCGCGACCAGCCCTAACCCGGTCTCCGGCATCGCAAACGAGGCGTCCTCGGCGCACACGCGCACGTCGCACGCCAACGCCAGCTCGAGCCCGACCGAGTGCGCCCGCCCCGCCACCGCGGCGATCGTAGGCTGCGGCACCCCGGCGAGCGCGTCGAGCGCTGCGCCCGGCGCGGACGCCCACGGCGTCGCCCCATCCGCGAGCATCGAGTCGTCCCAGCGCGAGGCGAACCCGCCCGCGCCGTCCGAGCACGTCACCACCACCGCATAGACCTCGTCGATCGCGTCGTGCAGTGCCTCGCACTGCCCGGCGAGCGCGTCGAGAAACCCGCGCGACACCCCACCCACAGGCACGGCAAGCCGCAGCGAAGCGATGTGCTCAGTGACGGTGATCGAGGTGTACGGGGCAGTCGGCACGCCAGACCTCGATGTGTCAGTCCCCACAGGCGGAAAGCGACGGGATCGTAGGGGCGGCCCACTCAGCCCGTCAAACCTCGCGTGCCCCGCACGGTACGCTGCGGCCGAGAGGATCAGCGATGCAATGGCACGAGGTACCTGAGCCCACACCCGGCATGCCTGCGCGCGACTTCTCGTTCGATCTCCACGGCCAGACCATCCCCGGACGCCTCTGGCTCCCGCTTGCAGATGCACCCGTGCCGTTGGTCTTGCTCGGCTACGGCAGCGGCGGCCATTCGCACGACAGCTCACGCACCTGGCAGGCCGAGTGGTTCACAGCACGCGGCGTCGCCGCCGCCTCGATCGACCTGCCCGGCCACGGCGAACGAGCGTCCGAGGACGATGCAAACGACCCGCTCGACTACGGCGCTGTCGCCGACCAGATCGTCGAGGAGTGGACCGAAGCCCTCGACCTCCTCGCCGCAGCGGACGAGCTCGACACCACGCGCGTCGCCTATCGCGGCATGTCGATGGGCACGATGCTCGGCCTCTCGTTCGTGGCCCACGAGCCACGCATCGTCGTCGCCGGCCTGGGCCTCGCCGACCTCGAGAACATCCCGGGCCGCTACAGCGGCATCGGCGATCGCCTGCGTCGCGACGCCCCGGACGTCCGCTGCCCCACCCTCTTCGTGATGAACTGGGACGACGAGCTCATCGACCGCGACTCAGCGTTCGAGCTGTTCAGCTTGCTCGGCACGTCCGAGAAGGAGTTGCGCGCCTACCCCGGCAAGCACGGCGAGGTCTCCCCCGCCGCCACCGAGGCCGGCATGCAGTTCCTGCTCGACCGACTACAGAGCGTGTAACGCGCTGGACGGCTCGCGCGCACGCTGCGACGATCCCACCGGGAGCACGCCTCCCGTAGTCGAGGAGCAACCCATGGACCTCGGACTCGCTGGGCGCTCGGTCATCGTCACCGGTGCCAGCCGCGGCATCGGCTACGCCATCGCCGAGGCCTTCGCCGCCGAGGGCGCCCACGTCACCATCGCCGCCCGCACCGAGGCCCCGCTGCTGGAGGCGCGCGACCGCCTCGCCCAGGCCTACCCCACAGCCAAGATCCAGGCCGTCACCGGCGACACCACCATCGCCGCCGACTGCGAGCGCCTCATCAACGCCGCGGTCGAGGCATACGGCGGCCTCGACGCCCTCGTGAACAATGCCGGCGGCAGTCAGCGCTCCGATGACTTCGACACACGCTGGCTCGGCACGTTCGACGCCAACGTGCGCTCTGTCGCGCGGCTCTCGCTACTCGCCCGGCCGCACCTCGCAAAAGCCGCGAATGGCGGCTCGATCGTGAACATCGCCTCGATCTACGGCCGCGAGAGCGGCGGGGGCGTCGAGTACAACGCCATGAAGTCCGCCGAGATCGCGCTCTCGAAGTCCTTCGCGCTAGATTGGGCGAGCGAGGGCATTCGCGTGAACACCATCGCGCCGGGCTCGATCTCCTTCGAGGGCGGCGGCTGGTGGCGGCGCACGCAGGACGACCCCGAGGCGATGCGCGAGTTCGTCGACCGCAACATCGCCGCCGGACGCTTCGGCCGCCCCGAGGAGGTCGCCGCCGCGGTGGTCTTCCTCTCCTCGCCGCGCGCCTCGTGGATCGTCGGCGCGTCACTCAACGTCGACGGCGGGCAGTCCCGCTCGAATATCTAGCCAGACCGAGGGTTCCGAGGACTGCGATGCGTTTCAAGCGATCCGACCTGCCCGGCCTGCTCATCGCCACGGTCGCCCCGCCGCTGCTCTTCGTGCTCTTCCTGCAGTCCTTCGGCGTCTACAACCACCGAGGCACCCCGCTGCTCGGCTTCGTCGCTGCAAACCTCGCCGTCGCGATCGGCATCCTCGCGATGTTCACGCGCTTCGTCCGCAATTGGGACGTGCCGATCGGCTTCGCACTGACGCTCGCCACGCTCGTCGGGCTGATCATCTGGCTGCAGCACCTCGGCTATGACGGCGGTGGCTTCGCGCTCACGCTGAAGTGGCTCGCCATCCTCGACTTCCTCGCGCTCAACATCGCGCTCGGCTACCAGGTGCTCGTGCACGGCCTGCTGCCGGTGCTCGACCGCCGCGCCGCACGTCGCGCACAGTAGACACGTGACTACCGAGGACAGCACCCCCCGCATCGAGCGTGCCGCGCTCAGCATGCTCGCCACGTGGATGAGCGACCGGTATTTCCGCACCTTCCGCGTTACCGACGACGCGGAGCGCGGTCCCTTCGACGCGATCCTCAACCAGCGCGATCTCCAGGTCGGCATCACCGTCGGCCTGCTCTGGGAAGAAGCCACCGGCGACGGCCCCTCAGGACTCGAGGGCGTCGAGCAACTCGAGACCACCGTTAGCGCCGACCTCGAGTCCGCCAACGACCGCGGCAGCTATGCGCTCTGGCTGCCACCACGCGCCGGCGTCCCCGCGCAGGAGCCCGGCGCCTCCGACTTCCGCGTGCTGGTGCAACGAGGTGTGACTGGCCTCGGCCCCGGCGAGCGCCGTGAGGTACGCATCCCTGCGCTGCTGCGCGTCGCAAAGGTCGATGCCGGCGGCGCCTACTTCTCCGTCGTCGGCGGCATGTCGTCCGTCTGGACCGACCTCTCCGAGAACGCACCCGGCGCGTTCCATCTCGACAGCAAGGACATCCACCGGCTCCCCGAAGAGCGGCCCGAGATCGACATCCTCGTCTCGCAGGTGCGCGACCGCGCCGCGTTGCTCGAGGTCGGCGAGATGACCGCCGTCGACTCGCATGACTACTGGCTCGTTTCGCGCATGGGCGGCGAGCCGCGCGGCCTCACCGTCTTCGGTGCACCGATCAGCTTCGACAGCTCCGATGCCGCCGCCGTCCGCCGGCTGCTCCGAGCTCACGTCGGGCGCGCCGAGGAGCAGCGCTACAACGGCACCTGCGACCTCACCGCGCTCGTGCTCGTCGGCTCCTACGCGCACATCGAGGACGAACGCGTGACCGCCGGCCTGCGCGGCATGAACCCTGCGCTCTACGGCGGCATCGACCTGATTGTGCTGGTGGCCGACGGCCAAGTGCGGCAGGTGCTTCAGCCCCGCTCGCTCCCCTGGGAAGCGTAAGCGTCGAGACTTAGTCCCGAGGCTTGCGCACGACCCACGTCTGCGCAAGGTGGTCGTGCCAGGTCCGCCGCTCGCGGTCGAACAGCGCCCACACAAACCCGAGGAACACCGGCAGTTCGCTCGCCAGCGTGAACGCCGCACGAGTCAGCCCGCGCCGAACGCCGGGCGCCTTGCCCGCGGCGTCCACGACGCGCAGTCCGAATAGCCACTTGCCGGGACTCCAGCCGACCACACACCACGGCCAGCGCACCAGCACCTCGACGACGTAGAGGATCGGCACGTACGGCTGCATCGCGCGCTGGGTTTCGGTGAACACCGTCGCGATGTCAGCGCTCGGATCGACGTTCACCGCCACCCCGAGCAGCGTCGCCACGAAGCCGAATACCATCGAGAGCACGAACTCATCGACGAGGAATGCGCCAACCCGCAGGTGCCACGGCGCAACGGTCAGTCCGAGGGCGGTGAGTGGGTTCGTGGGCCCCGTCGCAACCGTAGTTCGAGTATCAGCCTGCACCGCCGGGGCACCCAGTGCGCCATCACCGAGCCACGACGGCCCCGCGTACCCGAGCGGCGGCCGTACACGCGGCGCGGGTGCGACGGGTGCACTCTGCGGTTGCAGTTCGCCGGCTTCGCTCGTCACGCGTGCTCCGCAATCCACTCGGCAAGCCGCACCACGCGGCCCGTCTCGCTCACCGGCGACGCGAGCAACTCCACAGCGAATCGCCCGAGTGCGCCCGCGCTCGCATCGTCGAGCGCCGCAACGAGCGTGCCGCCGACTGCGTCATCCGTCCACTCGGCACGCCCCACGATCACCACATCGAGGCCAATACCACGCGGCTGGAGTTCCTCTGCCAGTGAGCTGCCGAGGCTAATCGCCGCCGCATGCGCCGCCGCATATGCCGCCGCGCCGGGCAATGCGCGCTCGCCTGCCTCGTGCGTCACGAGTAGCACACGACCGCCTTCGCCGCGCCGAAACTCGTCCGCTGCAGCGCGCACCGCGAACAGGTGCGCATAGCAGTTCGAGACCATCACCGCCGCAAGGTCTGAGTCCGTCGTCGCGCCGAGCAGCGACGCATGGAAGCGGTCAGGCGCGCTCACGAGCAGTTCGAGGCCGCCCAGCTCCTTGGTGACCTGTCGCGTCGAGACCCTCACGTTCTGCCCAAGGGTCACATCGAAGGCGTACACCGCAGCCGTGCGGCCCGCTGCCTGCTGTTCGCGCGCGATCCGCCGCGCTAAAAGCACGCCCTCGTCCGCACGCATCGTCGCGAGGCCGAGCGCCGCGCCTTCGGCGCCAACCGCACGCGCGATCGCGGCGCCCGCGGGCGTCTCGCACCCGATCACCAGCGCCCGTCGTCCTTCGAATGTGCCAGTCATAGTGTGTCAGTCATGGCGTGCGCCTCGCTACGCGAGCGCGAGCACCGTTGCCGCAAACAGCGCGACCTGCACCGCTACCGCAGCAGCGAGCAGCAGCGTTCCTGCCATGCGGTCCCACGCGTGCAGCACCACGCCAAGAATGAGGTTCACCACCAGCAGGATCGTGGCCGCGCGCGGCAGTTCGAGAATGGCATCGCGCCCCGTCACCGTCACGACGCTCGATTGCGTGCTCGGTGGCCAGTTCAGCGTCAGCGCCTGCGGCAACGAGCCGTAGCGAATCGCGACGTGAATCCACACGATCGCAAGGCCGACGATCGCGGCAGCGACGAGCACAGTCGCGAGCTTGTCGGCGATCAGCGTCTGCAGCAGTCGCCCCGATCGCTCGACACGGTGCCCCACCGGCGCGGTCGCGCCCAGGTCCTGCCGCACCTGCACCTCCTGCGCAAACGCGGAGGGATCCTCGACGCTGATCGCGTAGTTGCGCTCGCTCGTCATCACGTAGAGCACGTGATCAGCCGTCTGATGCGTCGAGTAGAACAGCACGTCGCCGATGCGCTCGACCTCGGCGCTGCCGACGTGGTGCCCCCACCACGAGACGCCGTGCACCCGCGGCACACCCACCGCGGAACCCGGCACGAGCCGCTCGATGCTGTGCAGCGGCACGACCTGTCGAATCGGCCCCCACGCAATCACCAGCCCGTTGCGGTCGAGCGCGTACGACATCGTTGCGAGCGAGTAGCTCCAGAACACGAACAGCACCGCCAGTGCGGTCGCCGCCACCGCCGCGGCGTACGAGGCGAACGCGAGCGCCACGCTGTGCGTCCCGGATCCGGCGCTGAACAGCAGGAATGCCACGCCTCCCGCCCACAGCGAGAGCACGGTCCCGACGATCAGTCCAAGCACGCGGGGCGGCTGGTAGTACACGTGATCCCCTCGAAGACGCGAGGTATGCGGAGGGAGTGCCGCCCCTCGATTGTCCCTCGCCACGCCCCTCGCGGCGAGTTACAGGGCAAAAACACGAACGGGGCCTGCAGGCCCCGTTCGTAACTAGTTTGGAAATCGCTGGAACAGCAACACGCTGCCAGCGATGCAGAACCTGAAACGCCGCCGATAACGCAGGGCGTGAACCCCACCGACGGTGGGCGGCTAGGCGCGGACGGCGGCGTCCTTATAGACCGGCGTCAGCCAGTCACCAAAGCGCGGCACGCGGCCCGTGATGGCGTCGAAATACGTGCGCTGCAGCTGTGTGGTGATCGGGCCCGGCTTGCCGTCCCCGACCGGCACGTGGTCCACCGACAGTACCGGCGTGACGTGCGCCGCCGTGCCGGTCATGAACAGCTCGTCGGCGATGTAGAGCTCAGTACGGTCGATCGTCCGCGCCTCGTACTCGTAGCCGAGGTCCTTCGCGACCTCAACCACCGTCTCGAGGGTGATGCCCTCCAGCACGTTGTCCGCGGGCGGCGGCGTAATCAGCTTGCCGCGGCGGATCATCACGATGTTCTCGCCGGAGCCCTCGGACACGTGGCCGTCCTGGTTGAGCAGGATCGCCTCGTCGAAGCCGTTGAGCTGTGCCTCGGTCTTCGCGAGCGAGTTGTTGACGTACAACCCGTTCACCTTCGCCCGAGCCGGGATCATGTTGTCGTCGACGCGGCGCCATGACGACACGCACGCCGTGATGCCGGCGTCCGAGTCGATGTACGCGCCCAGCGGAATCTCGAAGAAGAGGATGTCCTCTTTCACGTTGTGAACACGCGGCCCGATCACGCTCTCCGACTTGTAGACGATCGGACGGAGATAGACGTCTTCGTGGTAGTCGCTGCGGCGAGCCAGCTCCGTGACGATCTCTAGCAGCTCGTCGTCGGAGTACGTGATCCCCATGCGCAGGATCTTGGCGTTCTGGCGCAGGCGGGCGATGTGGTCGCGCAGCCGGAAGAGGTAGAGCTCTTCCGCGTCGCTGTTCCAGTTGCCGCGGATGCCCTCGAATACCGCCGTGCCATACATGAAGGCATGGGTGGTAACAGGGATCACTGCCTCTTCAAGCGGGACGAACTTGCCCTGGAAGAAGGCTGTCGGCGTGGGCATAAACCAGGCTCCTCTAGCCCCCGATGACGCTATGGGTTCGCGGGGGTTCAGGCAGGATATGGCCCGCCCCGACAGCCCGGCAACCCGACAGCAACCTTCGAGGTCAGCCCGCCCGGCCCTCGCGCTCCCGCAGCAGCGCCGCCAGCGCGTCGTGCTCCGCCAGGTATGCGAGGTCGCCCGCCGTCCGGTGGTCGTCCGCAGGCAGCTTTGGGTTCGCCCCGCGGTCGAGGAGGATCCGCACGATCTCCTCGTTCCCCATCACCGCCGCGAGGTGGAGCGGCGTGTAGCCGTGCGACTCCATGGCGTCGATGTCCGCCCCGCGCTCGAGCAGCAGCGTGACCGTCGAGGTGTGCCGACCACCGATCGCCGCATGCAGCGCGTCGTGCTCGGCGTCGTTGCGCGAGATCGCGTTGAGGTCCGCCCCGCGCTCGATCAGCAGCGAGCACGCCTCGTCGCGCCCGAACCACGCCGACCGGTGCAGCAGCGTGTACCCATCGAGGGCGAACGATGTGGCGAGCTGAGGGCTGGCGTCGAGACAGGCGCGGAGCACGTCGACGATCCCGAGCGATGCTGCCTCATCGGACGTGGAACGCGGGTGCAGGTCGAGCAGGATCTCGAGTGGGAAGTTTCGTGCCCGGTACATGGCGGTGAGGATGGGCGAGTCCGCATCGCCTTCGATCCCCACGACCAGCGAGGGATCGCCAGCCAGGACTTCTCGGACGAAGTCCTCGTTGTCCTGCATGATTGCGTGCCGGAGTTCGTCGAGCGTGGCCATGCCGCGATGCTACCCGCGCCGTCGACGAGGAGCCAGTCAGGCCGCGACGGCGATCGCTCCCATGAACCAGTTGATCTGCCCCTCGAACGCCTCGGCACCGCCCAGCGCGCGGACGATCTCGCCGTCCTCGCTGTGCTCGTCGAAGGTCACGGCCTCCGGCTTCTCGAGGCCGTCCCCGATCCCGAGCGACCACGACAGCCGGCGGCTGTTCCAGATCAGCCAGGACAACGTCCCCAACGCACCGTAGTGGTGGTCGCTGATCGCCTCGATCAGGTCCTGACCGAGGCCCCACGCCTGCGCGACCTCGACACCAACCGCGGTATGCGTCGTACCGAACACCTGCTCCTCGGCCGCGGATGCTTCCGCGCCCGATCGCACGAGCTCGACCACCTGCCGGTACTGCTCGGGGAAGGAGTGCGCCATCGCGATCCGCCCGACGTCATGCATCAGTCCAGCCGTGAAGCCCACCGTGCGGTGGTCGCCACCCCACGCCGTCGTGTCGGCGAGCAGCGCGCAGGCGATCAGGTGTCGCCAGAACTCGTCCATATCGAGGCCAACACGCCGCAGCTGCGAGGAGTTCCCGCTCACGATCGCGCCCGCGATGATGCGCTTCGTGCGCTCCATCCCGATGCGGATCAGCGCCTGCTCCGCGACATCGATGCGCGCAATCGGCGACGAAGACGCCGAGTTCGCCGCGCGCAGGATCGCGCCCGTCAGCGCTGGGTCGACCTCGATCACCGACGCGAGTTCCCTGAACGTCGCGTCCGAGCGCACCACCATGCTGAACGCTCGAGCCTGCGTCCCCGGCAGCGGTGGTAGATCGAATACGCGTCCCATGGCTCAGCTCCTGCGCTCATCATCGTCAGGGCTCGCCTATTCAGTAGCCGCGCGCGCTTCCTCGCAGTTCCCGCATCACGAACGGCCACAGCAGCACGTTGGCGAGCAGCATCACGCCCGCCTGCACCACCGCGATCTCGTGCACGCTCCCATGCAGTTGTCCGAGTGCGATCGCCTGCACCACCGCCGCCACCACCAGCGGCACCGTCACCCGCCACCGCCCCAGCGCCACGAGATATGACATCGCCAGGTGGCTCAGCGCGTACAGCAGCATCGCCACCCCGAAGATCCACAGCTCCGGCGCCAGCACCTCGAACGACCGCCCATAGGTCAGCGTGATCACCGTCGCCGGCGCCACCGCGTACACCGCCACGAGTCCGCCTGCGAGCACCACCGTGAACCCCAGCGCCTCGAGCAGGTACCGAATCTTCGCCGGCACGCTCGTCGCCCCGGCCACCAGCGGCAGCAGCGCGGTCCCCGCCGACGATCCGATGAAGTACACCGCGCGCCCGAGGATCGATCCCGCGCCGTAGATGCCCGCGTCCCGCTCCGGCAGCGTCGCCCGCGCCACCAGCACGTCGACGTTGTACAGCGCAATCGAGGCGGTCACCGCCACCGCATACGGCCCCACCGACCGTGCGAGTCGCCCGAGTTGCAGCCCCGCTCGCGCCCCCCGCTCGCTTCGTCTCGAACGATCGCGCCCGAACCACCCCGTTACCGCCGCTGTCGTAGCCGTCGCGATCAGAAACCCACCCGGCACTGCACCAACCGTGAATCCCACGGCAAGCAGCGCAACCAACGAGATCATCCGCAGCGTTGGATCGCCCACCAGCGTCAGCGCGAGCAGTGCGAACCGCCCGCGCCCCTGCAGCACCCCGCGCAATGTCCCGAGCACGATCCCGACAGCCCCTGCCGCACCCACCACTACTAGCGGCCCCAGTGCATCGAGGTGCAGCGCCTCCGCGATCGGCCCACTCACGCCGACCATCGCCACGAACACGACGACAGCGAGCACGAACGACGCGCGCAGCAGCACGCGCGCTTCCTCGCCCGCATCCCGTGTCTCATCGACGAGCGCCGCCGCCACGTCGCGCGCCGTCATCGTCTGCATCGTTTGTGCGGCAACTGACAAGAATGTCAGCACCGAGACCAACGCAAGCGCGCTGCCGTACAACGCCGGCCCCAGCGCACGTCCCGCGAGCACATTAAAGAGGTATGCGCCGACACTTGCCGCCAGCGATCCGATTAACAAGCTCATGCTGCCGCGCAACAACCTCGACGCGGGCAGTCGTTCGCTGATCAAAGCGCGCAATTGGCCCCCTCAGCCGCTCGACTCTCGTGTAGCATGCCGCCTCGCGCGCTCAGGTGGGAATGCAACACGATGAATCGCTGCGAGACGCCGCGTCGGCTCGTGCGTGCCCGCACGCCACTCCGCATCAGCCTCGGCGGTGGCGGCACCGACATCGATCCCTATCCGCAGGATCACGGCGGCGTCGCCCTCACCATCGCGATCAACATCTACGTACGCGTCGAACTAATCGCGCACCGCACTCCCGCACCGTTTCGCGTCGAGTCGCGCGACCTCAACGTCGCCGCGTCATTCGAGTGCGACCACGAGCTCGCGCTCACCGGCACGCTCGATCTCGCGAAGGCCGCAATCCGTCGAGTCGCCCCACACACGCTGCACGACGGCCTCGAACTGATCACGAGCAGCGACGTCTCGCTCGGCTCCGGCCTCGGTGGCTCCTCCGCCATGACAGCGACCATGCTCGGCGCGCTGCACCACTACCTCGGCCATCCCACCGACCACCACGCCCTCGCCTCTGAAGCCTTCGAGGTGGAACGCATCGATGTCGGCCTCGCCGGCGGTCGCCAGGACCAGTACGCCTGCGTCTGCGGCGGCGCGAACCTCCTCGAGTTCAACCGCGACGCCACCAGCGTGCAGCCGCTCTGCCTCGATCCTGCGCAACTCGACCATCTCGAACGATCGCTGCTGCTGTGCGACACCGGCATCACGCGCATCTCATCGCCAATCATCGAGCGTCAGGTCGCCGCCTATACACGTCGCGACGAGCACGTCACCGACTCACTGCATCGCATCAAGGCCGCCGCGCTCGAGATGCACCACGCGCTGCTGAATAGCGATCTGCCGAGGCTCGGTGCTCTGCTCGATGCGAGCTGGACGCAGAAACAGCGCTTCGATCCCGCCGTCACGAACCCAACGATCGATGCGCTCTACACCACCGCGATCGAGGCCGGCGCCTACGGCGGCAAGCTGCTCGGCGCAGGTGGTGGCGGCTATCTGCTGCTACTCACGCCGGCCGAACGACGCGACCACATCGCACAGCAACTCACCGCAGCCGGTGGCAGGCCACGCACCGTCGGGTTCGATCACGAAGGTTTTGTCGCCTGGGATGCTCAGGACGAGACCTCATGACGCCAAACGACGACCTCACGAGCTTCATCCGTGCCGAGCTGCTCGACCTCGCTCGCCTGTTCAACGAGACCGCCGACTCTGAGGTTCCCGCACAGGCAAAAGCAGCCAGCCAGTGGTGCCGAGAAACGCTCGAGGCAGGCGGCGCGATCTACTACTGCGGCAACGGCGGGAGCGCCGCCGAAGCCATCCACCTCGCTGCCGAGCTCGGCGGCCGCCTCGAGCTCGATCGCGCACCGCTCGCAGCACTCGCGCTCGGCACGAACCCCAGCATGGTCACCGCCGTCGGCAACGACTACGGCTTCGACTCGATCTTCGCCCGAGAGCTCGCCATCGTCCGCCTGGGCGACATCGTCTTCGCCCTCACCACCAGCGGACGCTCGCCCAACATTCACCAGGCCATGGTCACCGCTCACACTCGCGGCGCACGAGTCATAGCGGTCACGGGCTCCGCCTCAGACGACCTCGAGCACGCGGACCTACATCTGCGTATCCCGACCGCCCGCACACGCAACGTCCAAGAGGTCTCGCTCGCCATCGGCCACCTGATCTACCTGATCGTCGAGCGCGCTATGCGCGACGAATCTCCGCATCCGTGACCACCGCACCCACACCGTGATACGAGCCGAGCACGTGCAGTCGCCACGCCACGCGCAGGATGTCCCACACTATCCGCACGACCTCGCGCACGCTCACCGTCGAGCGAAAGTTGTGCGTGATGCGCACGGGCGCCTCGACCACGCGTCGGTAACCGAGATGGTGCGCAACGGCCAGCAGCTCCACATCGAACGCGAACCGCTGCACGCTCAGCTGCGGCACCACGTCACGCACGAGCGCCGCGCGGAACACCTTCACCCCGACCTGCGTATCGCGCACCTCAAGGCGAAACAATGCCTGCACGAGTGCGTGATACCCGACGCTGCAGGCCCGCCGAATCAGTGGATACGACACCTGCGAACCGGCATGCCACTTGCTGCCGACCACGGCATCCGCATCGTGCTCGCGCTGCAACCGCAGCAGTGTCGGGAACACGCGGGGATCGATGTCGCCGCCCGCATCGATGAACCCAACCAGCTCGCCGCGCGCCCGCAGCATCCCGAGCGCGACCGCTGCGCCCTTGCCACGGTTCTCGTCAGTGCCAACGACCTGTATGCCGTCGCGCTCGAGACCATGCGCGACCTCGAGTGCATCGCGGTCGCCATCCACAACGACGATCAACTCATACGCCGGCTCGCATCCATCGAGCACAACAGGCAGCGCGTCGATCTCCGAGGCGAGCGTCGACGCCCCGCCAAACACCGGCACGACAACGGACAAGACAGGATCGGTACGCACGAGGCCGCCCCTGACCATCGCTCACAACCGAGCCGGACTCTACATCGTGTCGAGCCGTGCGAGTGACCTTCTTCCGCCGTCGCTGGCGCCTCGTCCTGCTCACGATCACAGCACTCGCGATCGTCGCGATGCAGGCCGCCACCGTGATCGCCAGCGAGCCCGCGATCCGTCGCGAAGCCGTCCTCCGCCCCGCCCTCGAGGGCTACGGCGAGATCCGTCCCACCGCCGTGCCCATCCCCACAGCCCTCGCTGTCCTCATCACCGAGCCCGGCCTGCGCGGCCACGTCCCCGTCACCAACATCCAGACCGCGCAAACATCGAGCGGTGCGCTCACCAGCATCAGCACGTCAGCCCCGAGCGGTGCCGCCGCTCGTGTCGAGGTACCAGCGGGCGCGCTCCCCAACGGCGCGCTCGTCCAGCTCGGGGCGATCACAGACCCGGCCGCGCTACTGACCGCCTCACCGCCGCCCGAGTCCGCACGCGTGCTCGCCGGCTTTCAGCTCACGGCAACGCTCGCCGCCGGCCCCCGCATCACCGATGGCTTCGCAAGCCCAATCACCCTCCATCTCTCGCTGCCATCCAGTTCGGCACCAGGAACGAGCGGAACGCTCCTCGCCTTCTGGAACGGCGCCGAATGGGTCGTCCAACCAGCCACGATCACCCGCTCCATCAACGGCACGCTCGAGGTCATCGCGCAGCTCGATCACTTCACGCTCTACGCCGTGCTCACCCAGCCCGAGGCGCCATTCGCCGGCGCATTCCCCGCGGCGGGCAGCTACGACACGCTGATCTGGGACGGCCTCACCAACACCCCCGTCGCCAGCGCAGCGCACCTCCGCCAGGACATCCGTGCCATCTACGCCTACGACCCGGCATCCCGGACCTGGCAGACCTACATCGAGGGCGCCCCCGGCGCTGCATCCCAGGCCTTCACCCTCCGTAATGGACAGCTCGTGATCGTGCGCACCCTCGCACCACCCCTCGCGATCACACCTGCGTAACGAGCAAACCGAGTCTCCACGCTGGCGCGTATTGGCAAGGCGAGGTGTAGGATTGGCCTCCCGGGCTCACGCTTCCAGCAGCATCGGGACGGAGTCGTACGTGGCCGAGACGAGCCCCACGGATCAGCGCCTACGAGGCAAGACCGCCTCGCCGGCCACCCGCACCGGCATCCTCGGCGCCATCCAATCAGCCCTCCTCGATGTCGAGCTCCACCACCTCATGGTGTTCCTCGGCATCCTGCTTGGCGTCTTCATCCGCGCCGACTACACCTTCTCCGCCGACTTCCCGCTCAACGACGGCGGCCTCTTCTATCAGATGGCCCGCGACCTGCAGGCCAACGGCCTCCGTCTGCCCGCCACGACGCCCTACAACTTCGACGTCATCCCCTTCGCCTATCCGCCGCTCGGCTTCTATCTCGCGGCGCTGCTCGACTGGCTCACCCCGCTCAGCCTGGTGGACGTGTTCCGCTTCCTCCCCCTGGCAGTCACGAGCCTCACTGTGCTCGCCATGTACCGCCTCGCTCGAGATGTGCTGACCTCGAAGATCGAGGTGGTCGTCGCCGTCTTTGCCTTCGCGCTTGTCCCACGCAGCTTCATCTGGCTGCTGATGGGCGGCGGCATCACGCGCTCACTCGGCCTGCTCTTCGCCATGCTCGCGCTGCACCAGATCTATCTGATGTACCGCACCCGAGAGTGGCGCTACGCAATGACATCGAGCGTGCTCGCCGCGCTCACCATCCTCAGCCACATCCAGACCGGCTCGTTCCTCGCCTTCAGCAGCGCGCTCTTCTTCGTCTCCTACGGCCTGCACCGGCGTGGCCTGATCCACTCCGCCGTCGTCGGCATCGCCGTTGTCGTACTCACCGCCCCCTACTGGGGCAGCGTGATCGCGATGCACGGCCTGCAGCCGTTCCTCTCCGCGAACCAGACCGGCGGTTCGATCCTGACATCCGATGCAGGGCTGCGGGCCTATCTCATCGAGTCGCTCCTGCGCCTCGGCACCCTGAGCGAGCCGCTGTTCCCGCTCATTGGCACGCTCGGCTTCCTGGGCGTCCTCGCCTGCATCACCTCGAAGCGCTTCATGCTGCCGGCGTGGTGGGCCGCGATCATCCTGCTCGACGCGCGCGCCTTCCCCACCTTCTCGACCGTCCCCGTCGCGATGCTCGCCGGCATCGGCCTCGTCGAGGTGATCCTCCCCATCGCCGTGCGCCCACTCGGCAACCGCTGGGCGCCCGATCCCGAGGACCTCGACGAGGACGCGCTGCGCTTCGCGGGCGTCTCATCGACCGCTGCGATGCGCTCCTGGGCGCCGGTCATCCTCGCGATCTTTCTGTGGTACGCGACCAACGGCGCGCTGATGCGCGCCGGCGAGACCCCATCGCTCGTCGCACTCTCGCCCTCCGAGCGCGACGCCATGACGTGGGTCTCCCAGCAGACGCGGAAAGACAGCAGCTTCCTGATCATCACCACCGAGGCCTGGCCCACCGACAAAACGTCCGAGTGGTTCCCGGTGCTCGCCGACCGCCGCAGCGTCGCCACCCCACAGGGCTACGAGTGGATGCCGGGCAACACCTTCGAACGCCGCGTCTGGATGCACGACCAGGCGAACGGCTGCGCGGATGCCGATGCCACGTGCGTCGTGCAGTGGCGCGCCACAACCGGCGTCAGCTACGACTACGTGATGGTGCCGAAGCCGCCCTATGGGCAGTGTTGCGAGCGTCTGCTGAAGTCGTTGAAGCTCGACTCGTCGTTCCGGCCCGTGTACGACGGCCCCGGCGCAACGATCTACCAGTACCTGCGCTACTAGCCGCCAGAGACCCTAGCCACCTGAGACAAGGTGCAGCGCCGCGTGCGAGTCACGCACTGGCGCCGCTGGTGTCGAGCCCTGCGCTGCATCGTCGATGCCACCGGACAGCAACCGCAGGATCGACTGCCCCACCGGCGCGGGACACGCCGTCGCAATCGCTTCCTCGACCGAGTGCAGCACAGCCGCCTCGCGCAGTGCGAAGCGAGCGTCCAGCGCCTCACCCTCGAGGATGCGCGCGGTGCGCTGCGCCTCGAACACAAGCACATCGGGGTCGCGCAGCACCGAGCGCTCCGCCGCCCCGTTGCGTGGCGTCAGCGTCACGCGCGACTCGCCGTCCACACTCTCGAGGTCAATCGATCCGTTCGAGGTCGCAGCGTGCAGCCGCATCCGTCGAGGTGCGTCGCTGTAAATCATCACCGTCGCAAGCGCCCCATCGACGCCGCGCAGATGCACGGCAATCGTCGTCGGCTCTTCGCGATCCACACCGGCAATCGAGGCGACCGCCTCGACCGGCGCGTGCTCCAGCAGCCGCGTCGCCGCGGCCACACCATCGCGCATGATCTGCGCGGCCGGCCGCTCATCCCACAGTTCGAGCGTGAGCACCTCGGGTGTCCAGCGCGGGTCTGCATCAATCAGGTCAGTCACAAAGCCAAGTCCAGCCGTGCGCAGCATCGGCCGCAGCACCGCCAACGCCCCGCCGTGGCGGAACGACGCCGTCGCCGCCGCCTGCATCGCCTCAGCATCGAGGTGGTCACCAAGCAGCAGCAGATCAGCACCGCGCACTGTCGCGAGTGTCGCGAGGTCGTCCGCGTGCTCCGGCGACGCCAGGAGCAGCGCATCGAAGTCCACATCGATCACCATCTGGCGCAGATGTTGGAAGCACGACAGCTTCGTCGCCGCCCGCGCCCGCACCAGGTTCGAGGCGTACTGATCGCCAACCGCGATCACCTCGAGCCGTGCATGCTCGCGCAGCGCCTGCAACAGCGCGCTCGCGTCGTCTTCCCACCCGCTGACCACGAGTCGTTCCATGCGCGCAGTCTCGTCGTTGTCCGGGCTCTCCCTGATCAGGAAGACCGCGCACTCCCTCCGAGGGAAACCCCGACGCACGACCGCAGAAGACCTGACTTCACCAGCGCTCGCTCCGCCGCTCCACCTCCGATCAACACACCAGCGAACAGGCGCCGACACGACTCCGGTCACACTCGCGAAGCGAGTGACCTCACGAGGCGCTCGAGGTAACCAACCTTGTTGAGCAACACCAGAACCATGGGTCGTCGGCTAACGACTTCGAGGGGGTCAAGGGGAAACGCCCCTTGTAGGGGACTGGGGACGAAGTCCCCATCACAGGGCGGGAGGGTGGGCGAAACACTGTCCGGGCGCGGCAAGCGGCGCAGCCGCCAGCGCCCCGGCCTCGAGCACAACTCGAGCCGTCCGGCGACAAGCACGCACAACTCGACCGCTCAAGACCTCAGAGATCGAGGCAAGCTACTGGGCGGAAAGAGGCGAAGCCTCACGATCCGGCAGCGCCGACGACAGCAGGCCTCGCATCAGATCGTTCGAGGTGACGATCCCAATCACCAGTCCGCGCTCATCCACGACCGGCAGGCACGAGATATGTCGGTCGATCAGCGTCGACGCTGCCTCCAGCACACTCGCCTCAGGCCCAATCGTCGTCGGGTGATACGTCGCCACCTGGAACACCGGCTTCAGCAACGTATGACTGTCACGAGGCTGCTCCCCGATCGTCCCGAGGAACGGCGAAAGCGCCCGCAGCACATCGCGGTCCGACACCACCGCGACCGGCTTCCCCTCAATCAGGATCAAGAGGTGATGCACACCACGCGTATGCAGCAGATCGCGTGCCGTGAGTAAAGACGCCTCGGCCTCGATCGTCACCACCGGTGACGACATCACTGCAGCGACGGTGAGCTCCTCAAGTCCGAAAGCCATATCCGTGGCCCTCTCGCGCTACTGCGCCTTCTCGTCACTATCGGCAGTCGCTCTGCACTTCTGCAGGGTGACAGATTCAACGCGCATCCCACCGCCAAATCCCCCACAACTTCGGCGCGAAACCCCTACGGCGTCTGCGACGCCTGCCGATGATTCCCGTGAGGTTCCACCTAGGGGATCCTCCCCACTGTTGGCGAGGGATTCGCTGACGCAGCGCCCCGGCACGGATGCCGTGGGTCTATGGGACAAGGAAGTCCAACAACAATGCCTCTGGTCATCAACACGAACACGCAGGCCCTGAACGCTCAGCGCAACCTGAGCATCACCGGCGGCAAGATAGGCAAGGCCCTCGAGCAGTTGTCGTCCGGTCTGCGCATCAACCGCGCCGCCGACGACGCCGCTGGTCTGGCCATTAGCGAGAAGCTGCGTTCGCAGGTGCGAGGCCTCAACCAGGGTTCCCGCAACGCGCAGGACGGCATCTCGATGCTGCAGACTGCTGAAGGTGCGCTGAACGAGGTCACCTCGATGCTCCAGCGCATGCGCGAGCTGTCGGTGCAGGCTGGTAACAGCACGCTCGGCGCCTCGGACCGCACGGCCATCGGCGAAGAGATGCTGACCCTGAAGAACGAGATCGACAACACCGCTAGCCGCACCAAGTTCAACGGCCTGGCGCTGCTCACTGGTGCACTCTCGACCACGGACGGCGGCACGGGCACTGCGGTGGTCGGTCTCGCGATGAACACCGTCGCAACGGCCTCGATCTCGAACATCGACGTCAGCAAGCTCAAGGCCGGCACTACCTACACGCTGACGAAGGTCAGCGCGACGGTGCTGCGGCTGTCCGATGGCACGACCTCGGTCGACTCGACGATCGCCGCGATCGGTGCGACTGGTCAGGAGACCATCACCTTCACCGGTGCCCTCCAGGCCAGCATCACCATCGTCGGTGCCGCCGCGAAGACCGCGACGGACATCGGTACCGACCTCACCACCAAGACCATCATCACGGCCGCTGGCTCTGGCACGGCGACCTACCAGGTCGGCGCGCAGGCGACTGACACGATCAACGTGTCGTACGCGAACATGCAGTCGGCCGCGATCGGCACTGGCGGTTCGCAGATCGGCATCCTCATCACCGACAACACCTCGGTGTCGACGGTGGCGAAGGCCAACACGCTGCTGGGCTCGGTCGACCAGGCCATCCAGGACATGAGCACCCAGCGCGCCAAGTTCGGTGCGGCGCAGAACCAGATCGAGGCTGCGATTAACAGCCTTGGTGTCGCCGTTGAGAACCTGTCGGCGTCCGAGTCGCGCATCCGCGACGCGGACATCGCTGAAGTGTCGACCCGACTGGTGTCGGCGCAGATCATGCAGCAGGCCGGTGTGTCCGTCCTGTCGCAGGCCAACAGCTCGGCGCAGGCCGTCACCACGCTGCTCCAGCGCATGTAGTAGCTCTCCCTCGTCCTTGGGCGAGGGGTTGAAAAACGAAGCCCCCGGCAGTTGCCGGGGGCTTCGTTGCCATCTGGATAGTTCGAGTTGGCCGAAACGTTCGAGCTACGCGACTGCCTGCAGCATGAGGAACGACCGCCCCGGGTCGAGCATCGCCTCGATGTTCGGTCGAGCCAGCAGCGCTTGTCCCGGCACACCCAGCCGCTCGAGCTCGAGCCCTGACGCCGCCACCGCAGCATCGACGCGGTCGAGCGCATGCTCCATCACCGCCAGATAGATCGCCAGGTCACCGTCGACATCGAGCTCCGCACGCCACTGCTCGGCGTGCTGCTCCACGACGGTCACGTCGCGGTCGGCGAGGTACATCGCGCCCCACAGTTCCGCGAGCTCCACGTCGCTGATCGGCAGCGCCTGGTACCCCCCCATCTGAGGCAACTCGACGTCTGGCTTCGCCGCGCCGCGCGAGCGGAAGTACGCCGCGACCGAGTTGAACACGTCGTGCGCACGCCAGTACTCACCAATGTCTTCGCTCTCGACCGTCTGTCGAGGCGTCGTCGGCGTCGAGAGCGCGCACGATCCACACACGTTCACGCGCATCATCCCGTGCTCGGTGGTCACGCCAGCGTCATCGACGCTGGTCTCACGCTGGAACGGGAATGCACGGCACACCTCGGGACGGTTGTGGTGCGCTTGGCACAGTCCCGCCACGCGGTACTCATTGCTTGCACTGGCATCCGCCGCACGCTGCACCGTGAGTGGCATCGAGGCGAACCGCTCCGGGTCCTCCTCGCGCATTCGCGCCGCGCTCAGGTTCGTGATCTCGTCATAGAACGTGCACGCCACGTGCTCGCCCTCGTACGGCTTATGCGCCAACGAACCCACGAGCGCGCCCGTCGGCCCATGCCACGCGAACGTCACCGTGTTGTCCGAGGTGATCTCGTGCGCCGGCTTCGACACCGCATGCCGCAGCCGCACCATGTCGTACGGCCGCACCACGATGCCCTTGTCGACGCAGCAGTTCCACCCCTTCATCGAGCAACCCCAATGAATGGTGTCGTCCGCACCAAGTGACATCTGCTTGAGCGATCGCCCAAAGGCCGCGTGCTGCGAGGCGTGCGAGTTCGTCATGCCACCTATGCTGGCGAGCCGCTACACGCCTCCACATCGGGAACAGCCCGCATAACCCAGCTTCGATTCCCCAACGCGCTCGCACGGGCTGCGTCGCTCCGCCCCACATGCCACGTCCGAGGTGTGCCTGCACACGGCACCCGCAGTGCAGCGCACGCCGAGGCTCGATGTGTGCGGACACGGGCTGTCACTGCCCGATGCGACATCAGCCGACGACTCCGAGGGATCAGGGGGCGAAGCCCCGCTGAGCCTCCGAGCAGGAGCGCGAGGGCGCAGCCCTCGCACAAAGGCGGGAGGTGGGCGAAACACTGTCCAGCGCGGGGCCGCTGCGCGGCCCACCGCGCCCGGCCTCGGGCGAAGCCGAGCCGTCCGACAGCGACCACCGCAATCACGAGGTACTTTCAAGACCACAGAGATCGAGACAAACTGATGGGCGAGGAGGGCCCGCGGCCCATGCAGGTCACGCTCGCGCTCGCGCTGCTCACGCTCGTCGGCACCCTCATCGAAGCCGTCCTCGGCTTCGGCTTCGCCGTCATGTTCGTGCCCGCGGCTGCCCTCATCGTCGCGCCGAGGCATGCCGTGGCCGTCTCGCTCGTCCTCGGCACCATCATGGGCGCCGGCCTCTACCTCGAGCAGCGCCCGCGCGCCTCCCTCCGCTCGATCGCCCCGCTCGTCATCGGCGCGCTCGTCGGCACCCCACTCGGCATCCTGCTGCTGCTGCGCCTCGACGAGACCTGGCTGCGCCTCGCCGTCGCCATCTCCGTGCTCACCACCGCCGTGCTCACACTCGCCGGCGGCAGCGGACACGACCGACCGCCGAGGCCAGACCGAGCGCTCCCTCAGGCCACCGTCGGCTTCATTGGCGGCGCCATCCGCGCAGCCATCTCCATGGGCGGCCCGCCCGTCGTGCTGTACCAGCACTACATCGGCGGCGGCGCCGAGCGCATCCGCGCGAGGCTCTACGCGTACTTCTTCTGGCTCGGCATCCCCGCCACCCTGCTCGCCATCCCCGCCGGCATCCTCACGCTCGAGGTGCTGCGCGACGCGGCTGTCGCACTCCCCGGCCTCGTGCTCGGCATCGTCGCCGGTCGCACCCTGCGCCCCCACCTGAGCGAGCACTGGTTCTGGCGACTGTCGATGGCGATGCTCGTCGCCACCTCAGTCCTCGCCGCCTACGGTGCCGCGAGGTCCCTGCTGAACTGACGCTGCTCAGCTAGCTACCTGACGCCGAGCGACGGCAGCAGCAGCATCTTCGCGATCGAGAAGTAGATCACCAGCCCGGTCACGTCGCACAGCGTCGCCACGAATGGTGCCGAGGCATTCGCGGGGTCGAAGCCCGCCTTGCGCAGCACCATCGGCAGCGCCGACCCACTCAGCGTCCCCCACGTCACGACACCAATGAGGCTCAGCGCCACGGTTGCCGCGAGCGCGAGGTAGTGCCCGCCGTACGAATGGAACAGCCACTCCCACAACGAGATCCGCCCGAAGCCGATCACGCACAGCATCGATCCCAGCCCGAGGCCGATCAGGATCTCCCGCCGCACCACGCGGAACCAGTCACGCAGTCGCACTTCTTCCAGCGCCATCGCGCGAATGATCAGCGTCGAGGCCTGCGACCCCGAGTTCCCACCACTGGAGATCACCAGCGGCACGAACACCGCGAGGATCACCGCCTGCTCGATCTCCGTCTGGAAGAACCCCATCGCCGTCGCCGTCAGCATCTCGCTGAGGAACAGCAGCGCGAGCCACCCGCCGCGCTTCTGCAGCATCTCGAGGAAACCCGTGCGGAAGTACGGCAGGTCCAGTGCTTCCAGGCCACCGAACTTCTGAATGTCCTCGGTGGCCTCCTCCTCGACGACATCGAGCACGTCATCGAGGGTGATGATGCCCTTGATGTGGCCCTCGTCATCGACGACTGGTACCGCCAGCAGGCCGCTCTCCTGCAGCGTGCGCGCCACCTCCTCCTGGTCGGTGTCTTCCAACACCGACAGCGGCGAGGGCAGCATCACGTCCTCGACCTTGCGCGTCGCCGGCGCCGCCATCAGGTCGCGGAACGACACCACGCCGATCAGCCGCTGCGAGCTATCGAGCACGTACGTGTAGTAGATCATCGAGACGCGGTCGGCCGCCTGCAGCCGCAGGTACGCCAGCGCCTGCGCCACGGTCATGTCCGTGCGCATCCACGCATAGGACGGCGACATCAGGCCGCCCGCCACGTCATCCTTGTAGGCGAGCAGCGCCTCGACCTCCGGACGCATTCGGTGATCCAGCAGGGCGAGCAGCCCCTCGTGCTCCTCTTGATCATCCACCTGTTGAATCAGGTCCGCGGCTTCTTCGGCCGGCAGCAGCCGCAGCCACACGCGCTGCTCGTTCGAGGGCAGCGGCGTGATCAACGCTTCTTGGTCAGCTGGGTCGAGTGAGAGGAACAGCTCGGACGCATCGCCTCGAGGCAGCGACTGGAATACCTCCAGTCGGTCGTCCTCGGACATACTCGGCCATGACTCCATCAGGGAATCGTCGAGCACAGCAAACGGACGCGGGTCGCGGGTCTCAGAGGTCATAAGCGCACACTTCCCGCCCCGTCGGGCGGCATGCGCTCGATCGGGGCCATTAGGTCACAGGAGGATTGCCCGGATCGCCCACAACGGGGCCCCTTCCGCTGACTTGGTTGACCGTCCGATTCTGGCCCACAGGGGCAAGAACGTCTACCACGACACGTCGAATACGAGACTGCGGCGTACTATGAGCGGCCTGTAAGGCCCTGCGTACGCGCCCTACGGCGCTGCGGAGAGAGAGACCGCGCATGACTGCCGAGCCCACCCTCGACCCCCGCCAGTTCCGCGACACCATCGGCCGCTTCGCCACCGGCGTCACCGTCATCACCTGGGACGACGGCGAGCACATTCGCGGCATGACCGCCAACGCCGTCTCGTCGCTCTCGCTCGATCCCATGCTCCTGCTCGTCTGCGTCGACCAGAAAGGCACAGCGCACGAGCAGCTCAAGAGCGCCCGCACCTTCGCCGTGAACATCCTTGCCCAGGACCAGATCGAAGTCTCGAACGCCTTCGCCCGCCGCGGCGTAGAGGACATGGGCGACGTTGCCTACACCACCCGCCAGACCGGCGCCCCGATCATCGATGGCGCCCTCGCCTGGGTGGAGTGCGAAGTCGCCGAGCGACTCGAAGGCGGCGACCACACCATCTACATCGGCCGCGTCCTCGACCTCGAGATCGCCCGCACCGACGCCTCCCCCCTCCTCTTCTTCAGCGGCCGCTACCGCGCCCTCGGCGACGAGCTCTAGCTGTCGGGCTTCAGATAGCCGAGGTGCCCGCGGTAGTGGTCACCTTCGACATCCGCGGCATGCGAGCGGCCAAACGCCTCCCATTGTTCCGGACTGAGCGCGAGCAGCGCGCGCCGGAGCGCCGCCGCACTCTGGATGCACCAGTCGCGAGCCTGCTCGCGCGTTAAGACGCGATCGACCTGAAGCCAGCGCGCGTTGATCTCGTCCTCGCTACCCGCGAGCGGTGCCGGCGCCGCATCGCCCACAGCGAGGCGCATCACTTCCTCGAGGCTGTGTGCATGCCACCGCGCGAGATGCGCAAACACGTCACGCGCCGTCCACTCCGCCCCCGCGGTATGCAGCGCAATGTGCTCCGCCGACGCATCAAGTTTCGCCACAAGTCGATCGAGCACAGCAATCCCGTCCGCCAACAATCGCTCGCGCTCGACGATCGGATGTTCCGCGTCCATGATGTCAGCGTAGAGCCACAGAAAACCGCAGCAGCGAGTGAACGTCCGAACGGAGTGCAGGGGCAGGGCCCCTCTCTGGCTGCGGCGGCGGACTCGATGCGGCACTACCTCGGAGCGTTCGACGGGGACGTGCGCAAGGCGCTCGCCTCGTACAACGCGGGAATGGGACGCGTGCAGCAGCTCGTGGCGGCGCACGGGGCGAACTGGGAGCAGGCGCTGCCGCTCGAGACGAAGCAGTACCTCGGCGCGATCCTCGGGGAGGCGAACGGGCGGATGGCGCCACGGGCCGGCTCGAGCGCGGGGGCGGGCGTGTTCGGTGGGCGCGGGGCGGGCGGGGTGTTGACCTCGCCGCTGGACCGCGTGATCGCGAAGCTGCGCGAGGGGAATGGCCTCGCGCTGCGTGCGCTGGCGGGCGCGGACGTGCGCGCGCCGGCGGATGGCGTGGTGACGGGCATCGGCGCGAGCCCGCTCGGGTCATTGCTGACGCTCGATAACGGGAACGGGTGGAGCACGACGCTCGACGGACTCGGGAAGCTCGTGCCGAAGCTCGGCGATCACGTGTCGCGCGGGAGCGTGCTGGGCACGCTGGCGGGCGGCGATGGGATGGAGACGGCGATGCGGCTGGGCGTCCTCCTGAATGGCCGGGCGGTGGATCCGCGCTCGTTCCTGCTGGGTGGCTGATCTGGGGCGGGTCGCGACTGTTACGGGCGATGCGATACACTGCCGCGACGGTCGCGAGACCGTGCCTGTGGTGGGCGTCGCCTAGCGGTTAAGGCGCCAGGTTGTGGCCCTGGAGACCGAGGGTTCAAATCCCTCCGCCCACCCCATTTCGACTTTTCTCACGGCCGCGACCGCTCCACCCGAAAGGCCCTGTGATGCGCCGCTGGCCCCTCCTGCTTTCTGCTGTGCTGATCGCCTCCACTTCCTTGGCCCTGATCGGATGCACGAAGGCCCCGAGCACGGGCCGCTTGATTGCCGATCTGGTGCTGCGCGTCGGTGCGGACGTGGGCACCGAGGTCGAGACGTTCGACGGGCAGATGGCTCCCGGCCTCGATGCAGCATTGAACGCAGACAACCCGAACGCGAAGGACCGCGTGGCACTGCCGCAACCGCCGAGCTCGACGCTGGTCGGATCGGGGCGCGTCGCGCGCGCGGATGGATCGACGACGTTCTTCCTGATGTACGAGGTGAAGAGCGCCGAGGCCGCGGTGTCGGATGCGATGCACGACCTGGTCGACACGACGCCGTGGCAAGTCACCGGCGGTCAGTCGAACGAGGGCGTGTCGGCGTTCAACTTCCAGAACACTCGCAACCCCGGCATCAGCGGCAGTGTAGTGGTGCAGCCGCTGCCGACGACCGACCGCTTCGATGTGAACGTGATGCGCGACGGCAAGCAGAAGTCGCTGAGCGTGCGCCGTCGATCGTTCGTGCCGATTCTCGGCGCGGAGTTCAAGGAGAAGGACGGCGGGCTGATCGTGTCGCGTGTCGTGCCCGGTGAGGCCGCGACATCCGGACTGCAACTGAACGACCGCATCGCGTCGCTCGCGGGCAAGGACGTGCAGGACCAGGCCTCGTTGCAGGCGGCGCTGCGCGCGCTGTCGACGACTGGCGATCCGCGGACGAGCGTGGTGTACATCGTGAAGGTCACGCCGGACCTGCCGCTGCAGGCGACGTTCTCGGCGCCGCCGGCCCGGTCCCTGCCGAAGGAGTTCCCCGCACCAGGTCTCGTGCTACCGGGTATGACGCCGGTCGCCGTGCGCTGGAGCGAGGGCAGCGCTGGCTCGACGTACGAAGTGACCTTGCTCGCGCACGCGTCGCTGGGCGATACGCTGAAGGCGTACCGGGCGACGCTGACGGCGGCGAAGCTGAACATCACGAGCGATACAGCACAGGGCAGCGCAAAGACGCTCGAGTTCACCTCGGCGGACGGCTCGCTCTCCGGAACAGCCGCGATCGATACGTTCGAGCAGGACGATTCGTTCACGGCGGTATCGCTGCAGCTGCGCAGTCAGGCCGCGGGGGCTCGCACGCCTCCGGGTGGCGTGATTCCGGGCGGGGCTGGGCCTTCGGGTACACCTGCGCCGACGGGGACACCGCGCGGGTAGACGTTCGATCTCGGCTCATACACAGTGAGGTGTGGCGGTGACGTCACACCTCACTTGTTTTTCTTTCGCCTTACGCCGACCGTCCGCCGGACACTAGCAGAACATCAGTTCTGCTACTATTAGGCAAATCAGCCGAGTAAACGGAGGGGATCGTGACAACCAGCGATGCGGCCCGCGCTCGTGCGCAGAAAAAGGCCGAAAAAGCGGAGGAGGAAGCCCGCCAACTGGCAGAAGAGGAGGAGTACGACAACTGGATAACTGCCGCTAAGGATCGCAGTGCCGATCTCACGAGCGTTGTTGATGCACTCCGGAACGAGCTCGATCCGCTAACGAAGAAGTGGCCCACGATGTCCGTTAGCGATCTCATGCTGCAGCGCGTGAATAAGGTGATTAAAGAGAGCCACACCCTTATGGACCGCGAGGAGAATGACTTTCTACAGGCCATCACCGAGTTCGTAGCAGCAGGCGACAATCCCGAGAGCCGAGACGTTCAGATGGTTCTCGCTGAACTAAAGTCGCTGCTCACTCGATTCCAAACCACTCACTACAGGGATTGGCACTGACGTGGCCCTTCTCCATCGCGAGATGGGGCTCACCTTCTCACAGATGGAGGTGGATTTCGTCGTCCCGGATCTAGCCCAAGATCTCCCTGTTTGCATCGATCCGTTCCTCCTGTTCAAGAGTACTGATCCCACACTCCGCGACCTTCATACGAAAGTTGTCGGAGTTTTTAACTATGGGATTGAGCTGTTCTGCTCAGGACGACTCGAGGAACTGACCCGGTTAATCGACTTTCCCGAAGCCAATGAGATCGGCTTTGGATATACCGAGGGGGCGATCGCAGGACACGGACTCGGTCCGAATATGGAACATGCACTGTCCGACCTCCTTGGTCAGGTCGGGGCGATTCAAGATCGCGGCATCCGGCACATCGAAGAACTGCAGCTTCTGTCCGTCGGTATCGGGGCAGATCTCATCAGCGACACAGTGGCTCACCTGATTAAGAGCTATCTGGTTGAGTACACAACAACACAGAGCAAGTTGCACAACATCCCGACAGCTCCCATGGCGCCATTGAATCACTACTTCGATTTCGCCAACCGTGAATGGCTCGACGGATACTTCGAGCTCCCACTGAATCCGCGCACTGCTGCGCATGGCTCGGCTGCGCCTGGATGACGCACGCGAAGCCCAGCATGAAGCCGCTCGATCCGCCTAGCTTCGCGACCTCACCAGCGCCACGCTGGCCCTAGTCGCGCGTCGCGCGCTATGCGCTCGCGATCGCATTCGTGCTGACGCTGGCGTGGACGCTCCCCGTCGAGGACTCGCACGCCGCAGCCGCAGATCACCAACTGCTCGTGGTCGCTGACCTGCGCGGGCAAGCGCTCGTGCTCGTGGACCTCGCTGACCCCGCAGCGACGCGACGGATCGCACTGCCGGGTGGGCCACACGAGCTGGTGCGCTTGCCAGACGGGCGTGTCGTCGCATCGCTCGAGCAAGCGGGCGCACTCGCTGTCGTCGACATCACCAGCGGCGCGGTGGAGACGGTGGCGCTCGGCGGACTACCGCATGGACTCGCACTGCACGACGGGGTGCTTGATGTGACCGACCGGTCGCGGGGCGTCGTACGTCAGCTGCGGACGAGCGACTGGAGCGAAGCGACGACCATTGCCGCCGGGACATGGCCGCATGCCGTAGCGGTGCTGCCCGCGGGTGGACTCGCGGTGGCGGACGCGGCAGGGAATTCGCTGCTGCTCAACGGTCGACGCGTCCAGGCCTCGGAGCTACCAGAGACGGTGGCGGTCTCGCCGGACGGCCAGCGGGTCGCGACGGCGGGCGCGTTGGGCGCTGCCGTCGAGGTGTTCGACCGCGACGGTGCTCGCCTGCTGCACGCGGCGGTAGGCGGACGGCCGGTGCGCGTGGTGTTCTCGCCAGATGGCACGCAGATCGCGGCTGCGCTGTCGGCGAGCGCGGGCGTGGCACTGCTCGACGCACGGAGTGGTGAGGCTCGGATGGTACCGATCGGCGGGCTGCCAGACGGGCTGCTGTACGCGGGCGGATTGCTGTACGCGGGCGACCTCAGCGCCGGGCGGATCGTGGCGATCGATGCCAGGGCAGCGCGTGTACTCGCGAGCTACGAGGTGCAGGCGGCCAGTCAGGTGCAGAGCGCAGGCGCGATGCTGGCGTTCGAGCACAGTGGGGCGGTGGGCGAACTGCTCTGTCCGATCGTGCGACAATAGGTGTACAACACGGCTGCACCCGAGGGGCCGCACCGCGTGCCGTTGACCGAGACCTGCGCACATCCTCATGGCTTCCTGCGGGGCTCCTGCGATGCAGCGGCCATCGCGGAGTGTGTCTACTGCGGCAAGCCGTTCTGCACCAGGCACGGCGAACTCGGCACGGACTTCGCGAATGTGTGCGATCGCAAGAGGTGTGCGGCGAAGGCCCGCGACGTGGAGGCGCACATCGCGTGGAAACAGCGCGTCGCTGGAGCGAATAGCGTCAGCATCTGCGCCACTGACGAGTGCACGGAGCGGATACGTCACCTCTGCTCGCGGTGCCACCTGATGTTCTGTGCGGAGCACGTGGGCGAGCACACGGTCGTCAACCGGACCGTCGTGCCGACTCGACGCGAGATCGTGATCATCTGCGCGCACTGCCGCGACCGCCGTCGCCTCTGGGACTGACTTCGTCAGTTCTCGTCTTCCGAACTGGTTCGTCTCGTGCGTTGCATCGCCTACGGAGCACGCGATGGGCTACGTGCCGTGGCAGCGAGCTCGGCGCGAGCCTCGGACGTTACGAGTAGAGGATGCGGAAGGCCTGCGGGTCGCGGTCGCGCACAGGGTTCGTGCCAGGGGCCATGTCGTTCCAGCGAGCGAACATGCGGTGGATGTCGGCTGACATCGCCATCGAACGCCCCGCGAGCGTCTCGCCAAGCACGGTCCCTGTCGGGTCGACGATGAAGCCACCACCAGTGGCACCGGTGTCGCCCGCGCAGATCACGTAGGCGCGCTCTTCGTTCGCTCGTGCGCGGGCGATGGTGCGCAGCGGGGCGCCGACGGTGCCCGCTGACCAAGCGATGAACTCGGCGCCGCGCAACTTCAGGCCTCGAGCGACCTCGGGCACCATGCCCTCGACACCAGCCATCAGGCCGATGTTGCCGATGCTGGTCTGCACGACCGGGGCCGGCGAGTCGCCGTGCGAGAAGCCCATGTCCTCCTCGGCGGGCGTGAGGTGGGTCTGCCGGTGCGCGCCGAGGACGGTACCGCCTCCGAGCAGGTACGCGGTGCGGTAGGTGCGACCGTCGACGCGCTCGGCGATCGTCGCCATGAGCAGAATGCCGGTCTCGCGCGACAGCGGCTGGAGCAGCAGCGGGAGCAGCTCCTGCTGGCTGAGACCTCGGACGTCGCTGCCGCTGAGGTCGGGCAGGACCACGAGCGACGAGCCCTGCTGCCAGAGCGAGCGGACGAGCGTGCCGACCTGCTCGATGAGATCCACTGCGGAGGGAATCGCGTCGAAGCTGATGGCCGCAGCGCGGGCGCCGCCGCCGTCGATGGTGAGTGGCTGGCGAGCGAGCCACGAGGCACGCGAGATGTCGCCAGCGGTGGAGGCGTCATCGTAGAGATCAGGGCGGCGTGGGATCGGGTTCGCGCGCGGCGTATCGAGATCGATCGTATAAACGACGATGCCAGGCTGGTCCGCGGGCGCGACGGCGACCCAGTTGCCGTTGGGATCGCAGACGCCAGAGCGGCCCGCGTAGATCAGCGTGTCAGCCTCGGGGCCGCACTTGTCGGCGGCGACGATCCACGTACGGTTCTCGATCGCTCGCGCCGGGATGAGGTAGTCGACCTGCGGGGTGGAAAGTGCGGCGGGATCGCGGCCGGACGAGACCCACGCGGTGCTGTCGACGAGCACCTCAGCGCCACCGAGGGCGAGCGCGCGGGGGATCTCGGGGAGACGGGCGTCGGCACAGACGAACATACCGGTGCGCGTGCCAGCGACCTCGAACACCTCGTGCGTCGTGCCGGGCGCGAACCACTCGCTGTCAAAGTGCCAGAGGAAGGCCTTCGGTGTACGGCCCTGTACCTGGCCGTCGGGGCCAATGAGCACGCTCGCGTTTTCGAGGCGGCCTTGCGAGGGCGTGCCCGGGCGACCGTGCAACACGAGGCCGGCGGCGATCGAGGTCTCGTAGCGCTGTGCGCGCTCGCCGAGGATCGCGAGCACCTCGTCGTCCGGCATCACGCCAGCGGCGTCGTAGATGGCGCGCGAATGCAGGAAGTAGGCGGGGTACGAGGCCTCCGGCAGCACGATCAGATCAGGGTGGGGCGTTGATGCCGCAGCCTGATCAATGTGTGCGAGAAGGTCATCCCACGCCTCGCGGTGCTGCGCGAGGTCGAAGGCGCGCAGCTGCAGCAGCGCGACGGTGAGCGTACGGGCCATGCGCTAGCCCGCGGCGACGGGGTTCGAGAGCACGCCGATGCCGCCGAGCTCGACCTCGATGCGATCGCCGGCGCTGAGCTGGCTCGTCGCACCGGGGGTACCGGTGTAGACGACGTCACCGGGCTCGAGCGTCATGGCGCTGGTGATGAAGGCAATGCACGCGCGCACCGAGTAGATCATCTCGCTGGTGCTGGCCTTCTGGACTTCCGTGCCATTGAGGCGCACCTCGATGTCGATCGCCTCCGGGTCGAGGCCGGTGGTGATCCACGGCCCCATCGAGGTGAAGGTGTCGGAGGACTTGGCTCGCCACCACTGGAGGTCGCTCGCCTGCCACTCGCGGGCGGAGACGTCGTTGCCACAGGTGTAGCCGAGGACGTAGTCGTCGACCTGATCCTCAGTGAGGTTCTTGGCGCGGCGGCTGATGACGGCGACGACCTCGCCCTCCTCGTCCACGCGACCAGCGTTCGGCGGCAGGATGATCGAGGCCTCAGGACCAATCAAGGAGTTGGGGGCCTTGAGGAACGGCTCCGGCTTCGACGGGATCGTGCGGTCGCCGATGTGCGTGTAGTAGTTCAGGCCGATGGCGACGATCTTGCCAGGCTGGATCGGCGCCAACAGCTCCACCTGCGACATGGGATAGATGTCGCCGGTCTCCTGCAGGCTGCCGAGCGGGCCGCCCTTCACGAGGTGGACTCGACGGCCGCGGATCAGCGCGGTGCTGGTGCGCCCGTCGGCGCGTACGCGGGCGATTTTGAGTGAGGTGTTCCTTGGCATGCGCGCACTCTAGCACTGGCTCGGGGGCGTCGGGCAGGTGGCGCGGAGGCGACCTCGGAAGGCGGTTTTGTCATCAAGTTCGCGTGCTACCATTGGCCCCCGAGCGACACCCCATCCCGGTACTCGCAGCTCCATGAGGAGGCCGACGCTGCTCGCCATCCACAACTCGATGACCGGCACCGTTGACCCGTTCGAGACCGTCGAGCCGGGCGTGGCGCGCATGTACGTCTGCGGCATCACCCCCTACGACGTGGGGCACCTAGGACACGCACTGACGTTCGTGGTGTTCGACACGGTGCACCGCTACCTCGAGTTCTGCTCGTACGAGGTGCTGCACGTCCAGAACATCACGGACATCGATGACGACATGATCCGCAAGGCAAAGGAGCTCGGGACCGACATCCCGACGCTTACCGACCGGAACCACAGCATCTACCTGGCCGAGATGGACGCGCTCAATGTCCAGCGCCCGATGGCGTTCCCTCGAGTCTCGGAGTCGATTCCGCAGATCATCGAGCTCGTGCAGCGCTTGATCGACCGCGGGCACGCGTACGTCGTGGACGGCTACGTGTTCTTCGACGCGACGAGCGCACCTCGATTCGGGGCGCTAAACCAGCGCACGTTGGAGCAGCTGCGCACCGACCCGCCGAAGAGCGACAGCATCCCCTCGGAACCGGCGCATCTGAAGCGCGACCCGCTCGACTTCCTGCTGTGGCAGCCCTGTACCGAGGCCGACGCGCACTGGTCGTCGCCATGGGGCGAGGGCCGGCCGGGCTGGCATGTGGAGTGCTCGGCGATGGTGCGCGCGACACTCGGCGACCGCATCGACATCCACGGGGGCGGCAAGGACCTGCGCTATCCACACCACGAGTCGGAGATCGTGCAGTCCGAGTGTGCGAGCGGCGAAGCCCCGTACGTCGGCACATGGATGCACATCGGCACGCTGATGCTCGACGGCGTGAAGATGTCGAAGTCGCTGGGGAACCTGGTGAAAGTGAGCGAACTGCTCACGGAGGGGCACAGCCCCGACGCGATCCGCCTCGGACTGCTGGGCACGCACTACCGCGCCGACCACGACTGGTCGAATGACGAACTCGATGGGTGGGAGCGCAAGGCAGCGCTACTACGCGCGGCGCTGCAGGCGCCCGGCGGCGGGCCTGACCGACTGCGCGTCGAGTCTCGACGGCTCGAGTTCATGGACGCGATGGACGACGACTTCGACACGCCTCATGCGATCGAGGTGGTTGTGAAGATCGCAGAGGACATCATCGCGGGGCAGCTCGACCCGAACACAGCGAAGCCGACGCTGGTCGAGCTCGCCGACGTGCTGGGGTTGCGACTCGGACGCGAGGGGTAGTCCTCGGTCCAGTCAGGCTCACTACGAGGCATCGTGTACGCTGGGCCGTGGGTGACCCTCACCCGAGGAGGCCTGTGTGGGAACGCTCGGCGGCCTATTGGCCGTGCTCGTGTTGGTGTTCGTCAACGCCTGCTTTGTCGCCGCTGAGTACTCGCTCGTCACGGTCCGCAAGACACGTGTCGATCAGATGGTCGCTGAACGTCGTCCCGGTGCACGAATTGTGGCAGAGGCGCGTGAGCGCCTCGATTCATATATCGCGGCGTGCCAGCTCGGGATCACGATGGCCAGCCTCGCGCTGGGATGGGTGGGCGAGCCGGCGCTCGCGGCCATCATCGAGCCAATCACGGGGTGGATCGGCAGCCACGTGGTCTCGGTGATCATCTCCTTCGCGGTGATCACGGCGCTGGAGGTCACCGCGGGCGAGCTCGCACCAAAGAGCGCGGCGTTGCAGCATCCGGAGCGCACCGCGTTGCTGCTCACGCCGGCGTTACGGCTGTTCCTGGTCGTGTTCCGGCCAGTGATCATGCTGCTGAATGCTGGCGGACAGCTGGTGGCGCGGATGATCGGCGCAGGCGGGCTCGTCACTGAGTCCTCGCATGTGAGTGCCGAGGAGCTGCGGCTGGTGGTGCAGGCAAGCGCCGAGGCCGGCGCGATCGACTCGGGCGAGCAGATCCTGCTCGACCGCGTACTGCGCTTCGGCGACCTGAACGTGGCAAACATCATGGTGCCGCGCACTGAGGTCGTGGCGTTCTCGATGGACATGACGCCAGGCGAGGTACGCGAGATCGTGCGGCAGCACAACTACTCGCGGTATCCGGTCTATCGCAAGGACATCGACGACCTCATCGGCGTGCTGCACGTGCGCGATCTGATGCTCGATGACCACGCGCCGACGATCGCCTCACTGCTGCACGAGCCACTGGTGGTACCCAGTCACATCGAGCTGGATCGGCTGGTCACGGCGATGCGCCAGCGCCGTGACCACTTCGCGATCGCCGTGGACGAGTTCGGCGGCACTGATGGGATCGTGACGCTGGAGAACGTGCTCGAGGCGATCCTCGGCGATGTGTCAGATGACGATGCACCCGATCAGCAAGCGCAGCGCGGGCCGGACGGCCGGATCCGCATCGACGGGCTCGACAGCGTGGACGTACTCGACGAGCTGCTGGGGACGCCGGCTGACGAGGGGCCGTACAACACCGTCGGTGGTTATGTCATGGAGCAAGTGGGACGTATCCCCGAGGTCGGCGACAGCGTCGAGATCGGCGGGTACCGTCTCGTCGTCACGGAGATGGACGAGATGCGGATCGCGTTCGTGGAGGCGCAGCCGCTACCCAAGCACGTCTCGGACGATGCGCCGTAGGCGCTTCTCGCCCAGCGCCACGGCGCCCCGTTCAGTTACTGCTTCGGCGGCTCCGTGTTGTTCGGCTGCTCGTCGCTCGCCTTCGGGTCGTCTCGATGCAGCTCGGCCTCGAACGCATCGCGCACGTTCTTCGGGACGGCGAGGCGCGCGGCGATGCGGGCGGCGCGGAGAGCTGCGCCCTTGAGCTCGCTCTGGTGCTCGCGCGCGTAGTCGGCGGCTTCCTGTGCGACGTGCTGGATGCGCGGACCGGCAGCATCCGCGGCGCGCTGGACGCGCTCGGCGGCGTCCTCGGCAATGCCCTCGACACGATGGAGGCCGCCGACGAAGCCTTCACGCGCGCGCTGGTTAAGGTCTTCACCCGCGTACCAGGCGCCGCCGCTGCCACGACGGATGTTCGGTGGCAGCTTGGGCTCACTGGGCTCACCGAAGGTGGGCTGCGGGTTGGGGGCGTCCTCGTGCACGCCGTCACCGGGACCAACCATGGCGTCGCCTCCTTCGATGGCGGGCACGTAGGTGTAGCGGAAGTCGCAGTGCGCGGCACCCTGCATGATCGTCTGCGTGCGCTCGAGTTTGAGGTTGAGGGAGTAGCCCTGCGAGAGCGAGAAGTCGCGCGTGCATGAGAGCACGAAGCCGAGGTCACGCGCGCCGAGACGCTGGTACATGTCCGCGAAGCGGCAGTGCGTGACGTTGAAGTCGAGGTGTGAGGCGTCGGTGCGCACGGGCTCGATGGTGAGGTCGCCGTCGGCGCCGCCCCAGGAGTCGCGCACCTGCGTGAAGCCATCGAGGTCTTCGCGGCGCAGCGCCTGCGCAACGTCGGCGCCCTGCTCGCGCGCAATCGCCTCGATGGTCTCGCGTGCGAGGGCGTGCGCTCGCTCGGCGCCGAGCTCCAGCTCGAGGCGGCGGATGAAGGGGATGAGCACCTCGGCCTCAATGCCGCGGCGCTGCAGCAGCGTGAGGCGTTCCGCCTCGTTTTCGCCCTGAGGATTCGTCATGTGGCTAGGGTACGCCTTCGCTCTGTGAGCGACGTCACCGGCCGGTGCGCTCACGCCAGGCGGCGACGATGCGCTGGTCGTGCGGGAACGCGAGATCCGGGAGCGCGTCGGGGGCGAACAGGCCGACCTCGTACGCCTCGTCGCCGGGGGTGGGCTCACCGCTGGTGACGGTGGCGGCGTAGGCGACGAAGACGACGGGGTCGCCGGCAGTGCTGTAGACGCCGAGCAGCGAGTCGATGCGCACCTCGACATTGGCTTCCTCGCGCGCCTCGCGCGCCGCGGCCTCCTCGACGACCTCGCCGCCATCGACGAAGCCGGAGGGGAAGGACCACTTGCCCATCATCGGCTCGTGGTTGCGGCGGATGAGGAGGATGCGACCGTCACGCTCGGCGATGACGCCCGCGCCGACCTTGGGGTTCGAGTAGCGGACGTAGCCGCAGCGCCGGCAGAGCGGGAGGCCATTGGGGCCGGCGGTGAGATCGAGCGCGTTGCCGCAGACGGGGCAGTAGACGTGGTGCGCGTTCACCGGAAGAGCACGACGCGGCGGAACTGCTCGATGGCATGTCCCTGCTCATCTACCCAGCGTTCGCGGATGACGGGGGCGATGCTCTCGTCGAACTGGCTCTTGTGGAGCAGCAGGGCTTCGATCTTGAGCTCGACAACACTACTGATGTCGACATTGAAGTTGGGCTGGTTCGCGCCCCAGAGGTAGAGCTCGCGGACCTTGTGGGGGCGCAGGCCGGCCTCGATGTGCTCGGGGAAGTTGAGGCGGTCACGCGCGGCGGGGTAGACGGCGTCGACGGCGGCCAGGCCGCTGAACCGGTGGTCGTTGTGGTTCACGAAGGAGTTCTGGATGATCACCGGCTCCGGGTCGTGCGTGTAGACCGCGAATGGCTGGAACTCGCGAATCTCGCGCACGATGGCGCCGAGCAGGTCACGCGAGTAGACGAGCTCACCGTCGGTGAAGCCGAGGAAGTGCACCTCCTGCACGCCGATGTGGGCGGCGGCGACACGCTGCTCCTCGGCACGCGTCGTGACGAGGAGCTCCGGCGTGAAGGACTCGTCGTCGGATCCCTTGGAGCCGTCCGTGACGACGAGGTAGCGCACCTCCCAGCCGGCTCGGACGAGCAGCGCGGCGGTGCCAGCGGCGCCAAAGTCGGCGTCGTCGGGGTGCGCGGCGATGACCATGGCACGGCGACGCTCGCCCTGTGATGCGTCAGGCTCGCCCGGGGGCTGGTTGCCGAAGAGATCCTCAAGTCCAGCTGGCATACACCCACCCTAGCGGCCTTCGGCCGATCTCGCCCATCGCGACGTGGTGCTGGTCGACGATGCGAACGGGTGTGTCAGTGTTCGTTGACGGTGGATACAGGATTGAGTACGTTTGTTGCGAACATGTGTGCCGCTCCCACAGGAGTTTCGCCCAGCGGTGCTGGGGGCACAGCATCAAGACACACCGGCCGAGCTGTGCTCGTCCGGTGTGAGCCCAAACCCGCGGCGGGTGGACGGTAGGAGCTCCCATGGCTGATGGACTGTCGGAGAAGCAGCAGCGGATCCTGGATTTCGTACAGGAGTTCCTGGACGAGCACGACTATCCGCCCTCGATCCGGGACATCCAGCAGGGCTGCGAGATCTCCTCGACGTCGGTCGTGGACTACAACCTGAAGCGGCTCGAGGAGCGGGGATTGCTCCGCCGCGACCGCGAGATCTCACGGGCGATCCAGCTGCCGGGCGCGCAGTCGCGCCGCCGCATCCAGACCGTGCCAGTGCTCGGAAAGATCGCAGCCGGCCTGCCCATCCCGACGCCGCCCGAGGTGCTCCCGGAGGGCTACGAGGAGATCGAGGTCACCGACGACCAGCTGAAGGGCCGCACCAACGCCTTCGCGCTGCGGGTCGAGGGCACCTCGATGATCGACGCGCTGATCAACGATGGCGACATCGTGATCCTCGAGCCGACGCAGAGCTGTGACGACGGGGACGTCGTGGCGGTGTGGCTGAAAGCCGAGAACGAGACGACGCTGAAGAAGCTCTTCCACGAGGGTGACCGCATCCGGCTGCAGCCGATGAACTCGACGATGCAGGCGTTCTATACGACGCCGGACAACATCGAGGTACAGGGCAAAGTGCTGTCCGCCATTCGCCACTCCTGGTAGCGACTCGTCGCTTCTCCTCGCTGACGCTGTAACGGGCGTGCTCTTTCGGGCACGCTCGTTTGTTTTGTGCGTTTCCGGAATGCTCAGACGACCTGCGCGATGGGGGTGCGATGGACATTTCGCTCTGATGTGCGTGGGCGAACGCTCACGCACTGAGGAGTCACCATGTCGTCGTTACAGCCGTTGTGGGTCGATCGCACGGACCAGCGGAGGTATGAGCGGCTGACCGGTGAGGTCGAGGCCGACGTGGTGGTGATCGGCGCAGGCATCGTTGGTGCCACAGCCGCGCTGCTGCTGCGGCAGCAGGGGTTGCGCGTAGTGCTGCTCGAGGCATTGCGCGTGGCGGCGCAGGTCACGGGCGGGTCGAGCGCCAAAGTCACCTCGCAGCACTCGATGATCTGCCGCGACCTCGCGCGCATCTTCGATGAGCAGATCGCGCGACGGTACGGGGCAGCGAACGAGTGGGCGATCGGCGAGGTTGAGCGAATGGTGCGTACGCTCGAGATTGAGTGCGCGTTCGAGCGGCGCTCGGCATACACGTACGCAATCACACCGGAGCGCGAGGACGACCTGCGCGACGAGGCGCGCGTGGCGGCAGAGTTGGGGCTGCCGGCGCAATTCACCTCGGAGGTGCCGTTGCCGTTCTCGACAGTCGGTGCGGTTCGGTTCGATGGGCAGGCGCAGTTCGACTCGTTCGCGTATACGGCAGGCCTCGTGGCTGCCGTGGACCACGAGGGGGCGCGTGTGTTCGAGGAGAGCCGCGTGACCTCACTCGACGATCACAACGGGGTGACCGTGCGCACTGAGAGGGGCGTCGTGCGTGCTCGAGACGTAATCATCGCGACGACGCTGCCGTTCATCGATGACGGCATGTACTTCGCACGCACGACGCCAAAAGCGCACGCGGTGATCGCCGCGCGGGTCGCGGATGAGCCGGTCGCTGGCATGTTCATCAGCATCGACGAACCAACACGCTCGATGCGATCGGCGCGACGTGGCGACCATCACTGGCTGATCGTGGTCGGGCCGGCATACACGCCGGGCGACTCGGACACCGCGCAGGAGCTCGCGACGATCGAGGCGTTCGCGCGCGAGCACTTCCAGGTCGAGGGGATCGACTATCGCTGGTGGAACGAGGACTACTACTCGGTCGACCGGCTGCCGTACATCGGGCGCATCGAGCCGACTCGGCCGCACACCTACATCGCGACGGGCTTCGGTGGCTGGGGGATCACGAATGGCGTGGTCGCCGGGCACATCCTCGCGGAGGCAGTGCAGGGGCGGCAGCACCACTGGGCCGACGTGTTCGATCCGGCGCGTGAGGGACCAGACGCGCATGCGAACCCGCTCGCATCATTGGGGCGGATGGTGCGCGATAACGTCGCGACCGTCGAGAACATGGCTGCGCGCTTCCTCCCGGAGACAGACGGCGATCTCGAAACGATCGCAGCGGGCGACGGTGCGGTGATCGCGTGGCACGGCGAAAAGCTCGCGGTGACGCGCGACGCGAGTGGCGAGCTGCATGCGCTCTCGGCGTTGTGCACGCACCTCGGGTGCGAGGTGGCGTGGAACGGCGCGATGCAGACGTGGGACTGCGGCTGTCACGGCTCGTGCTTCGATGTCACGGGCTCAGTGCTGCGCGGGCCGGCGGTGCATCCGCTCGAGGCACACGATGAGGCACTGACCGGCGATGCCACGGACGAGGCGAACGGGCGTGTCGCCGGCTAGCGGCGCGCGGCGCGCGTGGGCTGGGCGGCCGGCGCGAGGTCGGCGAGCTTGCATAGCAAGAGCTCGAGGCCGAGCACTTCGTCGAGCTTGCCGCTCTTGATCGAGAAGTCGGTGCGCTCCGCCTCACGCAGCGCTTCCTCAGTGCCGTAGCGGCCGAGAGCCTGCGCCTGACGAATCAGCTTGTCGAGCGCCCATGAGTTGTGGGTGCCGGTGGCCTCACCGATGGCGGGCTTGGGTGCACGCTGCTCGACGAGCTCCGCGGCGCGAACGAGGCCGCGGAGCTGCCTCGCGATCATCGCGAGGATGGCCTGGGGCGACTCGCTGCCTTCGTCGAACATCTGGCGCAGCAGGCGCAACGCGACGGGAGTGCGGCCTTCAACGGCGGCATCGACGAGGTCAAACATGCCGGCCTCGCGCGCGGCGGGCGTCAGCGCGCGCACATCGGCGACGGTGATGGGTCGACCCATCGCGTACTGCGCGAGCTTGTCGAGCTCGGAGGCGAGCAGCCAGAGGTTCGCGCCGACGAGCTCGGAGAGTGCGGCGGCAGCGGTGCGCTCGAGCTGAATGCCGCGCAATGCAGCACGCTCGAGCACCCAGCGCTCGACCTCGTTGCCGGTGTCGCGACCGAACAGGCGCAACGCGCGGAACTCGCGCACATCCGCGCCGTCGAGCGCGCGTAGCGCGCGAAACAACGGTGAGCGCTCAAGCGTCTGGCGGTCGTCGCGGTCGGGCGCGGGCTCGAGCAGCACGAGGTGGTTCGAGTCGGGCAGCGTGGGCAGAAAATCAACGAGCGGCTGCCACTGATCCATCACGCCGCGCCGCCCGCCGGTGGCAACGAGGAAGCCCTCGACGGTCACCACGCGCGCCTCGGCAAGGAATGGGATGGTCGCGAGGTGCTGCATCAGCTCGGCGGGCGCGAGGTTGCGCGCGGGCAGCACCGTGGTGTTCGTCGCGAGCATGCCGTCGGTGTCGAGCTGCGTACGGAGCTGCGTGTATGCCTCGTGCAGGCGGAAGTCATCGGACTCGGCATTGCCGGCGAGTGAGCCGGTGAAGATGTGCAGCATCAGTCGAGATCCAGGCGCCACCCGAAGAAGGTGACGAGCGTGCCGATCACGAAGATGGCCGCACCGGGCCAGAGGAGCGCCTGCAACAGCGCATCGAGGCCGGGCTGCGGCGCGGAGACGGCGACGTAGCCGGCCCACGTGATCGCGAGCGCGATGCCCGGCAGAGGCAACCACCAGGTCAGCGTGGGCTGGCCGTCATCGAGCATGGCGGAGCGCAGGCGGCCGTCATTCGAGCCGCTGTGCTCTTCTTCCTCGTCGAAGTCGTCGTTGGTGGGTTCGGCGGTCATCGCAACCATCGTAGGGCGGGGCGCACGGGCGAGCCATGCGCCAGCGCACGCTCGTAGTAGGAGTTGCCAACAGGCTGCACGAGGCGACCCCGCCAAGGGATTGGGAACTATGGGAATAGGTCTCGCTCAAAGGGGCGCACGAGCTCGCGCGCCGTGCCCTCGCCTCGCACGTACTCGACACCGCGCGCGATTGCGGCCGGGACGGCGGCGACCTTCTCCATCACGAGGCCAGAGGCAGTAGCGATCTCGTCGGCGGTGGCGGGCATGGTGACGCGCATGGGGCGGCCGTCGAGGTCGTTCACGCCCTCGTAGCTACGGGTCGCGTGCATACCGGCAAGGCCAATCGCGACGTTGGTCTGGCCCTCTCGCCAGGTGCGGCCAAAGGTGTCGGTGATGATTACTGCGATGTCGACGCCGAGGCGCGCACGGGCCGCCTCGCGCAAGGCGGCAGCAGAGGCGTCGGGGTCGATGGGCAGCAGGCAGACGAGGTCCTCACCGCCGACGTTCGAGGCGTCGACGCCAGCATTCGCGCAGATGAAGCCGTGACGCGTCTCGGTGATGAGCACACCTCGGGCCTGCCGGACGATGCGCGTGGACTCGCGCAGCACGGCCTCGACCTGGCGCGCGTCGTGGCCCCAGCGCTCGGCCCACTGCAGCGCGAACGGGCTGGGCTCGAACGCATCGAGCGGCAGCACGCGACCCTCGGCCTTGGAGACGACGCGCTGCGTGACGACGAGCACGTCGTCGGCCTCAAGCGGCGTGCCCTGGGCAGCGGCGGCCTCGAAGATCTGTGCGGCGAGGTCGTCGCCGGACTGCACCATCGGCATGCCGGTGATGCCAATGAACCGCGCCTCGGGGACGCTCACAGCGGGAGCCCGGAGATGCGCACGCCACCGCGCGCCTTGTAGCGAATGTTCACGCCGACGAGGAGGATCGTGAGGCCCTCGACGAAGCGCGAGAAGCGCAGCGGACCGGCATCGACAGAGCGCAGCCCCGCAACCTCGTCGACGAGCGCACGAACTCGAGTCTTCGCGTCAGCGTCATCGCCCGTGACGAGTACGTCGTCGTCGAGCGGGTGCGCGAGATCGAGCAGCGACGCGGCGGCGACGTTGTGGAACGCGCCACAGACGGCGATGCCCGCGAGGATCGCGGCGGCCTGCTCGGTGGCGGAGCCTTCCTCGACGTCAACGGGGCGGGGACCGCGCTCGAAGCGCATCGGGACGACGGCGTCGATCACGGTCTTGCCGGCGAGCGCAGGCGCGAGTGCTGTAAGCGTGTCGCGGTGCGCCTCGAACGGGACGGTGATGAGGACGAGGTCGGCAGCAGCAACGGCGGCGGCGTTCGCAGCGCCAGTGATGTCGGCGGTGTAGCCGGCTGCGGTCACGAGCACGGCGACCTCGGACGCGGCGGTCGAGGCGCGCGCGGCATCGCGGCTGCCAATCACGACGGGGTGCCCGGCGATGGCGAGGCGTGCGGCGAGGCCGCGGCCCTCCTCGCCTGTCCCACCCACCACGGCGACTGCGTACGACATCGGCCCTCGGCTCTGGGAGGCGGCTCACCACTCCATCGGTACAATTGCCTCCCGAGCGTACGAGTGACCCTGCGGCGCGGCAACCGCCGCACCGCGCAGAATGGCGGCCGTTGTGGCGCCCGCAGCGATTGATGTCCGAGGCCTGGCGCACCGCTACCCGTCGTCCGACGGGGACGGACTGGTCGCGCTCGACGGCATCGAGCTGGCGGTCAGTGCGGGCGAGTTCGTCTCGCTGGTGGGGCCGAGCGGCTGTGGGAAGACCACGCTGCTACGGGCGGTCGGCGGGCTGCTGCAGCCGGATCACGGAGACGTACTCGTGCTGGGCGGGATGGCGGCTGCGGCTCGACGCGCGCATGCGATCGGCCTCGTGGCGCAGGATCCGGGGCTGCTGCCGTGGCGCAGCGTCGAGGACAACGTCGCGCTGACGCTCCAGCTGACCGGCGACAGCGGTGACCGTGGCGCACGGGCACGAGGCGCACTCGAGCGGGTCGGGCTGGGGGAATTCGCCGCGTTTCGACCTCGTGAGCTGTCTGGCGGGATGCGGCAGCGAGTCGCGCTGGCTCGCGCGCTGGTGCATGAACCGCAACTGCTGCTGATGGACGAGCCGTTCGGTGCGCTGGACGAGCTGTCACGTGAGGATCTGTGCGTCGAGCTGCTGCGCGTGTGGGAGCACGAGCGCGTCTCGGTGCTGTTCGTGACGCACTCGATCCGCGAGGCCGTGCTGCTCTCGGACCGCGTGGTCGTGATGAGCGCCGCGCCGGGCCGCATCGTCGCTGACATCTCGATTGCACTGCCGCGCCCGCGCGATCCGCGCGCGGACGACTCGCCTCAGTTCTCCGCATACGTACACGAGATCCGCATGGCGCTCGGGCGCGTGCCCGCAGAGGCCCGCTGATGGCACGCGAACTGCTCGACGGGAGCGCGGCGCGCGCGGAACGATCGAGGGCGACTCGAACGCGACGTGGCGCCGGCCGGCCGTCGTTGCGGGCGCTGCTGCCACCCGTGCTCGCGGCGCTCGTGGCAATCGTGGCGTGGGAAGCCGCCGTGCGCGTGAGCGCCGTGCCCGACTACATCGTGCCGGCGCCGAGCGCGATTGCCTTAGCGCTGATCGCGCATCCCTCGAGGTTTGCGAGCGCCGGGTTGCAATCACTGCTCGAGGCAGTGGGTGGGCTCACAGTCGGCGCAGGAGCGGCGTTCGCGCTTGCGGTGGTGATGGCGCACTCGCGTGCGCTCGAGCGTGCGCTATATCCACTCGCGCTGCTCGTGAAGGTGACGCCGGTGATCGCGGTGGCGCCGCTGCTGATCATCTGGTTCGGATTCGGGGCGACGCCGAAGGTGTTGATCGCCGCGCTGATCACGTTCTTCCCAATGCTGGTGAATGCCGTCACCGGGCTGCGCTCCGTGCCTGCGTCGACACTCGATGTGTTCCGCTCGCTCGACGCGTCGCCGGTGCAGACGTTCTGGCACTTGCGCGTGCCCTCGTCGCTGCCGTACGTGGTGGCGGCGCTCAAGATCAGCATTCCACTGTCGCTGATCGGCGCGGTCGTCGCGGAGTGGATGTCGGGCGACGGCGGGATCGGGCTGATCATTCTGATCGCCAACAGCGACTTCGACACGGCCTCGCTATTCGCGGCGGTGGTCGTGCTGGCCGTGATCGCGGTGACGTTGACTGCGCTGGTTTCGTTCATCGAGCGACGCGTGCTGTGGTGGCACGAATCTGCAGACATCTCGTAAGTATCGAGGAGACGACGTGAAGCGATTGCCCCTGGTCAGTGTCCTCGCGCTCGTGGCGGTCGTGCTCGCGGCATGCACGGGTGGCACGCCGCGCACCACGGCGGCGAACGCGAGCACAACGGGGACACCTCGAGCGCTGCGTGACATCACCTTCATGGCGGGGTTCAAGCCGCAGGCGAATCTCGCGTTCGTGGCGGCGTACGTGGCGCAGGACAAGGGCTACTTCGCGGACGAGGGACTGCGTGTCGCGATCAAGCACGCAGCCGGGCAGGACGAGCATCTCAAGCTGCTGCTGGCGAAGGAGATCCAGTTCACGACCGCGACGGGCGCGCAGGCTGTGCTGCGCTACGCGGACAACCTGCCGGTGCGCGCGGTCGCGCTCTGGGGCCAGCGAGGCGACCAGGGCTACGTCGCGCGCGCTGACTCGGGCATCAAGGGGCCGGCTGACTTCAAGGGGCACACGGTCGGCATCAAGTCCGGCGTCGTGCCGGCCGAGCTCCAGGCGATGCTCGCTGGTGCCGGGCTGTCGCAGAGCGATGTGAAGCTGCAGGGCGTGGGCTTCGATCCGCGTGTGTTTGTGCAGGGCGCGGTCGATATCTATCCGGTATTCCTGAGCAACGAGCCGTACGCGATCCGCAAGACGGGCACGAACATCACGGTGTTCGACCCCGCCGACTACGGCGTGTCCACGCTCGGGCTGACGTACCTCGCGCACGCGGACACAGTGAGAGATGACCCCGCGCTCGTGCGCGCGTTCGATCGAGCAACGATCCGTGGGGCGCAGTTCGCGATCGACCATCCGGACGAGGCGGTCCAGATCACGCTGAAGTACGCAGAGGGCGCCGACCCGGGACAGCAGCGGTATCTGCTCGACACCGACATCGCCGCAGCAAAGCGGATGGATGGGATCGGGCGTGCGAGTGCCTCGCAGTGGCAGGCGTTGCAGACAACCCTCACGAAGTACGGAGTACTGACCAAGCCGGTCAATGCGAATGCTGCGTGGTACGGCGCTGCGGTGGATTCGCTGTACGACGCGCAGGGGAAGCTGAAGTAGCAACAGCCTCGAGCGTCGGTTAGCGGAGCGTGACCTTGCCGCTGCCGATGGACTGGTTGTCCATGTAGACCTGGATCTCCCAGGCACCGGGGCCGACACCGCCGGACTCAGCGGGCATGCCTACCCACCACGTGCCCTTCTCGCCGCCGGCCCATGGGACGGGGGGCGACTGGTAGAGCTCGCGGCCGTCCTTCAGCACGACCCAGCGAATGCTCTGCACCGCTGCGGCCTGGCGGTAATCGAAGAACAGCATGATCTGGCCGGCCCCCGACGTGGCGCTGTCGCCCGGCAGTTGCTCGGCACTGGCGGTCGAGGCGAACCGGAAGCTCTCGAGCGCTGGCTTGCGGGGGACGTCCGGCGGCGTGATGCCGACGTAGGCGGTGCTGGTCGCGCGCACTGTGCCGGCGACCCAGACCTCCATCGTCCACGTGCCGTTGGGCACACCTCGAGAGCTCGGGGTTGTGAGGCGGTCGGAGACAACGACGAACGGGCCTTGGGTCCACGTGTAGGACGAGGACAGCGAGTCTTGCAGCGTGCCGTTCAGGTACCAGAGCTCCTGCACAAGCGCGCCCTGCGGGACGCCCTGCGCGAGGTACTCGTAGTCGATCTCGGGTGCTTCGCGCTTGAAGATGTTCGTGTAGTCGAGCAGGTCTCGGAAGCCCTGGCCCTCAAGCGCGCCCTCGGCGAAGACGGGCTTCGCGACGACGACACCGTCCCGCGCAGCCGCTGAGGTGGTCGCACCGGAGAGCGACGGCGAATGATCGAGCGGTGCGCTGTACTTGAGCGTCGGTGGCGCGGACTTCGCCTGGTTGATCGCCTCGATCGCTCGTGCGAGCGGGCGGACGAGCGCAACGGGCGCCGCCGCGTCGTACGAGAGCTGCGAGGCGATGCCAATCAACGCGCCGGACTGATCAAAAACCGGCGAGCCGACAGTGCCGGACATCAGACGCACATCGCCCTTGATGAATGCACGAGACTCGCCCAGCCCGTCACCGCTGAAGCCGACGATGCCACCGTTCGTGACCTGGATCGGGCCCTGGCGTGTCGGGCTCGGCTGAGCGAGGAAGCGCAGGCGGTCGCCGCGACGCAGGCTCGATGAGTCGGCGAGCACGGCCTCGCTCGCGGCGGACGGGGTGGTCGCGCCGTAGCGCAGGCCGACGACACGCAGTACCGCGATGTCCGCGTTGGGGTTCGCAGAGACGAGGATCATGTTGAACTCGATCGCCCCGGTCGTGGACGCCGGACCAGCGGCGATCGTCGCGTAGGCCTTCGAACCGTTCGCCTGGTACGGCTGCACGAGCGAGTAGCTCGTGAGCACGAGCTGCTGCGCGCGGTCGACGAGCACACCGCCACCGCTACGGAGCGGCTTGCCGCCATCGTCGAGGGTCTGCACGACGTAGAGCATCTTGCCCAGCTCGGTGTCCGCGATGGCGGGACGGTTCGCGGCTCCGCCAGCGGAGCCGGCGAGACGCAACGAGCCGGGGGCGAGCAGCGGTGGCGCCGAGATGGGGCCAGGCGTGGCGCCGGAGCGTGGGGTCGGCGTGGTGTTGTGGCCGGGGATCAGCGCAGCGGCGCGCGCACAGCCCGTCACAGAGAGGACGAGCGCGGCGAGGAGGATGGCAGGCCAACGGACGCGCATAGCGCCGCAGGGTAGCGCCGCCACGTCGGGGCGCGCCAGCACCGGGGGCCGTACACTCGATCTCGAATACGCGAAGTCGAGGTGATCATGGGTTCGCTTGACCGATTACGTCCAGCTTCGATCGCGGTTGTCGATCTCCAAGGCGCGATCGGTAGCGCCATCAAGCCACTCGAAACCTCGCGGATGCTCACGCGGCTGCGCGAGGACGAGTCCGCGCGAGCGGTGGTGCTGAACATCGACTCGCCAGGCGGCAGCGCGGTCGGCTCGGACGTTATTACGCGCGCAGTAGTGCGTCTCGCGGCGCAGAAGCCGACGATCGCGTACATCGGCGGGCTCGGCGCGTCGGGCGGCTACATGATCGCGGCGGCATCGAACGGCATCCTCGCGCTGCCGTCGGCGCTGGTCGGGGCGATTGGCGTGATTGCGTACCGGCCACTGGTCGCTGGCGCACTCGAACGCGTGGGCGTCGAGATGCGTGTCGCGAAGTCGGGCCGGCTGAAGGACATGTTCTCGCCGTTCCGCGCGCCGACCGAGGAAGAGCAGGCGCGCGAGCAGCACATCATCGACTCCATGCACGAGCTGTTCGTGCAGTCGGTCTCGCAGGGCCGTCGCATGCCAATGGAGCGTGTGCGCGAGCTCGCGACGGGCGAGGTGTATCCGGCCGCTGATGCGCTCGCGAACGGCCTCGTGGACCGCATGGGTGACATCGAGGATGCAATCGACTGGGCAGTCGAGCGCAGCGGGGCTCCGCGGCGGGTGCGCATCGTGCATCCTCGACGCAGCCTGCGCGATCTCGTGATGGGGCGTGCGGCGGTATCGCTCGCGCAGGCGTTCGGTGTGGAGCTTTCGCCAGGCGCCGTCAGTGGCCCGCTGGCCCTCTACGAGGGGACGCATACGTACCGCTAGTGCTCGATTAGTGCGGGGGGCGCAGGTTTGTACGCGCTTTACATTTGCACGACGGGTGTTTGACGGGTGTTCCCGACAATCACCAGAGGGGCTGGTGACGCCCAGGAGGTGATATGGGAATCAAAAGCTGGCAATCGTGGATCCGTCCGGCTGGGCTGGGCGTCCTGATCGTCCTCGCCATGCTGATCGGCGGGATCATCGCTACACGCAGCGGTGCACGCGGACCTGCCTCGACGGCTACTGCGGCTGCGGCCGCATCGAGCGGCTCGGGCAACGGCCGAACGCTGCCGGTGGGGGGCACCTCTGCGATCGGGAATCTGCCTGACCTCGTGGATCGCGTGAAGCCCTCAGTGGTCGCGATCAACACGGTGGTGACCAACCGCAACGGGCAGCGGCAGGGCGAAGGCCTCGGCACCGGCATCGTGCTCGATAAGAACGGCAACATCCTCACCAACTACCACGTGATCGACGGCGCCGGGCAGGTGAGCGTCGAGTTCACTGACGGCTCGATGCTGCCGGGCAAGGTGGTCGGCTCGGACCCCGGCAACGACCTCGCCATCGTGCAGGTGACGGGCGCGCCCGCGAGCCTGCTCGTGCCTGCGAAGTTCGCCGATTCGGACGGCGTGCGCGTCGGCGAGTCGGTGTTCGCGATCGGCAACCCGTTCTCGCTCGAGTTCACGGTGACCTCGGGCATCGTGAGCGGGCTGAATCGTCAGTCAGAGGGTGGCATCACCGGACGCCCCGTGCGCGGCGTGATCCAGACAGACGCGGCGGTGAACCCGGGCAACTCCGGTGGCCCGCTCTTCGACGCGGACGGCAACGTGATCGGCGTGAACACCTCGATCGAGAACCCGACGGGCCAGCGCGTGTTCGTCGGCATCGGGTTCGCGATCTCCTCGAATACCGCGCAGCGGTTCCTGCCGGACATGATCGCAGGCAAGCCAATCACGCACCCGCAGCTGGGCGTGGCGGGCGTGACACTCAACACGGTGAATGCGAAGGAAGCCGGCGTTGACGCGCAGAAGGGCGTTTACGTCACGGCGGTGAATGCTGGCAGCGCGGCGGAGCGTGCCGGCCTCAAGGCTGCCGCGGCAGCGAGCTCTGCTGGCGTGCTGCCGCCTGGTGGCGACGTCGTCACCGCGATTGATGGCAAGCCAATGACGACGATCGAGCAGCTCGCAAAGACGGTCGACGGCTACAAGGTCGGCGACAGCGTGAAGCTCTCGGTGATTCGGGCCGGGAAGGCGATGGACGTCACCGCGACGCTGCGGGAGTGGACTGGGCAGTAGCCCACGTCTCGAACAAGTCCGCACGAAGCCCCGGAGCATCTCCGGGGCTTCGTTTTGTCACTCGAAGTCGGCAGGCGGGAGCGGGAGCGCTCGGCCGCTCACGAGCAGCCATGCATGCGTCGCGAGCGAGCTCGCACGCTGATTCACACGACCGAGCAGGTCGCGATAGGCCCGTCCGAGCGCGTGCTCCGAGACGAGGCCGCTGCCCACCTCGTTCGTTACGAGGATGAGCGGTGCGTTGCGTGCAGCAGCGAGTGCATGCAGCGACTCGATGTCTCGCTCCAGCGCGGACTCAAGCGTGTCGAGCGCGTCCTGCGTCATCGATTCGCCGAGCGTGAGCAGACGATTCGAGACCCAGAGCGAGAGGCAGTCGATCAGCACGCACGCATCGGCGGGAGCGTTGCGCACCGCCTCGACGATGTCGAGTGGAGATTCGACGGTGGTCCACGTTTCGGGGCGCGTATGGCGATGACGCGCGATGCGCGCGCGCACCTCGTCGTCGAGGGGTTCCATCGTGGCGATGTAGACGACGGGCGCTCCGGTCTGCGCCGCGAGACGCTCGGCAAAGCTGCTCTTGCCGCTGCGCGCGCCGCCCGTGACGAAGAGCAGATCAGCCACGTGTAGCCTCGACCGTGACGTCGGGGAAGACCATTGCGCGAATGCGCTCGATATCGAGGTGTGAGCGGACATGCTGCGCGAGGCGGTCGAATTCGCGCTCGCGGTCGAAGGCAGGCGTCGCGCCAGGGCCCTGCCAGCCGAGCGCACCCAGCAGCGCGTGCCGGAAGCTCTCGTTGTGGAAGAGGCCGTGGAGGTAGCAGCCCGCCACAAGCCCATCGGCGCGTACCGCACCGTCCTCGTGCGCATCGAGCATCAGCAGCGGCGCGAGCTGCGTACCGGGCAGCGGCTCGGTGCGGCCCATGTGGATCTCGTAGCCCTCGACGGCGGAACCGGCAGCGGACCACGGGCCGTGCGAGGCGACGACGGTGCCGGTAGCGCGGCGTGTGATCTTGTCGGCGGCGAAGGTCGTGTCGAGCGGCAGCAGGCCCAGTCCGGCAACCTCGGTGCCCGGTGCGGCCTCCGAGCCGAGTGGATCGGCGAGACGTTCGCCGAGCATCTGGTAGCCGCCGCAGATGCCGAGCACAGGCGTGCCGCGCTGCGCACGCTCGACGATGGCGTCGGCGAGACCGCTCGCACGCAACACCTCGAGGTCAGCGATGGTCGCCTTCGTGCCGGGGATGATGATCAGTGCTGGCTCGTGCAGATCCTCGAGGCGCGCGACGTAGCGGACTCGCACGCCGGGTTCGGCGGCGAGTGGATCGAAGTCATCGAAGTTCGCGATGCGTGGCAGGCGCACGACGACGATATCGACGGAGCCAGGTTGCTCAAGTGCAGGCTCGGCGCGCTCGAGTACGACGGAATCCTCTTGCGCGACACGCAGGTGCTCGAGGTAGGGGACGACTCCGAGCACGGGGACGCCGGTGCGGCGCTCGAGGTCCTCGATGGCAGGTGCGAGCAGCGACGGGTCACCACGGAAGCGGTTGATGATGAAGCCGCGCACCAGCGCGCGCTCCTCGGGGGCGAGTAGCTCCATCGTGCCGACGAGGTGCGCGAACACGCCGCCTCGATCGATGTCGCCGACGAGCAGCACGGTCGCGTTGGCGTGCAACGCCACCCGCATGTTCACGATGTCGCCAGCGCGTAGGTTCGGCTCCGCAGGGCTACCGGCTCCCTCGGCGATCACGAGTTCGTACTTCGAGCGCAGCGAGGCGAGCGCGCGCTCGACATGCGGCCAGAGGTCGCGCTTGCGCTCGATGAAGTCGACGGAGCGGAGGATGCCCTCGGCATGGCCGTTCACGACGACTTGCGAGGTGCGGTCGCCCTGTGGTTTGAGGAGCACGGGGTTCATCTCGACGGTCGGTGCGATACCGGCGGCAGCGGCCTGCTCGGACTGCGCGCGGCCAATCTCGCCGCCATCGGGCGTGACGTCCGCGTTGTTCGACATGTTCTGCGCCTTGAACGGCGCGACGCGCAGGCCGTCCTGGCGCGCGATGCGGCAGAGCGCGGTGACGATGACGGACTTGCCCGCGGACGAGGCGGTACCGAGCACCATCAGCACGGGCGCAGTCACGCGCCTTGCTCCGCGAGGACAGCAACAAGTGCATTCACAAGACGGCGCGCCGCCACTTCGACGGGCACAGCGATGCGAATCCATTCGGGGAGGCCGAACGAGGCGCAGTCGCGTACTGCGAAGCCTCGACGCAGGAGGGCGAGACGGATCGCAGCAGCATCGCCCACACGGACGAGCATGAAGTTCGCTCGACCTTCGACGACCTCGATGTTTCGAGAGGTGAGCTCGCTCGCAATGAGCGCACGGGTGCGGGTGACGTCACGCGTTGCCTCGCGCTGCACGCGGTCGACGGTCAGCATGGCGTGCCCGGCGGCGATCGCAGTGGCATCGACCGACCACGACGGCTGCAGCCCAGTCAGCCGTGCGATGTGCGCCTCCGGACCGACGATATAGCCGAGGCGGATGCCCGGTACGGCGTGGAGCTTCGTCATCGAGTGCACGACGAGCACATTGCGACCGTCGCGCACGAGTGCGTCGGCATCCCACTTATCGGCCTCGACGAACGGGTCATACGCGACGTCGAGCACGAGCGGACCGCCCAGACGATCCGCGATTGCCTCGATGCTCGCGCGGTCAAGGTAGGTACCGGTCGGGTTGTTGGGGTTGCAGAACATGCCGAGCGGGGCAGGCTCGATGTCCCGCACCGGGGCGAAGTCAGGTGCTGTCGCGCGGTACTCGCGCGCCGTGGCACCGGTGGCCTCGATCGCTGCGGCGTATTCGCCGAACGTCGGCGGCCAGAGCGCGCAGGGGTCGCCTGCGCGCAGGAACTCACGCGCGACGAGATGTAGCGCAGCGGTGGAGCCGGGGGTCACGAGCAACTGCGCGGGCTCGACGCGGGCGAAGGCGGCGAGTGCGTCACGCAAGGACTCAGCGTGCGCCTCGGGGTAATGGCGGACATCGGCCTCACGCGCGCTGCTCAGGACGTGCTGGTGCGCGCCGAACGGGTTGAGGTTCGCGGACAGGTCGCTGACGTCGAGCGGATCGATGCCCAGCGACTCGAGCTCACTCGCATGCAAACCGCCATGCACCACATCGGTCACGGACGGGCTCCTGTCAAAACGAGCGCGCCGAGCAAGCCAGCGCCCACAAGCGATGCCGCGCCACGCGTCAGGCGGACGGCGCGGCCGATGTCAGCGGTCTCGGGATCACGATGATGATCGCCGAGCGTGTACGCACCGTGCTTCACCAGTCGGACGTTGAGCGCGCCAGCCATTGCGGACATCGGGTGCCCCGCGTTGGGGCTCGCCGTGCGCTGTGCATCGGTGCGCCAGCAGGCGAGCGCTTCGAGCACGTCTGCGTGCGCACCAAAACGCGGGACTGCAGCCGCCGCGATGATCGCGAGCGCGGTGAGCCGGCTCGGAATGATGTTCAACACGTCGTCGAGACGCGCACCGACCTTGCCAAGCAGCTCGAACTCCGCGTTGCGGTAGCCCCACAGGGAGTCGAGCGTATTCGCGGCGCGGTAGGCGACCGCGGCAGGCGCGCCACCGAGTGCGAACGCGAGCCACGGCGCGACGACGCCATCGGAGAGGTTCTCGGCGACGGATTCAATAGTCGCGCCAGCGACCTCCGCCGGCGTGAGCGTCGAGGTGTCGCGACTGACCATGTGCATGCCGCAAAGGTTGCGCGCAGCCTCGATGTCGCCGGCCTGGAGGGCTGCTTCGATCTCGAGCGCACGAGCCAGCAGCGTGTGCAGCGCGCTCGTCGCGTCGAGCAACAACACATCGAAGAGCGCGCCACCGAGTGGCAACTGCGCTGCGATGCGCCTCGCGAGCACCGTGACGGCGGCGGCAGCGAGCGGCAAGCCGAGCGCGGTCATCGCGCCATAGCGCAAGCGATCGTCATCACCTCGAGGTGCGCGTGCGTGCAGCGCGGTGATGGCGTTGCCGAGCAACGCGACGGGGTGCAGATGCGTCGGTGGATCGCCCCAGCGGTCGTCGAGCGCGACACCGGCGGCGAAGGAGATGGCTCGCATCATGCGGCGGTCACCCGAGGAAGTTTGGGGTGAGCCACCCGCGCTGCGCGCAGGCGACGAGGAAGAGCAGGACGACGGCCTGTGACACCTCGATCGATGCGCCGAAGGTGTCGCCGGTGACGCCATCGAGCAGGCGCGCCGCGGCGGCTGCGACGAGGACGGAGGTGCCGGCGGCGACCACCAGCAGCGCGATTCCTGCGGGCCCGAAGAGCACGAGGCATGCGATCAGCATGAGGACGCTGCCGAGCGGCGCCGCGATCGGCCAGACGCCCTGCTGCAGCGCGTGACCGATGCCACGGGGGCGTGCGGGACGGAACAACACGGCGACCGGGGTCGCAGCCCAGCGGCCGAGGGCTGGTACGATCACCAGCGCAGCACCTCGCATCGGTGTGTCGAGGGTGGCGATCGCAGACCACTGAACAAGCAAGACGAGTACGAGCGCCATCACGCCAGCGGGGCCAATGTTACCGGCGCTCATCACGCCGAGGCGCGTCGCTCGATCACCCTGGACCGCCATGCCGTCGGCGGTGTCGGCCACGCCATCGAGGTGCAACCCACCGGAGAGCAGCGCGAGCGCTGCAACCACGAGCGCCGATGCGGGCGCGCTCGGAAGCAGGTGCGCGAGGGTGCGATCGATGCCGAGCAACATGAAGCCAAGAAGGATGCCGACGAGTGGGAACCAGCCGAGTGCCTCGCCGAAGCCGCGGTCGCTCCACCGTTCCACCGCGCGCAGCCGGAGCGGCGTGAGGAACTCGAGCGCGATGAGGGCGGCGGACAGGGACATGACGGCTCCGTGCTGCGAGCGTGCAGTCGCGTTTTGCAGTATGGGGCGCTCGCCGCGGAGCGACCACGGCCGCACGCTTCACAACGATTACGACTCTGGCGGGACGACCTCGTCGGACTCAGTCACGCCGGCTTCTCCGAATGTGGCCATCTCATCGAGCAGGCGGCAGGCGGCGACGCAGAGCGTGATGCCCAGCGCCGCGCCGGTGCCCTCGCCGAGCCGCAGCCCGAGGTCGAGCAGCGGCTCGAGGTGCAGGTGCTGCAGCGCGGCGATGTGGCCCGGCTCGACGGACAGGTGGCTGGCCAGCATCGCGGCGGTTGAGGCCGGCGCGGTCGCAGCGGCGATGAGCGCAGCAGCGCTGGAAATGACGCCGTCGATGACGACCGGGACGCCGGCCGCAGCACCAGCGAGGTACACGCCGGCCAGTACGCCGATCTCGAGGCCACCGATGCACGAGAGGAGCTCGAGGCCATCGGTGCGATCAGGACGGTGCAGCGCGAGTGCGCGCTCGATCACGCCGACCTTCGCCTCGAAATGCTCGTCGTCGATGCCGGTGCCACGGCCAGTGACCGTGCGCACGGGACGGCCAGTGACGGTCGCAATGATCGCAGCGGCAGACGTCGTATTGCCGATGCCCATCTCGCCGCACGCAACGATGTCGACGCCGTCCGCAGCGCGCTCGGACTCGAAGAGACGGATGCCTGCGGCGAGCGCGGTGGTGGCGAGCTCCAGCGTCATCGCCCGAGTCTGCGTGAAGTCCTCGGTGCCCGGCGCAAGGCGGAGGCGCACGAGTCGCGGATCGAGCGGCGTCTCGGCGGCGACGCCGGCGTCCACGACACGCACTCGAGCGCCGGCATGGGCCGCGAGCACGTTGATGGCGGCGCCGCCATGGAGGAAGTTCGCGACCATCTGCGCGGTCACCTCAGCGGGATAGGCGGACACACCCTGCGCGGTCACACCATGATCACCAGCGGCGACGACCACGAGTCGCTTGTCGAGATGTGGCCGTGACTGACCAGTGATGCCGGCGATGCGCTCCGCGAGCGCCTCGAGACGGCCGAGCGAGCCGGGGGGCTTGGTGAGCTGACCCTGTCGCTCGCGCGATGCGGCGATCGCGTTGTCGTCGGGCGGTCGGATCGCCTCGATGGTGGCGTTGAGCAGCGACCGGTCGTCGCCGTAGGTCATTAGAAGTCGATTCCTGGCTGGGCCTTGATGCCACTCTTGTACGGGTGCTTGATCTCGGTCATCTCGGTGACGAGGTCGGCGAACTCGATGAGCGCGGGGTCGGCCTTACGGCCGGTCAGGATGAGGTGCACGTTCTCGGGTCGGCCGCGCAACGTCTCGATCACCTCGTCGACGGGCAGCCAGCCGTAGGCGACGGGGTAGGTGATCTCATCGAGCACTACGAGGTCGTACGCACCCGAATAGATCTTCTCGCGCGCGAGCGCCCAGCACTCACGGGCGAGTGCCTTGTCCTTCTCGATGTCCTTCGAGAGCCAGGTGAAGCCATCGCCGAGCGGGATCATCTCGATGCCCATCGCGGCGGCAGCACGCGTCTCGCCGTAGTTTGCGGTCTTCGACTTGATGAACTGCAGCCAGCAGATCTTCCAACCGCGGCCCCACGCACGCATCGTCACGCCCAGTGCGGACGAGGTCTTGCCTTTACCGTTACCGGTGTAAAGCAGCACGAGCGGATTCCGCTTCTTGAACAAGCCTTCCCAACGCGCCTGCGGTTGTTCGACCTCGTCCTCGTCGTGGCGCTCGGATGCACGCTCACGTGTTGGGTCGCCCGAGGTGTGACCGCTGCTTGTTTGCTCAGTCGTCATGACTGGCCTCCATTCGATGTGTCGCTTACGCGCGCAGGCACCACGATCGGTGCGGTATGTGATGGGTCGTTGATCACAGTCACGCGGTCACCGTAGACGCGCGTCACATTGGCGCTCGTCACCACCTCGTGCGGAGCGCCTTCGGCGACGACGCTGCCTGCGGCGAGCAGTACAAGGCGATCGCAGTAGGTCGCGGCAAGCGTGAGGTCGTGCACGACGACCAGTACGCCCGCGCCGTCGGCAGCGAGGCTGCGCACGAGCTCGAAGATCTCGCACTGCGCCTGCACATCGAGGTTCGCCGTGGGCTCGTCGAGCAGCAGCAGCGACGCCTCCTGCGCGAGCGCGCGGGCGATGAAGGCACGGCGGCGCTGGCCACCAGAGAGGGTGCCGAGCATGCGATCCGCGAGGTCTGCGCAGCCGGCTCGCTCCATCGCTTCCTGCGTGACGGCGTAGTCATGTGCGGACTCGCACGCGAGCAGGCCGAGGTGCGGATTGCGGCCAAGCAACACGAGCTCTGCGACACGCATCGTGGGCGGCGCTTCCGGGAGCTGCTGCACGACGGCGATGGCCTGTGCACGTGCGCGACGATCGAGCTGCGCCAGCGGCACGCCGGCAACCTCGACGGTACCGTGCGCAAGCGGGAGCAGGCCCGTCGCGGCGCGGAGCAGCGTGCTCTTGCCGGCGCCGTTGGGGCCGATCAGGCCAAGCACCTCGCCACGACGCACCTCGAGGCTCACACCTCGCACGATCGTAGTGTCGCCGATGCGCACCTCGAGGTCATGCAGGCGCAGCAGCGTGCCGGTCGTGGTGGCGGTAGTCATCGCAGCGCTCCGAGTCGTGAGCGCATCAGGGCGAGAAAGAACGGGCCGCCGACCATCGCGGTCACGATGCCCACCGGCACCTCCTGCGGACGTAGCACCGTTCGCGCGAGCATGTCAGCAGCGATCAGGAACGCCGCGCCGAGCAGTGCGGAGAGCGGCAGCACGCGGCGATAGTCCACGCCGAAGGCGATGCGCACGACGTGCGGGACGATGAGGCCGACGAAACCGATCACACCGGCCATGGCAACGGCGGTCGCGGCGGTGAGCGATGCGGCGGCGAGTACCGCGAAGCGCGTCCTCGACACATCGACGCCAAGCTGGCTGGCCTGCTCCTCGTCGAGCTGCAGCACGTTGAGCACGCGCGCGTAGACGAGCAGGACGGCGATGCCCACTACGAGGTACGGGAGCGCAGTCAGCGCGCGCGGCCAGCTCGCGGCATTGAAGGAGCCGAAGAGGAAGCCAAAGATCGTGAGCGCGCGCTCGTTAGCGGTCAGCAGGATGAACGAGGTCGCCGCACCAGCCATGGCCGCGATCGCGACGCCAGCGAGGATGAGCGAGGTGTTCGAGACGGCCGCGGCGGTCCTCGACGCGGTGTAGGCAAGCACGACTGCGATCACGGCTCCGGCGAAGGCAAGCACGGGGACGGCCGCGTAGCCGAGCGCGGGGATCGGCAGCACGATACCGAGCGCTGCGCCAAGCGCTGCTCCTGATGCGACGCCGAGCAGAAACGGATCGGCAAGCGGATTGCGAAAGACGCCCTGATACGCCGCACCGGAGCTGGCGAGCGCAGCCCCGGCAAGGCCCGCTGTGACGACGCGCGGCAGACGCACGTCGATCACGATGCGCTCCCAGCCGGGCTCGATGGCCACGCCTCCGCCGATAAAGGGCAGATGGTTCCAGATTGCTCCCAACACAGCGCTCGCCGGGATGTCAGTGGTGCCAAGCATCGTGGCGAGCACGGCGAAGACAGCGAGCAGCAGCCACGCCAGTGCGAACGGACCGAGGCTGCCGCGCCGGCGCGCGCTCGATCGAGGCAACGCGATCGCTTCGGGGGCGGTCATTGCGTGCCTCGGAACGCCGCAGCGGTGGCGACGAAGTTCGGAGCGAGGTCGGCGCGCGACGCGAGGTGGGCGTGCACGTAGGTGGCGGTCACGGAGCCGACGCGGTAGCCGTCGGCGCGACCGTCCTGGTCGAGGACACGATAGGCAGCGCTGTCGTCAGCCGCGGGTGCGGCGAGGCCCGACCAGTGGAACTCGTGACCGCGCATGCGCTCGCCGGCCGGGAGCAGCGGCGTGCCGCGCGACTCGACCTCGCGGTACCCAAGCGTGAGGCGGGAGCCCGCCATGACGGACTCGGCAGGGACGAGGTCCGCCATCGCGTGACGGCGTCCCTCGAAGTCGGTGATGCCGCCGCCGAGGTACATGAGGCCGCCGCACTCACCGTAGATCGGCACTCCGCGCGCCGCGGACGCACGCACTGCGCCTCGCATCGCCTCGTTGGCAGCGAGGTCGGCGGCGAACAGCTCTGGGAAACCGCCGCCGATGTAGATGGCGTCACACTCCGGGATGTCGCCGTCCGCAAGGAGGCTGAACGGGTGCATCTCGGCGCCATGCGCTGCGAGCAGGTCGAACGAGTCCTGGTAGTAGAAGTGGAACGCCTCGTCGCGCGCGATCGCGATGCGGGCACGCGGGGAGGTGGGCGCGTTCGGGAAGACTGGATGCGGAACAGGCGCTGCTTCGACCTCGTTGCTCAATGCGAGCAAGGCATCGAGATCAAGGTGTGTCGCCGCCAGCTGCGCGAGTCCCTCGAACCAGCGGTCGGCAGCGGGGGACTCGACATCCGGCACCAGGCCGAGGTGGCGTTCCGGGATCGTGGCGTCCTCGGTGCGCGGAATCGCGCCGAGGATCGGCAGGCCGGTGCGAGTAGTGATCGCCTCGCCGCAGACGCGCGCATGGCGTTCGCTCGCGACGCGGTTGAGGATGACGCCAACGATGCGCACTCCGGGGTCGAACTGTTGGAAGCCGAGCACAAGCGCAGCCGCAGACTGCGCCATCGAGCGCGCATCGACGACGAGCACGACCGGCAGGCGCAGCAAGCGCGCGAGGTGCGCTGCGGATCCGGTGCCATCGGCGTGTCCATCGAACAGCCCCATCACGCCCTCGACGACGGCGACGTTAGCGGGCGCGGCGGCGCGCGTGAACAGCTCGCGCACCGTGTCATCGGGGATCATCCACGAGTCGAGGTTGCGACACGGCGTGCCGGCAGCGCGAGTGAGGTAGGTCGGGTCGATGTAGTCAGGGCCAGTCTTGAACGGCTGCACTCGCAGGCTGCGTGCGCGCAGCGCGCCAACGATGCCAGTGGTGATCGTCGTCTTGCCGACGCCCGAGGACGTGCCAGCGACGATGAAGCCACGCGTCATCGACTCGTGCCTGTCGTTGCGGTGGGCATGGGCGTAGCGAAGCGGTCCGGATAGAGGGCACGGGCCATCTGCTCGAAACCATCGACGACACGCGGGCCGGGGCGGTTGCCGAGGTTCGGGTCGACCGCGATGACACGACCGCTGCGCACCGCATCGATGCCGCTCCAGCCGGCGCGCGCAGACACGGTTGCGAGGCTCTGGCTGCCCGAGGTCGAGCCGGAGTCGGCGAGGAACACGACCTGCGGATTCGCAGCGATGACCGCCTCGGATGAGAGCTTCGGGAACGCCGTCTTCGCGCCATCGGCGACGTTGTGGGCTCGAAGCATGGTCAGCATCGAGCCAATGAACGAGTTCGGCGCGGCCGAGTGCAACTCCGGGCTCAGCTCGTAAAAGACGAGCGGGCCGTCCGGCCCGCTCGGCACCTGCGCGACGACACGGGCGACGCGCGCACGCATCGCGTCGGCGAGCGTGTTGGCCTCGGCGAGGTGGCCGGTGATGCCGCCGTAGAGGCGGACATTCTCGATCGCCGCGTCGATCGTCGTGGGTTCCTCCATATAGAGGACAGGCAGCCGGAGCGTGCGGAACTGGGGGACCTGCTGCTGCTGGCGGCTGGTCATGACGACGAGGTCGGGCGAGAGCGCGACGGCGGCCTCGGCGCTCGGCTGCGAGTAGTCGAGCTTCGCAGTCCTCGCCGCCTCGGCCGGGAAGTCCGAAAAGCGGTCGCTGGCGACGACCTGCGGACCGGCGCCAATCGCGAAGAGCACCTCGGTGACGGCGGGCGAGAGCGAGATGATGCGCTGCGGCGCGGCGGACAGCGTGAGGCCTGTACCCTTCGAGTCGTTCACCGTGCGCGGGAACGCGGCAGCGGACGCACTCGGCGCGGCGGTCGAGGTCGCTGCACTCGGCGTGGGCGTGCCAGTACCGCAGGCAGCAAGCCACAGCAAGGCGCTGAACATCACCAGTCGGGTCGAGAGGGCTCGCACGCCGTCGCCTCCAGGCGAGGGAGACGCTTTATCAGCGCCTCGAGGCAGCGCGCGACACGGTCGTCGCGAGCCGATGCCCCGTCCTCGCGGGTTCGGTCACCAGTGCGGGTGCAGGCCGGTGCTCTGGCTCCCGGCTTCGAGGCAACCTCGACGCCAGTCACAGTTGCGGGACAGCGTCGGGTTCACACCGACTTCCCCGGGCTCCGCACGAGACGGCGCCAGCATAGCAGGGGCCCGGCCTGCGGGCTGCCTCGAAGGCTTGTTAACAGGAGTCGTCTCAATGTTGAAAGGAAGTAAACAATACTATTGACAGGCTTAGTGGCCTGAGTATGCTCTTGTCGTCACAAGCACTAAGTTATCTTGAATATGATAACAAGATTGATCGAGTTTGGCGCGGAGGAGCGCCCTGCCTAATCGCCGGCAAGCAACCGGCGGCCGGGGGACCCAAATTCCGGGGTGAACTCCTTTCGAGGAGCGGGCAACCTGATCGCCCGAACCCGTCAGCTAACCCCGTCGGCAGTGGAACAGGCCCGCACCGGAGGGTATCCGGCTCGCGAGGAGTATCCCGTGAACAACTCAGCACTCCCCAAGTCCTGCCCGCGTTGCCGTGGCCTCATGATCATTGAGGACGACTGGTACGGGAAGTTCGGCACCTGCATCGCGTGCGGCTACGTACACGAGAACCAGATTGCCGACCCGGCCGAGATCCTCGAAGAGGAGCGCCTGGCCGCCGGCAAGCAGCGCCGCCGCCAGCCCTCGCACGGCAAGCTCCGCCTCTAGTCCTCGGATGGCCCGACTCAGGGGCGTCCCACGCGGGCGCTCCTGATCTCCTACACTGAGCGCCCACCTTCCGGGTGGGTGGTCTTGTGTCCCGACGGGGACGCTCAGTGGGGGGAGCTCGGTAGTGCCTTATGTCCGTGTTTCGTTGATGCGACCTCGCGCTGGCGAGGAAGAGCGCGTCCGTGACCTGATCGACCGCCTGGTCGGCTTCTTCTCCTCTAAACCTGGCTTCCTGTCCGGGTACCGCCTCGAGCCCGTCGAGCCTGATGGCTACATGGGCCGCATCGGCGTGTGGGACACCGCCGAGCAGGCTGACAAAGCCGCGCAGGAGGACTTCGACCTCGCGCTGCGCTCGCAGATGAACATGTCGGTCGCCGAGCACATCGAGTACTCGTTTCACGGGACTGCGCCGAGCGCCTGACCTGTCGGGTTGCTGACTGCTTGATCTCGTTCTTCAGGGAGGGCCCGCCGTACTGGCGGGCCCTCCCTGTGTTCATGGCACTGCTTACTCTCACTCGATCGCGCGGTTTCCCTCAAAAGCAGGGGATTTCCCCCATGCTCCCCTAGGGGAAACGCCTATGCGGGAGTTCGCTGCCTCTCCCTACGATGACCCGCGTCAAGGAAGACCAACCCAGGGAGGTGGAGCCCGTGACCGAGCTCCAAATCGTAGACGGAACTCAGCAGCCCTCGTGCTCCTCGAGGTTCACAACGGTGGGGAGCCCATTCCGCCCGATGATTTGCCGCACCTCTTCGATCGCTTCTACCAGGTCGACCGCGCGCGCACGTGCAGCGGCGGCCAGGTACACAGCGGCCTCGGGCTGTCGATCGTGAAGGAGCTCGTGCAGGCGCACGGCGGCGACGTCACCGTGCAGTCCTCGCGCGACGCGGGCACAGTATTCTCTGTGCGGCTTCCAGTCGCCGCTACTGAACGGTCAAGCAACGTGCGCGCCGAGCAGGTTGGAAGGACAGCCCCCAATGCTGGTGCTGCGTCGTAACGCACTTCCGATTCTCATCGGCGCGACCGCGCTGCTAATGGCAGTCGCCTCGCTCGTGGTAATCGTCGATCACTGGCCGTGGCGTCACGGCGGACCATTCGAGAGCGCCATGATGCGCGGCTATGACCGACGCGCCTTCGACATGCGCGACCGCTCCGATCGACCGCTCCGCATGCCGGGCGACTCGAACGCCGCGCCGGGTAGCGCCCGTCCCGTGCCGCAGCAGTCGCTGCTCGGGGTGAGCGTGAAGACCTCGATGGGCGGGGTGCGCGTCGACGCTGTGCAGGCCGACTCGCCGGCCTCGCACGCGGGCGTGCAGAGCGGCGACGTGATCACGAAGGTCAACGGCGCAGATGTGCCGAGCACGACCGCACTCCGCGACCTGCTCGCGAAGATTGCACCGGGCGCCCAGTACGACCTCGTCGTGCGGCGCGGCACCAACGAGCAGACCCTGCGCGTCACCGCTCCCGCAGACATGTCGACACCAGCCGCAAGTAGCACGAAGCCGGGCGCGTAGCCCGGCTTCGTCGTTCGAGCTCAACCCTACTCGCTAGTCGCGGTAGCGGGCTAGCCAGTACTCATACGCGTCCTGCAGTGCGAGCCATGAGGCCTCGACCACGTCGGTCGAGGCTCCCACAGTGCGCCAGAGGTGCACGCCATCGGTCGACTCGATCAGCACGCGCACGGCGGCATCCGCGCCCCCGCCGGGGTTGATGATGCGCACCTTGTAGTCGCGCAGCGCGACCTTCTCCAGTCCGGGGAACGACTCGACGAGCGCTCGGCGCACGGCGGCATCGAGGGATGACACGGGGCCGTTGCCGTCCGCGGCGGTCTGCGTGAGGTGCTCACCCACGCGCACCTTCACCATCGCTTCGGCCTGCATCTCGCTCTCGCCAGTACGCTCACGCGAAGCGTCGTGACGACGGCGCTCCACGATCATGAAGTCCTCGAGGTCGAACGGCGGCGTATAGCCACCCAGCGCTCGCCGCACGAGTAACTCGAACGACGCCTCGGCAGACTCGTACTGGAAGCCGCGCGACTCCTGCTGCTTTACGCGCTCGAGGATGTCGCGAGCCTGGTCGTCAGTCAGCTCGATGTCCGTGCCCTGCTCGCGCAGCTTCTGGATCACGTTGCGTCGCCCCGCGAGCTCGGATACGAGCACGCGCTCGACATTGCCCACCGACAACGGATCGACGTGGGTATACGAGCCAGCCGATTTGGTGATGGCCGCGACGTGCAGGCCCGCCTTGTGCGCGAACGCGCTCGCGCCCACGTACGGCTGGTGCGAGTTGGGCGCGAAGTTCGCGAGCTCCGAGGCCACATGCGAGACCTCGGTGAGCCGCTGCAACTGGTCGTCGGTCACGACCTCGATACCCATCTTCAGCTTGAGGTTTGCGATCACCGAGACGATGTTGGCGTTGCCGCATCGCTCGCCCCAGCCGTTGATACAGGCCTGCACCTGCGTTGCGCCGTGTTGCACGGCGAGCAGCGTGTTCGCGACGGCCATGTCGGCGTCGTTGTGCACGTGGATGCCGACGTGGCACTGCACCGCAGCGACCGCAGCGGTCACACCCACCACGATCGCATCCGGCATCGCCCCGCCATTGGTGTCACACAGCGTGACTGTGCCCGCGCCGGCCTCGGCGGCCGCGCGCAGCGTAGCGAGTGCGTACGCAGGGTTCTCGGCGTAGCCGTCGAAGAAGTGCTCGGCGTCGAAGACGACCTCGCGGCCGTGCTCCGTGAGGTAGCGGACGGAGTCCGCGATCATCGCGAGGTTCTCTTCCTCGGTCGTCTCGATCACATCACGAACCTGCGAGGCAGAGGACTTGCCGACCAGCGTCACCACCGGCGTCCCGGCTCGGTACACAGCCTGGATCGCGGCGTCGGTCGCGGCGTCGCCACCAGCGCGGCGCGTCGAACCGAATGCCACGAGGCGTGCTGTGCGGAGGTTGAGGTCCTTGGCGCGCTCGAAGAATTCGGCATCGGTCGCGTTGGAACCGGGGTAGCCACCCTCGATGTAGTGCACCCCGAGCTCGTCGAGGCGTTGCACCAGAGTCAGGCGGTCGTCGAGGGAGAGCGACAGGCCCTCCATGCCCAGGCCGTCGCGGAGTGTCGTGTCGTAGAGATAGACCGTGCGGGTCGTCGCGTCAGTCGTCATTGCGGGCTCATCCACATCCTGCCGCCACATGCGGCGCGTGCGTCGTTGCCCCTCACGGGGTCGATGCATCGAGCCCGTCGAGGGAGGTGGCTAGCGGCTGAGAATGATGGACGTCGCCGGCATGGAGAGCCGGACGACGTGCACCGCCTTCGTGTCGATCGAGGTGTTCGTGTTCTGAGTCACCACACAATGATACGGGGCTCCAAAGGAGCCCCGCAAATCGGCTAGTCCCTGAGCCGAAGCCTAGGTGAGTCGATCCAGGATGCCTTCGGCCATCTCACGAGTGGAGAGCACTTGCTCGCCGGGGTTGGCGATGTCCGCGGTGCGCAGGCCATCCTCGATCGCCTTTGCCACGGCCGCCTCGAGCGCCTGCGCCTCAGTCTCGAGGCCCAGCGAGTGGCGGAGCAGCATCGCGGTGCAGCGCAGCATGCCGACCGGGTTGGCGATGCCCTTGCCGGCGATGTCCGGCGCCGAACCGTGGATCGGCTCGTACATACCGAGGCCAGTGCCGTCCGGCCGCAGCGAACCGAGCGAGGCCGACGGTGACATGCCCAGCGAGCCAGACAGCATCGACGCCTCGTCGGTGAGGATGTCGCCGAACATGTTCTCCGCGATCACCACGTCGAAGGTTGCTGGGCGGCGGATCAGGTGCATCGCCATCGCGTCGACCAGCACGTTCTCGAACTCCACGTCCGGGTACTCTGGGCGCACTTCCGCGACAACCTCGCGCCACAGTCGCGATGACTCGAGCACGTTGGCCTTGTCGACGCTTGTGACCTTGCTCTTGCGCGAGCGCGCGAGCTGGAAGCCGAGGTGCGCCATGCGCGCGATCTCGGACTCCGTGTAGTACATGGTGTCGACCGCAGCACGCTGACCGTCAACCGTGCGACGCTCCTGCGGCTTACCGAAGTAGATGCCGCCGGTGAGCTCGCGAATGATCATGATGTCAACGCCCTGCAGCACCTCAGGCTTGAGCGTCGAGTTGCCAACGAGCGCGGCGTCGACGCGCGACGGGCGCAGGTTCGCCCACAGCCCAAGGCCGGCGCGGATCGCGAGCAGGCCCTGCTCAGGGCGCACCGCAGCACGCGGGTCGTCCCACTTCGGTCCGCCAACAGCGCCCCACAGCACCGCGTCGGAGGCCTTCGCCATCTCCATGGTCTCGGGTCGCAGCGCCGTGCCATAGGCATCGATCGCCGCACCACCGACGTGGTCCTCGGTGTACTCGAACGTGTGGCCGTAGATCTTGCCGATCGCGTCGAGTGCGCGCACGCCCTCCGCGGTGACCTCGGGGCCAATCCCATCGCCGCCCAGCACTGCGATCTTGTAGTTCCCCATTGCAGTTCCCCTGTCTCAGCGTTCGTTCGGTGTGTGGCTAGTTGCCCGGCTTGAACACCATCAATACGAGGAAAATCAGCACGAGCAGGCTGAGCACGTGCACGGTCATGCCAAATCGAGGTGCCTTCACTGCAGCAAGCAATTCCGAGCTCGCCTCGGAGCTCGCGGCGGCGTCGCGCTCGGCGAGCGCGTGCATCTTACGCATCGCAGGACCGAGCACCGCGACGGACAGCACCGCCGAGATAATCCAAAGCGTGTACGAGATGTTGATCCACAGCGACTGGTGGGTGCCCCCGGAGAACGGGATCAGCAGCGTCCCGAAGATGATCGTCAGCAGCGTACCTGAAATCGTCATCATTGGGATGCGCGACGCAACCAAAGTGAGCGTCAGTAGCGTGTGCGCGTTCGTTGAACGCCGCATCGCCGCGGTCACTGCCTCACCGAGCGTGGAGCCGCCCATGATCAGAAACGCGCCGAGGATGTGCAGGAACAGATAGACCGTAGCGGTCGAGATCATCTCGAAACCCCAGTTCAGCTGCGGGCATCCAGAACCCCGAGAGTGCCCGGGGCATGGTACGGCCCGCCCGGCACCCGTACCACCGCGCGCCTGACCCTCCGGCGCAGGTCAGCGATCGCGCCTCGTAGCGTCTCGTTATCGCCTTCGCGGGCTGCCGTGCGCATCGTGAACAGCGGGACAAGGGCGATGAAGAACTCGGCACGCTGCAGTGCCTCCGGATCGACGGCATGCCCGTAATACGTCAGTGCCCGTTCGAGAAACGAGCGAGTGTGGTCATTCAGGATCCCGGCAAAGTCAATCGCTGGGTCAGCAATGCCGACTTCGCCAAAATCGATGATCCCTCGGAGTCGGTTGTCGGCCCCAATGAGCGTGTGCGTGCCGCTGATGTCCGCATGTACGAGCGCACGCGGAGCTCGCTCAATCAACGGTTGGAATCGCCGAATTGCACTGTCGAGTTCATGGGCCACCGGGGCAGGCAAGTGCCGTCCACACGAGTCGATGAGCGGGACGTACACCCGGTACCAGAAGTCATCGGAGGGGAGCCCTGCCGCCGCCACAACGTCTATGGGGACGTGGTGCAGCGCACCCAGAAACTGCCCGAGGTCTCGTGCGAGTTGCTCGCGTGCAGCTCCACGAAAGCGGATGCCTTTCGACGATCGCCCATCCACATAGTCGTAGGCCATTGCGAGTGGCTTGCCATCGCCACCGTTCAGCAGCCGCACACCGCGCGGCGTGAACGGGACAGCCCTCGCCTCCAGCAGCGCGAGCAACTGAGTTTCCGCACGCAGGTCAGAGTCATGCGTCTGCCCATGCGGCACTCGGATAACAACGTCGCGCACGAGCACCGCGTCTGCGGACTCGCCACTGCCAAGCAGGTGCGCAGCCTCGAAGTCAGCGGGGCGTAGATCAGAGAACTCCGCGCGGATGGCCGCGCGGAGTTCTCGTGTGAGCAGCGATGAGGACGTAGCCGTCAGGCCTTGGCCGCCTCGATGGTCGCGGGCAGCCGCGTCGAGCGCGTCGCCTCGAACGCCGCGATGGCGTCGTCGTGCTGCATCGTCAGTCCGATGTCGTCGAGGCCGTTCAGCAGGTTGTTCTTGATGAACGGGTCGATGTCGAACTTGCGCGTCCACTCAGAGCCCGCAATGCCGACCGTCTGGTTCTCCAGGCTGACGATGATCTGGCCGCCCGGCAGCTCCTCGGCACGGGCCATCATGAAGTCGATGTCCTCCTGCGCGAGCGCGATCGTCAGCAGGCCAAGCTTCGAGCAGTTGTTGCGGAAGATGTCTCCGAACGACGGCGCGATGATCGCCTTGATGCCCATGTCCTCGAGGCCCCACGGCGCGTGCTCGCGCGAGGAGCCACAGCCAAAGTTCTGCTGCGCCAGCAGGATCGGCGCGTTGGCGTAGGACGGGTTGTTCAGGACAAAGTCCGGATCCTTGCGCCAGTCGAAGAACGTGAACGGGCCGAACCCGGAGCGCTCGATGCGCTTCAGGAACTGCTTCGGCATGATCTGGTCGGTGTCGACATCCGCGCGGTTGAGCGGGATGGCGTTGCCGATGATGTCCTTGACCTTCTCCATCGTGCGTTCTCCCTGTTCCGGCTTACTTGCCGATGATGTCGCGGATGTCGACGAAGTGGCCGGCGATTGCGGCAGCGACCGCCATCTCCGGGCTCACGAGGTGGGTGCGGCCGCCCGCGCCCTGGCGACCCTCGAAGTTGCGGTTCGAGGTCGAGGCGCAGCGCTCACCCGGCAGCAGGATGTCCGGGTTCATGCCCAGGCACATCGAGCAGCCCGCGTCGCGCCACTCGAAGCCCGCGTCCTTGAAGATCTGGTCGAGGCCTTCGCGCTCGGCCTGCAGCTTCACGAGACCGGAGCCGGGAACCACCATCGCGCTCACCCTCGAGGCGACCTTGTGGCCCTGGACGACCTTCGCCGCCGCTCGCAGGTCCTCGATGCGCGAGTTCGTGCAGGAGCCGAGGAACACGCGGTCGATCGGGATCGACTGCATGGGCGTCCCGGCCTTGAGGTCCATGTACTGGAGCGCGCGCTGCGCAGTCTCGCGCGCCGACGGGCTTACAGCCTCGTCGGGGTCCGGCACGACGCCGGAGATCGGGACGGACTGCGCTGGGGTGGTGCCCCACGTGACGTGCGGCTCGATGGTGTTGCCGTCGAGGACGACCACCTTGTCGAAGGTCGCGCCCTCGTCGGTCGGCAGCTGCCTCCAGGCCTCGACGGCCTGATCCCACGCCTCGCCCTGCGGCGCGAAGTGGCGACCCTTGAGGTACTCGAAGGTCTTGTCGTCCGGTGCGACGAGGCCGGCGCGCGCGCCACCCTCGATCGACATGTTGCAGATGGTCATCCGGCCTTCCATCGAGAGGTCGCGGATGACGTCGCCGCGGTACTCGATGACGTGACCGATGCCGCCGTCGACGCCGATCTTGCGGATGATCGCGAGGATGACGTCCTTCGCGGTGATACCCACGCCGAGCTTGCCGTTGACCTCGACCGACATGGTCTTGGGCGGTGACTGCAGCAGCGTCTGGGTCGCGAGCACGTGCTCGACCTCGGAGGTGCCGATGCCGAACGCGAGTGCGCCGAATGCGCCATGCGTCGCCGTGTGCGAGTCACCACAGACGATGACGAGGCCGGGCTGCGTCAGTCCCTGCTCCGGGCCGATGACGTGCACGATGCCCTGACGGGCGTCGAAGACGTCGAACAGCGGAATGCCGAACTGGTTGCAGTTGTCGCGCAGCGTCTCGATCTGCTGAGCGGACAACGGGTCTGGGTTCGGGAGCTCACGGCCAAAGGTCGGCACGTTGTGGTCGACCGTCGAGACCGTGAGGTCCGGGCGGCGCACGGTGCGGCCGGTCATGCGGATCGACTCGAACGCCTGGGGCGAGGTCACCTCGTGCACCAGGTGCAGGTCGATATAGAGCAGGTCAGGCTGGCCAGCCTCCTGGCGTACCAGGTGCTGGTCCCAGATCTTCTCGGTCAGTGTCTTCGGCATGGTTCCCCCTCGAAGTTGATTGTATGTATGTCGAGCGGCGTTAGGCCGTCGTGGCGACCTTAGGCTGGACGGCGTTCAGGTAGCGGTTCAGCGCGTGCAGATAAGCGCGGGCGCTGGCCACGAGGATGTCCGTGTCCGCGGCGCGGCCAGTGTACGACCCGCCCTCGGCCTCGATGCGAATCGTGACCTCACCCTGGGCGTCGATGCCCTCGGTGACGGACTTCACGGAGAACTCGGTCAGCTCGTTCTGCACGCCCATGACCCGGTTGATGACCTGGTAGATGGCATCGACTGGGCCGGAGCCGATGGCAGCGTCCTCGTGGGCGGTGCCGTCTGGGCCGATGATGCGGACCGTCGCGGTCGGAGACGTGTGGTCACCGGCCGAGACCTGCACCAGGTCGAGCACCCATTGCTCGGCCGCCTGGACCGAGGTCTGCTCGGCCAGGATGGCCTCCAGGTCACGGTCGTCCACCTCGTCGCGGCGGTCGGCGACCTCCTTGAAAGACTCGAAGACGCGCTCGAATTCCTCGTCGGTCAGCTGCGCGCCCAGCTCGTCGAGGCGGGAGCGCAGGCCGTGGCGACCGGAGACCTTGGTCAGGACGATGCCGCCGGTGGTCGGGGCGCCGACGTCGGCGGGGTTAATAATCTCGTAGGTCTCGCGCATCTTCAGGACGCCGTCCTGGTGGATGCCCGAGGAGTGGCGGAAGGCGTTCTTGCCGACGATCGCCTTGTTCGACTGCACCGCCATGCCGGAGATGCGCTCGACCAGGCGACTGGTCGGGTAGATCTCGCGAGTGTTCACGTCAGTGTGCACGCCGAGGTATTCGCTTCGGGTACGCACGGCCATGATGACCTCTTCGATGGCGGTGTTGCCGGCGCGCTCGCCGATGCCGTTGATGGCACCCTCCACCTGCCGCGCGCCATTCAGCACGCCGGCCAGCGAGTTCGCGGTCGCCATGCCGAGGTCGTTGTGACAGTGCACAGAGATGCGTGTCTTCTCGATGCCCTTCACCCGCTGCTGAATCTCGGCAACGAGCTTGCCGAATTCCTCCGGGATCGCATAGCCCACGGTGTCAGGGATGTTGATGGTGGTCGCGCCCTCTTCGATGGCGGCCTCCAACACCTGGAAGATGAACTCCTTATCGGAGCGCGAGGCGTCCATCGGCGAGAACTCGACGTCCGAGGTGTAGCTGGCGGCACGCGAGACGGCGGCACGCACCATCTCGATCACGTCTTCCTTGTTCTTGCGCAGCTGGTGCGCCATGTGCACGTCGCTGGTCGAGATGAACACGTGGATGCGAGGCGTCTCCGCCTTCTGCACACCCTGCCAGCAGGCATCGATGTCCGCGAGGTTGGCGCGAGCGAGGCCAGCGATGATCGGGCCTTTGATCTCGCGGGCGATCAGCGAGACCGCCTCCAGGTCGCCGGGCGACGAGATCGGGAAGCCCGCCTCGATGATGTCGACGTTCATGCGCTGCAGTGCGCGCGCAATCTCGAGCTTGTCCTCGATCGTGAAGCCGATGCCGGCGGACTGCTCACCGTCGCGCAGCGTGGTGTCAAAGATGTAGAGCTTCTCGGTCATTGGTCGTTCCTCGTGCTGTGGTGCTCGATAGTTCCGGGGAGCCCTCCCAGCCGCCCATTGATTGAGGCGGCGGAGGGCCGAGGAAGCGCGAGTCCGGCCTGCGCGCAGAGTGGCGTGAGCGAGCGCCGTGAACGCAGCAACGGCCGCCAGTGACTGGCGGCCGCGCGTGCAGGCATCCCTCCGTACAACCGTACGGAACGTACTTCCGGTGCGCTGTGGAAGAACGACTGGCTCAACGTGACTCTCTCTGGCGCGCGCTGCGCCTCTTACTAGTCGCTGACGAACGGCAGGTCGCCTTCCGGCAACCGGCCAGACTCCATGTGGAAGCGCTCGGCTTCGTTGCTCTCGACCTGATGATCGCCGGTCGTCTCCGACCCGCGGATCATGCCGATGCGACCGGTGCGGACGAGCTCGAGGATGCCGTAGCCCTCGACGTTCTTCAGGAACGCGTCCATGCGCTCGCCTTCTGCAGCGAGCTCCACCATCAGGTGCTGCGGGCCGACGTCCACGACGTGACCGCGGAAGATCTCGATCAGATCGATCAGCTCGGCACGCTGCGCCGTGGAGCAGCGCACCTTCACCAGCGCGAGCTCGCGCACGACCGCCTCGGCGCTCGTGAGGTCAGCAACCTTGATCACGTCGATCAGCTTGTACAGCTGCTTCTCGACCTGCTCGACGATGCCCTCGGCACCATCGAGGACGATCGTCATGCGCGAAACACCGGCCTCCTCGGTCGTGCCGACCGCGAGCGAGTCGATGTTGAAGCCGCGACGCCGGAACAGCGAAGCGACACGGTTCAGGACGCCGGGGCGGTCCTCGACGAGGGCGACCATGGTGTGCTTCATCGGGCCATCCCGTTTCCGCTCTTCGTCTGGCGACTCATCGTGCGACCTCCTGCTGGGTACGCGGCGCCTCGACGGTTTCGCTCAGCGAGGCGCCCGCGGGCACCATCGGCCACACGTTGCCCTCGGCCTCGACCTGGAAGTCGATCACCACCGGGCCGGGGTGCGCGTTCGCGCGACGGATCGCGTCGTCGACCTGATCCCTATCGGTGACGCGGAAGCCGAGGATGCCGTACGCCTCGGCGATCTTCACGAAGTCCGGCTGCGAGATCTGCACGGAGACGTAGTTGTCCTTGTAGAACAGCTCCTGCCACTGGCGCACCATGCCGAGGTAGCCGTTGTTCATGATGGCGATCTTCACGGGCAGGTGCTCATCGACCATCGTCGCGAGCTCCTGCATCGTCATCTGGAAGCCACCGTCACCGACGATCGCCCACACGGCCTTGTCCGGGCACGCGACCTGCGCGCCCATCGCAGCCGGTGCGCCGAAGCCCATCGTGCCAAGGCCACCCGAGGTGATCAGCTGATGCGGGAAGCTGAACTTCACGTGCTGTGCCGCCCACATCTGGTGCTGTCCGACGTCGGTGACAATGATCACCTCGTCGCCATTCACCTCCGAGATGCGCGAGCAGATCTGTTGCACGGAGAGCTCATCGCCCGACGGGATCGCCATCGAGTAGGCGTGCTCCGCGCGCATGTCGTCCATCCAGCGCAGCCACTCGGTGTGCGTGTTCTGCGCGACCGCAGGGATCAGCGCCTGCAACACCTGCCTCGCATCGCCAAGTAGCGGTGCGATGGTGTTGATGTTCTTGCCGTGCTCGGCAGCATCGATGTCGATGTGCACGATCTTGGCGGTGGGGTTGAAGTCCGCGAAGCGACCCAGCGCGCGGTCGTCCATGCGGTTGCCGATGCCAATGATCACGTCGGCATTGGAGGCGGCATGGTTCGCCTCGTACGACCCGTGCATGCCGAGCATACCGTAGGACAGCGCGTGGTCACGCGGGATGCTGCCCAGGCCGAGCAGCGTGTTCAGGATCGGGATGCCGGTCTTCTCGGCGAAGGCCTTCAACTCCTCGTGCGCGCGCGACAGGATCACGCCGTGGCCCGCGAGGATGATCGGCTTCTCGGCGGCGTCGATGATCGCAGCAGCGTCAGCCACGGCGTCCATGTCGATGCGCGGGAACGGCTGGTAGCCGCGGATCGAGACCTGCTCGGGCCACTCGAACTCGGCCAGGTCGGTGAAGACGTCCTTCGGGATGTCGATGTGCACCGGGCCAGGGCGGCCGGTCGTGGCGATGAAGGCGGCCTCGGCGAAGGTGTACGCGAGGTCCTCGACACGCATGACGAGGTAGTTGTGCTTCACGATCGGCGTGGTGATGCCGGTGATGTCGGCCTCCTGGAAGCCATCACGACCGAGCAGGCTGCGGGCGACGTTGCCGGTGATGAACAGCGTCGGCACGGAGTCCATCTGGGCGTTGGCGATGGCTGTGACCAGGTTCGTGGCGCCAGGGCCTGAAGTCGCCAGGGCGCAGCCCAGCTTCCCGGAGGCACGGGCGTAGCCGTCAGCCGCGTGGCCACCGGCCTGCTCGTGGCGCACCAGGATGTGGCGCACCTCCGGGTGGAACGGGAAGCGGTCGTACAGGGGCAATACCACGCCGCCGGGGTACCCAAAGACGGTATCGATACCGAGTTTCTTCAGGCTCTCGAGGACGATGTCGGCGCCGCTGATCTTCATGGCCGGTCTCCTGCGTGTGCTGAACGTTGGCTAGGCACTGGTTGGTAGACGCACAAACGGCCCGCAAGGCGGGCCGTGATAGGCGACGAGCGCGGCCTCAAGCCGCACGCGCCGCCTAGGTAAGTACGAGTACAGAAATGGCGAGCAGGCCATGCTCGGCAGAGCGAGCGGCCTCGGACGTCTGGCTGGTGGAAATCGTGTTAGCCATAACGGAGACAGTATTGGCGACGAGGACCGACCACGTCAACCTCGAATAATCGATTTCGGGGTTCCCCTACCCTCGATCCAAGACTCCATTTCGAGGAGACCGAATGGCCAGCGTCGTCGTCCCCGGTATCTGGCGCCTCGAAGGCACCCGCGGCAGCAATGTATACGTGCGCCAGGCGCCCAACGGCCAGCTGGTGCTGATCGACACCGGGTTCGCCTCGAGCGTCGAGGCCATTGAGCACGAGCTCGGCTCACTCGGCCTCGGGCCGCTCTCGATGGTGCTGCTGACGCACGCGCATCCGGACCACACCGGCGCGGCCGCTCGGGTGCGGGCGCTGACCGGCGCCCCGCTGGCGATCGGCATCGGCGACGCAGCCCGACGCGGCGGCGGTTGGCGCCTCGAGATGGCCACGCGCTCGGGGCCGATCAGCCGGTTGCTGCGCCCGCTGCTGCGGCGACGCCTGCCCCCGCTGCCGAACATCGACCGCGTCCTCGACGGTGAGGTCGAGGTCGCGCCGGGGCTGCTCGCAGTCCCAACCCCCGGACACACGCCGGGCTCGTACTGCTTCCTCGACACCACGCGCGGTGTGGCGTTCGTCGGCGACCTCGTGATCAGCCATCCCGGCACGCTCGCGCGGTCGCTCAAGTTCGCCAACTCGGACGACGCGCAGTACCTCGCGACGATGCGTGTGTTCGCCGAGCGCGCCCCCGCGATCGGCTGCGCCGGGCATGGCGAGCCGGTGTTCGACAACTTTGGGGAGCAGCTGCGCACGCTCGCCGCGCTGCCTCGACGCTCTGGGACGTCGCCGGCGGTGCTGCTGTGGCGTGCTCGGCGGTTGTTCGCGTTTGCGCGCGGGCTGGTCAGGCAGCGGCGCTAGCGAGCCGGCTACGGCTTGCCGTAGATGCTCGTGCCTGGGTAGGCCGAGGCCCACGCGAACCAGTAGGTCTCGCGGGTGTCGAGGGCGGGCAGTGTCTTCCTCGAACGCTCGTTGATCAGGGCGGACTCGCGCATCGCCCAGCGATTGCCGTCGCTGTCGGCGAGCACGAGGTCGACACCACTGTCGATGATGCGCACAAAGGTCGAGCCGGTCGCCTCGTACGCGCCGATCGCTTTGCCGTCGCCCTCGCACACGATCACGACGTCCTGCGTGCCGATGCGCTCCTGGATGATGCGCTTCGCCGTGACATCGGCGACCGGGTACGCGCGCTGCTGTCCACCGGCTGAGACGCCGAGCACCATCGTCTTCGGCTCGAGACGGGCGTCGACGGGCGTGACCGGGTAGAGCGGGCCGGGGGCATCGAGCACATCTCGATTCGCCGCGCCGGGCGCGTAGTCGCGTATGACGCCGGTCGTGACATCGAGCACGGTGGTCTCGGGATGGCGCGCGAACCAGTCGGCCCACGTCGTGGTGAACATCGGCACGCTCGCAAGCGCGGCGCGTGGCTCGCCGATCGCCGCGCCGGTCAGCGCATCCCACAACCGCGGCGTCTGGCGATCGAGCAGCAGCGAGCGCGACTGCAACGCGAGCCCGGACGTGCCGAACTCGAGTGTCACGCTGCTAGTGCGGCGATCGAACGCGGCCGCGCCCCCGCACGGCAGACAGTACGACAGCAGCACGGGCTGACCACCGACCACATCGTTGACCGCGCCATGCCACGCGACGATGCGCTGCGGGTACGCGCGCGCCTCGCCACCGATCGCGACGCCGTAGACGACCTCGTTGGGATCGAGCCAGGTCGCGGCGCGGCCCGCGACGGCGCGCGGTGTGCTGAGCGGCCTCGATGCATTGGGCTGGGTCTGCGTCCAGTGCAGCAACGGCAGCGCAGCGCCGAGCCGGTCGGTGAGCAGCTGCGTGTACGGCGGCTGCGTGCTGACGCTCGAGGTGAGCGCGAGCAGGCGCGCCTTCCACTCGGCGTAGCCGGGCGGGGTCGGCATCGGTGCGTGGGCAGTGAGCCACTCGCGCCACGCACGCGCGCGGTCAGCGCTCTCGACGTGATCACTCGTGAGGCGCTCGAGTGCCGGCTCGACCGCACCGTTCCAGCCGACATCGACGTTGAGCATGTCGACCAGCGGCGCGATCAGGCGACGGTCGTTCGAGCGGCCCATCACATCGATCGACGTGAGCACATCGGGACCGACCGGCACGCACTTCCTCGCGAGCGCCGGATCCTCGTACCAGCAGACCGCGCGGCGCAGCTGCGCGTCGATCGAGGTGGTCGAGAGCGGAGTCGGCGTCGCGTTCGGGTTCACGCTCGCCGTAGCGGTCGCACCCGGCGTGGCAACAACAGGAGGCGTGCGATCAGTGCACGCAACGACGCATGTCGCGAAGAGGAGCAGAGCGGCGAGCCGTCGCCTAGCGCGCACCGTAGCGAGCCACCGTGAGCCGCCTCGCGACACTGGCGAGCGGGCCGAGCGTAGGGGCGAAGGGGCCGGTGGAGCGGACGATCGAGGCGTAGGACTCGTCGCCGGTGAGCAGGTCGCAGAACTGGCGCCAGAGGCGGCCGGAGTGGGTGGCGAGCAGCACCGTCGGCGCGGGCCAGGCGTGGAAGACCTCCATCAGCCCGCGCGAAGCAACGATGTCCGGCAGCAGCTCGCGCTGCACGGCCAGGCGATACCCGCGCATGTCCGGGACTCGACCATCGAGGTAGTCCGTAGCCGCCGGAGCGACCGCGACACCGGAGGCGATCGCGCCGTAGATGCCCTCGCCGGAGAGCGGGTCGACGAAGCCGGCGGCGTCGCCGATCAGCGCGACGCCGCGCACGGTGACCTCCTGGCCGGGACGCTGCATCGGGAGGTGGTGACCTCGGACGTTGGTGAGCTGGGAGGGATCCCAGCCGACGGTTCGCGTGTAGGCATCAAGCGTGGTGCGCAGGTGCTCGCCCGCGACACCCTTCCAGCCACCGACGCCAACGTTGACGTGGTCGCCCTTGGGGAAAACCCAGCCGTAGCCGCCGGGCATCAGACCGAGGCACAACGCGACGCGGCCCTGCAGCCATGCGGGTGTGCCGTCGGGCGTCGCCATGTTGCCTTCGAGGGCGACCGCGCCCTCAGCAACGTGCTCAAAGCCGAGGAAGGTGCCGACGACGCCGTTCGCGCCATCCGCGCCGATGAGCACGCGCGCGGTGTGCGTCTCCGCGCCGTCGGTGGTGCGGCCGACGGTGACCTGGAAAGTCCCGTCGACGTCCTCCGTGACGGCACGCACGGGGCTGCCATCGCGGAACTCGACGCCGGCGTCCTGAGCGCGCTCGACGAGGAACGCGTCGAGGCGACGGCGCTGCGTCATGTAGGTGAGGGTCTTGCCGGCGTTGCGCACGACGTTGGGGCCCTTGGGGCCGCCCATGACGGCGCCGGTGACGACGTGCTCCACGACGGGCTCAATGCTGAACGGGAGCAGGTCGGCACAGCGGATGGTGACTCCACCGCCGCAGGGCTTGTCACGCGGGAACCTGGCGCGGTCGAGCAGTAGCACGGACTTGCCGCGCGCGGCGATCTCGCGCGCTGCGGTGGAGCCCGCAGGGCCCGCCCCGACCACAATGGCGTCGTAGTTCATGGCTTCGATGGTATGGCAGCGAGGCGTTAGCTGCGGCTCTGCTAAGAGATACGCTCCCGGAACCACTCGACCGTTTCGGCAAGACCCTCGTCCAGGCTCACCTGCGGCTGCCAGCCCCACACCTCACGCGCATGCGAGTTGTCGAGATAGATGCGCTGAATGTCACCGGGTCGCTCATCTGCGTAGACAGGCGGCCGCTCATAGCCTGTGAGCTGTGCGAGCGAGTCACAGATCTGCTGCGTCGAGGTACCAATGCCAGTCGCGATCAGGCAGGTCGACGCTGGCTGTGTCGACGCGAGCACGGCCGCCTCGACGACATCGCGAACGTACACGTAGTCGCGCTGCTGCGAGCCTGTGCCAAAGATCGTGACTGGTTCGCCGCGCAACATGCGCTGCGCGAAGATCGCAACGACACCGGCCTCGCCGTGTGGATCCTGCGCGGGACCATAGATGTTGCCCGGCCGCAGTACAGACAGTTCCAGGTCCGTGCCCGCACACACCAGCGCGAGGTAGCGCTCGGCTGCGAGCTTCGACGCGCCGTAGACCGATTCGGGAATCGCGCCCTTCGCCATCGCCTCGGTTACGGGCACGACCTCTGGCTCGCCGAGAAGCGCTCCACCGGTCGACACAAACACCATGCGCGGCACGCCTGCGTCGATCGCCGCCTGCGCAAGATGCACTGTACCGAGCACGTTTGTCTCGATGTCAACGACTGGCTCGCGCATCGAGATCGAGACGGACGCCTGCGCTGCAGCATGAAAGAGCGCGTCCGGCTTGACCTCGCTGACCGCGCGACGAACCGCGTCCCGATCACGCACGTCGACACGGAGATCTCGCATGCCAGCCGGCAGTGGGTTCCGTGGCTCGTGGAAGTCCAAGCCGACCACGTCATAGCCGTCCTGAACAAGTCGATTCGACAAATGCCAGCCCAAGAAGCCAGACGAGCCGGTAACGAGAGCACGCCCACGCGGAGACGTCACTATTCACTCCGTAAACTGAGCCCAGCAGGGCCCCAACGCTCGATATGCTGACGGTCGCGATCATAGCTAGCGCCCGCTATTAGGTGCTCCCCATGCCTGCCGCCCATGTCACGGTGCTGATGCGAGCTCGGAACTCCGAAGCCACCCTGTCTGCGGCGATCGAAAGCGTGCTCGCTCAGACATATACCGACTTTGAACTACTGATTATTGACGATGCGAGCACCGACTCCACGAGCGCCATCGCCACGAGTTACATGGCCCGCGATCCCCGAGTGCAGCTCATCGAAAGCGCGACACACCTGGGCGTCGCAGAAGCGGCAAACATGGGCTTACGCCAAGCCAAAGGCTCCCTGATTGCGGTCATGGACTCTGATGACTGGTGCGTGCCAGAACGCCTGCAGCTCCAGGTGTCCTTCCTCTCTGAGCACCCAGAGGTAGTCATCTGTGGAGGCAGCATCGAAGTGTGCGATCAGTCTCTTCGGCCGATTCTTCCGTGTCACTACCATCTCGACGATCGCGCCATCCGAGCGCACTTGTTTCGCTATAGCCCCTTCGCGCATTCCGCCGTCATGTATCGCAAAGGTGCGGCTCTGAGCTGTGATGGATATCGGCGCGAGCTCACGCAAGGCGCCGAGGACTATGACTTCTACTTCCGTATCGGTCACCTCGGCAAGTTCGCGAACCTCGCCCAAACTCTCGTACACCTTCGCACCTCATCGGATTCATTTAGTCGCCGCAGTCGCGGGTTAGAACTCGCGACCTTCGCGGTGCGCGTGCGAGCCGTGTTTGAATACGGCTACCGACCATCGCCATTCGAAGCTCCGTACTCGCTGGCATTGCTCGCGAGCACGATGATGCCGGCGGCACTGCGTTTCTGGCTGTTTGCGCTGCTACGACACTTAGCGCAAACAGCCAGAAACACCAACTAAGTCCAAAACGCACAAGACTTCGACGCCGGCTAGGACTTTCAGCTCTGATCAGCAACCACTGGACAACCCTAAACGCGATGCGCTCTCGGGACGAGCTCGCCCGCAAGCCGCGGTCACCGATCCAGTCATCGGTGATCCAAAGACCCGCCTTTCGGCGGGTCTTGCCATTCCAACTATCGGACACCCCGCCACTACTCGACGAAGATGTCGACCGAGGGTCGCAGTTTCGCGCACTCGGCCAGCACCTGGTGGATCTCGTGCTTCTTGAACGCGTCCACGAGCGACGCGTCCGTGCCCGTCTGCTCGTCGAGCGAGACGTACGCCTCTTCGGTGAGGCGGTAGTCGAAGCGCGGCGCCCACTTGCGGCTACCGAGGCGGGCCGTGGTCGAGCAGTTGTCGACCATGTACGAGACGCCACGCGCGTGCATGTAGGGGTTGAGCGAGTCGACCGCCTCAATGACGGATTCGTTCGCGACTTCCGAGTACGGGTGACCGTGCGCCATCAGCGTGTCGATCTGCGCCATCATCGTCGCGATGTAGACGCCCGCGGTGAACGGGTCGAGCGGAATGTCCTCTTCGACGCGCTGCGCACGCACCTTCTTGCCGGTCTGCCAGGTCTCCGTGCCGTCGATTTCGCCCATCGAGTTCGTCTTCAACCGGTCGCCGGCGAGGATCACGCTGCGGATCTCGTTGCCACTCGACACTTCGTCGTAGATCTCCGCGAGGATGGCCTTCGAGGCCGGGTACGAAGCCGCGTAGGCAGCCTCGAACGTCGCGCGGCCGTCGGCGCCGATCGCCTCGTACACACCGAGCATGCCCTGCTTCGAGATGATGCGAGAGATGGGGCCAGTGATCGCCTCGGCCGAGTGACGGAACGCGTCCTCGTGCGACATGCCCTGCACGATGAAGCGGCGGTACAGGCTCTCGATGATGCCGTGCACCGCGCCGAGCAGGATGCCGCGCTCGCCGTAGATGTCGGACTTGAACTCGGACTCCAGCGTCGTCTGGAAGGTGTACGGCGAGCCGATCGCCACCGACCACCCAAGAGCGAGGTCAGTCGCGCGGCCGTCGATGTCTTGCTCGACTGCGAAGCTGCTGTTGATGCCGGCTCCGTTCACCGTCGCGCCCTGCACGTAGAGGCGGCGCACCGACGGGCCCATGCCCTTCGGGCACACGCCGATCACGTTGATGTTCGCGGGGAACGAGGCGCCGATGTTCTTGAGGTGGCCGACGAGGAAGCCGTGCGACAGACCGAGCGTCGCACCGGGCTTCAATGCCTCGAAGACCTGCTGGTACGTCTCCGCTTGCGCAGCGTCCGAGATGAGCAGGATCACGAGGTCCGACTCGCGGATCACCGCGAACTGCTCGCCCAGCGTGCCATCCGCTTCGGTGAAGCCAGCGGCGCTCGCCTCGGCCATCGAGGACGACCCGGCGCGCAGGCCGATCTTCACGGTGATGTCCGTCTGCGCGAGTGAGTCGCGCAGGTTCTGCGCCTGCGCGGGGCCCTGCGAGCCCCAGCCGATCACGCCGATCTGCTTGATGCCCTCGAAGGCCTGCGGCAGCAGCGGGAAGAGGTGCCGTCCGCCCTTCACGATCTGCTCGGTGTGACCCTCGAGCTGGATCGTGTCGACGGGGAAGACCTTGGACGTGAAGCTCAGTGGCATGCTGCCCTCATACGGATGATCGGCTGGGTGAAAGGGACTGGATTATATCGAGTCGACGGCTGCGGTCGACACTGAGGGGAGCCGTACGGGGTCGCCGCACGGCTGTTGTGGCCGCGCCGCGCGCGGGACTACTTCTCTACGGGTACCTGCGGGAACTCGCCGGCCTCAGCGCCGCCGAAGCCGGCCGCGCCGGGGGCGAACCGCCACCACATGCGCATCGAGTCGCGGAGCGCCTCGACCCGCTGGATCGAGTTCTCATTAGGGCCGATACAGGAGCCGAGATGGAGGTCGAGCACCAGCGCGCCGACGGTGTCGATGCCGGAGCGGACAGCCATCAACTGTGTGACGACGTCCTCGCAGGGTCGCTCCGACTCCAACATCTTGGAGATGCCGCGGATCTGACCCTCAATCCGGCTCAGTCGCGCCCGCAGTTGTTCGGGGGATGCTGACTCGCCCATGACTGCCTCCCAGGGTTGACATACCCCTATGGGGTATGTCAAGATACTAGGCAAGCGGCGTAGCCCTGTCAACGCCGACCCACGCAGGATAGTCTATTCGAACCGGCAGCAGGGCCAGAGCAAGCGAAACGCTTGATCAGGCTGAAAGGAACCACCATGGCGCACCCAGCAGACACCTCGGACGCGACGTTCGACGCCGACGTCCTCCAGAACGACACCCCGGTGCTCGTCGACTTCTGGGCACCGTGGTGCGGTCCGTGCCGCATGGTCGCCCCGATCGTCGAGGAGCTCTCGACGGAGTACGACGGCCGCGTGAAGTTCGTCAAGCTCAACACGGACGAGAACCCAGGCATCGCGAGCAAGTACGGCATCCGCTCGATTCCGACGCTGCTCGTCTTTAAGGGTGGCGAGATCGCCGGCCAGATCGTTGGCTTCCGCCCGAAGAGCGACCTGCAGAAGCGCATCGAGGCTGTCCTCTAACTGAGGCCTTCCCTTCCCCGTCTGGGGCTGGCGCAGTACACACAGCATCAGAGAGCGGCGGCGGGGCGATGCCCCGCCGTTGTTTGTCTAGACGTACGTACGCAAGGACTGAGACATGGCTGACGAGATCGATATCGCCATCATCGGCGCGGGCCCGGCCGGCCTCGCCGCCGGCGTGTATGCCGCGCGCGGCGATCGCAAGACCGCCATCTTCGAGCGCAACATCCTGGGCGGGCAGATCGCCACGACCGGGGACGTCGAGAACTACCCGGGCTTCCCCGAGGGCGTGAACGGCCTCGACCTGGCGCTCGCGATGCAGGCGCAGGCGGAGCGCTTCGGCGCGGAGATCCGCTACGAGCACGTCACCGGGATCAAGCCCGGCGCGGAAGGCTCGCCGTTCATCCTCAACACCGAGGACGGACAGGAGCTGTCGGCGAAGGCCGTGATCGTCACTGCGGGTGCGGACTACAACAAGCTCGGCGTACCGGGTGAGCTCGAACTCGTCGGCAAGGGCGTCTCGTACTGCGCGACGTGCGATGCGGCGTTCTTCCGCAACGTACCGGTGATCATCGTCGGCGGTGGTGATGCCGCGGTCGACGAGGCGATCTTCACGACGCGCTACGCCTCGAAGGTCTACCTCGTGCACCGCCGCGAGGAGCTGCGCGCGACCAGGCTGCTGCAGGATCGCCTCTTCGCCAACGAGAAGATCGAGGTGATCTGGAACACCGTCGTCGAGACCATCAACGGCGATGACGCGGTGACCTCGGCGACGCTGAAGAACATCGTGACGGGTGAGACGCGCGACCTGCCAGTCGACGCAGTCTTCATCTTCGTCGGCCAGACGCCGAACACCAGCGTGCTGCGCGGCCTCGTGCCGCTCGACCCGGGTGGGCACGCGATCGTCGACCTGTGGATGCAGACGCCGGTTCCGGGGCTCTTCGTCGCGGGCGACATTCGCGCCGAGGCGGCTCGACAGCTGGTTTCTGCGGCGGGCGATGGTGCGACGGCGGCGATCCGTGCTGAGCATTACATCGCGGACCACTACGGCGCGCCGGGGGCCTAACCTCGGTCTACGAGTTCGCCTCGTTCGTTTCGGACAGGTCCGACGACGAAGGGGGCGTGCCCACACTCTCAGTCAGCACTTCACGCAGGCGGCGGTCCACAGCGACCGCCGCTGTGCGTATAGCGTTCGCGACCGCGTGGCCATCGCTGCGCCCGTGGCCGATGAACACGACGCCGTCGACACCGAGCAGCGGCGCGGCGCCGTACTGCCGATAGTCCATCTTTTGCACCATGCCACGTAGCGCGGGCCGCAGCAGCATGCCGCCGAGCTTCGCGCGCCACGTCGTGTTCGCGGCCGCTCGTATCTCGCGGAACGTGACGTCGACGACGCCCTCGGTCGTCTTCAGCACGACGTTGCCGGTGAACCCGTCCGCCACGACCACGTCCGCGGCGTGCTCGAAGATCTGGCGACCCTCGACGTTGCCAACGAAGTTCAGGCCGCTCGCGGCGATCAGCTCATTCGCAGCGATCGTGTCAGGGGTGCCCTTCGTGGGCTCCTCGCCAATGTTGAGCAGGCCAACGCGCGGGTCGCGCACGCCCATCACCTCGCGCATGTAGGCGACGCCGAGCCGTGCGAACTGCTCGAGGTGTACCGGGCGGACCTCGGCGTTCGCGCCGACATCGAGCACCAGCACCGGGCCACTGGGAATCGGGAAGACGGCACCCAGCGCGGGACGCTCGATGCCCTTGATGCGACCGAGCAGCACCAGCGACAGGGCATAGACCGCACCGGTATTGCCGAGCGAGACGAACGCCTGCGCCTCGCCACGCCGGACAAGCTGCAACCCGATGTAGATCGAGGAGTCACGACGCGTGCGCGCCTCGAGTGCGGCGTGGTCACCCATCTCGATCGCGTCGGACGCATGCACGATGCGTAGTGTCGAGGGTGGCTTCGCGGGGTCGAGGATGATCAGCTCGCGCTCGAGGATCGCCTGGTCGCCGACGAGCGCGACCTCGATGCCCTCGCGTGCGGCCTCAAGCGCGCCGGCGACGATCGCCGCCGGCGCGTCATCGCCACCCATGCCGTCGATCGCGATCACGCCGCTCACTTGGCGTGACCGAAGACCGCGATCAGCCGGTCGTCACCGTCGCTCACCGGCGACTGGTCGTAGTCACCAAAGGCGGCAACCAGTTCGAGACCGGCGAGGCGTGCGGCGAGCTCGAGCTCGCCCGCGGAGATCACGCGCAGGATGAAGTTGTGGCTGTAGCGACGCAGCGGGCCATCAGGCGGCTGCGTGTCGTAGTGGAACCACACATCGCGCAGGCCCTCGGACGGATGCGCCTCGACGGCGACGAGCTTGGAGATGTGCCCGCCGTTCCACTCGCGTGTCCAGTGCATCACCAGCGGCTGCGGGCCCGGCTCGATGTCCTCCGGGTGCGGGGCCTCGATGTCGATCACCGCCCAGCCGTTGCGCTGGAGGTGCGCCGCGACAGTCTCCATGCCCTGCACGACCTCGTCGGCGGTGGCGAGGTGCTGCAGGCTGCCGAACGGCACCAGCACCGTGCCGAACGTGCGCCCCAGGCGCACGTCGCGCATGTCGCCCTCGACCCAGTTGATGCGCACGCCGGCCGCGCGCTCACGTGCGACCTCGAGCATCGCGGGGCTGTAGTCGACGCCCGTCACCTTGATGCCGTCGCGCGCAAGCGGAATCGAGACACGCCCCGTCCCACACCCGAGTTCGAGCACGGTGCCACCGCGGCGTGAGGCCGCGATCTGGCGATACATCTCGATGTCGTCCTCGACGCCCTCGAGGTCGAGGTCGTAGAACGGCGAAGTCGCAGCCCAGCCGTCAGCTTCGTCAGTCATGCGGGGGATGCTAACAGGGGCACCACCGGGGTCAACGCAGACCTATGTAGAGGTCCAGATGTGCGGTTCCACGGGCAGGCGTTCGAGCTCGAATGGCGTCGAGCATTGCGTGAGCAGCCACTCGGCGAGCGAGTCGTCCTCGATCAGCTGCACGAGGAAGGCGCATTGCTCCCGCGCCTCGGACGCCTGCTCGGCAGTGATGAGGTGTCGCGTGACCGCCTCGACCAGCTCGTCCTCGTCGGCGATCACGAAGCGGCGGCCATCACCCGACACGAACAGGTCGAGGTACCAGTCGGTCTGATAGACGGCCTCGCCGTCGCGCCTCGGGTGGCTCGCGAAGTCGATACGGTATGTGAGCAGCTCGCCTGCAGCGTCGTACGCCTGGATCAGGCGCAGCGATCGATCAGCCCACCACCAGGTGCGAGCAGCGAACACCTCGAGATATTCGAGCTGCGCACCCTCGCGCTCCCACAGCGAGGTCATCTCGTGACCACCCCACAGGTGGTCGACGACCAGCAGCTTCGAGGTGTCGTGCGCGATCCACGCCGGCCCGACCGACGTCGAGACGTGTACCTCGCCGGTCAGCAGCCGGCGGCGGTAGTGATGCTCGATGTCACGCGTCTCCACTCAGGAGCCGGCCGGGCTCGATGCGACCACGCGCTGGTGGATCTGCTCGGTGAGTCCTCGGACTTCGCGGGAGAGGCGCGCCACCTCGTTGGTGAGCTCGGTGTTTTGGCGAAGCAGTTCCAGCGTGTTTTGCGCGAGCTCCTCGCGGTGACGCGCGTCCGCATCGGTCCATGCCTTGTCACGCTCGGCCTGCCGTGTCTGCGCAAGCAGGATCAGTGGTGCGGCGTACGCAGCCTGCGTACTGAAGGCGAGGTTCAGCAGGATGAACGGATACGGGTCGAAGTGCGTCACCACGACGACCGCGTTCACCATGATCCAGACAATCACTCCGATGGTCTGCCCGATCAGGTACTGCGGCGTCCCGAAGAAGTGCGCGATGCGCTCGGCGACGGCACCGAATGAGCCGCCACCGAACGGGCTCCCGAGGTGCGCGGCCTCGCTATGGAAACGCAGATGCAACGCTGCCTGCTCTGGCGATTCTGTCGGTTCCTGCGCCATCCTTGTGCCTCCTCGTGTCCGTGGGTCGAGCGTACGCCCGTGACGGTTGACCGGCGCATGCACGAGGGCCAGCATCGCCCGCATGACGACGAGCAGTGACGAGGCACGCTGGCGATCGCTGATCCGCGACGTGCCGGACTTCCCGCAGCCCGGCATCCTCTTCCGCGATATCACGCCGCTGCTGCACGACCCGGCCGCACTGCGCTCGGTGAACGACGCGCTGGCGGAGCGATCGCGCGCGCTCCACGCCGACGTCGTGGCGGGGATCGAGGCGCGCGGCTTCATCTTTGGCGTGCCCGTCGCGGAACGCCTCGGGCTGCCGTTCGTGCCGATGCGGAAGCCCGGAAAGTTGCCGTCCGAGGCGGAGTCGGTCTCGTACAGCCTCGAGTACGGCGAGGCGATGCTGGAGGCGCATCGTGACCCCTCGATCGCCGGGCAGCGCGTACTCGTGGTGGACGACCTGCTCGCGACGGGTGGGACAGCGGCGGCCGCCGCGCAGCTGATCGAGGCGCTGGGCGGAACGGTGGCCGGCTTCGCCTTCTGCATCGAGCTTGGTGCGCTGGATGGGCGCGCTCGCCTCGGCGGTCACGAGGTCATCTCGCTGCTGTCGTTCTAGGTCGCGCTGCAGCCATCTCAGATGTCACGTGCCTTATCAATTTGTTTCACGTGAAACACTTGTTCTATTCTGATGATCCTTTTAGTCATGGAAGAGCCAGGCGACCGGCCAACCCTGCATCACCAGCCTCGCCCGCGCCGTTGGGCGCCGGTACCATAACGGGCAGCATCTTCCCGGAGTCCACGATGCCCTCTCCCGCGCGCGCCGAGATCGCCGTGATCGGCGGCTCCGGCTTCTACTCCCTAGCAGGCCTGACCGAGGTGGAGCGTGTCTCCGTCGAGACGCCGTTCGGCGCGCCGTCGTCAGAGCTCGTGCTCGGGACGCTGGGGGCGCGGCGCGTGGCATTCCTCGCACGGCACGGCGAGGGGCACCGGCTGCTGCCAGCAGAGGTGCCGTCGCGGGCCAACATCTGGGCGCTCAAGTCCCTCGGCGTATCGCGCGTGCTCTCGGTCTCCGCGGTCGGCTCGCTGCGCTTGAACATCGAGCCGCTGCACGCCGTGATCCCTGACCAGCTGATCGACCGCACTCGAGGTCGTACCTCGACGTTCTTCGGTGAGGGGCTCGTGGGTCACGTGGGCTTCGCTGACCCGTTCTGCGACGAGGTCAGCACCGTGCTCGGCGATGCAGCCGAGGCGGCTAGCGTGAGGACCCATCGAGGTGGCTCGCTTGTGGTGATCGATGGGCCGGCGTTCTCCACGCGCGCCGAGTCGCAGCTGTATCGCACGTGGGACGCCTCGATCATTGGGATGACAGCGTTGCCGGAGGCGAAGCTCGCGCGCGAAGCGGAGCTTTGCTACGCCTCGATCTGCTTCGTGACGGACTACGACGTGTGGCACGAGGACGAAGCCGACGTCAGCGCGGCGATCGTGATGCGGCGACTGCAAGACAACGCTGCGGCCGGCCTCGAGGTCGTGCGTCGCTCGATCGAGGCGCTGCCTGCCTCGCGATCATGTGCGTGCGGAGAGGCGCTCGCGTCCGCGCTGATGACGGACCGCGCGATCGTGCCCGAGGAGACGCGCCGCAAGCTGGCGCCGATCCTTGAGCCGCACTGGGGGCCGCTGGCATGACGGACGCGCTGCACCGCGCAGCCTCAAGCGAGGCATCGCGCTTCCTCGTACGCGAGACGCGTGATGCGCGCTACCTCGACCGCGCGCTGGCCGACGAGCACGTGTACGCCGCGTACGCCGTTGCGCAACTCGAGCCCGAGTTGTTCGAGGACGCGCGCTTCTGGGTCGCCGAAGGGCCGACTGGTCGTGCGGTGCTGATGCAGTCCGAGGCGGGCCTCGGTCGCGCCGTGGTCACGGTCGGCGATGCGGATGCCCTCGATGCGCTGCTGGCGCTGCACCCCGGGCCGCTCTCGAACTACCTCGCGACGGGCGGGCCAGAGCACATGGCTGTGCTGGCGCGACACTACGAGGTGAGCGGTGCGATCGAGATGCGCCGCATGGTCGTCGAAGCCTCGCGCTTCCGGCACATCGACGGACTGGTGCGGCGGCTGCGCGGTGACGACGTGGCAGCGCTCAACGCGCTGTACTCGACGGAGGGCGGCCAGACCGGCTACTCCTCAACGCATATTGAACGTGGCATCTACTACGGTGCATACGACGGGCCGCGGCTCGTAGCGGTGGCGGGGACGCACGTGGTGGCACCGAACATGGGCATCGCCGTGGTCGGCAACGTGTTCACACACCCCGCGTATCGCGGCAGCGGTCTGGCGACACGAGTGACCTCGGCGGTGACGAACCGGCTGCTCCATGACCACGGCTGCCGACAGGTGGTGCTGACCGTGAACCCAACCAACACGCCGGCACTGCGGGCGTATGAACGGTTGGGGTACGTGCTCGACGCGGCGGTGGTGGAGGCGCGACTGCGACGGCTCGACACGTTCGGGCTGGGCTCGGCGCTGCGGCGCTGGGCGGCGCGTCGGGCGGGCCGGGGCGGGGCACAGGGGGACGAGATCGCCTCGGGGCAGCCCTAGGCGGGCCAGAGCAGGCTCGAACCTCGCATTTCTGGGCGAAGCCTCGCGGCTGGGCCCGTCTCAGGAGAGACTACACAGCACAGCACGAGCGCTCGGAGAACGGCTCCGGGGCTCGCGGAAGGGGACACGTTTGACGACCACGCAAGACAAGAACAAGGGCCACGTCGCGGACCCGAACCAGGCGGCTGCCGGCGTTCGACGCATCGAGTGGGCAGCGCGCGAGATGCCGGTCGTGCGCATCATTCGCGACCGCTTTGCGGCGACCAAGCCGCTTGCGGGCATCCGCATCGCGGCGTGCCTGCACGTCACCTCGGAGACCGCGAACCTGATGCTGGCGCTCAAGGACGGCGGCGCCGACGTGCGGCTGGCCGCCTCGAACCCGCTGTCGACGCAGGACGAGGTCGCGGCGGCACTGGCGTACGAGTACGGCATCCCGACGTTCGCGATTCGCGGCGAGAGCAACGAGACCTACTTCGAGCACCTCAACTCGGCCGCGGAATTCCACCCGCAGATCACGATGGACGACGGCGCCGACATGGTTGCGCTGCTGCACACGCAGCGGACGGACCTACTGTCCGACGTACTCGCGGGCACCGAGGAGACCACGACCGGCGTGGTACGACTGCGCGCGCTGGCCGACCAGGGCAAGCTCGCCTACCCGATCATCGCGGTGAACGAGGCGGACACGAAGCACTTCTTCGACAACCGCTACGGCACCGGCCAGTCGACGCTCGACGGCATCACCCGCGCGACGAACATCCTGCTCGCGGGCAAGACGATGGTCGTGTGTGGCTACGGCTGGTGTGGCAAGGGCGTCGCGATGCGCGCTCGAGGCATGGGTGCGCAGGTAGTCGTCACCGAAGTGCAGCCGGTGCGCGCGCTCGAGGCCGTGATGGATGGCTTCCGCGTGATGCCGATCGCCGAGGCTGCCGCAACGGGCGACATCTTCGTCACGGTCACCGGCGACATCAACGTGATCGACACGCCGTCGTTCGACGTGATGAAGTCGGGCGCGGTGCTCGCGAACTCCGGGCACTTCGACGCCGAGATCAACCTCGTCGCGCTCGGTGGTATGACCGAAGGCCGTCGCATCCTGCGCGACAACGTGGAGGAGTTCACGCTGCGCGATGGTCGCAAGATCGTCGTGCTGGCAGAGGGTCGCCTCGTGAACCTCGGCGCGGCTGAGGGGCACCCGGCGTCGGTGATGGACATGTCCTTCGCGAACCAGGCGCTGTGCACGGAGCACCTCGTGATCGGGCCAAAGCTCGAGAACGCTGTGTACGTCGTGCCGCGCGAGATCGACGACGACGTGGCGCGCCTCAAGCTGGCCGCGATGTCCGTCAACATCGACACGCTGACCGACGAGCAGAACCACTACCTGCACTCGTGGGAGCTCGGCACGCACTAAGACCGCTCTTCGTACGCCTCGTTTCCAAGTTGGGAACGAGGCGAGTTGGGGGATTGCCATGACGACAACATTCATGAGCTCACCGTCACTGATGCTGACGAGCGAGTCGGTGACCGAGGGGCATCCGGACAAGCTCTGCGACCAGATCTCGGACGCCGTGCTCGACGCGATGCTGGCGCAGGACCCGCTGTCGCGCGTGGCGTGCGAGGCAACCGCGACGACTGGCTTCGTCTCGATCCTCGGTGAGATCACGACGAACGCATACGTCGACCTCCAAGAGATTGTGCGCCAGACCGTGCGCAACATCGGCTACGACTCATCCGCGACCGGCTTCGACTGGGAGACGTGCGGCGTGATCTCCTCGATCAAGGAGCAGTCGGGCGACATCGCACAAGGCGTGAACAAGTCGTTCGAGGCGCGCGAGGCGTCGGGTGAAGTTGAGGCGTACGACCTCGTCGGCGCCGGTGACCAGGGCATGATGATCGGCTTCGCCTGCACCGAGACCGACGAGTACATGCCGCTGACGGTGACGCTTGCGCACCAGCTCGTGCGCAAGCTTGCTGAGCTGCGCAAGTCAGGCAAGCTGCCGTACCTCCGCCCGGACGGCAAGTCACAGGTCACGGTCGAGTACGCATACGGCGTGCCGAAGCGCATCGAGGCCGTCGTGATCTCGACGCAGCACAACCCCGAGGTCAGCGAGGAGACGATCCGTCGCGACGTCGAGGAAATGGTGATCAAGGCGGTCTGCCCGCCGGAGCTGATGCAGGACACGAAGATCTTCGTGAACCCGACCGGCCGCTTCGTGCAGGGCGGGCCGGCTGGTGACGCCGGCCTCACGGGCCGCAAGATCATCGTCGACACCTACGGCGGGATCGCGCGACACGGCGGTGGTGCATTCAGCGGCAAGGACCCGTCGAAGGTCGATCGCTCCGGCGCATACGCTGCTCGTTACGTGGCGAAGAACGTCGTGGCGGCCGGGCTCGCGGAGCGCCTCGAGGTGCAGGTGTCGTACGCGATCGGCGTGGCGCACCCGACCTCGATTGGCATCGAGACCTTCGGCACGGCGAAGATCGCCGACGACGAGATTGAGCGGCTGATCCGCAAGCACTTCGACCTGCGCCCCGCGGCGATCATCGACGTGCTGAACCTGCGCCGGCCGATCTACCAGCAGACCGCGGCGTACGGCCACTTCGGCCGCAACGACCTCGACCTGCCGTGGGAGCACTTGGACAAGGTCGACGCGCTGCGCGCCGACGCCGGGCTACCGGGCGTGCGCATCGTCTCGTAAGACGAGCCTTCGGCTCTTCTCCACGAAGAGTCGTTTGTCGCGTTTCAGAGAGCAGCCGCCGACAGCACTCGGTCTCAGTTTTCTGGTTATTCGGAGGCGGCGCGTCCTGGTGGGCGCGCCGTTTTCGTACGTGTTTCGCTCATCTCGCCTCGCACGATTCGTTCCCACGAACTGTTCACGTTTGTGATTGATTCTTCCTTGTCGCACTTGGCGCAGGGCACGTACGATCGCCGCGATGCGAGCGATTGTGCTGGTGGGGGGAGAGGGAACGCGGCTACGCCCGCTGACTCTGCGCACCCTCAAACAGCTGGTCCCGATCCTGAACCGCCCGCTGCTCGAACATCTGCTGCTGCACCTCAAGTCGCACGGCGTGTCCGACGTGCGGCTCGCGATGACGCGCCACAGCGAGCGCGTCGAGATGCACTTCGGTGACGGCGCAGCGCTCGGCATGCACCTCGACTATGTGTACGAGGACACCCCGCTCGGGTCGGGCGGCGCGATCGCGCAGGCGGCGACCGGGTGGGATGAGCCGTTCCTCGTGTGCAATGGCGACCTGCTCACCGACCTCGATATCACAGCGATGATCGCGGCGCATCAGGAACGCGGGGCCGAGCTCTCGATCGCGCTGTACGAAGTCGAGGACCCCTCGCCGTTCGGCGTGGTGGTGCTCGATAACGACGAGCGCATCACGCGCTTCGTGGAGAAGCCACCGCGCGAGACCGCGCCGTCACGAATGATCAACGCAGGCACATGGCTGTTCGAGCCGAAGCTGCTCGCGGAGATGGATCCGACTCGATTCAACCGCGTCGAGGACGATCTGTTTCCGATGCTGGCGAACAGCGGACGCCAGATGGTTGGCTTCACGCATCGTGGGTTCTGGCTCGATGTCGGCAACCCGGATGTCTACCTGCGCGCGAACCTCGAGATTGTCGGTGGGGCACTGCCGGCGCTGTTGCCGAGCGACTGGCCGAGCAACGGACTCGCAACGAGCACCGCACAACTCGATGGCAACGCGCACGTCGCGGCGCCGGCACTGCTCGGTGCGGGCACAACGGTGGCGAGTGGCGTCGTGCTGCGCGGGCCAGTGGTGACGGGGCGCAACGTCTCGATCGCCGCGGGTGCGCGCGTGAGTGGTTCGGTGCTGTGGGACAACGTGACAATTGGCGCCGGGGCCGCGGTCAGCGATTCGGTGCTCGCGGATGGCTCGCGCGTTGGTGCGGGCGCAGTGGTGCGCGGCGTGGTGCTCGGCCAGGGCGCTGAGGTGGCAGATGGCGATGCGCCGCCCGTCGGTACGCGCGTGGCGCCCGACACTCGTTGGTCGGCGGCGGAGGCCTGATGGTCGAGATTCACTTCGGCACTGACGGCTGGCGCGGCCAGATCGCCGAGGACTTCACCTTCGAGAACGTGCGTGCGGTGTCGCAGGCCACGGCGAACTATCTGCTGCAGGCCGGCACTGCCTCGAAGGGCGTCGTGATCGCGTACGACACGCGCTTTCTGTCACAGACATTCTCGAACGCCGTGGCGGAAGTGCTCGCGGGCAACGGGATCCACTCGGCAGTCGCGAGCAGTCCAGGGCCAACGCCCGCGCTGTCGCACTCGATCGTGCATCGCGGGGTGGGCGCCGGGATCATGATCACGGCGAGCCACAATCCGGGCCGCTACAACGGCTTCAAGGTGAAGGAAGGCTACGGTGGCTCCTCGCCGCCGGCCGTGACGAGCGAGATCGAAGCCGCGGTGCCGGGCATCCTCGCAAGCGGCGACATCAAGCGGATGGCGCTGGGCGAGGCGCAGGCCAAGGGGCTCGTCGAGGAGTTCGACCAGCGCGGGCCGTACCTCGCGGCACTGCGCCAACTCGTGGACATCGAGGCGATCAAGGCGGCGGGACTGCGCGTGCTCGTCGACTCGATGTATGGCGCAGGGCTCGGCATGACCGCCGAGCTGCTGGCCGGCGGCAAGACCGTGGTCGAGGAGCTGCACGGGTATCGCAACCCGGCGTTCCCCGGCATGCGCGCGCCCGAGCCGATCGCGCCGAACCTCACGGAGCAGCTCGGTGTGCTCGCGAATGGCGGGTTCGACGTAGGGCTCTCGACGGACGGTGACGCGGACCGCGTCGGCATCGCGGACGAGCGAGGCCGCTTCATCACGCAGCTGCAGACGATGGCACTCCTCGTGCACTACCTCGTTGGCGTGCGCGGCGACCGAGGGCCGATGGTGCGCTCGGTGACGATGACGCGGATGATCGACCGTCTCGGCGAGCGCTACGACTGCCCGGTGTACGAGACGCCTGTGGGCTTCGTGCACCTCGGGCCAAAGATGATGGAGACCAACGCGCTGATCGCTGGCGAGGAGTCGGGCGGCTACGCGTTCCGCGGGCACATCCCGGAGCGCGATGGCGTGCTGAGTGGGCTGATCATCCTCGAAGCGATAGTGAAGACGGGGAAGAGCCCGTCTGAGTTGCTGCAGGCGCTGTACGACGAGGTAGGCACCCACGAGTACGATCGCGTGGACATTACGCTGCGCGGTGACGAGCGCGATGCGATCCGCGAGCGCGTAGCGAACGCCAACCCCGACTCGATCGCGGGAATGCGCGTTGAGTCGAAGGACAATGTGGACGGCTTTCGATTCAACCTCGAAGGCGGATGGTGGCTGCTGCTGCGCTTCAGCGGCACGGAGCCACTGCTGCGCATCTACGCCGAGATGCCAACGATGGAGCACGTGCGCCAGGCGCTCCAGCAGGGCCAGGAGATCGCTGGAGCGACGCTGTAGCGCCAGAACCGAGGAGCATGTTGCAGGAACAGTTGACAGTGAATCTCGATGACCGCGCGACATACGCGGGTGGGGATCCACAGGGCATGGCAACGTACATCGCTGAGCTGCCAGCACAGTGCCGCGCGGCGTGGACGGCCGGAATGGCGTGGACGCCGCCGGCATCGTTCCACAGGCCATCGCGCGTGGTGGTGCTCGGCATGGGCGGCTCGGCGATTGGCGCCGAGATCGTCTCGACGATCGCCGCGAGTGTGACCTCGATCCCGGTGCACATCGTGCGCGGCTATACAGCACCGATAGTCGATGCCAACACACTGGTGATCGCGTCGTCGTGGTCCGGCGACACGGAAGAGACACTCGAGGCATTCCAGCGCACGCTCGGCGGCGACGGCATGCGGCTCGCAATCACGTCGGGCGGCCGCCTCGCACGGTTCGGGGAGTCGCTCGGCTACTCGGTCATGACCTATGACTTCGACGGTCAGCCGCGCGCGGCGATCGGGTGGGGCGTGTTCGCGCTGCTCGGTGTGCTGCGCCGCCTCGATGTGGTCGCGATCAGCGACGCACTGGTGGACGAGGTCGTCGCGGCGCTCGAGGTGTGCGCGACGGACTGGGGGCTCGACCAGCCGGGTGACTCGAACGTCGCGAAGCAGATCGCACGCCGCGTCGAGGGTCGCATCCCGGTGATCCTCGGGCCTGACTTCCTGGAGATCGCCGCACGGCGCTGGGCCGGGCAGATGTCGGAGAACTCCAAGCAATGGGCGCTGTTCGGCGCACTGCCGGAGGTCGACCACAACCTGATCGTGGGCTTTGCCGGACCGGACGTAGCGCGCGAGTCGGTACACGTGCTGATGCTCGACAGCGTTGCGGTGCACGAGCGCACACGACTGCGCATTCGCCTCACGGGCGAGGCGCTCGACGCGGCGGGCATCGAGCACGACGAACTGCTAATGGGTGGCGAGAACCAGCTCGATGCGATCATGCGGGCGTGCTACCTCAGTGACTGGGTGTCGCTCTATCTCGCGATGCTCAACGGCGCCGACCCCACACCGGTGGAGCCGATCTCGAAGCTGAAAGACGAGCTCTCAAAGCACTCGCGCTAGCATCGATTGCGTCATGACACAAAGAAGCCCGGCCTTCACGGCCGGGCTTCTTGTTCTGCAGCGAGTGCGCCTCGTTAGCGCTTGGTGAACTGCGGCGCCTTGCGGGCGCGCTTGAGGCCGAACTTCTTGCGTTCCTTCACGCGCGGGTCGCGCGTGAGGAGGCCGTTGGCGCGGAGCGGGCGTCGATAGATCTCGTCAGCCGCGACCAGGGCGCGGGCGATGCCGAGGCGAATCGCGCCAGCCCAACCGGAGTTGCCGCCGCCATCGACCTTGACCTGCACATTGAAGCGGCGGCCGGTCTCAGTGACCTCCAGCGGGCGCAGCATGTCCTGGCGCGAGACCGCGCGGTGGATTACGTCGTCGGCGGGTGCGCCATTCACGATGACCGTGCCCGTACCGGGGTACAGACGCACGCGCGCCACGGCGGCCTTGCGACGACCGAGGCCGTAGTAATAGTGCTCAGCTGTCATCGATTACTCGCTCTGCTCGGCGGCCGACTCGGCCTCAGGTGATGCTGTTGGTGCGGCAGCGACCGCGGCAGGAGCCGAGGCACGCTTGGCGGCGCCCATGCCCGCGCGCAACTGTGCCGCGTGCGGGTGGGTGGGGCCGGAGTAGACCTTGAGGTGGCGGAAGAGCTCGCGGCCCAGCACGTTGCCGGGAAGCATGCCCTTGACCGCCTTCTCGATCACGCGGCGCGGGTCCTTCGTGAGCTGCTCCTCAAGGGTGCGCTCACGGAGGCCGCCCGGGTAACCCGAGTGGCGGTAGTAAACCTTCGTGGTGGCCTTGTTACCGGTGTAACCGATTTCCTTGGCGTTCACGATGATCACGAAGTCGCCCATGGGCAGGTGCGGCTCGTAGGTCGGCTTGTGCTTGCCCAGGAGCAGCTTCGCAGCCTCGGATGCCACACGACCGAGGGGCTTGCCCTGCGCGTCGATGACATGCCAGGCGCGGTCAAAGCTCCCCGCATGCAGTCGATAGGTCTTCGTTGTCATACCAGTCCACCATCCCGCGTGCGTACCGCACGGCTACCAGCGTCAATCCCTGCGGCGGCGCGGCTGGTCCGACGCTCGCCGGCGGGCTGTCGAGCAGGCCCGCGAAGGCCTGCGGGGTCAGCCGCCCCATGCCGACGTCCCGCAACGCGCCCACGGTGCGACGCACCTGGTGCGGCAAGAACGATTCGGCCTCCATCGAGACTTGCACCCGATGCGTCGCCAAGCGCCGCACCGTACATGCCTGCAATGTGCGCATCGGTGAGCGTCCGGGCTCCAGTGGCCCCGAAAACGCTGACCAGTCGCACTGCTCGGTCGGCAGCAACGACGCCGCGAGCGACATCGCCGCTACGTCGAGCGCTGCTTCCGACTGCCACGCCTGCCGCTGCGTCAGCGGCGAGCGTGTTCGTCCATCCTCGATCGCGTACGTGTAGCGACGCGACTGCGCGCTGCGCCGCGGATCGAAGTCCGTGGTCACCTCGCACGCCGCGCGCACTGCGACGTCCGCCGGCAGAAAGCGATTCAATGCTGCGACCCAGCGCGCCGGCTCGTGCCTCGTCGAGGTCTCGAGGGTCGCTACCTGGCCGCGCGCATGCACTCCAGAGTCGGTCCGACCCGCGAAGCGCAATCGCTGCTGCTCGCCCGTGAACTGCATCACTGCAGCCTCGAGCGTGTCCTGCACCGTCCGCTGCCCCAGCTGCGATTGCGACCCGACGAACTGCGTCCCGTCGTACTCGACGAGCAGCGCGATCCGCCGCGTCTCGGCAGCCGATGACATTAGACGAGCTCAAGCTGCGCCATCATTGCGCCGTCGCCGAGGCGCGGCCCAATCTTAGTGACACGGGTGTAGCCACCCGGTCGCGTCGCGTACGTGGTAGCCAGTTCGTCGAAGATGCGATCGACGACGTCGGGCTCGTACACGTAGGCGAGTGCCTGTCGGCGAGCGTGGACGGTGCCGCGCTTGCCGAGCGTGATCATCTTCTCGACCATCGGCCGCACTTCCTTGGCGCGAGCCTCGGTCGTGCGAATCGCACCATGCTTCAGCACCTGAGTGGTCAGGCTGCGGAACATGGCGATGCGCTGGTCGGTGGCCATGTCAAAGCGACGGCCGGATACCTGGTGACGCATGGCTACTCGTCCTCGTTGTCGTTGTCATCGGCGAGATTCGGCGCATCTTCGCCGGCCTCACGCAGCGCCTGGATGAGCGCCGCGCCCAGCGAGCCGACATCGTCGGCGGGCTCGTCGTTCGCCATCCCGCGCGGCGCGTCCGCCGTCATGGTCCCGCCGTTGCCGGCGCCAATCCCATTCGCCACCGCTGCGCGGCGCGAGTCGATACGCGGGGCCGGGAAGCCCTTGCTCACGAGCTTGTCGCGCAGCTCCTCGTACGACTTCTCGCCGAAGTTGCGCAGGGCGAGCAACTCCTCCTCGGAGCGCTCGAGAATCGCGCCGACCGTGGTGAGGCCGGAGCGCTTCAGGCAGTTGTAGGCGCGCACGGAGAGGTCGAGCTCCTCGATCGGCGTGTCGTAGCCGTCGAAGCCACCAACCTGCTCCTGCATCACCGAGGTGACGATGCTGTCCGGGCGGCCGAGGCGCTGGAAGCCCAGCAGCTGGTCGCGCAGCAGCTCCGAGGCGAGCGAGACGGCCATCGGGCCGGTCACGGTGCCATCGGTCCACAGCTCGAGCTCCAGGCGGTCGAAGTCGGTGTCCTGCCCGACGCGCGTGTGCGCGACGTGGTAGTTCACGCGACGGACCGGGCTGAAGAGCGCGTCGACCGGAATGACACCGATCGGCAGGCCTTCCGACACGGTCGCACCGAGGAAGCCACGACCGGTCTCGACGTTGATGTCGGCGACCAGCGAAGCGTCCTTGTGGTCGAGCGTGGCGATCTTGAGCTCGGGGTTCACGACCTCGTAGTCAGCGCTGGACTGGATGTCGCCAGCGGTGACCACGCCCTCGCCGGACGCCTCCAGGAAGAGGCGGGCGGGGCGGTCGGAGAAGGAGCGCAGACGCACTTCCTTGAGGTTCAGCAGGATCTCAGTGACATCCTCCTGAACGTGCTCGATGGTCGAGAACTCGTGCTCGACGCCCTCGATGCGCACGGAGGTAATCGCCGCGCCGGGCAGCGACGACAGCAGGACACGCCGCAGCGCGTTGCCGAGGGTCGTGCCGAAGCCGGTCTCCAGGGGCTCGGCGACGACGCGGGCGTAGTCCGCCTCGTCGACTTCGACCCGGATTTCGGGGATGTGCAGGTCAGGCAAATCGCACCTCGCAAGGCGTGACGCGGGTACCGGGCAAGTGCCCGGCGTTCCGCAGCGTCAGCGTGAGTAGTACTCGACGATCGCGTTCGGGTTGAAGTGAGCCTCGATGTCACCAGCGCCGGGCTCACCAGCCACGCGGCCGGTGAGGGCCTCGCGGTCGAGCTCGAGCCAGCCGGGGACGTCGCGAGACTTGATCTCCTCGGTCAGGATCTTGGCGTACTCGGAGCGCTTGCCACGATCGGTCAGGCCGATGGCGGCGCCGACCTTCACGTGTGCGCTGGGCACGTCAAGCTTCTGGCCGTTCACGGCCACCAGGCCGTGCGTGACCAACTGCCGAGCCTGCGCGCGCGTGCTCGCAAAGCCGAGGCGGTAGACCACGTTGTCGAGGCGCTCTTCGAGCGAGCGCATCAACAGCTCACCGGTGACGCCTGGGCGTCGCACGGCGCGGTCGTAGTAGTCGCGGAACTGACGCTCCATCAGCCCGTAGGCGAAGCGCACCTTCTGCTTTTCGATCAGCTGTTGGCCGCGGTCAGAAATCTTGCGCCGGCGCAGCGAGCGAGGACCAGGCGGCTGCGGCCGCTTGATCAGAGCACACTTCACCTTTCCGCACAGTGAAACACCGTAGCGGCGGCACTTTCGACACTTGGGGCCAGTGTATCGGGCCATCGGACCTCGCTCTTACTGCCGCGGCCGGCGACGCGGCCGGCACCCGTTATGCGGAATGGGTGTGACGTCGCGAATCGACAGCACACGCACTCCCGAGGACTGCAACGCACGCACCGCGGCTTCGCGGCCGGCGCCCGGACCCTTCACAAATACTTCGACCTCACGCAGACCGTGCTCGACGGCCCGCGCAGCGGCGCCTTCGGCAGCGATCTGCGCTGCGTACGGCGTGCTCTTGCGCGAGCCCTTGAAGCCCGCGGTGCCGCCGCTACCCCACGACAGGACGTTCCCGTTGGGGTCCGTCAGCGTGATGATCGTGTTGTTGAACGTCGACGTGACGTACGCACGCCCCCGTGGCACGGACTTTCGTTCGCGTCGCCGGGTCGTCGTGCGCCGGGTGGCTGATGATCGCCCCACTCGGTCCTCCCGTTCTTACTTGCGCGGCGCGCGGCGCTTGCCGGACACAGTCCGGCGGACGCCACGGCGCGTGCGCGCGTTGGTCTTGGTGCGCTGACCACGGACCGGCAGACCACGACGGTGCCGGTAACCGCGGAAGCAGTTGATCTCGATCAGGCGCTGGATGTTCTGGCGCACCTCGCGGCGGAGGTCACCCTCAACCACGTGCTCGCCCTCGACGACGGCGCGAATGCGCGCGACCTCGTCATCAGTCAGGTCGCGCACCTTGCGGGTGGGGTCGACCTGGGTCTGCTCCAGGATCTTCGCCGCCATAGGACGGCCGACGCCGTACACATAGGGCAGCGAGAACAGGATCTGCTTGTCGTTCGGAATGTCGACGCCGGCGATGCGTGCCATAGCTATTCCTAACCCTGCCGCTGCTTGTGGCGCGGAACTACGCAGATCACACGCAGCCGGCCATGGCGGCGGATGATCTGGCAGCGCTCACAACGCTTCTTAATCGAGGCAGATACCTTCATCGCAAACCCCAGCTACTCGAAAACCGCTTACCGGAAGCGGTACGTGACGCGTCCCCGCGTCAGGTCATACGGGCTCAACTCCACCAGCACGCGGTCACCGAGCAGGATGCGGATGTAGTGCATCTTCATCCGGCCCGAGACGTGTGCCAGCACGTGGTGTCCATTGGCGAGCTCGACGTCGAACATCGCGTTTGGCAGGGCGTCCTTCACGACGCCTTCAACCTCGATGACTTCTTTCTTCGTCTTTGCGCGCGGACGGCGTTCCTGTGTCATGGCGTCTGCTCACTCGCTAGCGAATGCGAGTGAGCACCTCCGGTCCGTCGTCGAGGATCGCAATGGTCTCCTCGAAGTGGGCACTGAGGCTGCCGTCGCGCATGCGCACGGTCCAGTGGTCAGCCATCTCTTCGGTCTCATGTCGGCCCAGCGCGAACATCGGCTCGAGCGCCAGCACCATCCCCGCCTTCAGCTTGTAGCCGACGCCGGGGCGACCAAAGTTGGCAACGTGCGGTGGCTCGTGCATGTCGCGACCGACACCGTGCCCGCCATACTCCTGAATGATTCCGTAGCCGGCATCCTCACCCCAGCGACCGATGGCCGCCGAGATGTCACCGAGGTAGTTGCCGGGTCGCGCCTGCTCGATGCCCGCCCAGAGTGAGGCCTCGGTGATCTTCATCAGATCCTCGGCTTCGGGCGATACCTTGCCGACTGCGACGGTGAACGCCGCGTCAGAGACGTAACCCTTGTAGGTGACGCCAAGGTCGATGCTCACGATGTCGCCCTCGCGCAGCGCGCGATCGTTCGGAATGCCATGCACCAGGTTGTCGTTCACGGAGTAGCAGATCGCACCGGGGTACGGCGGACGACCGCCGGGGCCATAGCCCACGAAGGTCGGCTGCGCGCCGCGCTTTGCGATTTCGTCTTTCGCCAGCATGTCGAGGTCTCGACCGGTGACACCGGGGGCTACCGCGTCGCGAAGGGCAGCGCGAACCTCTGCGTTGAGGCGCCCAGCCTCACGCAGAAGGGCGATCTCGTCCTTCGACTTAATAACGACGGTAGAAACGGGCATCAGAACAGTCTACGCCTTCCCCATGCCGGCTGACACCTGCTCGATACGATCGAGTAGGCGAGTCGTCACATCTGCGGGCTCACCCGTGCCGTCGACCGGGCGCAGCTTGCCCTGCTTCTCGTAGAAGTTGGTGAGCTGCTCCGTCCACGCCCGGTTCTGGGCGAGGCGGGTCGAAACGGTCTCGGGGCGGTCGTCCGCACGCTGGGTCAGGTCGGCGCCGCACTTGTCGCACTTGCCGGCCGCCTTCGGCGGGCTGGTGAGCTCGTGGTAGATCGCGCCACAGCTCGGGCAGTTCCAGCGACCGGTGAGGCGCGCCATCAACAGGTCCTCGGGGACCTGGATGTAGAGCACGCCGTCGATCTGACGACCCTGGCCGTCGAGGGCCACATCGAGCGCCTCGGCCTGCGGAATCGTGCGCGGGAAGCCGTCGAGCATGATGCCCTCGGCCGCGTCGGGGCGCGCGATGCGCTCCAGCAGCATGTTGATGGTGACCTCGTCGGGGACGAGCTCGCCTCGGGACATGAACTCCTGCGCGCGCTTGCCCAGATCAGTGCCCTCGGCAGCAGCGGCGCGGAACAGGTCACCCGTCGAAATGTGCAGCAGCCCAAGGCGCTGCGCGAGCAGCGCCGCCTGCGTGCCTTTTCCGGCCCCGGGCAGTCCCAGCAGGATGAGCTGCATTAGGAGATGAACCCTTCGTAGTTGCGCATCATCATCTGGGCCTCGAGCTGCCGCATCGTGTCGAGGACGACACCGACGACGATCAGGAGGCCCGCCGCGCTGATCTGCACCGACTGCACGTCGGTGATGCGCGTCGCGAGGAACGGCAGAATCGAGACAAACCCGAGGAAGATCGCGCCACCCCAGGTGATGCGGATCAGCACGCGCATCACGTACTCCTGCGTCGGGCGACCGGGGCGAATGCCCGGAATGAAGCCACCCTGGCGCTGGAGGTTCTCAGCGAGGTTCTGCTGCTGGAACACGACCAGCGTGTAAAAGAACGAGAAGATCATGACCAGCAGGAAGACGAACCCCCAGTACAGCGGCGCCGTCGGCGAGAACGCCTTCTGCATGAAATCGGCAGCACTCGCGATCCATCCCACATCAACGGTGGTCGCAACGAACTGCGCGAACACCGGCGGGAAGATCATGATCGAGAAAGCGAAGATCAGCGGCACCATGCCGGCCGAGTTCACGCGCAGCGGGATGTGCGTCTGGCCCTGCTGGCGATACATGCGGCCGCCTCGGAAGGTCGAGCGCGCGTACTGCACCGGGATGCGGCGCTGTGCTTCCTGGACGTAGATGATCGCCGCGACCAAGAACACCGCGAGCAGTGCGAGGATGACCAGACCGGTCAACGCCGGACCGACGCCCGACACAAACACATTGCCAAGGATGCTCGGCATGCCGGCGACGATGCCCGCGAAGATGATCAGCGAGATGCCGTTGCCGATGCCCTGCTCCGAGATGAGCTCGCCCAGCCAGACCAGGAACATCGTGCCAGCGACCATCGAGAACAGCGCCGCGATCGTGGCGAGCGTGTGCCCGTTGCCGAAGCCGATATCGGTGACACCCCCGAGCTGCTGAATCAGCAGCAGCTGCGCGTATCCCTGGAGAAACGCGAGCGGCACCGTCACCCAGTGGGTGTAGATCTGCAGCCGCTGCGAGCCGGACTGACCCTCTTGCTGCATCGCCTGCAGCCTCGGAATCAGCGGCACGGCGAGCTGCATGATGATCGACGCCGTGATGTACGGGTACACGCCAAGCGCGGCCACGGAGAGGCTGCGCAGCGCACCACCCGAGAAGATGTTCAAGAAACCGAGGATCGCGTTGTTGTCGAAGGTGCGACGCAGCGCCTCGGGGTCGACGTTCGGCAGCGGAATGTGCGCAGCGAGTCGGAACACGAGCAGCACACCGATCGTGAACAGGATCTTCCTGCGCACGTCCGGCTGGGCGAAGGCATCAATGCCCGCCTGCAGAAGCTGTGGTCGTCCCGAGGTTCGCTGCTGAGTCGCCACTGAGTGCTACTCCTCCTCAGCCGCTGCAGCCACGGGGGCTGCGCCGGCTGCGGCTGCAGCCGCAGCCTTGCGGCGGTGGATGCGGTTGCGGACGCGGTGCTCAGCAGCCGCGGTCTCCTCGAAGGAACCACCGGCCGTCGTGATCTCGGCCTTCGCGGTGTCAGAGAGACGCGGGGCGTTCACAGTGATCGCGACCGACAGCACGCCGCTCGCGAGCACCTTGAAGGGGGTCTGCTCGTTGTCGATCAGTCCAACGGCTGCGAGTGACGCGGCGTTGACCGTGCCACCAGCCGTGAAGTGCTTCACGATGTCGCGCAACGAGACAGCCTGGAACTCGATGCGCGAGAAGTTGCGGAAGCCTCGCTTGTGGCCGAGGCGCCGCACGATCGACATCTGGCCGCCCTCGAACTGGGCGCGCACACCACCGCGGGCCTTCTGGCCCTTGCGGCCACGACCACCGTACGTGCCCTGGCCAGAGGCCTGACCACGACCGCGACGCTTCTTGGAGTGCTTGGCGCCAGGCGCCTGACGCAGCTCGTGCTGTTCCATTAGTCGACTTCTTCCACGGTCACCAGGTGGCGGACCTTGTGGGTCATACCACGGATGGTGCGGTTGTCCTCGTGCTCGACGGTCTCGTGCATGCGGTGCAGACCGAGCGCACGCACGGTGCGCTTCTGGTCCTCGGCATAACCGATCGACGACTTCGTGTACGTAATGCGCAGCTTCGCGGCCATTGCTTACGCTCCCACCATCGCGCGGCGCGCGGCGACAACTTCGCTCGGCTGCCGCAGCGACTCGAGGCCAGCAAGCGTGGCGCGGACGACGTTGACGGGGTTGCTGGAACCCAGCGACTTCGTCAGCACGTCCTTCACACCAGCAGCCTCCATGACGGCGCGCACCGCACCACCGGCGATGAGGCCGGTACCGGCGGACGCCGGTCGCATCACGACCTTGGAGGCCTTGAAGTGCGACACGGTGTCGTGCGCGATCGTGGTGTCGTGCATCGGAACCGTGATCATCGAGCGGCGTGCGATGACGCCACCCTTGCGGATGGCCTCCGGCACTTCGTTGGCGCGGCCCATGCCGAAGCCGACTTTGCCAGCGCCGTCGCCCACCACCACGATCGCGGTGAAGGAGAAGCGGCGACCGCCCTTTACCACCTTCGCGACGCGGTTGATGAAGACGACCTTCTCGATGAACTCGGAGTCTTCTTCGTCGCGACGGCGGTCACGCCGCGGCCGATCGCCACGGTCACGCTGTTGCACCATTAGAAGACCAGCCCTTCTTCGCGAGCGGCGTCGGCGAGTGCCTGCACGCGGCCGGCATACTCGAAGCCACCGCGGTCAAAGACGACGCTCTCGAGGCCAGCCTGCTTCGCGCGCTGCGCGAGCAATGCACCGACCTTGGCGGCACGCTCGGTCTTCGTCCCGCCGCCATCACGCAGCGCCACCTCGAGGTCCGAGGCAGCGGCCAGCGTGCGGCCGGCGCGGTCATCGATGACCTGCGCGTAGATGTGCTGCGTGGAGCGGAAGACGGCAAGCCGCGGACGAGCCGCCGTGCCTTCGACCTTCTTGCGCAGCCGCGTGTGACGGCGGATACGCGCTTCGCGCGATGTAGCTGATGTCGTCGCCATCGTTATCGTCCGGTCTTGCCGGCCTTACGCCGGACCACTTCGTCCTGGTAGCGGATGCCCTTGCCACGGTACGGCTCGGGTGGGCGCTGCTCACGCACCAAGGCGGCCTGCTGGCCGACAGCCTGCTTATCAATGCCGACGATGTGCAAACGCGTAGGCGTCTCCACCTCGAAGGTCACACCCGGGAGCGGCTGCAGCTCGACGGGGTGGGAGTACCCGACGTTCAGCAGCAGGTTCTGGCCGCGCAGCTCGGCGCGGTAACCAGTCCCCTGGATCTCGAGCGACTTGCGGAAGCCATCCGAGACGCCGGTCACCATGTTGGCGATCAGCGCACGGGTCAGGCCGTGCAGCGCACGGTGCGACGGGGCGTCCGAGGGGCGCGACACGACGACGCGACCTTCCTCCATGGCAACGCTGATGGATGGGTGCACGTCGTGCTCCAGCACGCCACGCGGACCCTGCACACGGGCGTGTTGGCCGTTCAGCGTCACATCGACGCCGCTCGGTACGGGAATGGGCAGGCGGCCTACTCGCGACATGGCTGCACTCCTACCAGACGTAGCAGAGCACTTCGCCGCCGACCTTCTGACGCCAGGCTTCTTGGCCCGACATCACGCCGTGCGACGTGCTCATGATCGCGACACCGAGGCCACCGTAGACCCGCGGAATCTCGCCCTTGTTCACATAGACCCGCAGACCGGGGCGCGAGACGCGGCGGATGCCGCCCAACGCTGCACGTCGGTCGGTGCGGTAGTTGAGCTTCAGCCGCAGGTAGCGCCGGGAGCCTTCCGACTCCTCGGTGTAACCGGCGATGAAGCCCTCGCGCTGCAGCACGTCAGCGACGGCTGCTTTCACGTTGGAAGCGGGAACACGCACGCTCTCGTGCCGCGCGCTTGCGGCATTGCGGATGCGCGTGCACATGTCCGCCAGTGGGTCCGACATACTCATGGGTGAATCAACCTGCCTTCTTCTGGTACTTCGGTCCGCGTGGGCCGGTTACCAGGAGGATTTCTTGACGCCGGGCAACTTGCCCTGGTTGGCGAGCGTTCGGAAGCAAATACGGCACATGCCGAACTGCCGCATGAAGCCGCGCGGGCGGCCACACGGACGATCCGCCCACACGACCTGGCACCGGTTACGGTGCTGGTTCGGGTGCTTCGGCACACGGTTCGACTTCACGATCTGCGACATCTTCGCCATCGTGTCTCCTACCTCGTGAACGGCATGCCGAGAAGCTCGAGCAGCCGCTTTCCCTCTTCGTCGTTGCGCGCAGTGGTGATCACATTGATCTGCATGCCACGCACGCGCTCGACCGAGTCAAAGCTGATCTCTGGAAAGATGATCTGCTCTGTCAGGCCGAGCGAGTAATTACCACGGCCATCGAACGCGTTGGATGGCACGCCGTGGAAGTCACGGACGCGCGGCAACGCCATGTTCATCAGCCGATCGAGGAACTCCCACATGCGGTCGCCTCGCAGCGTCATTGAGACGCCGATCGGGTTGTTCTCCCGCAGCTTGAAGTTCGAGATGGCCTTCTTCGCGCGGTTCACGACTGGCTTTTGGCCAGTAATGGTCTGGAGGTCGGACACAGCCGACTCCACCGCACGGCCGTTGGTCAGTGCCTCACCAAGGCCGATGTTCACGCTGACCTTCGTCACCGTGGGCACCTGCATCGGGTTCACGTAATTGAACTCGCGCTGGAGTGCCGCGACGACTTCGCCGCGATACTTCTGCTTCAGCGCAGGGATTGCTACCTCGGTCACCATTAGCCGATCGCCTCCCCACACGCCTTGCAGACGCGCACCTTCTTGCCATCCTCGAGCAGCTTGAAGCCGACGCGGACAGCCTTGGAACAACTCGGGCACACCAACTGCACGTTCGAGAGGTGCAGGGGCGCTTCCATCTCGACGATGGCCGAAACCTCGTTCGCCGAGCGCTGGCGGCGGTGGCGCTTCACCATGTTCAGACCGGTCACGACGACGCGCTCCGCCTTCGGCATCACCACGCGCACTTGGCCGCGCTTGCCGCGGTCCTTGCCCGTGTTGATCTCGACGGTGTCGTCACGCTTCACGCGGGCAGCCATTACAGCACCTCCGGCGCGAGCGAGATGATACGCATGAACTCACGGTCGCGAAGCTCGCGAGCGACCGGGCCAAAGATGCGCGTGCCGCGCGGGTTGCCCTGCTTGTCAGCGAGGATCACCGCGGCGTTCTCGTCGAACTTGATGGACGAACCGTCGGGCCGTGACATGGGGTGCGAGGTGCGCACGACAACCGCGCGCACAACATCGCCCTTTTTCACATTGCCGTTCGGCTGCGCCTCTTTGACGCTGGCGATGATCGTGTCACCGACGCCGGCGTACCGGCGGCCGGAGCCACCGAGCACGCGGATGCACAGCAACTCGCGAGCGCCAGAGTTGTCGGCCACTTTGATCCGGCTCTGCTGCTGGATCATTCGGCTGCCTGCTCTCCGGTCGGCGACTCGCTGGCCTCATCGGCCGCGCGTGCACCAGAGCGCTGCACTTCATTGACGAGCGAGGCGTCGATGGCGGTCGCGGCGATCTCCGCCACGGCGCGCTCCACAATCACCTCGACCAGGCGCCAGCGCTTGGTCTTGCTGATCGGGCGGCACTCCTCGATGCGAACGGTGTCGCCGAGGGTCGCGTCGTTGTTCGGGTCGTGCACCGGGTAGCGCTTCGTGCGCCGGATCACCTTGTGGTAGAGGCGGTGCGGCGCGGCGCGCTCGATGGCGACGATGATCGTCTGGTCGCCCTTGTCGGACACGACAGTGCCGACACGCGACTTGTGGTTAATAGCTACGGTTGCCTGAACCATCAGTTACCCCTGCCCCGCCGCGTCAGCTTCGGCGAGGATCGCCCGCTCACGAGCGAGCGTCTTGATGCGCGCGATCTGGCGCTTGGCCTTGCCTACCTGCGACACGTCTGCGAGCTGACGCGTCGCCGACTGGAAGCGCAGGTTGAAGAGCGCTTGGTGCGCAGCCTCAAGGTCCGCAGTGAGCTGGTCCTCGTTGTGGCCGCGCAGATCGGTGGTTTCCTTGCCACTCATTCGCCGGTCTCCTCGCGCCCGATCACCTTCGTGTCGACGGGCAGCTTGTGGTGCGCGCGCCGGAAGGCCTCGCGCACTGCGACTTCAGTCACACCGGAGACCTCGAACAGCACACGGCCACGCTTGACCACCGCGACCCAGTGGTCAGCGGGGCCCTTGCCCTTGCCCATGCGGGTCTCGACGGGCTTCTTCGTGACCGGCTTGTCCGGGAACACGCGAATCCACACCTTGCCGCCACGACGCAGCGAACCAGTGATCGCGCGACGAGCGGACTCGATCTGGCGCGAGTCTACCCAGGCGGTGGTCTGCGCCTGCAGACCCCACTCGCCGAAGGCGACCGTGTTACCAGTCATCGCGGCACCGGACCTGCGGCCTCGGTGCTGCTTGCGATACTTGACGCGCCGCGGCATCAGCATGGCGGCTTACTCCGTCGTCTCTATCCCGGCGATCGCCAGCGGCGACTCGCGCGGGTCAATGTCACCCTTGTAAATCCAGCACTTCACGCCGATGCGGCCGAAGGTGGTGGCGGCTTCCATCAGGCCAAAGTCGATGTCGGCGCGCAGGGTGTGCAGCGGCACGCGGCCCTGCATCTCCTGCTCCGAGCGCGACATCTCCGAGCCGCCGAGGCGGCCGCTGATGCGGACGCGGCAGCCGAGGGCGCCACGTTGCATCGTGCGCATTACGGCCTGCTTCATCGCGCGGCGGAAGGCCACGCGGCGCTCCAGCTGGTCGGCGACTGAGCGGGCGACCAGCGCAGCGTCGAGCTCCGGCACGCGGATCTCGTCGATGTTCAGGCGCACGCGACGGTCGGTGGCGCGCTCGAGGGCACCGCGAAGGTGCTCGACGTTCTGACCGCCACGGCCAATCACGATGCCGGGCTTAGCCGTGCGCACCGTGAGATTGAGCTGGTTCGCGTTGCGCTCGATGATCACGCCCGAGATGCCAGCGTCCGGAAGGAGCTTCATCACGAGTCGGCGCAGACGCATGTCCTCCTGGACCAGCGCCGCGTACTCGCGCTCGCTGAACCACTTGGACTGCCAGTCCTTGAAGACGCCAACGCGGAACCCGTACGGGTGTACCTTGCGTCCCATTAGAAGCCCTCGTTTCCTTCGACCACGATCTCGATGTGCGCAGAGCGCTTCAGGATCGATGCTGCACGACCGCGCGAACGTGCGCGGAAGCGCTTGAGCGTCGGAGCCTCGTTCGCGATCGCACTTTTCACGTGCAGCGCGTCCGGGTTCATGTTGTAGTTGTTCTCCGCGTTGGCCGAGGCAGACTTCACTGCCTTCAGCACGATCTTGGCCGACGGCTGCGGGAGGTACTCGAGCAGCGTGACCGCGTTGGCTACTGGTAGCCCACGGATCTGCGCGAGGATCAGACGCACCTTACGCGCCGAGATCGGCTGGTTCGAGGCCAGAGCTCGTACTTCCATTAGCGCGACCTCGACGTCGTCTCGGACTTGCCGCGGTGACCGCGGAAGGTCCGGGTGAAGGCGAACTCGCCGAGCTTGTGGCCGACCATGTTCTCGGTGCAGAACACCGGCACGTGGCGACGACCGTCATGCACCGCGATAGTCAGGCCGATGAACTCCGGCATGATCGTCGAGGCGCGCGACCAGGTGCGGATCGCGGTCTTGGTGCCAGACCGCTGCACGGCCTCCACCTTCGCCATAAGCGAGGGCTCGATGAAGGGGCCCTTCTTCGTAGAACGAGACATGGCCTACCTCCGTCCCTTGCTACGGCGGCGCTGGATCATGTTGTCCGTGCGCTTGTTGTTACGAGTGCGGTAGCCGAGTGCCGGCTTACCCCACGGGGTCTTCGGGCCTGGCATACCGATGGATGCCTTGCCCTCACCACCGCCGTGCGGGTGGTCAACAGGGTTCATCACAGAACCACGCACCTGCGGGCGACGGCCGCGGTGACGCGTGCGCCCCGCCTTGCCGAGCTTGAGCAGTGCGTGCTCCGCGTTACCGACAGAGCCGACGGTCGCGAGGCACTCCTCGGCCACGTAGCGCATCTCACCCGAGGGGAGACGCAGCAGCGCGCGGCCGTTGTCCTTTGCCATCAGCTGCACACCCGCGCCAGCAGCGCGTGCCATCTGTGCGCCCTTGCCGGGCTGCATCTCGACGTTGTGCACGGTGGTGCCGGGCGGCAGCGCCGACAGCGGCAGCGTGTTGCCGAGAGCGATCGCGGCGGTTGGGCCGGAGATGATGCTCTGACCGACCGTCGTGCCGTTCGGCGCCACGATGTAGCGCTTGTCGCCGTCCGCGTAGTGGACGAGTGCGATTCGGGCGCTCCGCCCGGGGTCGTACTCGATCGCCGCGATCTTGCCGGGCACGCCCGGCTTGTCGCGACGGAAGTCGATGATGCGGATCTTGCGCTTCGCGCCACCACCACGGTGGCGCACGGTGATCGTGCCACCCGTGGAACGGCCGGCGCGCTGCTTCTTCGACGCGAGCAGGCGCTTCTCAGGCGTGCTCTTCGTGATCTCCTCGAACGAGAAGCCGGTTGCACCACGGCGTCCAGGCGAGGTCGGTCGGAACGAACGAACTGGCATCCCTAGACCCCTTCGAAGACCTGGATCTGCTCGCCCGCTTGCAGCGTGACGATGGCCTTCTTCCAGGCGGCTTGCGTCCCCTTGGAGTGGCCCATGCGCTTCACTTTGCCGCGGACGTTCATGGTGTTCACTTCCACGACGTGGACGTTGAACGCCTTCTCGACCGCTTCCGCGATCATGGGCTTGTTGGCCCCGATCGCGACTTCGAACACGTACTTGCCGGCAGGTGCGAGCATCGTGCTCTTCTCTGTGACCAACGGGCGCCGGAGCACCTCGTACGGGTGAATTGCCTTGGGCATTGCTTAGGCCTCCACCGGCACGGGCGAGAGACGCTTGGTTGCGCGCTCGCCACCCCAGAGCGCCTCGATGCGGCGCACAGCATCCACGGTCAGCACCACGGTGTGATGCGAGAGCATGTCGCCGACGTTCAGCGTGTCCGCCGGCAGCACACGAGCGCCGTCGACGTTGCGCGCGGACAGGTGCGCCATGCGGTCGGGCGCGCCAGTCACGATCAGCGCAGAGCGCTCCACACCGAGGCTCTTCAGCAGTCCCACGACCGCCTTCGTCGACGGCTCGGTCACACCGAGGCTGTCGATGACGAGCAGTCGCTGCTCCGCCTGTCGCGAGGACAGCACGGAACGGATCGCGAGACGGCGCATCTGCTTCGGCAGCTTCTGCACGAAGGAGTGCGGCTTCGGCCCGAAGACCACACCACCACCCTTGTGCAGCGGCGAGCGGATGCCACCCTGTCGCGAGGTGCCGAGGCCCTTCTGGCGACGCGTCTTGTGCGTCGAGCCACGGACCTCACCACGGGTCTTGGTGTTCGCCGAGCCAGCACGCCGTGCGGCGAGCTGCGCGACGAGCGCCTGGTGCACGACCGCGGTGTTCGGCTCAATGCCAAACACTGCGTCGTCTACGTCGATTGGCGAGACCGCCGAACCGGCGGCGTTCATTACATCGAGCTTCACGCCTCGGCCTCGCTCTCCGACGACTCGGTCACTTCCGAAGCCGTCTCCTCCGTGGCGTCAGTCGCCTCGGTGGTCTCCTCAGCCTCGGCCATCGGCTCGTCCTCGGTCGCCATCTCCGGCTCGTCGTCGTACTCGATGTCGAGCGTCGGCAAGGTCGGCGGGGCGTAGTTCGCGAGTGCGGTACGGCGACCACGCGTCACGGAAACGATGTGGTCGACGGCGCCGGGCACGGAGCCTTCGATGAACAGCAGGTTGCGGGTCAGGTCGGTCATGACCACAAGCACGTTCATGACAGTGACGTCACGCGCACCCATGTGACCGGCCATCTTCTGGCCCTTCCACACCTTGCCCGGGGTCGTGCCGGAGCCGACCGAACCAGGAGCACGGTGCCGGTCAGACTGACCGTGCGTCTTCGGGCCACCACGGAAGTGCCAGCGCTTCACGCCACCAGCCCAACCACGACCCTTGGAGACGCCCTTGACGTTGACGTACTCACCCGGCGTGAACGAGTCCACGCTGATGGTCTGCCCCAGCGTGAAGCTCTCACCACCGGTCGGGAACTCCTGGAGGCGAGTGATCGTCTCCTCGATCCCGGCGCGGCGCAGGTGCCCACGCTCCGGACGGTTCACGCGCTTGCGCGTGCCGGAGAACCCGAGCTGCACAGCCTCGTACCCGTCGCGCTCCGTCGTGCGGAGCTGCGTGACCCGGTTCGGGCCCACCTCAATCACGGTCACGGCGCGTGATCGACCAGCGCCGTCATAGAGGCGCATCATGCCGACCTTGCGCCCGATCATGCCGTTCAGCATCT